>Ga0209079_10000021_pt1 | contig 84151 bp, 79 predicted proteins | sample PPLLaktember2015_2_FD_187259 | JGI IMG/M metagenome (GOLD analysis project Ga0209079, IMG submission 187259) | Freshwater sediment microbial communities from Prairie Pothole Lake near Jamestown, North Dakota, USA - PPLs Lake P7 Core (6) Depth... | ecosystem: Environmental > Aquatic > Freshwater... | reverse complement strand
GAAGTCCTGTACCGCAGCGGCCTCGAGGTCACCGTGCTCCGCCTTCCCGGCCACGGCACGCTGCCGTCGATGATGACCGAGATGCACGCGCGCGACTGGCAGGCGGCCGTCGAACTCGCCGCGCGCGACGTCGCGGCGCGCACGCCACCGGGCGCGCCGTACTACGTCGGCGGCTACTCGACCGGCGCCTCGCTGGCGCTCCACCACACGCTGCGATCTCTGAAGGACGACTCGGCGCGGCGACCGACCCGCGTGCTGCTGCTCTCGCCCGCGATCCGGCTGACGCCGGCGGCGGTGCTGGCGAACGTGATCGACTTCTTCTCGATCGTCCCGGTGCCGGTGCTCGAGAAGGTGCGCTGGCAGGAAGTGGTCGCGGAGTACGACCCGTACAAGTTCAACTCGTTTCCGGTGAACGCTTCGCGGCAGGTGAACCGCGCGACCAATGCGCTGCAGGACGAGCTCGAGGCGGCCGCGGCGGACGGTCGCATCGCGTCGATGCCGCCCGTCGTCACGTGGCAATCGGTCGTCGACTCCACGGTGGGCTCCGCGCCGACCGTCGACGTGCTGTACGCGCGGCTGAGTGGCGCGCAGCACCGCCTCGTGATGTTCGACGTCAATCGAAGCGTCAGGCTGGCCAGCGTGCAACGGCCCGGGGCGCGCGAACTGATCGAACGCGTGGCGCGCGGTGAGCGCCGCTACACCCTCGAACTGGTGTCGAACGTGTCGCCCGCGACGCTCGACATCGCGCTGTTCCGGCTGGTGCCGGGCCAGCCGGTCGAGACAGTCCAGACCGGGCTGGCCTGGCCCGGCGAGCTCGTCTCGCTCGGCCACGTGGCGCTGCCGTTCCGGCCGGACGATCCGGTCTACGGCGTCCAGCCCGGCAGTGGCCGGGACGGCCTGCCGAGCCTCGGCTCGCTGCTGCTGCGGGGCGAGTCGGGCGCGCTGACGGTGTCGCTCGGGTCGCTGACCCGCGTGCGCAGCAATCCGTTCTGGCCGATCGTCGAAAGCCAGATCGAGGCGCTGGCCGCAGCCGACGTCCTGCAGGCCGCTGCTACGCCTTCACCCGCGGCGCGTTGACCAGCACGATCCCCGCCCCGACGAGCACCGCGCCGACCCCGAACACCGGCGACACGCGCTCCCCGAGCAGCATCACGCCGAACGCGACTCCTGCCAGCGGCGTCAGGAAGCCGAACACCGCGAGCCGGCCCGCGAGATACCGGGTCAGCAGCCAGAACCAGATCAGGTAGCTGGCGAAGGCGACGATCACGCCCTGGTAGACGAGGCTGCCGACCGCCAGCGGCGTCAGCCGCACGATGCCGGGTTCGCCGAGCACGAGCGAGATCAGCGGCAGCAACAGAGCGGACAGGCCGAGCTGGTAACCGAGGGTCTTGGTCGCCGACGCCTGCGCCAGCCGCGTCGCGCGGATCACGACCGTCGTCGACGCCCAGAACACCGCCGCCGCGATGCCGCACAAGTCGCCCAGGACCGTTCCCGTCCCGCCGCCGAGCAGCCCGTCGGCGAAGGCGACGACGATGCCGCCGAACGCGACCAGCGTGCCGGTCCACTGCACGGCCGACAGGCGCTCCCCCGGCACGAACAGCGCCAGTCCGAGCGCGGTGAGGCACGGCGCGAGGTACAGGAACACGACCATGCGCGAGGCGGTCGTGTGGGGCAGGCCGAAGTAGATGAAGAAGAACTCGGCGGCGAACAGCAGGCCCGCGACGAGGCCGGGGCCGAGCGTGCCGTCGCGCTCGAACAGCGGCATCGACCGCGCGCGCGCCCACGCGAGCAGAAGCGCCGTCGCCACGATGGAGCGGATCCCGCCCTGCATCACCGGCGACACGTCGGGCAGCGCGACCTTCACCGCCACCTGCTGCAGGCCCCACAGCAGGCAGCAGCCGACCATCAGCGCGTACGCGCTGGCGTCGAGCGGCACGCGGGACGTCGGGTTCAACGTGGCCCTGCCGCGGCCGCTCCGCGCCGGGACCGCAGGGCACGGCGGCCCCAGGTCCAGACATAGTGGATCCCGGAGCCGACGATGGTCGCGGTCACGAGGACGAACAGCGGGGGCAAGTAGGCGGTGACCTCGATCAACCGCGCGGCATCCGCCAGCAGGGCCGAGAGGACGCCGAACTCGAGCACGGTGTTGAACTTCGACAGCCAGCTCGGCGCCATCTCGACGCGGCCGATGATGAAGTGGAACGCCACCGCGCCGGCGACGATGACCAGGTCGCGCGCCACGATCGCGGTCGCGAGCCAGAGCGGGACCAGCGCCTGCGATGCGAGCACGATCGTGACGGCCAGCATCGTCAGCTTGTCCGCCAGAGGATCGGCGATGGCGCCGAGGCGCGTGCGGAAGTTCCAGTGCCGGGCGATCAAGCCATCCGCAAGATCACTTATCGCGGACACGACGAACACGGCGAAGGCGGCCACGAAGCGCTGCTCGACCAGCAGCAGCACGAGCACCGGGATCAGCAGGAAGCGCAGCGCAGTGATCAGGTTGGGGAGATGCCGCATGCCGCCCATGTTAGAGGACGCCGTCCGCCTCTAGAATCGCCGCTCCACCGGGCCGCGCCTCCGCAGCAGGCTCCCGCGGCACGGTCCGGCGTCGAAGCGTTGGTCAGGGAGGCTCCGCTTGATCGATCGTGACGTCATCGCTTTCCTCGACGGCCGCCGCGTCGCGGTGTCGATCGCGTCGCGCAGCGAGCACTGCATCCCGTCCGTGACCCGCGCGCTCGGCTATCGCATCAGCGCCGACGCCCGCGAGTTCGCCATCTTCGTCCCGCGCCACGCCGAGCGCGTGCTCGCGGACCTGAGGGCCACGGCGCAGGCGGCCGTCGTGTTCACCGAGCCGAGCACGCACCGGTCGCTGCAGGTGAAGGGCAACGGCGTGCGCATCACGCCGCTGGAAGAGGGCGACTGGCCGGTCATCAGCGCCTACGCCGACGACCTCGTGATCGAGATCTGCCCGCTGGGCTACCCCGAGCCGCTGATCCGGAAGATGGGCGAGTGCACGCCGCAGCAGGTGGTCGCCGCGCGCTTCGCGCCTTCAGCCGCCTTCGGCCAGACCCCGGGGCCGCGCGCCGGCGCCGCGCTGAGCGAGGTCAAGCCGTGAGCGGCCGACGCACTCGCACGCCGCGCGAGGTCGCGCATGGCTTCTCCGAAGCACTCTTCCCGGAGCGCGCAGCGCGCAGCAGCCATCCAGTGAACGCGCAGTCGCTCGAGGACATCCGCAGTTGCCTCGAGGGCGTGATCCCCAGCGTGCTCGCGACGTGTGCGCGCGACGGCACGCCGAACGTCACCTACGTGTCGCAGGTGCACTTCATCGACCGCGCGCACGTCGCGCTGTCGTTCCAGTTCTTCAACAAGACGCGCGAGAACATCCTCGCCAACCCCCACGCCGTGGTCTACGTGATCGACCCGCGGACCGCGCGTCGCTACGTGCTGTCGCTACGCTACCTGCGCACCGAGTCGAGCGGACCGCTGTTCGAGCGGATGAAGGCGAACCTCGCGGGCATCGCCTCGCACACCGGGATGAGCGGCGTGTTCAGGCTGCAGGGCTCCGACGTCTACGAGGTCGTGCGGATCGATCAGTTGCCGGGCTCCGAACTGGCTCCGCCGCCGCCCCGCTGCAACCTGCTCGGCGCCCTGCGCCACGTGGCGAGCCTGCTGTCGACCGCGACCGACCTTCGCACGCTGCTCGATGACGTGCTCGCGGTGCTCGCCACCGACATGGCGATCACGCACGCGATGGTGCTGCTGACCGATGCCGCACACGACCGGCTGTTCACGGTGGCGAGCCGCGGCTACCCGGCCTCGGGCGTGGGCTCGGAGATACCGAACGGACAGGGCCTGATCGGCATCGCGGCGCGCGAGCGCACGCCGATCCGCATCACGCACGGCACGAGCGAGTACACGTACAGCCTGGCGCTGCGCAAGAGCGCGGAGAACGACGGCCTCGCGGCCCTGCTTGAGACCAAGATCCCGCTTCCGGGCCTGGCGAAGCCCGGCAGCCAGCTCGCGGCGCCCATGCTCGTCGGCGGACGCACGGTGGGCGTCGTGTTCGTCGAGAGCCCCGAGGACGGCCGCTTCCACTGGGAGGACGAGGACGCGCTCGTCGCGGTCGCGTCGCAACTCGGCATGACGATCGCGACGCTGCAGCAGGCGGCCGAGGGCGGCGACGAGCCGGGCGGCGCCACGTCACGGCCGCCAAGGCCGCGCGGCAAGCCACTCGAAGTGCGGCACTACCGCGCCGACGACAGCGTCTTCATCGGCGACGACTACCTCATCAAGGGCGTCGCGGGCGCGATCTTCCGCACGCTGGTCGCGGACTTCATCGACAAGGGCCGCACCGACTTCACCAACCGCGAGTTGCGCCTCGACCCGCGCATCCGCCTGCCCGACATCACGGACAACCTGGAGGCGCGCCTGATCCTGCTGGTGCGCCGGCTCGGCGAACGCGGGACCGAGATCCGCATCGAGAAGACCGGGCGCGGCCGCTTCCACCTCGCGGTAGACCGGCCGCTGACGCTGGTCGAGGCGGGCTGACCCAGGCAAGTGCCGACCAGGCGCAGCCCGCCGCCGGGCGCGCCTGACCGACCGGCGTACGCACATGCCCTTGACCGGAAGCGCGCGAGTCGCGTGCGAAAATCCGCGCATGCTGACGCAACCCGCTTCCACCCTCCCGCCCGAGGCAACGCAGTCGCCCGTGCCGTCGCCGTGCATCTCTGTCTGCAGGATGGACCCGCGCGCCGGATGGTGCGAGGGGTGCCACCGGACGATCGACGAGATCGCGGCCTGGAGCCGCATGGACGACAGCGCAAAGCGCGCCGTGTGGTCCGATCTCCCGCGCCGCCGCCAACTGAAGACGGCATGAAGGCAGCCGTACCGGCGGCGCGCTGCGCGGGTGCTCGATGAACGTTGCTTTGCCGCCGACGATCCGCGTGTTCGAGCGCGGCTGGCTGTCGTCCAACAACGTGCTGCTGTTCGACGACGACGGCGGCGCCACGCTCGTCGACACCGGCTATGTCACGCACAGGGAGCAGACGCGGGAACTGGTGCGGCATGCGCTACAGGGACGCTCGCTCGCCCGCATCGTCAACACTCACCTGCACTCCGATCACTGCGGGGGCAACGCCGAACTGCAGCGCGCGTTCGGCGCCACGATCCGCATCCCGCCCGGCCACGCGGACGCCGTCGCCCGCTGGGACGAGGATGAACTGACGTTCGTCGCGACCGGACAGCAGTGCGAGCGATTCACGTACGACGGATTGATCGAGCCGGGCAGCGAGATCCGCATGGGCGGCTTCGCGTGGCAGGTCCATGCGGCATCCGGCCACGATCCGCACTCGGTCGTGCTGTGGGCGCCCGAGCCGGGCGTGTTGATCTCGGCGGACGCGCTGTGGCAAAACGGCTTCGGCGTGATCTTTCCGGAACTCGAGGGCGAATCGGGCTTTGCGGAGCAGCGGGCGATCCTGGAGATGATCGGGTCCCTCGCGCCGCGGCTCGTGATCCCGGGCCACGGTGCGCCGTTCTCGGACGTCGGCGCCGCGCTGCAGCGCGCGCACGCGCGCCTCGACGCGCTGTCGGCCAGCCTTGAGCGCAACGCGCGCCACGCGGCCAAGGTGCTGGTGAAGTTCTACCTGCTCGAAGTGCGGAAGGTCGCGATGCGGGACCTGATCGACCATGTGGCCGGGGCCCGCTACTTCCGCGTGATCAACGAACGCTACTTCCGGATGCCGTTCGACGCGTTCGTGCGGCACCAGGTGAAGGAGCTCGTCGCGAGCGGTGCCGCCGTCACGGACGGCGACACCGTGCTCGATTCCGGAGGCTGAACCTCAGTGCGCGTTCGACGGCGCGCTCTTCAAGCCAGGGCAGCGGTTGTCAGCACGGCGAAGCAGACGAGCGCCCAGACGCCAGCGAGCAGTTGGAGCTCGCCGCCAATCACGGTGTGCGACCTGGAGCGTTTCGCCATCGCCGTCTCCCGGGGGCACGTCCCCCTTCATGAGAGATATCGGCAACTGCGGGGCGGATTTTTACGTTTCCGAGGGCGCAAAGGGCGCGTTTGGCCCTGCAAAGCCGCTAGGACGGTCGGATTAACTGGTCAGAAAGCCAGGGATCTGGAGCCTTGCATCACGGCCGCCACCACGGTGGCGGCGCCCGCGTAGCCGTCGCACTCGGGGATGAGCGCGTCGCCCCGCGCGTGCTCGTTCATGGCCATGCTGCAGGCGTAGAGGCGCACGCCCGCCGCTTTCGCTTCGCGGATGAAGTCGGCGACGGTCTTGGTCCGCGCGGCATCGGTGTGGGCGCCGTCCGCGACTCCCGCGACCAGCCAGCGCACCGCGGTCGACGTGAAGTGCATCTCGACGTCCACCTCGAACGCGCGCGCGGCGAGCGCGTACACGAAGGGCGCAGCCATCTGCACGGGACGATCGGGCCCGGCCGACCACACGACGATCACGAGCCGATCTGGCTTGCGCTCGTTGTCCGCCATGGTCAGTAGCCGCGGTTAGGGTCGATGTCGAACTCGTCGGCGCTGAACTCGTCGATCGGCGGCGCCAGCTTGTCGCCCAGCCGCGGTTCGACCCACGCGCGATACGCTGCCGCGTCCAGCAGCGTCGGGCGCTCGGCCTCCAGGTTGGTCGGCTCGACCCTGAAGAGCCAGCCCGCGCCGTACGGGTCGGTGATCACGAGGTGGATGTTGTCCGCCGCCGAGGAGTTCGACTCGATCACCCTGCAGGTCAGCGGCGCGTGAATTGCAACGGCCGTCTTCGCCGTCTCCATCACGCCGAGCGAGCGATCACGCTGCACCTCGGTGCCTGCCGGCCGCGGCGTGAACGTCATGAACTGCCCATGCAGCGCGACCAGGTGCGTGGCGCCGACCCGCGCCGTTCCGTCCGCCTCGAAGCGGACCCACATGTCCTGCTCGGGGGCGTACAGCACATCGGTTGCGAGATCGTCGAGAACGTTCATTTGCGTCGGAGCGACCGGGGCAGGTGATCGCGCCAGTTCCCTTTCAAGGTGGCTAGGGGAGCACGAGGGGACCAGCCCAGTCCCCTCGTTCCTTCATGCGCGGGCGGCGCCGTGCGCCGCTCCGCCAACGCCTCGCTGCGCGAGGCGTTGGCGGAAGAGTATGGGAGTCGAACCCACCAGGGATTGCTTGCAACCCCTACCAGATTTGAAGTCTGGCCGGCCCACCGGGACGCGACACTCTTCCATCGAGCAACACTTCGAGTTTACGCAGGCCAAAGCGTCCGGCGCGCATTGCGCACTCCGCGACAACCTTTCCGATCACCGCCACGGATTCTCCCGCCGCACGATGTGGTCATCGCGCACACGGTGCGTGTAACCGGCGCGGTCGAAGAACTCCAGGATCTGGATTGCGAGCTTCCGCCCGGTGCCGATGCGGTCGCGGAACTCGGCAGCCCGCGTGGCGCCGTGCTGCTTCGAGAGTTCCGCCGCGATGTCCGCGAGTTGCACCACCGCGCTCGTCAGGAAGAAGTGATCCAGCGCCACCAGCGTCACGTCGCCGACCCGCGCCACCGTGCGCATCAGGTTGCGCACTTCGACCTCGGGGATGCCGGTCTCGCGCGCGATGTCGCGGACGCGAGGGGGTTCGAACTTGCGATCGACCAGCAGCGGCTGGATGCGTTCCCAGCGCACGCGCTGGTCCTTGCCGAGCTCGGCCTTGTGGCTCGGCAGCGCGAGGAAGGCGCCCCGCCGCGCGAGCGCCGACTCGCCGAGCAGCTCGTCGATCACCGCGCCGAACGCGTCGGGATCGAGCGCGGGGGCGACGGCCCGCCGCAGCTTCAACTGCTCGACGCCGGGCATCTCGGGCTCGCGCCGATGCGTCGCCTCCACGGTGGCCAGCACCTCGCTGCGCAGCCGGTTCCAGTGGTCGGCCGCAAAAGCGATGTTGGCGGCGATGCGCGCGCCCGCGTCGGCGAGCAGCAGGGCCACTTCGTCGCTTCGAAGGTTCCACGCGTTCGAAAGTCGCTGCAGCGGTACCGGCTGCTGCGCAAGCCACGTCTGCAGGGCCACGACCGTACTGTCGTTGCGGATCGACGACAGCAGTTGCAGGCGCGCGGGGGCGCGCCGTCCTCGCCGGGCGGTCGCGCCGAGCGGCGTGACGTCGAGGACCGCGCCGCCGCCGATCGTCCGTCGGGCCGAGGCGTCGCGCACCACGAAGCGGTCCCCGCGGCAGGCCGCCAGCGGGCGGTCGAGCGTGATCGCCACCAGCGCATCCGCGCCCGGCTCGACCCGTGCGCCATCGAGCACCGCGATGCGACCCATTGCATCGGACGTCCCGAGGTGGAAGTGCACCGTCGTCCCGGTCGCCAGGGCCTTCGCTTCGCGCGGGGACAGCCGCAGCGTCGCGTCTACGCGCTCGGTCACGTTCGCGAGGCCGGTCTCCTGCACCCACATGCCGCGGGCGATCTCGGCCTTTTCGAGGCCGACCAGCGCAAGCGCGCAGCGCTGCCCGGCGCCGCCCCGCTCGGCCGGGCGGTCCTGCGCGTGGATCGACCGCACGCGCGCCTCCAGCGCGCCGTGCGGACCCGGGACGAGAGTGACGCTCTTTCCGGTCCCGATTTGCCCCGCGTGGACGGTGCCGGTGACGACGGTCCCCACGCCGGGCAAGGTGAAGCACCGATCGACGGCCATGCGGAAGTGCCCCGCGGCGGGCCGCGCCGCCCAGCCGGCGGCACGCTCCTCCAGGTGCAGGCGCAAGGCGTCGACGCCGTCGCCCGTGAGCGAGGACACCGGAAACACCGGCCACGCGGCGGCCGGCGTGCCGCGCGTGAGCGCAGCCAGCTGGGCCGTCACTTCCTCCAGCCGGGGCGCGGCCACCGCGTCGGTCTTCGTCAGCGCGATCGCGCCCGCTTCGATGCCGAGCAGCATCAGGATGTCGAGGTGCTCATCCGTCTGCGGCATCACGCCGTCGTCGGCCGCGACGACCAGCAGCGCGAAGTCGATGCCGGTCGCGCCGGCCAGCATGGTGTGCACGAAGCGCTCGTGCCCCGGCACGTCGACGAAGCCGACGACGTCGTCGCCTGCGGGGACGTACGCGTAACCGAGCTCGATCGAGATCCCGCGCTTGATCTCCTCGGGCAGCCGATCGGTGTCGCGGCCGGTCAGCCGCTTGATCAGCGAGGTCTTGCCGTGGTCGATGTGACCCGCGGTCCCGATCAGCATCCGGCGCCTACAGCGACTTCAGGTTGTCGACGAACGGCGCTTCGTCGCGCGGCAGCAGGCACCGCGCGTCGAGCCGCAGCGCGTTGCCGGCGATGCGTCCGATCACCGGGACGGGCAGCCCGCGCAGCCGGCGCTCGACCGACTCGATGACGCGTCCGCTGGCCTTGCCCACCGGGCGAACGACGAGCGCCGCCGACGGCAGCCGTTCCTCGGGCATGCTGCCCGACCCGATCTGGCTTGCGCACTCCTCGATCGACACGTCGAACCGCTCGCCGAGGGCCGCGCGCAGCGGACCCGCGAGGCGCTCGCAGGCGGCACCGATCTCTGTGCGCGGGCGCATCAGAAGCGCCAGCGTCGGCAGGCGCTCGGGCAGGCGGTGGCCGCTTGCGTAGATCCGCAGCGTCGCTTCCAGCGCCGCGAGCGTCAGCTTCGACACCCGCAGAGCGCGCTTCAGAGGGTCCTTCCTGATCTTCGCGATCGCTGCCTTGCGGCCGACGATGAGACCCGCCTGCGGCCCGCCGAGCAATTTGTCGCCCGAGAAGGTGACGACGTCGGCGCCGGCGGTGAGCGACTGCTGCGGCAAGGGCTCCCGCGGCAGGCCGAACTCGGCCAGGTCGACCAGCGCGCCGGCGCCGAGGTCGACGACGTACGGCACTCCGTGCGCGTGCGCGATCGCGGCCAGCGTCGCGTCGTCGACAACGGCGGTGAAGCCGCTGATCGCGTAGTTGGACCAGTGCGCCTTGACGATCAGCCCGGTGCGCTCGTTGCAGGCCGCCTCGTAGTCGCGCGGATGGGTGCGGTTGGTCGTTCCGACCTCGACCAGCCTGCAGCCGGCGGCCTTCATGATGTCAGGCATCCGGAAGGCACCGCCGATTTCGATCAGTTCGCCGCGCGAGATGATCGCCTCGCGGCGCGCGCCGAGCGCCTTCAGCGTCAGGACGACGGCAGCGGCGTTGTTGTTGACGACGGTCGCCGCTTCAGCACCGGTCAGCTCGCACAGCAGGTCCTCGACCACGCTGTCGCGGTCGCCGCGACCGCCGGTGGCGACGTCGTACTCCAGCGCCGCGTAGCCGCGCATCGCCGCTGTCACGGCTTCGATCGCCTCGTCGGACAGCAGCGCACGGCCGAGGTTGGTGTGGATGACGGTCCCGGTGAGGTTGAAGACCGGCGTGAGGCGCGAGGCGCGCAGCACGTGCAGTCGTCGCTCGGCATCCTGCGCGAGTTCTTCGATCGTCGGCACCCGACCGCCTTCACGCACCGCGGTGCGTGCCGCCTCGAGCGCACCCTGCGCCGCCTTCTTCGCTAGTGCCGCGCCGTGCGCCTGCGCAGCCGCCGCGAGGGCGGGCGCCGACAGCAGCCGATCGACCGATGGAAGCCGGGACAGGGATGCGAGGGAATCGTCCTCGCCTCGCCTTGGCTCACCCGCACCGGGCAGAGTCAAGTCGGCCATCGCTACGCGGTGCCGGGATGGAACAGCAGGTTCGGGCCCGAACGGCCGTAGCCCTGCTCGTCGACGAGGATGTCGAGCGCCAGCGTCGCGAGGTCGTCGGCGTTCGGCTCGACCCGCGGATCCTTGTCCTGGTAGAAGATCTTCAGGTAGCTCTTGCACTCGTCGCACACCTCGGCGCGGATGGGCGAATCCGTCGCCTTCTCGCTCTCGTCGCGCGTCAGGGACAGGTACTGCACGCCCTTGTCGGTGTCGCACGCGGTGCACTTGATCCGCGCCAGGTTCCACTCCGTCGCGCACAAGGAACAGATGAGGTAGCGCAGGTTCGCCTGCTCGCCCCCGATGCGCACGACGCTGGCGACCGGACGTGATGCGCACACCGGGCAGATGCCCGGCACGTCGCAGTGGTCGACGTCCGCCACGTCGAGCGACGCCGCGAGGCGCGCGAAGTACACCTGCAGCGCCGCGCCGACGAAAGGCACGAAGGCTGCGTCGTCGTCGAGCGTCGTTCCGGCGAGCACGCGGTCGGCGAGCGACTCCAGCGCCGGCACGTCGAGGGCAAGCACGCGTTCCAGCGTCGCGGCCACGCCGTTGGCGGAGCGCGCGCGCACCTGGCGGGTGATGTCATGGAGGTCGTCGCGCCACGTCGCGGAGCGCTCGTGCGATTGCGCCGACAGCGGCGGCATGCCGTAGTCGCGGCTCGCGGCCAGCGCTTTCCCGGCAACGGCTTCGCTCGCGCGCGCGCCGAAGGCCGCCTGCTGCGCGCGGGCCACTTCGGCCATCAACTGCAGGTACGCCGCCATCGGATGATCGGCGGCGAGCGCAGCGAATCGATCCGCCCGGGCGCTGAACACGTCGGGGCGCGTCGGCATGACGACCCGCGGCGCCGTCGGCGCGCGATCGGTGCTGCCATCGGTGACGATGGGAGTCGCCACTGGCGTTTCTCCTGCGAATGGTGGGCTGAATTGACGAGCGGCAGGGTCACCCCTGCCGCTCGTCACGGATTGCCCGGATTGTGGACTACTTGGACTGGCCCGTCACCCGCTTGTACCAGAGGGCATGATGGTGCTTCGCCCAGGCGTGGGAAACCGTGCCGCGCGTCATCGCCCTCATCGACCCGCGCACCCAGAAGATGGCGGAATAGATGTGCACGATGATGCCCATCAATAGCACGAAGAACGCGAGCATGTGGACCACGGCCGCGATCCGGATGACCGGGATCGCGAACATGTCGGCGAAGTACGGCCGCCACAGGATGATCCCCGAAACCAGCAACAGGATCATCGTGACGATCATCGTCCAGAACAGCTGCTTCTGGCCGATGTTGTACTTGTCGATCGCCGGCAGGTCGTCGTCGCGGTTGTTGATCACGTCCGACAGTCGCTTCTGCCACTCGCGGTCGTGCGGCTGGATGATGTTGTCCTGCCAGTAACGCACGGCCATGAGGAAGAAGAACGCGAACATCACCACGCCCAGGAACGGGTGCAGGATGCGGGACCACGTTCCGCCGCCCAGCAGTCCTGTCAGGAACCAGAACGCCGGGTGGAAGAACGCCAGTCCCGATGCCGCGAGCAGGATGAACAGGATCGCGACCACCCAGTGGGTGACCCGTTCGTTCGCGTTGTAGCGCGGTACCTCACCGCTTTTCATGACGACAGCCATGGCTCAGCCTCCGTGCTTTGCGTCGTCCACTTCCTTCGGACCACGCGTGATGTAGTGGAAGAACGCGCCGAGGACTGCGACCCCGGCAGCCAGCGCCAGCAACGGCTTGGCGATGCCCTTCCAGAGGCTGACCCACGGGCTGATCTTCGGATCGGTGGGCAGGTTGTGGTACAGCTCCGGCTTGTCCGCGTGCTGCAGCACGTACATCACGTGCGTGCCGCCGACCCCTTGCGGGTTGTAGACGCCGGCGTTCTGGAAGCCGCGCTCCTTCAGGTCGTTGACCCGCTTCGCGCCGCGGAAGAGCATGTCCTCCTTGGCGCCGAACTGGATGGCGCCGGTGGGGCAGGTCTTCACGCATGCGGGCACCAGGCCGACATTCACGCGATCCGAGCACAACGAGCACTTGTAGGCCTTGTTGTCCTTGTCGCTGATGCGCGGGATGTTGAACGGGCAGCCGGCGATGCAGTAGCCGCAGCCGATGCAGTTCTCCGAGATGAAGTCGACGATCCCGTTGGCGTACTTGACGATGGCGCCCGGCGCGGGGCAGGCCTTCAGGCAGCCCGGATCCTCGCAGTGCATGCAGCCGTCCTTGCGGATCAGCCACTCCATCGACCCATCAGCCTTCGAGATCTCCGAGAACCGCATGACGGTCCACGATTGATCCGTGAGGTCCATGGGGTTGTCGTACACGCCGACGTTGGTGCCGATGTCGTCGCGCAGGTCGTTCCACTGCATGCACGCGACCTGGCAGGCCTTGCAGCCGATGCACTTGGAGATGTCGATCAGCTTGGCAACCGGAGACTCGGCTTGCCGCACCTGCGGAGCCGACGTGGTGGTGGCGGAGCGATTCTGGATATCGAGTGATTGCATAGTGTGTTCTCCCCTACGCCTTCTCGATGTTGACCAGGAACGCCTTGAACTCCGGCGTCTGCGAGTTCGCGTCGGCGACGTACGGCGTCAGGTTGTTCGCGAGGTAGCCGGTCTTGGCCACCCCGACGAAGCCCCAGTGGATCGGTATGCCCACCGTGTAGACCTTCTTGCCGTCGCACTCGAGGTCGGCGATGCGCTTCGTCACCACGGCAGCCGCCTTCAGCTCGCCGCGGTTGCTGCGCACCTTGACCATGTCACCGTTCTTGATGCCCTTCATCTTCGCGAGGGTCTCGCTGATCTCGACGAACGGCGACGGCTGCGTCACCGCGTTCGATTGGACGTTCTTCGTCCAGAAGTGGAAGTGCTCGGTCAGCCGGTACGTGGTGCCGACATACGGGAACTCGTCCGACTTGCCGAACGATTCCATGTCGCCCTTGAACACGCGGGCCGCGGGGTTGCTGACGACCTTCGGGTGCAGCGGGTTGGTTCCGATCGGCGTTTCGAACGGCTCGTAGTGCTCGGGGAAGGGACCTTCCGCCATGCCCGGGGCGAACAGGCGTGCGACGCCCTCGCCGGTCATGATGAAGGGGCCCGCACCGCTGTCGGGACCGAGCGCAGGCGCGATGTCCGGGATGTCGATCCCCGCCCAGGCCGTGCCGGTCCAGCGGATGCCCGGCCGGGTTGGATCCCAAGGCTTGCCTGCCAGGTCGGCGTTGGCGCGGTTGTAGAGGACGCGCCGGTTGGCCGGCCAGGCGAAGCCCCACATGAGGTTGTTGCCCATGTTGCCCGGATCGCTGGTGTCGCGCCGCATGGACAGGTTGCCGGCCTGCGGCCACACGCCCGAGTAGATCCAGTTGCCGCATGCAGTCGAGCCGTCGGCCTGCAGCAGTCCGAAGCCCGGCATCTGCTCGCCGGCCTTCACCAGGACCTTGGTCGGATCCTTCGCGTCGACGACGTCGACCAGGGCGCGGCCGTTGATCTCGCGAAGAATTTCTTCCGCGGTCGGGTGGTTCGGGTTGATGTAGCCCCAGGTCAGCTTCTGGATCGGGTCGGGCGCCTTGCCGCCGTCCTTGGCGTACATGGCGCGCAGCTTCGTGAACAGCGTGCCGATGATCTCGCGGTCGACCTTGCCTTCGCCCGGCGGCTCGGCGGCGGCCCAGTGCCACTGGATGACGCGGCCGGAGTTCGTGAAGGTTCCCGGGTCCTCGGCAAAGCAGCACGCCGGCAGGCGGATGACCTCGGTCTTGATGTCCTCCGATTTGACGTTGTTCTCGTCGCCGAAGTTCTTCCAGAATTCGGAGGTTTCGGTGCGCAGCGGCTCGATCACCACCAGGAACTTCAGCTTCGACATCGCGGCGCTGACCTTCTTCTTGTTCGGCAGCGCGGCGAGCGGGTTGAAGCCCTGCGAAATGAAGCCGTTGATCTTGCCCTGGTACATGCGCTCGAAGATCGCAAGGATGTCGTACGCGCCGTCGCGCTTGGGCAGGTAGTCGAAGGCGAAGTCGTTGTCCTTCGTCGCGGCATCGCCCCACCAGGCCTTCTGCTGGCTGGTGTGCCACTTGGCGAAGTTCTGGCCGAAGTTCATCTGGTTCGGCCGCAGGGTCTTCGGCGTCCTCGCCTCGATGTACTTCTGGCGATTCTCGTCCGCGTCGGTCGGCGCCGACAGGTAGCCCGGCAGCACCTCGGTATACGCGCACTGGTCCGTGATGCCCTGGACGTTGGCGTGGCCGCGCAGGGCGTTGACGCCGCCTCCCGGTCGACCCATGTTGCCGAGCAACAGCTGGATCATCGCCATCGTGCGGATGTTCTCGGAGCCGTGCGAGTGCTGCGTCCAGCCCAGCGCGTACAGCACCGTCCCCACCCGGTCCGGCGTCGACGTCGACCCGAGCATCTCGGCCACCTTCAGGAACTTGTCCTTGGGCGTGCCGCAGATCCTCTCGACCATCTCCGGCGTGTAGCGGCTGAAGTGAGCCTTCATCAGCTGGTACACCGAGCGCGGGTGCTCGAGCGTCTCGTCGACCACCGCGTAGCCGTCCGCGCCCATCTCGTAGGCCCACGACGCCTTGTCGTAGCTGCGCTTCTCGGCGTTGTAGCCGGAGAACAGCCCGTCCTCGTGCTTGTACTCCTCGCGGATCAGGAACGACGCGTTGGTGTACGCCTTGACGTAGTCCTTGTGGATCTTGCCGTTGGCCAGCAGGTAATTGATGACGCCGCCCAGGAAGGCGATGTCGGTGCCGGCACGGATCGGCGCGTAGAAATCGGCCAGCGCGGCCGACCGGGTGAAGCGCGGGTCGACGACGATGAGCTTCGCCTTGCGATGCTCCATCGCCTCCGTGGCCCACTTGAAGCCGCACGGATGTGCTTCGGCGGCATTGCCGCCCATGACGAGTATGAGGTCAGTGTTCTTGATGTCCACCCAGTGGTTGGTCATCGCACCTCTGCCGAACGTCGGGCCCAGACTGGACACCGTCGGCGCGTGTCATATTCGTGCCTGGGTATCGAGCGCGACCATCCCCAGCGAGCGGGCCATCTTCACGGTGAGATAGCCGGATTCGTTGGCGCTCGCGCTGGACACCAGCAGACCCGTGGTGTTCCAGCGATTGACCGTCAGGCCCTTGTCGTTCCGTTCGATGAAATTGGCATCGCGGTCCTCCTTCATCAGCTTGGCGACGCGCGTCAGCGCCTCGTCCCAGGAAACGCGCTTCCACTCCTTACCGCCGGGCTCGCGAACCTCCGGATACTTCAGGCGGTTCGGCGAGTGCACCAGGTCGAGCAGCGCCGCGCCTTTCGGGCAGAGCGTGCCGCGATTGACCGGATGGTCCGGATCGCCTTCGATGTGGATGATGCGGTTCTTGACGTTCTTCGACTTGTCGCCAAGCGAATACATGATCACGCCGCAGCTGACCGAGCAGTAAGGACACGTGTTGCGCGTCTCGGTCGTTCGCGCGAGTTTGAAGGCGCGTACATCCGCCATGGCCAGACCCGGCGCGAGGCCGAGACCGACGACGGATGACGAGCCCAGACCGGTCGCGCAGATCCTGAAGAACTGGCGCCGGCTCATGGGTGCGTTCATGAGCTAAATCCCCCTGGCTGATGCATTGTCGTGCTGCTGTTGCTGCGTCTTGACTCGCATGCGTGACACGCCACATGCAAGGCCCCTTCTGACGCCACTTCCCTAGACCCGGTACGGGCGCTGCTAGGGTTCTGGCGCCGCTCGAGCATAAGCTCTACACGGCGCAATCTCAATCTTGCAGCGCGGTAGATGTGTTGTGTTCGACTGAATCGGATCGAGACGGACGAATGAAAAACCTGACGCCCATGTCGCCAGTGAGGTCTACAGCCGCACTGTGCGGAGTCCTTGTGCTGTCCGCCTGCGAAACGTTGTCGGTTTCGCCTCCGTCCCAGAGCGCGGGTGCGCGCGGAAGTGTCGCTGCACCGAGCCTGGGCTTCTTCTCGAAGATCAAGGTTCCGGACGACCGCGAGCCGGTGCTCAGGCTGGCCGCGCGAGGCGTCCAGGTGTTCCGCTGCGAGAAGCGCGACGGCCAGGGCGCGTGGGTGTTCCGGCAGCCGGACGCCGAACTGCTCGATGCGACGGGCAAGGTCGTTGGTCGCCACGGCGCGAACTTCTCGTTCGAGCACGTGGACGGCAGCCGGCTGGTCGCTTCCATCGCCGCGCATGACGAAGCACCGAAGCCCACCGACTTGCGCTGGCTGCTGATGACGACCCGCAGCTTCGGGAAGGGCGCCTTCGATGGCGTTACCCATGTCCAGCGCATCAACACCAATGGCGGCATGCCGCCCGCCACTTGTGACGCGACCCAGACGGGTCGAGTCCTGCGCGTCGACTTCACCTCGGACTTTCTCTTCTATCGGCCACGCCCCACGTAGGCGCGCCGAAGACGCGATCCGGTCGAACGCCGACCCGCCGCCGGCCGCAATGCGTGCCGTCGCCAGCGGGTTCGGCGGGCTGGAGTAGCCGCATGGCGCCAGATAACCCCCGCGGGCGGGCGATCGGGCCCGCTTTCTCACCTTTCCGCACCATTTCCGGGCCTCCCGGGCCGCCTTGGCCGCCCTATGGAGGCCTTTGCCTTCCCCAACTCGGGCTTTCCCTTGACGAACGCGCTAAAATCGCTTGTTTGCGAGTCGTACGCTGGAGGAAATGAAATGAATCCGACCGCCTCGACGGTAGGCGCCTATCTGCGCGACTTGCCGCCGGACCGTCGCGTGGCGATGGCCCGCCTGTGCAGCATGATCCGCCGCTCCGCACGCGGCGTGCGCGAAAGCATGCGCTACGGCCTGGCGTTCTACGAACTGGACGGACCGCTGTTCGCGCTCGAGTCCGGTCGTCGGCACATGTCGCTGTACGTGGCCGAGAAGGATGTCGTCGTCAAGCACAAGGATGCCCTGACCGGCGTGAACGCGGCGAAGAGCTTCATCAAGTTCTCCGACCTGAACCGCCTCCCGCTCGACGTCGTCGAGAAGATCGTCCGCGACTCGGTCGCCGCCCGCCGTCAGCGTGTGTCCCAGGGCACCGTGCCGACGCAGGCCGATCTTCTGAAGCTGTGGGACATCAACGAGGAGGCAGCCGCCCCGCCGGCCACCACGGTCAAGCTGCCGGTCCTGAAGCCCGCCGCCTCGATGACCGACGCGATCAACGCAATGGCCAACACGATGCGCGACGCGATGTACGCCGCCATCGATATCGCCACCGGCACCGTCGCCCCGGCGAAGGCGCCGGCGACAAAGAAGTCGCCGGCCACGAAGGCTGCCAGCAAGCCGACGGCGAAGCCCGCTTCGAGGAAGGCCGCAACGAAGGCGGCAAAGAAGGCGCCGTCCCGCAAGCGGCCCGCCAAGGCGGCGAAGAAAGCCGCCCCCGCCCGTCGCAAGTAGCCGGACGCCTCGCCAGATGAAAACGGCGCCCGCGGGCGCCGTTTTCCTTTCCGCGGCATCCCTCCCTAATAGGTCCGCGCGTCCTCGATCACCTTCCCGTCGTTCGGGAGAGACCCGGGTGCCACCAGTTCCACGGATCCGCCGAGCTTGATCACCGCGCGCAGCGACTCGCCGATCGCGCGCTCCAGCCCGGGGTCCGTCGAGCGGCACTCCGCCCTGAGTGTCATCGCATCCATTTCACCGACACGCGTCACGACCAGCCGCACCCGCCCGAGTTCAGCGTGCCGGCGGGCGACTTCCGCAACCTGCTCCGGCCGGACGAACATGCCCTTGATCTTGGCCGTCTGGTCGGCGCGTCCCATCCACCCCTTGATCCGCGTGTTCGTGCGTCCGCACGGCGAGATGCCGGGCAGGATCGCCGACAGGTCGCCCAGCGCCAGCCGGATCCACGGGTGGTGCGGATCGAACGATGTGACGACCACCTCGCCGACCTCACCGTCGGCCACCGGGTCGCCCGTGCCGGGACGAACGATCTCGACCAGCACGTCTTCGTTGACGACCAGCCCTTCGCGCGCGGAGGTCTCGTAGGCGATCACGCCGACATCGGCCGTCGCGTACAGCTGGTACGCGCCGATGCCCCGCGACAGGAACTCGGCCTGCAGCGATGGCGGGAACGCGGCGCCGGAAACGACGGCCTTGGTGATCGAAGATGCATCGCGTCCGCCCTTGGCGGCGGCGTCTAGCAGGATCTTCAGGAAGTCGGGCGTGCCGGTGTAGGCCGCGGGCCGCAGGTGCTCGATCACGTCGAGTTGCTGATCGGTGTTGCCCGGGCCCGCGGGAATCACCGTGCAGCCGATCGACCGCGCGGCGCCGTCCATGATGAAGCCACCGGGCGTCAGGTGATACGAGAACGTGTTGAGCACCCGATCGCCACTGCGGAACCCCGCCGCGAAGAGGCCGCGCGCGGCGCGCCAAGGATCGTCCTGCCGTCCCTCGGGCTCGTAGATCGGTCCCGGCGACGTGAACATCCGACCGATGCGCTCGGGCTCGACCGGAATGAACCCGCCGAACGGCGGCTCCGCCTTCTGCATGGCGGGGAGCTCTGCCTTGCGCATGACCGGCAGGCGCGCGAGCGCTGCACGGCTGTTGACGCGCGCGGCGTCGATGTCGCCCAGGTGCCGCTGCCAGGCCGGCGCTTGCAATGCCCGGGAGAGCAGGCCTGGCAGATGGCTCATCAGGTCAAGTTCGCGCTGGCCTTGATCGCGTGTTTCACGGTTGTCGAGGTGGTTTGTCATGGGGGTTCCGGCGCGTTTACCTGGCTGCGTGGTCGACGTCCTGGCGCCGCCGCTCGGTGTCCTGCGCCGCGGCGTCGAGCTTGCTGTTCACCGGGTCGATCGTCGTCTGCCGGGTCGGCAGCGGCGTGCGGGCGGGCTCGGGATCCGCGCGCGTACAGGCCATCAGCGAAAACGCGGCGCCAAGCAGGAGCCAGGGCAGCCCGGACACGATCGCCGCCCGATCAAGCGAGCCAGCGCTTGCGTCGCTTGTAGAACTTGGCGTCGCGGAAGCTCTTGCGGCCCGCCTTCGAAACCCCGAGGTAGAACTCCTTGACGTCTTCGTTCTCGCGCAGCACCCCGGCATCGCCGTCCATCACCACGCGGCCGTTCTCGAGGATGTACCCGTAGTGCGCGTACTTCAGCGCGACGTTCGTGTTCTGCTCGGCCAGCAGGAAGGAAACCCGCTCCTTCGCATTGAGATCCTTGACGATCGAGAAGATCTCGTCGACGACCTGCGGCGCCAGGCCCATCGAGGGCTCATCGAGCAGGATCATCGACGGCCGCGCCATCAGCGCGCGGCCGATCGCGGTCATCTGCTGCTCGCCGCCGGAGGTGTACCCCGACTGGCTCGTGCGCCGCTGCTTCAGCCGCGGGAAATAGGCGTAGACCTTGTCGAGGTCCGCCGCGATCTCGGCGCGCGACTTGCCGCGACCCGACGATCCGCGCGAGTACGCGCCCGTCAGCAGGTTCTCCTCGACGGTTAGGTGGGCGAAGCAGCGCCGCCCCTCCATCACCTGGACGACGCCGCGCTTCACGAGTTCGTAGGCGGTCAGGTCCTCGATCTTCTCGCCGCGCAATTCGATCGAGCCCTTGGTCACCTCGCCGCGCTCGGCGCGCAGCAGGTTCGACACGGCGCGCAGCGTCGTGGTCTTGCCGGCGCCATTGGCGCCGAGCAGGGCCACCACGCTGCCCTCGGGTACGTTCAGAGAAACGCCTTTCAGGACGAGGATCACGTGGTTGTAGATCACCTCGATGCCGTTGACGTTGAGGAGCGGTGCGGTCACCGATCATCTCCCAGGTTGTGCAAAGCGCCCGATCGGACGCTTTGCACAACCGGCCGCGATGCGGCCGGTTGGTTCTCGGTTACTTCTTCGCTGCCGGAGCCGCGGCCTTCGCCGGAGCAGCGGCCGGAGCGGCCTTCTGGGCGGCGGCGATTTCCGCCTCGCAGCTGCGGCGCGTGATCTTCTTCTCCGCGGCATAGCGCGCCGCGAAGTCCTTGATCATCGGCTTGATGATCTGGTCGTCGGACTCGAACCAGTCGGAGGAGAAGTTCCACTTGCTGCCATCCCATGTGTGCACGCGCGCATAGCGCGAGCCCTCATGGTCGCGGCAGTTCGTTGCCAGCGGACGGATGACTCCGGTCAGCCCGAGCGCATCGATGCGCTTCTGGTCGATGTTGAGGTTCTCCAGCCCGTAGCGCACTTCCTCGCCCGTGAGCGGCCGCACGCCGTACCGCAGCTGCGCCTGGCGCACGCCTTCCACGGCGAACATCGCGCTGATCAGGCCGCGCGTGTACAGCACCTGGCCCACCTCGTCCGCCGGGCCGGTGCCCTGGCCCTTGGCGTGCAGGAGCTTCAGGATGTCCTCGTGCACCTTGGCGCGCCCGGCACCATGCTGGAATGCCATGGCGTTGTAGCCCTTGGCATCCGCGCCAACCGGCAGGACGTCGGGCTCGGCCCCGGACCACCAGCCGCCGTACATCTTGTCGCGCGGGAAACCCGTGGCGACCGCCTCGCGGATCGCCGTGGAGTTCATCACGCCCCAGCCCCACAGGATCACGTAGTCGGGGCGCTGCTGGCGGATCTGCAGCCAGGCGGCCTTCTGTTCCACGCCCGGGTGCGTGACGGGGATCGTCGTCAGCTGGAACCCGTGCAGCTTCGAGCGCTCGGTCAGCAGCGGGATCGGCTCCCTGCCGTAGGGCGAGTCGTGATAGATCAGCGCGATCTTCTTGCCCTTGAGCTTGTCCAGTCCCCCGTTCTGCTTGCCGAGGTGCTGCACGAGCACGTCGGCCGCGGTCCAGTACGTGCCACCCAGCGGGAAGTTCCACGGGAAGACTTCGCCCTCGACCGACTCCGACCGCCCATAGCCGGCGGTGATGATTGGAATCTTGTCGGTCGGTGCCTTGTCCGTGATGGCGAACGTAGCGCCGGTCGACAGCGGCTGGAACACGGCGGCGTTGGGCCGCGACTTCAGGCGCTCGTAGCACTCGACGCTGCGCGCCGTGTCGTACGCGGTCTCGCACTCCTCGTAGGTGATCTTGACGCCATTGATCCCGCCCTGCGCGTTGATCAGCTTCAGGTAGTCGACATAGCCATTGGCCCACGGCGTGCCATTCGGGCCATACGCACCGGTGCGGTACACGAGGACCGGGAAGAACTGCTCGCCCTTGCCGGCGGCCGCCCCCTTCTGTTGCGCGACTGCCGCGCCCGGCAGGGCAAGCGACGCGGCGGCGGCGATCGTCCCGATCGCCAGCGCCACGGCCCGTGCCTTCATTGCTAGCAAAGCTGCCATCGATGTCTCCTTAGGGTGTTGGGTCCAGCATTTGATAGTGGAAGCCGCTCCGCCTCGGACCTCTCAGTGCGGGAACGGCCAGAGCCGCAGCTTCTCCTTCCCGATCGCCCACAACCGCGCGAGGCCGTGCGGTTCCGCGATCAGGAAGAAGACGATCAGGCTGCCGAAGATCATCAGCTCGAGGTGCGACGCCAGCGCCGTGGAAATCGGGATGCCGAGCATTCCCGGGATCTGGTTCAGCAGGATGGGCAGGAGCACGATGAACGCCGCGCCAAAGTAGGCGCCGAGCAGCGAACCCATGCCGCCGATGATGATCATGAACAGCAGGTTCAGCGACATGTTGATGTTGAAGGCCAGCGGTTCCCAGGCGCCCAGGTAGACGAAGCCCCACAGCGCGCCGGCCACGCCGGCATAGAACGAGCTGACCGCGAACGCGGTGAGTTTCGCGTACAGCGGACGGATGCCGATCACCTCCGCCGCGACGTCCATGTCGCGCATCGCCATCCAGCTGCGGCCGATGTGGCCGCGCACGAGGTTCTTCGCCGCCACCGTCAGCACGATGGCGATCGTGAGGACGAACAGGTACTTCTCGAGCGGCGAATCGACCACCCAGCCGAAGATCTCGATCGGCGCCGTGGACACCGAGCCCGACGCCGAGTAGTTGGTGAACCACTTGACGCGGGCAAACACCCAGTCGACGAAGAACTGCGCCGCGAGCGTCGCGACCGCGAGATACAGGCCCTTGATCCGCAGGCTAGGGATGCCGAACAGCACGCCGACCAGCGCGGCGATCGCCCCGGCGAGCACCAGCACGACCAGGAAGTTCAGCATCGGCACGCGGACGACGAGGTTGTACGCCGCGTACGCCCCGATCGACATGAACGCCGCGGTCCCGAGCGAAATCTGGCCGCAGTAACCGACGAGGATGTTCAGCCCGATGGCCGCGATCGCGAGGATCAGGAAGGGAATGATCAGCGCGCGGTACATGTAGTCGCTCGCGAGCGCCGGCAGCGCGAGGTACGCCACGCCGAGCAGGGCCAGCATGAACCACCGGTCCTGCACGATCGGAAGGATCTGCTGGTCCTCGGTGTAGCTCGTCTTGAACTGGCCGTTTTCGCGGTAGAGCATGGTTCGGAGTCCCCTACACCCGGTCGATGTGCTTTTCCCCGAACAAGCCTTCGGGGCGAACCAGCAGGAACAGCAGGGCGAGCACGTAGGCAAACCAGTTCTCGATGCCCCCGCCCGCGAGGTCGAACAGGCTGACGAGGGGCGGGCCGAGGAACACCTCCGCGAACTTCTCGCCGACGCCGATGATCAGTCCGCCGAGGATGGCGCCCGGCACCGACGTGAACCCGCCGAGGATCACCACCGGCAGCGCCTTCAGCGCGATCAGCGAAAGCGAGAACTGCACGCCGAGCTTGGAGCCCCACACCATGCCGGCCACGAGCGCGACGAAGCCGGCGACGGTCCACACGATCACCCAGATCCGGTTCAGCGGAATGCCGATGGACTGCGCGGCCTGGTGGTCGTCCGCGACGGCGCGCAGCGCCCGGCCGGTCGGCGTCTTCTGGAAGAAGACCGCGAGCGCGAGCACCAGCAGAGCGGCGATGGCGGCGGCGACGAAGTCCTCGGTGTTGATCAGGATGCCGCCTTCGAAGATACTTTCGAGCACCAACACGGGAGTCTTGGGCAGGCCGGTCTCGATCGTGTAGATGTCGCTGCCCCACAGCGTCTGGCCGAAGCCGTCGAGGAAGTACGTGATACCCAGCGTGGCCATCAGCAGGACCACCGCGTCCTGGTTGACGAGGTGGCGCAGGACGAGGCGCTCCACCACCCAGGCGAAGACCGCCATGATGCCCACCGACAGCACGAAGGCGACGGCCAGCGGCATGTGCTCGCTCAGGCGCGCCAGCGACAGCGCCGCGAACAGCACCATGGCTCCCTGGGCGAAGTTGAAGACGCCGGACGCCTTGAAGATCAGCACGAAGCCGAGCGCGACGAGCGAGTAGAGCACGCCCGACATCAGACCGCCGAGCAGCACCTCGAAGTAGAACCCCGGCGTGCTCAGGCCCAGCGCCAGCGGCGCGATGGCGCCGATGAGCACGCCGACGATCAGCGCGACGACCGGCCAGTTGCGTTGGAGCGAGGTCAGCGTCATGTCAGTGCGCCACTCCGAGGTAGGCGTCGACCACCGCCTGGCTGCTGCGGACTTCATCCGGCGTGCCGTCGCCGATCTTCTTGCCGTAGTCGAGCACGACCACCCGGTCCGAGATGTCCATCACCACGCCCATGTCGTGCTCGATCAGCACGATCGTCGTCCCGAACTCGTCGTTGACGTCGAGGACGAAGCGGCACATGTCCTCCTTCTCCTCGAGGTTCATGCCCGCCATCGGCTCGTCGAGCAGCAGCAGCGAAGGCTCCATCGCCAGGGCCCGGCCGAGGTCGACGCGCTTCTGCAGGCCGTACGGCAGCCGGCCGACCGCAGTCTTGCGGTACGCCTGGATCTCGAGGAAGTCGATGATGTGCTCGACGTACTCGCGGTGGCGCAGTTCCTCGCGCCGCGCGAACCCGATGTGAATTGCCTGCGCCAGCAGCCCGGTCCGCATCCGCAGGTTGCGCCCGGTCATGATGTTGTCGAGCACGCTCATCCCCTTGAACAGGGCGAGGCTCTGGAACGTGCGGCCGATGCCGAGGGCCGCGGCATCGTGCGGATCCATCTGCCCGCGCTCCTTGCCGCGGAAGGTGATCCGGCCCTGCTGCGGCGTGTACACGCCGTTGATCACGTTCAGCATCGAGCTCTTGCCGGCGCCGTTGGGGCCGATGATGGCGCGGATCTCGTGCTCCCTGACGTTGAAGGAGATGTTCTGCAGCGCCTTCACGCCGCCGAACGACAGCGACACGTCCGCCACTTCGAGGATCACCTCGCCGATCTTGCGCCCGCTCATCGCGGCTCCCCGTTCTGGTTGCCGCGCGGCGGCTGGTCCTTCATCGACCATGCGGCGTTGGACGCCGGCCGGATTCCGTCCTTCGGCTTCCCGGCCTTCGACATCGCCTCCATCGCGAGGTACAGGAAGACGAAGATCAGGGCGAAGCCGACGAGCGCCAGCAGCAACTGGCCGGACGCGAGCGACCACGCGGCGAGCATCACCCCGGCCACGAGGCAGACGATGGCGATCAGCACGCGCGGGCTCATCGCATCGACCTCACGCCGCGGCCTTCATGGGCGCGTGGACCTTGGCTTCGTTCACCTTCAGGGTCGCGCTGATCGTGCCGGTGCGACCATCCTCGAACTTCACCATCGTCTCGATGTACTGCTCCGACCGTCCGCCGTACATCGCATCGACCAGGACGTCGTACTTGTCGTGGATGAAGCGGCGCCGCACCTTGCGCGTGCGCGTCAGCTCGTCGTCGTCGGCGTCCAGTTCCTTGTGCAGGACGATGAAGCGGTGGATCTGCGCGTTGGCGAGCTTGGGATCGCCGGCGAGGTCGGCGTTGACCTTCTCCACCGCCTCCCGGATCCGGTCGAGCACCTGGGGCTTGCCCGCGAGGTCGGTGTAGCCCGCGTACGGCAGGTTGTTCCGCTCGGCCCAGTTGCCGACGGCTTCGTAGTCGATGTTGACGAACACGCACACCATGTCGCGCTGGTCACCGAAGGCCACCGCCTCCTTGATGGTCGGGTAGAACTTCAGCTTGTTCTCGATGTACTTCGGCGCGAACAGCGTCCCGTCGGCCAGCTTCCCGACGTCCTTCGCGCGGTCGATGATCTTCAGGTGCCCTTCCTGGTCGAAGTACCCGGCGTCACCGGTATGGAACCAGCCCTCCGGATCCTTGGCCTCGCGGGTGGCGTCCGGGGACTTGTAGTACTCGCGGAACAGGCCTGGCGAGCGGATCAGGATTTCGCCGAGGTCGGTCAGCCGGATCTCGACTCCCTTGACCGGCGGACCGACGGTGTCCGGCTTCACGCCGCCGTTCGGCTGCACGCAGACGAACACCGACGTCTCCGTGGAGCCGTAGAGCTGCTTCAGGTTGATGCCGAGCGAGCGGTAGAAGGTGAAGAGGTCCGGCCCGATCGCCTCGCCCGCCGTATAGGCGACACGGATGCGACTCATGCCCAGCGCGTTGCGCAGCGGCGCATACACGAACAGGTCGCCAAGGCTGTGCAGCAGGCGATCGCCGAGCCCGACCTCGCGGCCGTCCAGCAGGCGGCCGCCCACGCGCCGCGCGACGTCCATGAAGAAGTGGAACATCCGGCGCTTGATCGCGGAGGCGTCCTCCATCCGGATCATCACCTGGGTAAGCAGGGCTTCGAGCACGCGCGGCGGCGCGAAGTAATAGGTCGGCCCGATCTCCCTCATGTCGGCGGAGACGGTCGTCGCGGACTCCGGGCAGTTCACGGTGAAGCCGCACACCATCCACTGCGTGTACGAGAAGATGTTCTGTCCGATCCACGCCATCGGCAGGTAGGCCAGCACCTCTTCCTTCGAGGTCAGCGCCTCCATCTGCGCGCCGGCATCGCCAGCCGCGATCAGGTTGTCGTAGCCGAGGACCACCCCCTTCGGGTTTCCCGTCGTGCCCGACGTGTAGAACATCGCGGCGACGTCGTCTGACTTTCCCAGCTCGATTTCGTCGTCCACCGCGCCGGGACGCTCCTTGAGGTAGGCCTGGCCCAGCGACCGGAGCTGTTCGTACGAAGCGAGGCCCGGCTGGTCGTAGTGCCTCAGTCCGCGGGGATCGTCGTAGAAGATGCGCTTGATGTGCGGGACCTTCTCGCGGATCTCGAGCACCTTGTCCACCTGCTCCTGGTCCTCGACCATGGCGAAGCGGATCTCGGCGTTGTCGAACACGAACGCCATCTCGGCCGCGACTGCGTCCTGGTACATCGGCACCGGGACGCCGCCCAGGCACTGGGCCGCGCACATCGTGAAATAGAGACGAGGCCGGTTCTCGCCGATGATGGCCAGGTGCTCTCCGCGCCTGAACCCGGCCTGCAGCAGGCCGGCTGCGATCTCGCGGACCTCCTGCAGCATCTCGACCCAGCTCCAGCTCTGCCAGATGCCGAGGTCCTTCTCGCGAATGGCGGTCGCGCCCGGGCGGACCCTGGCGTGCTGCATCAGCAAGCGCGGAAATGTGTCAGCGGCGGTGCTCGCTGTCACGGCTGTCTCCTGAATGCGCGGCATCGTGGTGGCCGCGTCTCTTGTTCGGGTAGCTTAACCCAGCCTCCGGCCGCAATCGGTCGCGAACTGGCAGCGCCACGGTACGGCGAGCCGTCCGGCGGCGCTGTCGCCCGGACGACAGTCTTGCGGGACAATCACGCCCATGGCCGAACAAGACCCCCCGCGACTTGCCGACATGATGACCACCAGTGCCTGGTGGCCTCATCTCACCGAAAGCCAGCGCCGGCGCGTGCTGGCCGAGGTGGAGGAGCGCCGCTACACCGGTGGCAGCGTGGTGATGCGCAAGGGCGAGATGGTCGAGGGATGGACCGGCGTGATCGAAGGACTGATCAAGATCAACGTAGTGTCACAAGCCGGAAAGAGCGCGACGTTCACCGGAATCGGCCCGGGCGGCTGGTTCGGCGAGGGCTCGCTGCTCAAGGACGAGCCCCGCAAGTACGACGTCGTCGCCCTGCGCGACAGCCGGATCGCATGGATGCCGCGCGCGACCTTCGACTGGCTGCTGGGCACGAGCATCCCGTTCAACCGCTTCCTGCTGCTCCAGTTGAACGAGCGCCTCGGCCAGTTCATCGCCATGATCGAGTACGAACGGCTGCTGGAGCCCGATGCGCGCGTCGCGCGTTGCCTCGCGGAACTGTTCAACCCACTGCTGTACCCCGGCCACCGCGAACAGCTCGAGATCTCTCAGGAGGAGATCGGCTACCTGTCGGGCGTTTCGCGGCAGCGCGTGAACCAGGCCCTGCAGGTGCTGTCTCGCGAGGGACTGCTCGACATCGAGTACGGCAGCATCCGCATCCGCGACCTCGCGCGGCTGCGGCGCTACGGCAACTGACCTGTCAACGCCAGGAGCGCTCCGAGTGTTCGTGTTCGACGCCTGGTTCTGGGAATTGGCGAGCTACGTGGTGACGGTGGTCGGCTTGCCGCTTGCGATCGCCGTCTTCATCGCCGAGCAACGCCGCGAGCGCCGCAACGAGGAGGACGAGGTCTACCAGCTGCTGTCGGATGCCTACAACGACTTCCTGCGGGTCGTGATCGACAACCCGGACCTGCGCCTGCGCAGCCAGGCCGCGACGCCGGACCTCACCGCAGAGCAGCAGGAGCGCAAGCTCGCCATCTTCGACATGCTGATCTCGCTGCTCGAGCGCGCCTACATCACGGCCTACAGCGACCACATGAACGAGGCCCAGCGACGGCGCTGGAACTCGTGGGAGGACTTCATGCGCGAATGGCTGCGCCGCGACGCCTTCTACGACCGCCTGCCGCAATTGCTGAAGGGCGAAGACCCGGAGTTCGTGGCCTACATGCGGCGGCTGGCCGAGCAGGAACGCGGCGGCGCACCGCCGCACTAACCGCGGGCAAGCGTGGCCCGGCCGCCTCGACGCGTGCCCGGACTCTTGGCCAGGGCATGGATCGTGGCGCGCGACTTCTCGCCGCGCATCGTCCAGCCCGGATGAACCGGCGCCGACCGGACCGCGCGATACAGCACGGAGAGCGCTTCGTCATCGCCCAGCAGCAGGCGCCGCTCGGCCGGCGCGAGCGCTTCCGGGCCGGACAGCAGGGCCCGCTCGACGCGGTGCTGGCGCCGGGCGGCTGCCAGCGGTGAACGGCGTCGCGCCGCCTGGCGCACCACGAGGAACAGGTCGGGATCGAGCACCGCGTCGGCGAAACGCGGCTGCGGACGCGCTGCGCCCGCGTAGTGCGCGGTGGCTGTCACTTCCGGCGTCGGCGCAGTCTCGTCCGGCGTCACGAAGAGCCCCGCGGCGCGGGCGCCGATCCCGAGCGACGTGCGGCTCATCAGCGCCGACAGCGGCACCGCGAGCAGCAGGCCGGCGGCGACCGGCGCGATCCACGGCAGGAAGCCCGGCGCCTGCCAGGCGACCACCCCCACCCACGCCGCGCCGACCAACGTCTGCCAGCCATGGCGATCGATCGCTTCCTGGAACGACGTCGAGGCATCCTCGCGCTTCGGCGACTTCCACTGGATCGCCCAGCCAGCCAGCGCGGCCAGGACGAACTGCGTGTGGAACAGCATGCGGATCGGCGCAAGGAGCGCGCTCACCACGAACTCCAGCACGACGCTCGTCACGAGGCGCAACAGGCCGCCGAAGGCCTGTGCCTCGCGCGCGCCCGCGACGAGGGCAGCGAGCAGCTTCGGCAGGAACAGCATCGACGCGACCGCTGCCAGCAAGGCGAGCGCGTCCTTCGGATTCCACGATGGCCAGAGCGGAAACAGCTGGTTCGGAATGACGAAGTACTCGGGATCCGCGTGGGCGTTCGTCACCAGCACCCACGTCGACAGCAGCAGGAAGCCGGCCCACAGGGGCGCCGACACGTAGGCGAGCGCGCCGGTCAGGAACACGGTGCGGTGCACCGGGTGAATGCCGGGCGCGAACATCAGCCGCGCGTTCATCAGGTTGCCGTGGCACCACCGGCGGTCGCGGCCGACCTCCTCGATCAGGTTCGCCGGCATTTCCTCGTAGCTGCCCGGCAGGTCGTACGCGATCCATACGCCAAAACCGGCACGCCGCATCAGGGCGGCCTCGACGAAGTCGTGCGACAGGATCTCGCCGGCGAGCGCGCCGCGGCCAGGCAGGGGCGCGAGCACGCAGTGCTTCATGAAGGGCTCGAGCCGGATGATCGCGTTGTGGCCCCAGTAGTGCGACTCGCCGAGTTGCCAGTAGTGCAGTCCGGCGGTGAACAGCGGGCCGTAGACCTGGTTGGCGAACTGCTGGATGCGCGCGTGCAGCGTATCGCGGCCCACCGCGCGCGGGGCGGTCTGGATGATTCCCGCGTCCGGACGCGCCTCCATCAGGCGCACCAGCGTCGACAGGCACTCGCCGCTCATGACGCTGTCGGCGTCGAGCACGACCATGTAGCGGTACAGCGCGCCCCAGCGCCGGCAGAAGTCGTCGATGTTGCCGCTCTTGCGCTTCACCCGGCGTTCGCGCCGGCGGTAGAACAGTCGCGCGTCGCCGCCCAGCGTCTCGCGCAGGGCGCTCCAGGCGTCGAGTTCGCCCACGCAGGCATCCGGCTCGCTGCTGTCGGACAGTATGTAGAAGTCGAAATGAGCGAGCCCGCCAGCGCGGGCGACCGACTCGATCGTCGCGCGCAGGCCGGCGAAAACGCGCTTGACGTCCTCGTTGCAGATCGGCACCACGACCGCGGTGCGGGCCTCGTCGGGCAATGGGCCGGACCCGCCCGCGGAGCGCGAAACCAGGTGGCGATCGCCGCCGCGCAGCAGGACGGCGAAGCCCATCATCGCGGTCCAGAAGCCGGCCGCGAGCCAGCAGGACAGGATTGCGAACACCGCCAGCAGCGCCTTTTCCGCGATCGACGACGCCTCGTTCGGCAGCAGTCCGCTCATCAGGTACGTCGCATAGATCGCCGGCGCGAGCGAAAGCGCCAGCAACACGAACCGGCGGCGCCGGCCAGCGCCGCGCGCCGGCCCGTCGACATCGACTGGGGCCGGCTCGCGGCGGAACAGCCAGCTGGCCAGCGACAGCCCGCGCCACGGGGTCGCCGCCATCGGTGTGCGGCGCACCGGAGGCGCGAGCGGCGCCCCCGCCGGCGGCGCCGGATGAATTATTGGACTCGCCGTGCGCTGCGCGCCCGGGATGAGCGCTTCGGAGCGGCCGTGCGCGCTCATGGGACTACCCGCGCGCTGCGCGCCCGGGATGAGCGCTTCGGAGCGGCCGTGCGCGCTCACGGCGTCGGAACGATGTAGCTCCATGTCTCACTCAATGTCTGTTCGCCGCGGCGCAGGTGCGCGCGCAGTTCCATCGGCTTTTCCTTGTCGGTGCGCTTCGCCTGCACGACGAGCCGCCATCCGCCCCGGACTTCGTTCGGGTGGACCACCACCAGCTGGCGAACCCCGTTCGTCAGGCCCAGGTCTGCTTCGACTTCGGTTCCCGGCGGCAACCGCGCAAGCGCCGGCCCCTCGAAGTCGATGTTGAACTTCACGACGTCGTCGGGCAGTGCCTGGAACCCGTGTCCGCGGCGCGACTGCGCCACCCACGCGGTCGGCGGCCGGCGTTCGCCGGTCTTCAGCGCAAACAGCCGGTACGAGTACGCCAGCGATGCGCCGGCCTTCGGAGCCTCCGCCGGCACCCAGTACGCAACGATGTTGTCGTTCGTCTCGTCCGGCGTCGGAATCTGCACGAGTTCGACGCGGCCCGGGCCCCAGGCGGACGTCGGCTCGACCCACAGGCTCGGCCGCAGCTCATAGCGCGCCTCGAGATCCTCGTAACTCGCGAAGGCGCGGTCGCGCTGCATGAGGCCGAAGCCGCGCGTGCCAGGCAGGGCGAACGAGGTCGTCAGAAGGCGCTTCGGATTCACCAGCGGCCGCCAGATCCACTCGCCGCTGGCCGACGCAATCGACAGGCCATCCGAGTCGTGGACCTCCGGACGGAAACCGTCGCCGCTGCCCGGCTGGTTCTCGCCGTACATGAACATCGAGGTCACGGGCGCGATTCCCACCTTGCCGACCGCCTCGCGGAAGTACAGGCGGGACTGCACCTCGGCCACGGTCTCGTCGCCCGGCTTCAGCACGAAGCGGTAGGCGCCGGTCACGCGCTTCGAATCGAGCAGCGCGTACAGCACGAGCTGCGTGGCGTTGCGCGCCGGCTTCTCGATCCAGAACTGCTCGAAACGCGGAAACTCCTCGCCGCCGCGCTCGGCGGTGTCGAGCGCCAGGCCGCGCGCCGACGCCCCGTAGCGCTGGCCCTTCCCGAGCAGGCGGAAGTAGCTCGCGCCGAGGAAAACGGCGAGTTCGTCCTTGTACCGCGGCGTGTTCAAGGGATAGTGGATGCGGAAGCCGGCAAAGCCGAGCTTCTGCAATGGGGCGGGATCGAGCTTGTTGGCGCCGTAGCTGAAGCTGGCCGGGTCGAACGTGACCTCCCGGACCCTGGAGCCAACGATTTCATGCACGCGGACCGGTTGGTCGAAGAAGCCCCCGAGATGGAAGAACTGGATCTCGAAAGGGAGCTTGTCGGCTCGCCACAGGGCCCGGTCGGGATTGAAGCGGATGTCCCGCGTCTGGTCGTAGGTCAGGTCCTTCAGCGCCTTCGGCAGCACGAAGGCCGGCTTCGGCTGGGGACGGCTGGCCAGTTCCTTCGCCATCCGGTCGACATCGTCGAAGCCGAATGCGGCGACCGGCGGGGCGGCGGCAACGAAGGCTGCCGCCAGCAGCGGGAGAAGCAGGCGCACGTGGAGCAATCGCGACAAAGGCATACCGTGTTGTTCCAGGGGACAGGGATATAACGGCGGACGCGTATTTTCGTGCACCGCAGCAAGATCGGTGCCGACCCTACCCTCAGCTCTCTAGAGGCATCCATCCAGCAGAACGCACCAGTTCTGTGCATCCTCGACCAATTACGCGTGCGAGCGGAGCCGCATCGGGGCAAGCGCTGCACGTGCCAAGATCCCGGCATGCGAATGGTTCCGCTCGCCGATGGCGTTCCGGTGCCGTGCCTCGGGCTCGGCACCTGGCGCATGGGCGAGTCGCGGTCTGCGCACGCGGCCGATGTGGCGGCCGTGCGGCAGGCGCTCGAACTCGGCTACCGGCTGATCGACACGGCCGAGATGTATGGCGATGGCGGCGCCGAGCGCGTGGTCGGCGAAGCACTGCGTGGGGCTGCACAGGCCGGCACGGTCCGGCGCGAGGACATGTTCCTCGTCACGAAGGTTCTGCCCGGCAACGCCAGCCGCAAGGCAACGGTCGCGGCCTGCGAGCGCAGCCTGGAGCGCCTGGGCGTTGAACACGTCGACCTCTACCTCCTTCACTGGCGCGGCGGCCATCCGCTGAGCGAGACGGTGGCGGCTTTCGAAGCCCTGCGTGAGCGCGGGCGGATCCGCGCGTGGGGCGTCAGCAACTTCGACGTCGACGACGTGGACGAACTGTGGAGCGTGGCCGACGGGCCGCGCTGCGTGGCGAACCAGGTTTACTACTCGGCCAGCGAGCGCGGCATCGAGTTCGACCTGTTGCCGGCACAGCGCCGGCGTTCCGTGGCGACCATGGCGTACTGCCCGATCGACCAGGGCGCGCTCGCCTCGGACCCGACCCTCGCGGAGATCGGCGCTCGGCTGGGCGCCAGCGCCGCGCAGGTCGCGCTCGCGTGGGTCCTGCGCCAGCCGGACGTGATCGCGATTCCGAAGGCCGGACGCGAGCGGCACCTGCGCGAGAACCTCGCGGCTGCAGCGCTCACGCTGACGGACCGGGATCTCGCGGCCATCGACGCGCGCTTCGCGCCGCCCAAGCGCAGGCAACGGCTGGCGATGACTTAGCGGCGCCTCGGGCGCGCCTGGCGCGGCGCGCCGGCTCTCGCACCACGCGCTTCGGGGCCCAGCCTCCGCACGATGGCGAGGGCACGTCATCTGCCACAATTTCGCCCCTTGCTCCCGCCGACTCCGCTCCTTCCGCCCATGCACCCGTTCCACCTCGCCTTTCCCGTTGCCTCCCTTGACTCCGCGCGCAAGTTCTACGGCGGCCTGCTCGGCTGTCCGGAAGGGCGCTCATCCGACGCGTGGATCGACTTCAACCTGTACGGCCACCAGATCGTGGCGCACCTGGCGCCGGACGAGATCGGCCACCGCCGCACCAGCGAAGTCGACGGCGATGACGTGCCGGTGCGGCACTTCGGCGTCGTGCTGTCGATGCCGGAGTGGGACGCGCTCGCGCGCCGCCTCCGCGACCAGGGCGTGAAGTTCATCATCGAACCGCACATCCGGTTCAAGGGCGAGGTTGGCGAGCAGGCGACGATGTTCTTCCTCGACCCGAGCGGCAACGCGCTCGAGTTCAAGGCGTTTGCGGATCCGTCGCGGCTGTTCGCCAAGTAGCGCCGGCCGCGGTCAGCGGCCCACGCCGAGCAGGAACAGCGTGAAGGGGGCCGTGACGGCCGCCAGCAGCGTCGACACCAGCATGCTGGTGGCCACCGGGCCCTCGATCGCGTTGAACTCGCGCGCCATCAGGTAGACGTTGATGCCGACCGGCAGCGCGGCGAGCAGCACCACCGCCTGCGTTTCGAGCGGCGGCAGGCCCACGGCCCACGCGATGGCCCACACCGCCAGCGGCTGTCCGACGAGCTTCATCGCCGTGATGCCGGTCGCGATCCGCCAGCCGCTCCTCACCCCGTACTGCGCAAGGCCCATGCCGAGCACGACGAGCGACAGCGGAATCGCCGGCTGAGCCAGCAGCGCGAGCGGAACATCGATGAAGGCGGGCAGCGTCCAGCCGGTGAGTCCGAACGCGGCGCCGGCGAGGATCGACGCGACGATCGGGTTGGTCAGCACGCTCCGCACCGTGTTGCCGAACCCCTTGAGCGACAGTTCGCCGTGGCGGGCCCACTCCACCGATACGGTGGCGAGCATCCACAGCGTCAGCGAATTGAACACGAGCACGAGGCCGACCGACGGCATCGCCGCTTCGCCGAGCGCCGCCCTGGCCAGCGGGATGCCGAGGAACACGTTGTTCGAGAAGATCCCGCCGAGCGCGAACACCGACTGCCCGACACCGTCGAGACGGTACGCGAGCAGGCCCGCCACGCGGGCCGCCACGAAGATGACGAGGCTGCCGCCGAAGAACGCGACCAGCACGCGCGCATCGACCGGCGGAAGCCTCGACAGGTCGCTCATCAGCCGGAACAGCAGCGCTGGCAGCGGCACGGCAAAGAGGAACTTCGACAGCGCCTCGCTGTACGAGACCGGCCATCGCCCGGAAACTCCGATGAGGTAGCCGACGAGCACGAGCGCAAACAGCGGCGCGGACAGCTCGACGAGTTGCAGGAAGGCGTTCACGGCGTGCAGGAGCGAAGTCCGGCGCAGTGTAGGCCGCGGGTCGACCTGCCCGGCACGCCGGATGCCGTGGGGTCCCGGTCCATGAAGGGCAGGCGGCAAGGCCGAACTGTCCACATCCCGCACTCCTCCGCACTATCCCGCCTCGACGCGCGCCGCCCATCTGGGGCATCCTCGGCTCCAGCCGTTCTGGATACGGGAGCGAAGTGCGCGCACTGGTGCAGCGGGCCTACGGGCCGGTCGAGACAAGCGTGGGAGTCCAGGAAGTGCGCCTTCCGCGGCCGGCCGGCCAGGACGTCTGCGTGCGCGTGCGCTACGCCGGCATCAACCCGCTGGACTGGAAGCTGGTCGAGGGACACTTCAAGTGGATGTCGAAGGCGCGGCCGCCGTGCGGTGTCGGCTTCGATCTCGCCGGCGAGGTGCATGACGCCGGCCGCGGCGCCGCCGGGTTCGCCCAGGGGACGCGCGTCGCCGGCCTGATCCCGGCGTTCAAGCGTCCACCCGGATCGATCGCCCAATACGCCCTGGTGCCCGCGCGCCTGCTCGTCGAAGTACCGGAAGGCGTTCCGCTCGACCATGCCGCCGCGCTCCCGGTCGCCGGACTCTCGGCCCTGCAGATGTGCCGGATGGCGATGATCGGCCCCGGGATGCGAGTGCTGGTTCACGGCGCGTCGGGCGGTGTCGGGCACCTCGCGGTGCAGATCGCGCGCAATCTCGGCGGCGCGGTCACGGCGACCGGCAGCACGGCCAGCCACCCGCTGCTGCAGTCCCTCGGCCCGGACCGCGTGGTCGATCGCGAAGCCCCGGTGGCCACGTGGGGCGGCCCCTTCGACGCCGTGCTCGACTGCGCTACGACGCTCGCACCGTTCGACGTGAAGACCTTGCTCGCACCCGATGGCTGCTACGTCGCCACCACGCCGCGCTTCCCGCGGGTCCTGTTGGACACCGTGCTCAACCTCGCCGGGCGCGGCAAGCGCCGGGTGCTGATGCTCAAGCTCGACCGCGACGATCTCGAAGCGCTGATGAAGCAGGTCGCCGCCGGCACCCTGCGGGTCGCCGTCGAGCGCGCCTACGCGCTCGACGATGCGGTGCAGGCGCTGTCCCGCTCCCGCGCAGGTCACGTGCGCGGCAAGCTCGTCGTCTCGATCGACTAATGTGGCCGCGGAAGCGCGCCCCGGAGGCCGCGCCGCCAGGCCGCCGGCGGCGATCCGACGCTGCGCTTGAACGCCCGCGCGAACGCCGCCTCCGAGTCGTAGCCGACCTCCAGCGCAATCGACGCGACCGTCGAGTTGGTGTTGCGCAGCAGGCCGGACGCGAGCTGCATTCGCCAGCGGGTCAGGTACTGCATCGGCGCGTGCCCGACGAATCGGACGAAGCGCTCGTGCAGCGCCGAACGCGAGAGGCCGACCTGGCTGCCAAGTGTGTCCACGGTCCAAGGGTCGGCCGGGCGCGCATGCAGCAACGCCAACGCGCGCCCGACGTAGCGGTCGCGCAACCCGGCGAGCCAGCCCGCGCTCTCCTCCGGCAGTGAATCGACGTAGCGGCGTACCGCCTCGACGAACATCATCTCGCTCATGCGCGAGAGCATCGCGTCTGCGCCCGGCCGACGCGCGGCGGACTCCGACACCGCGTGGCGCATCAGTTGCGCGATCCACTCGCCGCCCTCGCTGCGGCGGATCAGCAGCATCCGCGGCAGCGTGGCAACCAGCGGGTTGAAGGGACGCACGTCGCAGCCCAGGAAACCGCACACCAGCGTCGTCGCCGGCTCGCCGCGCGGCGGCTCCAGCGAAGGCGGGCTCGTGCCGTCGTACGCAACACGCAGCGGCAGCGCATCGACCACCATCTCGTGGTACCAGCTGACCAGCGGGTCCGCGCGCAGGCCGGGAGCGCTGGACATCACGTGGCCATCTCCATGGGGAAACACGAGCACGTCGCCGGCGGAAAGGCGCAGCGGCGCTTCGCCGACGAGGCCGGCCCAGCAGTCACCGGCGACCACGACGTGGTACTCCATCACGTGCTCGGAACCCGGCATCACCGCCCCCGCGATGTCGCGGGCCGGTGGTGCTTCGGCAACCCAGTGGTTGCTGCCGGTGACGTAGAAGAACAGCGCGCCGCGCAAACGCACGAGACGCAGGACGTCGGACAACGTGTCTGCGGTCATTCCTGCCTCCAATCGGCCGCTCCGGGCCGCGGCTCGAAGCCTGTTCCGCCGAATCATCATCGCGCAGTGCGCGCCTGCCTAGTGGGAGCGCGGCGCCGCGGAGCCCCAGGCAAGCCGGCAGGACACTCGGATAAGCCCCTTCCGGCGGACGCAGCGGATCAGGACGATCGGCCAATTCGCGACGACACCGAGTGAAGCGTCAAGGCGCGAGGAGGAAAAGACTTCGATCCGTCGCAGCGCTCGTCTTCAACGCTTTGAGCGACTCCAGCGATCAGCCGGCCCTACGCGCTCTTTCTTACCGCGCATTTGGCACGGCCATCAGGGGCCGATCGAAAGCGACAGGTCGTTCGCGCGAACGTCGACGCGCTCGGCGCATCCCTCCCACCCGAAAGCGAAGGAAACACACCATGACCACTGTTCAGGAACGGGCTCCCATCCAGGCGGCCACACAACCACCCATCGACTTGAAAGCCATCAAGCAGCGCCAGCAGGCAACGTGGGCTAGCGGCGACTTCTCGGTCGTCGGAATCACGCTGCAGATCGTCGGCGAGTCGCTCGCCGAAGCCGCCGACGTAAGCGCCGGCGAGCGCGTGCTCGACGTCGCGGCCGGCAACGGCAACGCCACGCTCGCCGCCGCCCGCCGCTTTGCCGACGTCACGTCCACCGACTACGTGCCGGCGCTGCTTGAGCGCGGCCGCGATCGGGCGCGCGCCGACGGACTGAAGATCGACTTCGAGGTCGCCGACGTCGAGGACCTGCCGTTCGCCGACGGCAGCTTCGACGTCGTTCTCTCGACCTACGGCGCGATGTTCGCGCCGGACCACGGTCGCACGGCGAGCGAGATGCTGCGCGTCACCCGCGGCGGCGGCCGCATCGGACTGGCGAACTGGACGCCGGAAGGCTTCATCGGCCAGCTGTTCAAGGTAATCGGCGCCTACGTTCCGCCGCCTGTCGGGCTACGCTCGCCCGCGCTCTGGGGCACGGAGCCGCACCTCGTCGAACTCTTCGGCCCGAAGGCCACCGACATTCGCTGCGTGCGGAAGAACTTCAACTTCCGCTATCGCTCGCCTGCGCACTGGCTGCAGGTCTTCCGCGACTACTACGGTCCGACGCACAAGGCCTTCGCAGCGCTCGATTCGGACAGCCAGGAGCGGCTCGCCGCCGACATCACGGCGCTGCTCGAACGGCTGGATGTCGGCGGGAAGAAATCGCTGGTCGTGCCCGGCGAGTATCTTGAGGCTGTCATCGTCAAGCGATGACACCGCACCGCGGCCCGCAACGCGCCGGCTCCAGCCGCGCGCCAGGGTTCAGGCGGCCGAAGTCGATGGAGCGCCGGGCCCGATGCCCGGCGCTTCTTCGTGCAACTTCGGCAGCACCCGCGTCGCACGGATGATCGGCTGGCGCCACGCCACATACGACAAGCCCAGCGCGGTCGCGCCCGCAAACACGAGCGCCGCCCGCAACCCCGCGTGCTCGCCCAGCCAGCCTCCGATCAGGGCGCCGGGTCCGGCCGGGAGCAGGATCAGCCAGCGCATCGTGCTCGTCATGCGACCGAGCAGCGGCGCCGGCGTCACGGCCTGGCGCAGCGCGAGGAAGTTGATGAACAGCAGCACGGCGCCGATGCCGAACATGAACAGCATCAGGGCGAAGCCCGCGACGCCGAAGGCGTTCGCCGGCATCGCCGCCAGCATCAGCCAGCCCGCGCCGCACACCGCGAACCCAGCCACGAGCGCCGGTCCCGGCCCGATGCGGCGCGCAAGCCGGTGGCCGACGATGCTCGCGGCGATCGTTCCGACGCCGAGCGCCACGTAGCTCAGGCCGACGCCGCGCTCGGACAGTCCGAGCACGCGGGTGGCGAACAGGATCTGGACGACGAGCGCGGCGTGGTGACACATCTGCCAGACTCCGACCGCGACCGCCATCGTGATCAGCAGCCGGTTGCCGCGCACGAAGGCGAGCCCGTCGCGCATGGCCGGCCAGAACGGATGGCGCACCGGATCGACGTGCTCCTGCACCCGCAGGCCGCGCAGGATCGAGGCCGAGACCAGCAGCAGCACGGCGTCGGCGAGCAGAGCCAGCGGCGCGCCGGCGATCTTGATCAGCACGCCCGCGGCGCCGGGGCCGGCCACTTCCGCCGTCGAGGAGGCGAGCGCGTTCTTCGCGTGCGCCTCCACCAGCCGCTCGCGCGGCACCACCTGCGTCAGGACGATCTGCGCGGCGCTGCCCGCCGTCGTGTACACGGTTCCGATGAGGAAGCCCACGACGTAGAGCCACTCCATGGTCAGCCGGCCCATCCACCACGCGAGGGGCACGGTCGCGATCGCGATCGCGATGAAGACCTCGCCGTACACGTACACGGGCAGCTTGCGCACGCGATCGAGCCACACGCCCGACGGCAGCGAGAACAGCACGAACGGCGCGATCTCCATCGCCGTCAGCAGGCCCATCTGCGTCGGCGTCGCGTGCAGCAGCACGGCCGCCGTCAGCGGCAGGGCGAGCATCGTCACCTGCGCCCCGAAGGAGGAGGTCAGGATCGAGATCCACAGGCGCCGGTACACGGCGTCGCGCAACAGATCATTGGGGGCCAGGGTCAGCCGTGCGCGGGCTAGACGAAAGACCTCGGCCACATTGACGGCGGTCATCGCTGTCACTGCATGTGAAGTCGCGCCGGTCCGGGCCGGCCAAGGGCGTCGCCGACATCGGCGACGGGGGTCGCGATGTTAGCGGCGGGATCGCGGCTGCTCCAGCGAAACAGGACCGAATGGGCGTACCGTGGCGTGAAGGCATCATGGCAGGGGCGCGAGCCCGCAGGCGGCCGGACGCCCCGTGCCTGCCGATCGATCACCCAACCAGCGACGACCCTCCAGTGAACCGAGACAAGACCCCTTGCGTGATCTGCGTCGGCGGATCCGCGACCATCGACCACATCTTCCTCGTCGACGAGGTGAAGCTGCCGTCGGCGAAGATCACGGCGCGCGACTTCATCGAGACGGGCGGCGGCATGGGAGCCAACGCGGCCGTCGCGGTGCAGAGGCTCGGCGGCCGCGCCCTCTACTGGGGCCGCGTCGGCGACGACCAGACCGGGGATGAAGTCCTGTGGCTGCTGACGCACGAAGGCATCGACGTATCCGGGGTGCGCCGGCTCGCAGGATTCCGCACCAAGATCGCGAGCATCCTGATCGACTCGCACGGCGAGCGGCTTGCCGTCTCGGCGCAGCCGCAGGGATATCCGCCCGACGCCTCGTGGCTGCCGGTCGAGCGGGTGGCCGAGGCGGACGCCGTGCTGGCCGACACCCGCTGGCCGACGGGCGCGCAGCGGCTGTTCGAAGCGGCGACGCAGCACAGGCTGCCGAGCGTGTTCGACGGCGACGGCGGCGATCCGCCGCAGGTCCTGACCACCGCGCAGCAGTGCACCCATCCGTTCTTCTCGCAGCCGATGCTTGCGGGCTTCGGCTACGGCGCGCCCGAACAGGCGCTGCCCCGCGTGTTCGGCGGCCGCAATGCGGTGACCGGCGTGACGCTCGGCTCGGCCGGCGTGATGTGGTTCGACGGCGAACGGATCCACACCATGCCGTCGCCGCGCGTCAAGGCGGTCGACACGCTGGCGGCCGGCGACACCTGGCATGGCGCGATGGCCCTTGCGCTGGCGGAAGGTCGCGAAACGCGGCAGGCAATCGAGTTCGCATCGGCCGTCGCGGCGCTGAAGTGCACGCGCTTCGGCGGCCGCGCGAGCATTCCGCGACGGGAGGAATTCGAGCGGTGGTGGGCCGGGCAGCGCGGAGTCGATGCCCCCGGTCAGGTCACGGAGTGAGCACGCGCTCGGCCACCGGCGTCGGCGGCACCCGCACCATCACCCGGCCGCGGCCCTTCCGCTTGGCCAGCAGCGCGCAATGGTCGGCGGCGTTCAACAGGGTCTCGGCGCTGCCGGGCGTCGTGGTCGACTCGGCGATGCCGACGGAGAAGCTGGCGCCTGCGAGCACCTTGCCGCCCAGCTCGAATCGCATCGCGCGCCACGCCCGGAGTATCTGCTCGAGCTTGGCCTGCGCGGCCGTCACCGTGGTTCGCGGCATCAGCACGCAGAATTCCTCTCCGCCGTAGCGGCACGCGATGTCGCTGCGGCGCATGCGCGCCCGCAGCAGCTTGCCGAAGGCGGCCAGCACGCGATCGCCTGCGGCGTGCCCGTAGGCGTCGTTGACGTCCTTGAAGTGGTCCAGGTCGATCACCGCCAGCGCGAGCGGCTCGCCGTGCCGCTGCGCGAGCGCCAGCATCGGCGGCAGGACGTCGTTCAGGTAGCGGCGGTTGTACAGACCGGTCAGGAAGTCGCGCACCGCCTGGTCCTGCAGGGCAGCCTGCAGCGACTCGACCTCGCGCACCTTCTGCGACAGCTTGACGTTGATCTCCTCGAGTTCCGCCTTCGCCCGTTCGCTCGCCAGGCGGCGGGCCTCGCTTTCGTCGCGCTGCTTCTGCAGTCGCAACAACTCGGTCTGCAGGGAGGCGGCTTGATAGCGGCCCTTCGAGGCCATCAGCGCCCGGTCCTGGTGCAGCGATTGCCAGTGCCGCAGGTCCACCAGCGCGCGTTCGGCGTCGCCGCAGGCCTCGAGGGCGGCAGCGCGAGTCTGGAAGAACAGGCAACGCGCGCGGAGCGTCAGCGCCTCGGCCGGCAGCGGCTCCGCCGCGTCGAGCACGGCGATCGCCTGCTCCATTTCTCCCCGGGTGCGCAGCAGCTCCGCGTGCGCAATGATCAGCGTGAGCGCTTCCTCGGCAAGCGTCTCCTCGGAGACCGCCTCCTCGGCGGTTGAGCACAGGCGGGCCGCCTCTTCGATGCGGCCTGCGCGCAAGGCCGCGAGGGCCATCACCGCGCAGGTTTCCACGCTGTCGGCGCGCGCCGTCTCGCCGAGCAGGTCCGACAGGCGCGCCACCTCGTCCATCGCTTCGTCAGGCCGGTCGAGATCGGTCAGGCACAGGACCCGGTTGAGCAGCAGCACACCGAGCAGGTGCTTGTTCGACATGCGCCGGCAGCGCTCGATGCCTTCGTCGATGTACTTCAGCGCCTCGTAGTAGTCGCCGAGCTGCAGCAGTTCGTGGGCGAGATTGCAGAGCAGGACGACGTCGAAGCCGTGTCCGCGCGAGGCGTGCGACTCCCGCAGCGCCTGGTAAAGGTACGCAAACGCCTCGGGCGAGTCGCCGCGGGACGAATGGCAACCGGCGATGACGTTGAGCATCATGCTGCGCTCTTCGGCGTTCAGCACCTGCATGCCGTCGTTGCGCAGGGCCATCACGCGGCCGAGCGGCTCCAGCACCTGTCCCTGGCGCCAGTGGCAGCGCGCCTGGGCCACCTGCGCCATGACTTCGCCGCGGCGATCGCCGCAGGAACCGAAGCACCGCTGCGCGGCCTCCAGCTCGACCAGCGCCTCCGCCGGGGAGTCGTGGCGAAGCCGGTAATGCCCCAGCGTCAGCCGCGCCCACCCTTCGGCCTCGACGTCCCCGCGGGCTAGCGCCCGGACGAGGGCCTGCTCGGCGAGCGTCAGGGAACGCGCCGAATCGGCGTACTGGACTTTCCAGGCCTGGCGTGCGTAACGAAGCGCCGCCGTGGCTGGTTGCCTGGAGCGAGAAGACATCTGCGCATTCTTTTGGCCCGCACGCAGCCAGTCAAGCAGCAAAAGACCCGCTTTTCCCGCCCGCGGCAGGGCGTCGGACCGCTCAAGTCGCCTGTTCAGCCTGCGCGAGGGCGTCGGCGAGCACTGCCGGCGGCTGGGCGCCGGACACCGCCACGCGGCGGTTGAAGATGAAGAACGGGACGCCGCCGATGCCCATCGACTTCATCCGGGCATCGGCCTCCGCCATCTCTGAGCGACCGGCCGCGGACTCGAGGTGGGCGCGGGCGGCGTCGGGATCGCAGCCGGACTCGCCCGCCAGCCGGACAAGTTCTCCGACGACGCCGAGGTCCACGCCCTCCGTGAAGTACGCCTGGAACAACCGCTCGACGAGGCGATCGGCGCTCGCCGGCGCAACCGCCTGTGCCCAGGCGATCAGCCGGTGCGCGTCGCTCGTGTTGGGCTGCCGATCGATCTTCTCGAACCGGAACGGAATGCCGACGTCCCGGCCAGCCGCTTCGACCCGCGCGTAGATTTCCCGCGCCCGCTCGGGTCCGCCGAACTTCTCTTCGAGGTACGAGCGCCGGTCGACGCCGCCCGCCGGAATGCCCGGATTGAGCTGGAACGGAAGCCAGCGGATCACCGGAGACGGCCCTTCACGCGCGGCCAGGGCCGCCTCGAGGCGCCGCTTGCCGATGTAGCACCATGGGCAGACGACGTCGGAGACGATGTCGACCGTCATCGCCGGGACAACGTCGACCGCGCCCGCCGGATCCACGTCGCTCATCGCGTGTTTCCATGACCGGTATCGGCGTTCGCCGAAGCAGGCCGGTTGGCTGCACGGCGCCGGTAGTCGTTCCACCAGGCTGCCGCGTCGCTCTGGGTCCAGGCGCGGCGGCTCGCGAGGCGATCGAGGGCATCGACCACGGCCTGCGCGGTCTGCGGCCGGCGCGCGCGGTCCTTCTCGAGGCACGCCGCGATGAGCGCATCCAGCCCCTCCGGCACTTCGATCCGGGCCGACACGCGGGGCGCCGGCGCGTGGAGCACCTGGTTGCTGATCGCGAGCGTGTCGTCGCCCTCGAAGACCGGCCGGCCCGTGAGCAGGAAGTAGCCGACCGCGCCAAGCGCGTAGATGTCCGACCGCACGTCCACGTCCGCGGGCTGCAGCAGCCGCTCGGGCGCCATGTAGAGCGGGGTCCCGATGAGCGACAGCTGCCGCGTGAGATCGCGCGTGTCGACGCCTTCGAGGTTCTTCACCAGGCCGAAGTCCAGCAGCTTCACGACGTCGTCCTCGCCACGCCGGCAGAGCATCACGTTCTCGGGCTTCACGTCGCGGTGGACCAGCCCGCGGGTGTGCGCCTCGCGCAGCGCCGCCGCGACCTGCCGCAGGATGTGGATCGCCCGGCCCGGCGGCACCCGGCCCGTGTCGCGCACCAGATCCGCCAGCGTCACGCCGTCGAGGTACTCCATCACGTAGTACGGTTCGCCGTCGGCGGTGCGCCCGAAGTCGTAGATCTCCACGGTGTTCGGGTGCAGCAGCTGGCTCGCGAGCTGGACCTCGCGCTCGAAGCGGTGAATGAACTCGTCGGTGGCGACGTGCTTCTTCAGGATCTTGATCGCGGTCGGCCGCTTCAGCAGCGCGTGCCGGGCGAGATGGATCGTGGCCATGCCGCCCTCGCTGATCTTGCGCTCCAGCGTGTAGCTGCCGAGCCGCTGACTGCGTCCGAGCTGGCGGCTCAATCGACTGAGCAGGAAAGCCGACATGAAGGCTGCGACCAGCGACAGGGCCGTGATGCCGCCGATGATGCTGAGGCTGATCGTCAGATACCGCAGGGGCGCGAACGCCTCCGCCGCGGAGATCTCGGCGATGACCCCGAGGTCGTATGCGACGAGCCAGCTCCATGCGCCGATCACCTCGACGCCGCGGTAGTCGCGATAGGGCTCGAGCACCACGCCGTGCCGCTCGATCCAGACCGTCTTGTCGCGCGCGGCCCGCGCGATCGCCGCCGCCACGGTCAGTGGCCGCGCGTTGGGCTCCAGTTTCGGAGCGTGTCCGCGGGCGAGATCGCCACCCGGATCGCGCACCTGGACCCTGAAGGCGCCACTCCCGCTACTGTGTTCGGACAGCATGCCGGCGGCGATGAGTTCCTCCGTGTAGCGGCTGGAAGTGAGCAGCAGGCCGTCGTCGCCGAACGCATAAACCTCCGCGGTCGCCCCCGGTCGTGCCGTCGAGAAGATCGTGTCCAACTCGCGGTCGGTCTCGACGCCCATGGCCAGCGCCACTTCGGGCGCATCGGCGCCGGTCCGGATCGGGACGATGAACCAGGCGACCGGCCGCGCCTGCCCGTCCTGACCACGCACCGACAGTTCGGTTTCGGGATACGGACGAACGAATTGCGGCACGCCGTCGAGCGCAAGGTCCAGGCGCTGCCGGAACGGCGGTGCGCGCAACCGCTGGCCGCAGCGCAGGGGATCCTTCGAAGACAGCACGAGGCCCGATCGGTCGACGATGCGGAAGGCGATCACGTCCTTGGTCACGAGCGAAGACGCCACCCGCGCGCTGAGTTGCTCGGCTTCCTCTGTGCAGCGCCCGATGCCCTGGGCCGGATCGCGGCGCTCCGCCACCAAGCGGGCGGCGCGCGCCATCACGTCGGCGTCGGCGGCGACGCGCGATGCCTCGGTCATGTGCTCGCCGACCCACACGTCGAGTCCCTTGACGACCGTGCCGAGCAAGGCTTCGAGGCTCGCGCCGCGCGCGTCGGCAAGCGACGATCGCACGCCCGAGTACGACCAGATCCCGAGTCCGATCAGCAATGCCCCGAGCAGGACCGTCGCCGCGTCGCGCCAGGTCTCCGTCTCGATGAGCCCGGCGATCAGATTGGGAATTGCGCCGGCGCTCGCGTCCGGATCGCCCGCGCCGATGTCGACCGCGCGCTTCTGCGGCTCCGGATCGGGGGTTGGCCGCGGATCGCTCATCGATGCACGTGTGCTGCGCGAGTTGCCAGGGCCGTCTCTCTCACGGCCGGAGCGCCGTCCGCTCCATTGTCACCCGCGCGGCAACAGGAGGCCAGCCTGGGCGGCGCGGCCTCGGGCGACCGTCAGCCCGAAAAGATCAGGTAGATCCCGAGCCCGACCATCACCAGCCCGCTGATCAGCTTGAGCACCCGGCCTTCCTTCTCCTGCAACCGATGCCGGCTGAGCATGATCACGCCGATCGACAGGATGACGATGTCGTCGAGCATGTAGCCGGCGATGTAGAGCAGCATGTAGCCGTAGTAGCTCGCCGGCGGCAGGTCCTGCAGCGTCAGGATGCGCGTGAACAGCGCCGGGAAGCCCGACGTGCACATGAACTCCACGATCTGGACGAGCACCGCGAGCACGGCCGCGCCGACGATCGCCGCCGTCATCGTCGGCGCGTGCAGCAGCTGCCGCATGCGGTTGTAGATGCCCGGCTTGGCGCTCTGCGGGATCGACAACGAGATGCCGCGGCCGAACGCGACGAAGTCCTTCAGGTTGATCAGGCCAGCGGCGATCGCGATCGCCGCCACCACCAGCGTGACGGCGCGCGACATCCCGATCAGCAGGAACATGTTCAGCCAGGCCGCCATGAACACGAAGTAGGCGAGGCCCTGGATCAGCACGAACGTGCCCCCGATGGCGAGCATCCGCCTGCGGTCGTTCAACGGCGCGAGCAGCGAGATCATCAGAAGCAGCACCCACATCGAGCAGGGATTGAAGCCGTCGAGCAGGCCCAGAGTCAGGGCGAAGGCGGGCAGCCCGACGTCGTCGAGCGTGATCGTCCGGCCGAAGATCGTGACCGAGAACTCTTCCTCGGCCGCAGCGCCCGCCCCTTTCGGACAGGCGAGAGAGTCTTCCGCATCGCAGGTTCCCGCGGCCTCGGACTGCGGGCCGGCCTGCCGGCCGTCCAGCGCGGCACGGATCAGCGCGTCCGTGCCCGCCTCCGGCGAGAAGCCGACGATCAGCTGCCCGCGAACGTGGATCGCGGGCACGCGCACCGTGCCCGTCTTGGTCTGCTGCGCGAGTTCCTTCAGCCGTTCGAGCGCCGCCGGCTCCTTCTGCACGTCGCGGATCACGATCGACAGCGCCGGCCGCTCTTTCTGCAGTTGCGCCAGGAACTCTTCGGCGTTGCCGCAGTGCGGGCAGCCTTCCCGGACGAAGACTTCGATCCGGTTCGCCTCCGCGGCCAGGCCGGGCGGGGCATCGGCCGCGTGGGCCGGTGTGACGAGGATGACAGCGAACAGGCAGCGGAGGAGCCAGCCTGCGATGGCGAGGGGGGAAAGCGGCACTTGGATCTCGTGTTCTTCAAGCGAACAGGTGGCAGTCTCGACCGGGGCGCGCGGTCGGACCCTGCGCTAACTCAGACGCGACGCCGCGGTTGGCTTGCATCGGATCAAACGTGTGCGCGGAAAACGACAAGGCCCGGCCGCGTACGCGGGTTTCCCCGACGGAGCCGTCGCGTTCCGCTGCGCAATGGGCCGACCGCCGGCATCCCAGGAACGGGCGAAGTGCCGGGCCGAAGGATATTGCAGGGGTCGAAACCATCGCTTTTCGTCGCCTGCACATCGTTACTGTCGCGGGAGACTGCTAATCCGTTTCGCCACGGTCGGCGAGGGCCGCCGCTCCGGCGTTAAGGTCTGGCATGCACGGAGAGGACAACATGAAACGCATCGCGATCGCCGCCCTGTTCACTGCCGCCGGTTCCGTGGCCCTCGCCGCGGACGTCGGCGTGTCCATCAGCGTGGGCCAGCCCGGCTTCTACGGCCGCATCGACATCGGCAACGCGCCGCCGCCAGTGCTCGTCTACCCGCAGCCCGTCATGATCCAGCAGGTGCGCGGCGTGCAGCCGGTCTACCTGCACGTCCCGCCCGGACACGCGAAGGACTGGCGCAAGCATTGCGGCAAGTACAACGCGTGCGCGCAGCCGGTCTACTTCGTGAAGGACGACTGGTACAACACGGTGTACGTGCCGCACTACCAGTCCGAAAAGGGCAAGGGCAAGGGCAACGGCAAGGGCAACGGCAAAGGCCAGGGCAAGGGCAAGGACTAACCGCCGCTCTTCGCGCCCCGGCCGTCGCGGCCCGGGCGTGCCTGCCGCTTCACCATCGCCCGCGCCCGGCGGTGTAGCGTCTGCCTCGTTGCGATCGCTTCGGCTCGCTCGATGACGCCACTGCCGCCCCGCTTTCCCCACACATCGCGCCGCCAGGCACTCACCGCGCTCGCGGCGCTCGGTGCCGCGGCGTCGCTGCCCCTGTCCGCGAACGGCCAGGCGACGGCTGACGGGCCGCTTGCCCGCCCCATCCCATCGTCCGGCGAACCGCTGCCGATCGTCGGGCTCGGCACCTGGATCACCTTCAACGTCGGCAACGACCGCGCGCTGCGCGAGCAGAGCACGGCCGTCATGCGCGCCTTCTTCGAGGCCGGAGGTCGCCTGATCGACTCCTCGCCGATGTACGGATCGGCGCAGGACGTGATCGGCGACGGCCTCGCGCGCCTGGGCCGCCCGCGCGCATTGTTCGCGGCCGACAAGGTGTGGGTCGGTTCCGGCGCGCGCGGCCCCGAGCAGATCGAGACCTCGCGGCAGCGCTGGCGTGTGCCGCGCTTCGACCTGCTGCAGGTCCACAACCTGCTGGCGTGGCAGGAGCACCTGCCGACGCTGATGGCGATGAAGGCCGAGGGCCGCCTGCGCTACGTCGGCATCACGACGTCCGAAGGGCGACGGCACCGCGAGTTCGAGCAGATCATGCGCGAGCATCCGCTCGACTTCGTGCAGTTCAGCTACAACGTGCTGGACCGCGAGGCCGAAGCGCGGCTCCTGCCCCTGGCACGCGATCGCCGCATCGCCGTCATCGTGAACCGCCCTTTCCGCCAGGGCGACCTCACGCGCGCGCTGGCGCGCCATCCGCTGCCGTCCTGGGCCGCAGAGATCGGCTGCTCCACCTGGGCCCAGGTGCTGCTCAAGTTCATCCTTGCCCACCCGGCAGTCACCTGCGCCATCCCGGCGACGTCGAGCGTCGACCACGTGCGCGAGAACCTCGCCGCCGCGCGCGGTCCGCTGCCCGACGCCGCGATGCTCGAGCGCATCGTCGCCCAGGTCGAGAAACTCGCGTGATGTCCGAGTGGTGGACCTACCGGCCGTCGGACTTCCTGCTGTTCGCGCCGCGCACCTACTACCGGCTCGTCGAGACGTACAACGCCGAGTCGTGGCCGTGGCAGGCCGTCGCGCTCGCGGCAGCGCTGGCACTGGTCGCCCTCGCCTGGCGCCGCGCACGCCACGCCGGGCGCATCGTCGCGCTCGGCCTTGCGCTTGCGTGGAGCGTCATCGCATGGCGCTTCCATTGGGAACGCTACGCGACGATCAACTGGGCCGCAACGTACTTTGCCGCCGCGTTCGCGCTGCAGGCGCTGCTTCTCGCCTGGGCCGGGGTGGTCGGCGGCCTCGACTACGGTGGCGCGTCGCGACGGCGCCGCTATGCGGGCCTCGCGCTGATCGTCACCGCGCTTGCGGTGGTGCCGTTCGCGGCGCTCGCGGCCGGTCGACCGTGGCGTCAACTCGAAGTCGCCGGGCTCTCGCCCGACCCGACGGCGATCCTCACACTCGGGCTGTTGCTCGTCGCACGGCGCGCGCACTGGACCCTGTCTGCGGTGCCGGTCCTGTGGTGCCTGGCGTCGGGACTGACCTTGTGGACGATGAAGGCCCCCGACGCGTTCATTCCGATGCTCGCCGCGCTCGTGGCCGCGGCCGCCGTGGCGAGCCTGCGCCTGCGCGGTCGCTGACGGCCTGATCGTCGGGCGCCGCGCCGCGCATACGCGCTGCGCCAGTCTTACGAACTACTACGGATCAGCGTCGAGCGGATGCGGCGCGGGGAATCCGGATCGGCGATCCACCCGTCCGGAGCGCGGATTCGTCGCAGGCCGATGACATCGACGGCCGATCCGCCTATCGTCGCCGTTCCGTTCCAGACGCGCGGAGGCGACATGGCAACGAGCCCACGCTCGGCAGCAGTTCGACGCGGCAACGCAGTCAAGGCAGCCCGCCGGTCTCCGGCCGCGAAGACCACGCGCCGGATCGCGGTGCTGGTGGCCACGCGCAAGGGCGCGTGGATCTTCCGCTCGGATCCGTCGCGCCGAAGCTGGCGTGCCGACGGCCCGCACTTCCTCGGCCACGTCATTCACCACCTGGTCCTCGATCCACGCGACGGCCGCACGCTGCTCGCCGCCGCGAAGACCGGGCACCTGGGCCCGACCATCTTCCGTTCCACCGACCTCGGCAAGACGTGGAAGGAAGCGAAGCAGCCGCCCGCATTCACGAAGAAGCCCGACGGCAGCGGCCGCAGCGTCGATCACACATTCTGGCTGACGCCGGGGCACGCGAGCGAACCCGGCGCCTGGTACGCCGGCACGTCGCCGCAAGGCCTGTTCCGCTCGGACGACGGCGGCGTCACCTGGTCGTCCGCGTCTCCGATCAACGACGATCCGCAGTACATCGAGTGGATGGGCACCGCGCAGGATGGAACGCCGGACGGGCCGAAACTGCACTCCATCATCGTCGACCCGCGCGATCCGAAGCACCTGTACTTTGCAATGTCGAGTGGCGGCGTGCACGAGTCGACCGACGGCGGGCAGACGTTCCGCCTGCTGATCGACGGGCTCGAGGTCGTCGAGGGTTTCTCGCGCGACGTGCCGACCTTCCACGACCCGCACTGCGTGCGCCTCTGCCCGGGCAACCCGGACCGGCTCTACCAGCAGAACCACTGCGGCATCTACCGCATCGACCGGCCGTCGAGCACATGGGCGCGGATCGGCAAGGCGATGCCGAAGAAGGTCGGCGACGTCGGTTTCACGATGGTCGTGCATCCGCGCGACGACGACGTGGCATGGGTGCTGCCCATGGACGGCACCTCCGTGTGGCCGCGCACCAGCGTGGCCGGGGCGCCAGCGGTCTACACCACGCGCAACGGCGGCAGGACGTGGCAGCGACAGGCCGAGGGCCTGCCGCCCCAGCAGGCATGGTGGACCGTGAAGCGGCAGGCCATGTCGCGCGACGCGCGCGATCCGGTCGGCCTCTACTTCGGCACCACCAGCGGCGAGCTGTGGATGAGCCGCGACGAGGGCGGGCGCTGGAACTGCATCGCGCGCCACCTGCCGGAGATCTACGCGGTGGAGGCCGCGGAACTCGCCTGAACGCGTCCCGCGAATGAAGGTCCTGATCCCGAGCCCGCTGCGGTCCTACACCGGTCGCGCATGGGTGGATGCGGAGGGCGCCACGCTGGGCGAGTTGCTGGCGGACCTGGATCGCCGGTACCCGGGCATCCGCTTCCGCATGATCGACGAGCAGGACCGCATGCGGCGTCACGTCCGCTTCTTCGTCAACGGCGACGCGACGTTCGATCTCGGCCTGGCGGTCAGGCCCACCGACGAGGTCTGCATCGTCCAGGCCCTCAGCGGTGGCTGACGGCGAGACCTGACTCCGCACCGCCGCACCGGCGGTGCGGTGCCTTCGTCACTTCGCCGCGGCGACCGACGCGCTCGGCGGCAGCGGTTCCGGCACGCGGTTCCTGATGGCCGGAATCGTCTGCAGGTAGCTGAAGATCGCCTCGAGGTCCGCATCCGTGAAGTTCCGGTACACGGGGATCGGCATCGGCGGCAAGACGAGGCGCCCGCGCCCCATGTGACGGCCCGTGCGGATCGTCTCGGTGAAGTTGCGCTGCGTCCACTTCCCCAGGCCCGTCTCCGGATCCGGGGTCAGGTTCGCGGTGAAGCTGACGCCCCAGGGTCCGGACCACGCGGTGTTCGTCGCGGCTGCGGCCATGATCCATGGCCCCTCGAGCTTCGGCGCGGGAGGCAGCGTCATGCCCTCGGGGTGGCCGGACAGCGCGCGCGTCATGTCGGGCTCCGGACCCTTCACACCCATCTTCCACGGCGTGTGGCAGTCATGGCAGGCAGAGGTCGAGACCAGGTACTGGCCGCGCTTGACCTTGTCTGCGGTGTCGGCCGCGCCCTGCGCGCGGGCGGGATGGACCACGGCGATCGTCGCGACGGTGGCGATGCCGAGGATGGCGTATTCGAGCGGGATGCGTTTCATCGTGAAGTCTCCTGGAAAGTCGATAGGGCGGGTTGCAGGTCGTTGGCGATCCAGCGTTCGATCAGCGCAACGCCCGCGGTGTCCACCACCTGCACGCCGAGCGGGGGCATGCGGGCGAGCGGGTTGTCGGTCTTCATGCGCAGCGTCAGCACGCTGCCGCCGTGATCCGCGGCAATGCGCTGCGTCGCCTCGCTGCCGTGCGGACGGAAGCGGCTCGAGTGCCCGAGCAGCGACGCCAGCGTGCGCTCCGCGCTGTGCGCGCCTCGCTCGGCCTGCTGCGCGAGCACGAGCTCGAGCCCGTTCAGCGCGCCGCCCGCGTTGTGGCAGTGACCGCAGTTGCCGTGCAGGTAACCCAGCGCGGCGCGCGCGGTCGGCGTGGGTGCCTCAATGCGCGGTGGATGCGACAGCAGTTCGACCGGCAGGCCACGCAGGACGCCGCTTGCAGCGAGCGTTCTCAGGTCCGGCAGGCCGGCGCGCTTAGCATCGGCGTGCGGCGCGAGCGGATCGCGGTCCGGCGAAAGTTGCAGTGCGGTGAATCCAAGCACCGGAACCGCAGATCCCTCGTGACATGCGACGCAATCGCCACGGCCCGGCACCGAGTAACGGCCGTTTGGCGCCTCGCTCACCGGGACGACCGCGCCGTCTTCGGGCGCCAGCACCGCGTCCTGACCGTCCGCACTCCACACGTAGGCCGCGAAGCGCCACGAACCGTCGGCGACGCGCTCGATCAGCCGCGTCTCGATCGCCCTGGCGTAACCGAACTCCTTCCAGAGCTTCGTGCCGACCGGAAACTCCCACGCGTCGGCGCGACTCGCGTCGATCGACGCGCCGGGTGGCAACTGGATCCAGCGGCGTTTGCGCGTGCCGTCGGACCAAAGCGGGTACTGCGGAGAGAACGCCACGGCCGTGGGCTCCACGCGCGTGGAGCCGGGAACGAAGAGCCCGGTGGCGCTGAGCTGCCGCGGCAGGGGCTCGATGCTCGAGCCGGGCGCGGCCGCGGCGAGCGTCGCGGCGGCGCCCAGCGTGATCGCAAGGATGGCAGCGGGTGTCATGACCGCTACCGTAGTGAGTCGCGGCGAAGCGCGTTCGTAAGACTTCGCTCGCGGATTGCTAAGAATTTGTTAAGCGACGAACTGGACGAAGCCGCGCGGCGGCGCGCTACGTAGCTTCGCTTATCCGAGCCTTTCCGCTTCCGGGTGCCCCTGGAACCCGGCCAGGACCAACTCGGCGCGCTCGCACTCGATCCCCGCATTCAACGCCCGGTCTTGCTCCACATGCCGCCGATCATGGCGGGCGCGCGTGGATGAACGAAAATTGAATGATGAGAGCAACTCGTTTGCTCGCCGCAGCGATCCTGGCGCTGATGGGACACGCGGTCCTCGCGGTCGAGCCCCTCATCTGGTCCCGCGACGGCCGGCCAAGCGCCGAGGCGCAGCAGGCGCTGGTGCTGCTGGGCGATGCAGCGACCCATGGTCTTGATCCCGCGGACTACGACGCCGAGCGGCTCGCGCAAGCCGCTGGCAATCTCGCGCGGCAAGGCCCTGTCGACTCCGCCGCACTGGTCACGTTCGAAAACCGTCTCACGGCGGCCATGACACGCTACGTCGGCGACCTTCACCATGGCCGCGTGGCCGCCCACGAACTGCCGCAGGGGTATTCGTTGAGGCGGAGCGCCTTCGACCCCGAAGCGGCACTGCGTCGCGCACTGGAGGGCGGACGGCTTGCCGACCTCGCCCGTGAATCCGCGCCGCGCTTCGCGCAGTACGAGCGGCTCCGCGAAGCTCTCGCGCAGTACCGCGCGCTCGCCGGTCACCCGGCCTGGAGCTCGCCGTTGCCGCCGCTGCCGCCCGGCGCCCGTGGCAGCCCGCCGAAGCTGGAACCGGGACAACCGTACGCGGGCGCTTCACTGCTGCGCGACCGCCTGGTCGCGCTTGGCGACCTGCCCGCTTCGACGGCGACGTCCGCGATCTACGACGAGACGCTCGCCGACGGCGTGCGCGCGTTCCAGCAGCGCCACGGCGTGACGACCGACGGCGTCATCGGCAAGGCGACGCTCGCACAGTTGCAGGTGACGCCCGCGGCGCGCGCGCGGCAACTCGAGCTGATGCTCGAGCGCCTGCGCTGGACGCCGCTGCTGCAGGGTCCGCGCATGGTCGTGATCAACGTCCCCGAGTTCGTGCTGCGCGCGTACGAGGTCCAGGGCGATCGCATCATCGTGGGCCCGACGATGAAGATCATCGTCGGCAAGGCGCTGAATACGCGCACGCCGCTGTTCGTCGAGCAGATGCGCTTCATCGAGTTCCAGCCGTACTGGAACGTGCCGCCGTCGATCGCGCGCGGGGAAGTCGTGCCGCGCCTGCGCCGTGACCCGGGCTACTGGGACCGCGAAGGCTTCGAGTTCGTCGTCGGCAGCCGCGTCGAAACCGGCCTGTCCACGGTGATGCTGGACGAAGTGCTCGCGGGCCGCGCGCGCATCCGGCAGCGGCCCGGCCTGAAGAACGCGCTCGGGGACATCAAGTTCGTGTTCCCGAACAACGACAACATCTACCTGCACCATACGCCGGCGGTGCGGCTGTTCGAGCGCGACCGGCGCGACTTCAGCCACGGCTGCATTCGCGTCGAAGAGCCGGTTGCCCTCGCGGCGTTCGTCATGCGGGGCATGCCCGGGTGGACCGAGGAGCGCATCCGCCAGGCGATGAGTGACGAAAATCCGATGACGGTGCGGCTGGCGGAACCCCTGCCCGTCCTCATTGCCTATGGAACTGCTATGGTGAAAGAAGGCCGCGTTTATTTCCATGACGACATCTACGGCCACGATCGCCGCCTCGACGCCGCGCTGCGCCGACCGCGTCCGGCCCTGTGACGACGGACCATGACCGACAAGAACCACTGCTTTCGCCGCCGTTTCTTCCTGAAGCACTCCGCCGGGGTCGCCGCCGCCAGCATGCTTCCCGTCGCGCGCACCGCGAGTGCGAGCATCCCGCCACCGAGTGCCCGCGACCTTTCGATGGTCCACACGCACACGCGCGAGCGGGTTGCGCTCGTGTATGCCGTCGAGCAGAGCTACGTGCCGGATGCGCTATCGACGCTGAACCGCTTCCTGCGCGACCACTACAGCGGCGACATCGGCCGGATCGATCCGCGCCTGTTCGACCTGCTGCACCAGGTGCGCATCCTCGTCGGCGGCACGCAACCGTTCGAGGTGATCTCGGGCTACCGCAATCCGGCGACCAACGAAACGCTGCGCACGACGCGCGCCGGCGGCGTTGCGCGCCACAGCCTGCACATGGAAGGCCGCGCGATCGACGTGCGCCTGCCCGGCGTGCCGCTCGCTGACGTGCGCGATGCGGCGGTGTCGCTCAAGGCCGGCGGCGTCGGCTACTACGCCGGCCAGTTCGTGCACATCGACACGGGGCGCGTGCGCCGCTGGTGATGCGCAGGCCGCGGGGCCCGGCACGGTGGGACCATGGCCGATAGAACGTTCAGCCGCGCGACCCGCCAGTTCGTGGCCGAACTGGACGAGGCCGCCCAGTGGCACATGGCGTGGACCCGCATGGTCTTGCGCTGCGCGGTGCTGCGCGCGCACCCGGGCGACGACGTGCTGTCGAGCGACGCGCACCACTGCTGCCGTTTCGACCGGTGGCTGGAGCGCCACCGCGAGCGCCTCGCGCGCATCGATGCCGCCACGCTGCGGCGCCTCGACCGCAATCACCGGCAGATGCACGAGGCCGCGCGCCGCATCTGCGGTCGCATCCTGGACGGAAGTCCCGGCGAGCCCGCCGACCTCGACGACTTCGAGCACGCCCAGGCGGGTGTCGTCGCCGCGCTGTCGCTGCTGAAGAACGCCTACCTCGCGCACAGCGCGCGGCTCGACGCGCTGACCGGATTGCCGCTGCGTCACGGCATGGAAGAAGACTTCGAGCGCTGCCACGCGCAGGCGCGGCGTCACGGCGAGTTGCTGGTGGTCATGATGCTGGACCTGGACCACTTCAAGCGTGTCAACGACCTGCACGGGCACGCCGTTGGCGACCTCGCCCTGAGGCATGCCGCTGCACTGCTGAAGCACCACTGCCGCGCGGGCGAGCCGGTGATCCGCTTCGGCGGCGAGGAATTCGTTGCATTGCTGCAGGCGGCGGATCGCGCCGCTGCGCAGCGCGCCGTGCAGCGCATCCTGCAAGCCCTGCGCGACAATCCGTTGAGCCTGCCGGACGGATCGAGTCTCGGACTGCGCGCCAGCGCCGGCCTGGCCGAGGTCGACGACGGCGAGTCGATGACGGATGCGATCGCCCGTGCCGATCGCGCGCTCTACGCCGCCAAGTCGGCCGGGCGCGACACCTGGCGCTGGGCCGAGCGACGCACGAGCCCGACAGCGGCCGACGCATGACCAGCGCGCGCGCGGCGGCGCAGCCGCCACCTGGAGTCGGACGCCGCGGCGGGCCGATATCCGGGCGCTAGTGCATCAGCACGTAGGTCCCTGGCGCGTTCCCCATCGGCGCGTAGTCACCGTGCGGCCCCGGCGGCACCACGCGCTCGCCCGACCGTTCGGCCAGCCAGCGCTCCCACGTCGGCCACCACGAGCCGTCCTGCGGCTCGTGCCGCGCGAACCACTGGTCGGCATCGACATAGCGCTCCGTCGGGCCCTTGGTCGCGAAGCGAAAGTGCTTCGGCGGACCGCCGGCCCCCGGCGGGTTGACGATGCCGACGTTGTGCCCGCCGCTGGTGAGGCAGAACGTGACGTCGGTGTCCACGTACAGATGCAGCATGTACACGGACTTCCACGGCGCCACGTGGTCGCGCTCGGTGCCGACCAGGAAGACCGGCGCGCGGATGTCGCTCAGCGCCAGCGCGCGGCCGTCGTAGCGGTAGCGGCCGGACGCCAAATCGTTGTTCAGGTACAGCTTGCGCAGGTACTCGGTGTGCATCCGGTGCGGCAGGCGCGTGGTGTCGGCGTTCCAGGCGGTGAGGTCCGTGTGCTTCGGGGGCTCGGCCATCAGGTACTGGCGCAGCAGCTTCGACCACAGCAGGTCGTTCGAGTTGAGCAGCGTGAATGCGCCTGCCATCTGCCGGCCGTCGAGGTAGCCCTGTTCCCACGTCATGTCTTCCAGATAGACCAGCTGGCTGTCGTCGATGAAGATCGACAGTTCACCCGCCTCGGTGAAGTCGACCTCGGCAGCCAGCAGCGTCAGCGACCCGATGCGCTCGTCGCCCGCGCCGGCCATCGACGCCGCGAGCATCGCGAGGAAGGTGCCGCCGAGGCAGTAACCGACCGCGTGCACTTTCTGCCCGCCGCAGATCGTCGAGACCGCGTCGATCGCCGCGCGGATGCCGAGCCGGAGGTAGTGATCGACGCCGAGTTCGCGGTCGCGCGCGTCCGGGTTGCGCCACGACAGCATGAACACCGTGTGCCCCTGCTCGACCAGGTGCCGCACCATCGAGTTGCCCGGCGACAGGTCGAGGATGTAGTACTTCAGGATCGGCGACGGAACGATCAGCACCGGCTGCGCGTAGACACTCTTCGTCGCGGGCGCGTACTGGATCAGCTCGATCAGGTCGTTGCGCAGCACCACCTTGCCCGGCGTCACCGCGACCTCGTGCCCCGGCCGGAAGCTCGCGCCATCGGGCGCCGGCTTGCCGGCGAAGCCCGCCAGCGCGTCGCGCCACCAGTCGTGCGCGCCCTGCACCAGGTTCATGCCGCCCGTTTCCATCGTGCGCGCGATGACTTCGGGATTGGTTGGCAGGAAGTTGGTCGGGCTCAGCACGTCGAGCATCTGCCGCGCGGTGAACGTGACCATCCGCTCGTGATGGCGGCTGACGCCCGCGACCTGGTTGGTCGCGTTCCAGACCCACTGCTGCATCAGCAGGAAGCTCTGCTGGAACAGGTTGAACGGTGGCTGCTGCCACGCCGGATCGACGAAGCGCCGGTCCTGCGGCAACGGATCGATGCACGGCTCGGTCTCGCCGCGCATCGCCTCGAGCGCGTAGAGCGCGTACTTCGCCGCCTTGCGCTGCGCCTTGCTCGCAAGCTCCATCTGCTTGCCGGGCGCGGACGCGAGGTGCCAGTACCAGTCGGCCCAGGCGCTGACCAGCGACGGCCACGCAATGCCGCGACTCGCGCGCGAGACGGCCGCACGGATCGAGCGGTCGTAGTTCGCGAGCGGCACCGGTTCCGCGAGGAACTTCTCGGCGGGCGGCTCGATGGCCACGCGACGTGGAGCGCGGGGCGCGGGAACTTGAGCGGATTGGTCGGCCTTGCGCGGGGACTCGACGAGGGTGAGGGGGAGGGCGGACATGGGGCACTCCGGACGACGGCAGTCGCCGCCCGGCCGTCCGTCTGGACGACACCGGGCGAAACGCTTTCAGGATGGGTCGCGAATCGCGTCTTGCGTTGATCGCTCTCAACGCCGGGCGCCGCGCCGGCGGGTTTCAGCGCCCCGGCGTGCGCGCCTCGCCCGAAGGCGGGAGCGGCAGCGGCAGCGGGATCGAGAGTGCCGGCAGCGGCAGTTCCAGGTCCGTGAACTTGAGGTGTCCCACGTAGAGCAGCGGCTGATCGACCGGCAGCGACGAGACGTCGCCCGCCCGCATGTGCATGATGTCCTCGGGCGAAACCCAATGCGGGCGGGCGCGCGTGATCGGCAGGCCCACCACGCGATACGACTCCAGCACGAACTGCGAGCAGAAGAAGCGGTCGTCGCCACCATGGATCAACTGGAGGGTCGCAAGCGTGGACAGGCACGCCTCGCGCAGCAAGGTCGGCACGCCCGGCAGTTCGCACACCCGCCGCTGCAGCGCAAACGGCGCGTGCATCACCACGCCGACGAAGTCGTACGGCTTGCCGACCTGTTCGCGTGCGAACTCGCTCATGCGCTGCGCGTGCGTTTCGTCGAGCAAGGGATGTCGGAACGCAGCGACGACCGTTTCCTCCTTCAGGACGCGATCGATGCTGCGCAGCCGTACGCCGCCACGCAGCGCTTCGGCAACCTCGCCGTTGCCGACATAGATCGCCGCGTGGCTCACCGGCGAGGTCGTCAGGAGGCGGATGCCGGCCGAAGCAAGACCGGGATCGGCCGACAGCAGGATGTCGCCGGCGAGCAGTTCTTCGGGCCGCACCAGGCGGCCGCCGTCGATCGGCGTCAGGCTCTTGCGCTGGAACGTGAGCACCTTGCCGCTCGCCACGTCGGGTGCGACGGCCTCGCTGTCCTGGATCTGCGTGGCACAGCCTGTGATCAGCGCGACCGCAACGACGGCCAGCACTGCGATCCGCAGCCCCTCTTTGCGGAGACCACCGGGCATCAAGCCGGCCTCGATTCGGCCGGCCAAACCAACTTCACGCGCCAGGACATGCGGAAACCACTCCGGAACGAGCGGGCTCCATTCTAGGCAAGCGCGCACCCGGCGCACCGTCGAGCGCGCGGATCACCCGCATGCACCTGGCGCTGCCGCGCGTGCCGCCACGGCGCTCCCCCGGGCACACGGTCGCCCATGCATGGCCGGCCGCGGTCCCGCGCCACCGGCGCGCGGATCACCCGAACATCGCGTTCCACATGGACCGGCCCCACTGCATCGCCCCGTCGCCTGCCGCCGCGTTGCGCGCCGGATCGACCTTGAACTGCAGCTTCGGCGGGCCGCCCGGCTCCCAGCTCGTGGCGACATGGATGCCGATCGCTTCCCTCGCGCTCATGTACGCCCAGCAGATTCCGTTCGGCATGGTGGCCGCCGGAGCGGCCGTGCTGGCGGACTTCACGCGGCTGGCGATGTGGCGAGCCACTAGCTGGCCGGTCTCGAATGCCAGGTGGCCGCTCTTCGGCAGCGGCAGGCCGCAGGCGTCCCCGATCACGTAGACGCTCTCATCGACGGCACTGAGGAAGGTCGGCAGCTTGACGTCGGCCCAGCGCTGGCCGAGCCCTGCCTGGCTGATGAGCGCCGGGGCACGCATCGGCAGCACGACGTTGGCCGCTTGGTAGCGAATGTCGCCCTTCGAGGTCGACAGCACCTTCCTGCGCGCGTCGACACCGAGGATCTCGACGTTGTTCACATACTCGATCTGGTTCTTGTAGAGCTCGGCGAACGACGCGAGGATCGGCTTCGCGATCGGCGGCGGCATCGGGTTCGGGTTCTCGTCCAGCACGATCACCTTGCCCGTCACCTTGCGCTTCTGGATCACCTCGGCCATCAGCGCGGCGCGCTCGTACGGCGCCGGCGGGCAGCGGTAGGGCGGCTTTGGCACCGTGATGACGAAGTCGCCGCCCGTCTTGAGGAAGCGGTCGAACTCCTGCCGGACCGCAGTCTGCTCGAACATCCTGAACCCGACCGGCAGCGAAGCCCGGCCCTCGGCATAACCGGGCATCGCTTCTTCCATGTATTCGATGCCGGGCGAGAGCACGAGGAAGTCGTACGCGATCTCGCGGCCGCCCAGCACGATCACCTTGCGTGTGCGGTCGATCGCCGTCACGCGTTCACGCACGTGGGAGACACCGCCCTTCACCAGCGCGGCGTAGCTCATCTGGAACGACTCCGCGGTCGCATGCCCGGTCACGTAGTGCGAGGAGAGCGGGCACGACATGAAGCGCTCGTTGGGTTCGATCAACGTCACGCTCATCGGCACGCCGGATTCAATCAGCACCCGTGCGGCGCCGCCGCCGCCCCAGCCGCCGCCGACGATCACCACGCGCGGGCCCTCCTGCTTGACGACGGATGCGCAGCCGACCGTCGCCGCAGCCGCGGCTCCGATCGACGCCGCCTGGACGAAACGGCGACGACCCGCCGACACGTGTGCGCTCATGCTTCCCCTCGCGTTGTTGAAAGTGGCGCCACCGCTGAGTGCCGGGCGCGCCGATATCCCCGACCGACTATGGAGACCGCCAAAACCGGGCGTCAAGCAATCGAGGTCACAGACAGGAGCCTGCCGTTGACCATGCGAACGAGCCGGGTCTCAAGGACGCCGGGCTGGACGGATCTCGACAGTCGCGCGCTCGCTCGCGAGCCACACGTGACCGTCCTGGACGGTGCATGTCAGCGTCATCGACCGCGCGGCGAGCGCCTGCAGCGCCTCGGTCTCCGTCGCGGTCAGCGTGAAGACCTTCAGGTTCGCGAGCCGCGACAGGGCGGTCGCGTTCTCGCTCCACCACTGCTCGACGCGCCGCGCGCCATAGGCCAGCACGACGACCTCCCGCGCGCGGCCACACGCCTTGCGGATGTCCTTCTCGGCGGGCAGCCCGACGTCGATCCACCGCTCGATCGTGCCGGTCGCGTCGCGCTGCCACAGGTCGGCCTCGTCCTCGGTCGACAGGCCGCGACCGAAGACGAGCGCCTCGTCCGCGTGCAGCGCGAACGCGAGCAGCCGCACCATCAGGCGCTCCTCGGTCTCGGACGGATGGCGCGCCAGCGTCAGCGCGTGCTGCGCGTAGACACCCCGGTCGAGATCGGAAACGGTGAGGTCGGCGCGGTATACGGTGGCGCGCTGGGCCATCGGCCGCTCAGCGCAGTGCTTCGAAGATCGTCACGTTCGCCATCCCGCCGCCCTCGCACATCGTCTGCAGGCCGAACCGCCCGCCGCGCCGGCGCAGCGCGTGCAGCAGGGTCGTGGCCAGCTTGGCGCCCGACGCGCCGAGCGGGTGGCCGAGCGCGATTGCGCCCCCGTGCACGTTCAGCTTCGCGGGATCGGCGCCGGTCGCCTTCAGCCAGGCGAGCGGCACCGACGCGAACGCCTCGTTGACCTCGAAGAGGTCGATGTCGGCGAGCTTCATGCCCGCCTTGCGCAACGCGGCCGCGGTTGCGGGGATGGGCGCCTCGAGCATGATCACCGGATCGTGCCCGATCACCGAGAGGTGGTGGATGCGCGCGAGCGGCGTCGCGCCGAGCGCCTTGACGACGCGCTCGCTCGCGACCAGCACGGCCGATGCGCCGTCGCAGATCTGGCTCGCGCTCGCAGCGCTGATCACGCCGCCTTCCCGCAACAGCTTCACGGCGCCGATCGACTCGGGCGACGCGTCGAAGCGGATGCCCTCGTCGGCGGCGTGCAGTCCCTCGCCACTGCCGTCCGGCAGGCGCACGGGCACCGGCAGGATCTCGTCGTCGAAGCCGCCGGACCTCGTCGCGGCCGCCGCGCGGCGATGCGACTCGAGCGACCAGGCGTCGAGCGCGGCGCGATCGAAAGCGTACTTCTGCGCCAGCATCTCGGCGCCGTCGAACTGGCTGAACACGATGTCGCCGTAGCGCTGCTTCATCGCGGGACTCATGTAGCCGCCCATGCCCGCCTGCTTAGCGAGGCCGACCGACGCGCCGAGCGGCACGCGCGTCATGCTCTCGACGCCGCCGGCGATCACGAGGTCCATCGAGCCTGCCATCACCGCCTGCGCGGCGAAGTGCAGCGCCTGTTGCGACGAGCCGCACTGCCGGTCGATCGAGGTTCCCGGCACCGACTCCGGCAGCTTCGATGCGAGCACCGCGTTGCGCGCGATGTTCACCGCCTGCTCGCCGACCTGCATCACGCAGCCGAGGATCACGTCGTCGACCTGCGCAGGATCGACGCCGCTGCGGTCGACGACTCCGTCCAGCACCTGCGCGGCGAGGTCGACGGGATGCCAGCCGGCGAGCCGGCCATTGCGGCGACCGCCCGCGGTGCGGACGGCAGAAAGGATGTAGGCGGTGGTCATGGGACGCTGCCGGACGCAGATCGAACCTGCGAGAGCCTCGATCTTAGGTCAGCCCGCCATCCGAGAACTCGCGCAACAGCAGCTGAAGCTCGTCCTGGTGGAGAGCGGCAATGCTGGCGAGCAACTTCTCCCCTTTCGGCAGGAGGTGGATCTCCACCACGCGCTGGTCAGCGCGTCCGGGGCGGCGCTCCAGCAGGTCCAGCTTCTCGCAACGGTCGACCAGCGCGACCACGCCGTGGTGATGCGCCTGCAGCCGCTCCGCGAGTTCGCTGATCGTGGCCCAGTCGCGTCCGGGAACGCCCATCACGTGGAGCAGCAGCTGGTACTGGAGCGACGTGAGCCCCCAGTCCCTGCACAGCTCTTCACTGAAGCGCAGGAAGCGTCGCAGCCGGTGGCGGAAGCGGGACAGGCGCTCGAAGTCGGCCTTGCCGAGGCGGGAGCGCCGGGGGGATTTCGCGGTTGACATGAGGGAGTCGCCGGGCCTATAAGTTACATATCATGCCGTGATACTTCTCGACCCGCCTCGGGCCGAGGCACCGCGTGCGAAACGGAGGCAAGCCATGAGCCTGCTGTCACTTGCCAAGCTTCCCCTGTCGGCCGACGAGGGCTGGCCGGACCTGGTACGCATTCATCCGGGAATCCTCAAGGTCTTCCTTCTTCTCGTGCTGCCGCTCTCGCTGCTGCCGCCCGCGATGCTCTTCTACGCAGGAACGCATTATCCCGAGGTGTTCGGACCGGCTGCTCGTCCGAGGGACTGGGCCGTCGTGGCTGCGGTGTTCCTCGTGGCCGAACTGGCCACCTTCACGCTGATGGGCTGGCTGATCAAGCAGGTCGGCGACACCAACGGGCTGGCCATCGACTATCACGACTCGTACCTGCTGGCGGCGATCGCCGCCGTGCCGCTCTGGCTTTCATCGCTGAGCCTGCTGGTCCCGAACCTGACCTTCAACGCGGCGGTCTCCACCATCGCGCTGGCGCTGTCGTGCGCGCTCCTCTACCAGGGCCTGCAGGCACTGGGCCGCAAGCGTGAAGCGGTGGTCGCGACGGAAGTCGTGCAGATCGTGATCGGCGCGGGGCTCATCGCCTGGGCGCTGCTGCTCGTGCTGGCGATCCTGTAGGGCCTGGAAGGCGAGCGCGGTCCCGAGGCAGTCCGGGTACCCGGATCGGCGTCCTGTCCCGGTTCAGTCTTTCAGCGCGGGTGAGGGCGAGTTTGCCGCTTCATTTCGCTGCTTTGCCGGTGCGGTCGACGCCGAGAATCGGGGACGATGACCGCGTCCCCGAGATCCCTCGCCTGGCTCGCCGCCGTGCTCGCCACCGCGCTGCTGTCCGCCTGCGCCACTGGCATGGGCAAGGACGAGTGCGTGACGGCGGACTGGCGCACCATCGGCTACGAGGACGGCGTGCGCGGACTCCCGGCCGACCGCATCGGCGCGCACCGCGTCGCGTGCGCGAAGCACCAGGTCACGCCCGACCTCGCGGCGTACATGGAAGGCCGCGACCGCGGCCTCGTCGAGTACTGCCAGCCGCGCAACGGCTACCGCGTCGGTCTGAACGGCGGCGGCTACGCGAACGTTTGCCCGGCGGTGACCGAGGCTGGATTCCTGAACGGCTATCAGTGGGGCCGGCAGATCCACGGCGCGCGCGCCGAGCTGCGCGGCACGCAGGCGCGGCTGCGCAGCGCGCGCGACGGAATCGTGCAGACGGACAACGCGATCGCGAGCGCGACCGCGGAGCTGCTGATGCAGAACGTGCCGAAGGACCGCCGCGTGTTCCTCGCGCAGGAACTGGTGCGGCTCGGCCAGGATCGCACGGCGCTCGCCGTACGCATCGACGAGCTGACCGTGCGCGCCCAGCAGCTCGCGGTCAACGTCCAGCAACTCGAGAGCCAGAGCCCGTACGCCCTCTGACCCCTGCGAGGCGGCGCCACGCCCGACGCGAATTTGGTAGCGCTGGCCCCGGCCTCCCTGCGCTAGCCTGTCCCCGCAATCCTGTTCTCACGAAGCCCCCGATACGAGCGCACGTCCCGCGCGCCACGGCAGTCACGGCACGGGGAGCCATCGCGTTTCGCCGGCGGGCGCCCAGGGCCCGGACGAAGGCCGTTTGCGAGGAGGCACACCGATGCGGAAGACAGGCGTTCTGAGCGAGCGCTTCCCGGCGCTGCTGAAGTCGAAGCGCGAGGCGCGGCACATGACGACGGACGAACTGGCGGCGCGGATCGGCGTCAGTGGACAGAAGATCGAGATGTGGGAGAGCGGCTGCGCGCGCCCGGCCCGCGACAAGTGGGTGAGCCTCTCGAACACGCTCGGCGTCACGGTCGAGGAACTGATCCACGGCGCCGCCCCGCGCAAGGCGGCGCTGGCGCCGGACCTCGCCACCCAGGTCGGCCGACTCGTCGCCGCGTTCATGGTGTGCGACGCCGCCGACCGGCAGGTGCTGCTGCGCAGCGCCGAGTACCGCGCCCGCGGGCGGTCGATCGCGCACTGACGCGCGCGGCCCGTCGCCCGGTCGCCGTCCAGCGGCGGCGGCGGACGGCGAACTCACGATGATCCAGCTCCACTACCACCCCGGCAACGCCAGCCTGGCGCCCCACATGCTGCTCGAGGAGATCGGGGCGCCGTTCGAACTCGTGTTCGTCGACCGCGCGCACGCGGCGCACAGGACACCCGAGTACCTGAAGCTGAACCCGAACGGGCAGATCCCGGTGCTCGTGGAAGGCGACTTCGTCCTCTACGAGTCGGCCGCCATCTGCTTGTACCTAGCGGACCGGCACCCGGACGCGAAGCTGGTGCCGCCGCTGCGCACGCCGGAGCGCGCGCACTGCTACCAGTGGCTCTTCTGGTGCACCAACACGCTGCAGGCGATGCTGATGCATTACTTCTACGGCGAGCGCATGGTCGATGACGGCGACGCAAACGCGGCCGCGCAGGTGAGGAACCGCGCGGAAGCCAGGGCCGGCGCCATGCTCGACCGGCTCGACGAACAGCTGGCCTCGCACGGCGGCGAATGGCTGCTCGGCTCGGAGTTCAGCGCAGTCGATCCGTATGCGCTGATGCTGTGCCGATGGACCCGCAACTTCGCACGGCCCGCGCGCAGCCTGCCCCGGCTGGCGCCGTACCTGCAGCGGATGCTGGGGCGGCCGGCGGTGCAGCGGGCGTTCGCGACGGAGAAGCTGTCGATGCCGTTCGTATGACCGGCACCGCCGTGTGACGCCCCTCGTTCACGCTGGCGCGTGCTGCGCCTGCCGCCGCACGCGACTCAACCGCAGCGGAAACTCCGGCGCGTTGCCTTCCTTGTCCTGCCCCGCGTAGACGGTCAGGTGCGGATAGGGGATCTCGATGCCCTTCGCATCGAAGGTGTTCTTCAGGCGTCGCAGGTACTCGCGTCGGACGGACCACTGCTCGAGCGGCGCGCATTTGAAGCGACAGCGGATCACCACCGCGGAATCGCCCCAGCGATCGACCCCCGCCATCTCGAGGTCCTCGAGGAGACGGCCCGCGAACGACGGGTCAATGCGCATCTGCTGCCCGACATCCTTCATGACCTGCATCACCTCGTCGACGTTCTCGCGATACGCCACCCCGACGTCGATGACCGATTGCGCGTAACCGCGGCTCATGTTCACGACCGTCTTCACCTCGCCGTTCGGGACGAAGTGCACGTTGCCGTCGTAGTCGCGCAGGCGGATGTAGCGCAGCGTGATCTCCTCGACGAGGCCGGCATGGTCGGCGACCTTGACGACGTCGCCCTGGCGGATCTGGTTTTCGAGCAGCAGGAAGAAGCCGGTGAAGTAGTCCTTGACCAGACTCTGCGCGCCGAAGCCGACCGCGAGCCCGACGACACCCGCCGCGCCCAGGATCGGCGCCACGGAAATCCCGAGTTCGGCCAGCACCAGCATGCCGGCGATCAGCGCCACGATGACCGCGACGAGATACCGGAACACCCTTCCAAGGGTCTCCGCGCGCTTCACCGCCTCGCGATCGTCGAGCCGGCTGGCGATCCGGATCCGGAACGCACGGATTGACCGCTGCAGGACGGCGATGAGGATCCAGGCGACGATCAGGATGCCGAGCACGCGCAACGCGGTGACCGCCGGTCCGCCAAGCTGATTCCAGACAACGACGGCGCTGTCCGTGACGCTCTCTGTCAACATGTTGGGCTCCATCGGTGGGTCGCGGGCCGGCCGACCGGGCGCGGCACTGTAAGCCCCTGCGCCGCCGCCGGGTTGATGGACCCTTCGACCTTACACCCGCCAGCGTCCCGCCAAACCCGAGGGTTCCCCGCATGGACAGCCGCCTCGAGGCTCTGCCTGCGAGCGTCGTCGCAACGCCGACGGCGCGCCTGGCAGGGGGCGACGAACAGTCAAATGACCGCGGCACTCAATGCTGCCGACCTTGCCATGCGCAAGAAGGCCGCGCTCGCACTCGCCTCACATGCTCCGCCGGTACTGCCCCCCGACCTCGAACAGCGCGTTCGTGATCTGCCCCAGCGAGCAAACACGCACCGCATCCATCAGCACCGCGAACACGTTCTCGTTCCGGATCACCGCCTGCTGGAGCTTCTTCAGCATCTTCGGCGCCTCCTTCGCGTGGCGCTTGTGGAAGTCCTGCAGGCGTGCGAGCTGGCCCTGCTTCTCTTCCTCGGTCGAACGTGCGAGCTCGATCTTCTGCGGCACGTCCGGCACGTGCGGGTTGCGGAACGTGTTGACGCCGATGATCGGGTACTCGCCGGTGTGCTTCAGGTGCTCGTAGTGCAGTGACTCTTCCTGGATCTTGCCGCGCTGGTAGCCGAGCTCCATCGCGCCGAGCACGCCGCCGCGCTCGCTGATCGCCTCGAACTCCTTCAGCACCGCTTCCTCGACGAGGTCGGTCAGCTCGTCGATGATGAAGCTGCCCTGGTTGGGGTTCTCGTTCTTTGCCAGGCCCCACTCGCGGTTGATGATCAGCTGGATCGCCATCGCGCGCCGCACGCTCTCCTCGGTCGGCGTGGTGATGGCCTCGTCGTACGCGTTCGTGTGGAGCGAATTCGCGTTGTCGTAGGTCGCGATCAGCGCCTGCAGCGTGGTGCGGATGTCGTTGAACTGGATCTCCTGCGCATGCAGCGACCGGCCGCTGGTCTGGCAGTGGTACTTGAGCTTCTGGCTGCGTTCGTTGGCGCCGTACTTGTCGCGCATCGCCACCGCCCAGATGCGCCGCGCCACGCGGCCCATCACGGTGTACTCGGGGTCCATGCCGTTGCTGAAGAAGAAGCTCAGGTTCGGCGCGAAGTCGTCGATCTGCATGCCGCGCGCGAGGTAGGCCTCGACGAACGTAAAGCCGTTGGACAGCGTGAACGCGAGCTGGCTGATCGGGTTGGCCCCGGCCTCGGCGATGTGGTAGCCGCTGATCGAGACGGAGTAGAAGTTCCGCACGTTGTGGTGGACGAAGTACTCCTGGATGTCGCCCATCACCTTCAGCGAAAACTCGGTCGAGAAGATGCAGGTGTTCTGGCCCTGGTCTTCCTTCAGGATGTCGGCCTGCACGGTGCCGCGCACGTTCTCCAGCACCCACGCGCGGATCTTCGCGGCCTCGTCCTCGGTGGGCTCGCGCTTGTTGTCGGCGCGGAACCTGTCGAGGTTCTGGTCGATCGCGGTGTTCATGAACATCGCGAGGATCGACGGCGCCGGGCCGTTGATCGTCATGCTGACGGATGTATTTGGCGCAGTCAGGTCGAAACCCGAGTACAGCACCTTGAGGTCGTCGAGCGTCGCGATGCTCACGCCGCTGTTTCCCACCTTGCCGTAGATGTCCGGCCGCAGGTCCGGGTCGTTGCCGTACAGCGTCACCGAGTCGAATGCGGTCGACAGCCGCTTGGCCGGCATGCCTTCGGACAGCAGCTTGAATCGCGTGTTCGTGCGGAACGGATCGCCCTCGCCCGCGAACATGCGGGTCGGATCCTCGTTCTCGCGCTTGAACGCGAACACGCCGGCGGTGAAGGGAAAGCTACCGGGAACGTTCTCCAGAAGCAGCCACTTCAGCATCTCGCCGTGATCCTCGTAGTGCGGGATGGCGACCTTGCGGATCTTGCTGCCCGAGAGCGAGGTCGTCGTCAGCCTGGTGCGGATCTCCTTGTCGCGGATCCTCACGACGTACTCGTCGCCCGCGTAGGCCTTCTGCATCTGCGGCCACATGTCGAGCAGCTTCCGGCTGCGCGCATCCAGCTTCGCGTCGCGGTCCTGCGCCAGCGCATCGAGGTTGGCGTAAGCAGCTTGAAGGAGGGGCCCCTCCCCCTCCTTGGCCTTGCACTCGGCCTCGAGCATCCGCTTCGCCTCGCGCAGCTGCTGGCGCTGGCGCGCGAGCCGGGCCTGCTCGACCGCGCGCTTCTTGTAGCCGCGCACCGTGTCGGAGATTTCGGCGAGGTAGCGCGTGCGCGGCGGCGGAACGATCGGCGTCTGGTTGGTCGAGTGGCGCGTCGCGACCTTCGGCAGCGTCCCTTCGCCCGCCTTCAGTCCCAGGTCCTTCAGCCGCGGCAGCAGCGCCTGGTACAGCGCCGTGACGCCGTCGTCGTTGAAGCGGGCCGCCATCGTGCCGAACACCGGCATCTCGTCGGGCTTCTTCGCGAAGTCGCCCTTGTTCCGCTGGACCTGCTTGCTGACGTCGCGCAGCGCGTCGGCCGCCCCCTTGCGGTCGAACTTGTTGATCGCGACGAAGTCCGCGAAGTCCAGCATGTCGATCTTCTCGAGCTGGCTGGCGGCGCCGTATTCCGGCGTCATCACGTACAGGCTCAGGTCGACGTGCGGGACGACCGCGGCGTCGCCCTGGCCGATGCCCGAGGTCTCGACGATCACGACGTCGAAGCCGGCAACCTTGGCCGCCGCCACCGCGTGCGGCAGCGCCGTGCTGATCTCGCTTCCTGCCTCGCGGGTCGCGAGCGAACGCATGTAGACCCTGGGGCCGTGGCGCCAGGGCCCGATCGCGTTCATGCGAATGCGGTCGCCGAGCAGCGCGCCGCCGCTCTTGCGCCGCGACGGGTCGATCGAGATGACGGCGATGTTCAGGCCGTCGCCCTGGTCGAGCCGCAGGCGGCGCACCAGTTCGTCGGTCAGCGAGCTCTTGCCGGCGCCACCGGTGCCCGTCACGCCCAGCACCGGCACCTTCGCCGTGTCGGCCTGCCTGTGCAGCGCCTCGACGAGCTTCGCGCCGGCTTGGTCCAGTTCGAGCGCGGTGATCAGCTGCGCCAGCGCGCGCCAGCGCTTCGTCGCGTCCCTGTCCTGCAGCGCGTCCAGCGACTGCGGCGCGGCAGCGCCGAGGTCGCGGTCGCACTCCGCGACCATCAGCCCGATCATGCCCTGCAGGCCCATCTTCTGGCCGTCCTCCGGCGAGAAGATGCGCGCCACGCCGTAGTCGTGCAGTTCCTTGATTTCCTCGGGAACGATCACCCCGCCGCCGCCGCCGTACACGCGGATGTTCGCGCCGCCGCGCTCGCGCAGGAGGTCGAGCATGTACTTGAAGAACTCGACGTGCCCGCCCTGGTAGCTCGACACCGCAATGCCCTGCACGTCTTCCTGCAAGGCCGCCGTCACGACCTCGTCGACCGAGCGGTTGTGTCCGAGATGGATGACTTCCGCCCCCATGCTCTGCAGGATGCGCCGCATGATGTTGATGCTGGCGTCGTGGCCGTCGAACAGCGACGCGGCGGTGACGAAGCGGACCTTGTGCTTCGGGCGGTAGCTGGCGAGCTTCCTGATTTCGGAGAGGTCGGTCATCACGACTCCCGTCGGAGAGAAGCGGCCCCTCGGTGGGAGAGGCGCGGGAGGGGCTAGCTTGCCTCCTAGTTGACGTTAACGTCAACTTGGAGGATCACCGCACTCCCGCGTCCCGGCGAGCGGCATCGACCGGACCGCTGTCCGCACGGCAGGCCCTGTCGCCCGGACGACAATCGGGCGGGCGAGGCGTTCAGGCGTCGCCGGCGCCCCGCGGCGGCGCCGCCTTCAGGCCCGCGAGGAACAGATCGACCGCCTGTGGCGCGGCGACGTTCATGTCGAAGGCGTCCGGTGCCTGCACCCAGTCGCGCATCAGGCCGCCGATGAAGCCGTAGAGCATGCGGGACGCCATGCGGGTGTCCGTCGCAGCCGGCAACTGGCCGCGCGCGACCGCCTGCTCCAGCAGGCCGTTGCTGAGCGCGAGGCACTGCGCGCGCTCCTGCAGGTGACGTTGCTCGACGGGCGCGAGCTCGTCGGTGTACTCGCAGCGCAGGAACGCGACCTCGAAGATGTTGCGCACGCGGTCGCTCGAGGCGAGGTGCTGCAGCGCCTTCACTGCCATGTCGCGCACCATCGCGAGCGGGTCTGCCACCGGCAGTCGCGCCGCATCGAACGCCATGTCGATCGGCATCTCGGCCCGCGCGAGCATCGCCTCGAAGAGCTCGGCCTTGCTCGCGAAGTGGTGATAGATCGCGCCGCGCGTCACGCCGGCTGCGTCGGCCACTTCCGCCAGCGACGCGTGCCCGACGCCGCGCTGGCGGAACACCTGTTCCGCCGCGTCCAGCACCTGTTCGCGCGTCTCCGCCGCTTCTTCCTTCGTCCGCCTGACCATTGCGCGCTTCCGTGCCTCGAAACTGAAACAGAACTGAAATATAAACATTCATGGATGTATGTATTATGCGGCACTGCAAGAAATCCTGCCGCGCCGGCTACTCACCATGTCTAGCGTAAATACGAAGCGTCACGTTCCCCTCGATGTCGCAGACCGGCGAGCGGGTTGGGTGCGTGCACTCACCCTCGTCGCAACCATTGCTGCCACTATCGCTGTCCTGTCCGCCTGCGACCGGAACGGGCAGGCGCAGGGGCCGGGCGGCGGCGGGATGCCGCCCGCGCTGGTGGCGGTCCAGACCGTGAAGCCGGTGTCGGTTCCAGTCCGGTTCGAGTTCGTCGGCCAGACCGCCGGGTCCAAGGAAGCCGAAGTTCGGGCCCGCGTCCAGGGCATCCTGGAGCGGCGCACCTATCAGGAGGGCGGCCGCGTCAAGGCCGGCCAGTTGCTGTTCGTGATCGACCCGAAGCCGTACGCGGCGCAGCTGCAGGCGGCCGAAGCCGACCTCGCCCGCGCCGAGGCCCAGTCCGCGCAGGCGAGCCGGAACTTCGAGCGGGTGAAGCCGCTGGCCGGCAGCAAGGCGATCAGCCAGCGCGACTACGACGAAGCCGTCTCCGCCGCCGAGACCGGCGCCGCCGCCGTGAAGCAGGCGCAGGCGCGCCTGACCGAAGCGCGGCTGAATCTCGGATACACCTCCGTGACCGCTCCGGTCGGCGGGCTGGCGAGCCGCGCGCTGAAGTCCGAAGGCTCGCTCGTCTCGCCAGGCGAGGCGAGCCTGCTGACGACCGTCTCGCAGGTCGACCCGCTGTACGTGAACTTCGGCGTGTCCGAGGCCGAGCAGCGCCTGGTGCTGAAGGCCATCGGCAGCCTCAGCGCGACCGCCGCCAGCCCGAAGGACGTGAAGGCCGCCACCGTGACGCTCAAGCTGTCCGACGGCACCGTCTACCCGCACCAGGGCCGCCTCGCGTTCATCGATCCGCGCGTGAACACGCAGACCGGCTCGTTCGACGCGCGCGCCGAAGTGCCGAACCCCGACGGCGCGCTGCGTCCCGGCCAGTTCGTGCGCGCGGTGATCGAGAGCGCCCCGCGTCCCGACGTGATCGTCGTGCCCCAGCGCGCGGTGATGGACGGCCCGCAGGGCAAGTTCGTCTACGTGACCGGCAAGTCGCCCGACGGCAAGGACGTCGCGCTGCCGCGCCCGGTGACGGTCGGCGAGTGGATCGACCTCGACGGCCAGCCGCAGTGGATCATCGAAAAGGGACTGGCGGCAGGCGACGTCGTGATCGTCGACGGCACCGCGAAGATCTTCCCGATCCCCGGTGGCGCTCCGATCATGCTCGGCCCGCCGCCGGGCATGGACGGCAAGGGCGGACCGCCGGGTGCGGCCAAGGCCGCGCCGGGCAAGGACGCCGGCCCGACGCAGAAGAAGTGAGAAACCCAGGTCGCGACACGCGCCCGCGCGCGCCGCGTCGCCGGTAAGGACACCTCCCCATGTTTTCCCGCTTCTTCATCGACCGGCCGATCTTCGCGGTCGTGCTGTCGATCTTCATCGTGATCGCCGGCCTCGCCGCGATGCGCGTGCTGCCGGTCGCGCAGTACCCCGAGATCGCGCCGCCGGTGGTGAGCGTGCGCGCGGTCTACCCGGGCGCGTCGGCGCAGGTGCTCGAGCAGACCGTGGCCGCGCCGCTCGAGAACGCCATCAACGGCGTCGAACGCATGCTCTACATGAGCAGCAACTCGTCTTCGAACGGCCTGGTCGAGATCCAGGTCACGTTCGAGATCGGCACCGACGTCGACCAGGCCGCGCAGAACGTCAACAACCGGGTGAAGCAGGCCGAGGCGCGGCTGCCCGAGGACGTGCGGCGGCAGGGCGTGGTGGTCGAGAAAGGCTCGTCGGCGTTCCTGCAGGTCATCGCCTTCCATTCGCCGGACGGCCGCTTCGACGACCTGTTCATCTCGAACTACGTGACGCTCAACGTGCTCGACGAGCTGAAGCGGCTGCCGGGCACCACCAACGTGCAGATCTTCGGCGCGAAGGACTACGCGATGCGGATCTGGCTGCGGCCCGACCGCCTCGCGCAGCTGCAGCTCACCACCACCGACGTGCTGCGGGCGGTCAACGAGCAGAACGCGCAGTTCGCCGCCGGCAAGGTCGGCCAGGCACCGTATGCCGCGCAGGAGCAGGATCTCGTCTACACGGTGACGACGCGCGGGCGCCTCGCGGACCCGAAGGAGTTCGAGGAGATCATCGTGCGCTCGTCGCCGGGCGGCTCCGCCGTGCGGCTGAAGGACGTCGCACGCGTCGAGCTCGGCAGCAAGGACTACGACTTCATCGGCCGCTACAACGGCAAGAGCGCAACGCTGGTGGGCATCTTCCTGCAGCCGGGCGCGAACGCGATCGAGGTCGCCGACAACGTGAAGGGCCGCGTGCAGGAGCTGTCGCAGGGCTTCCCGGCCGGCCTCTCGCACTCCGTGGCCTACGACACCACGCGCTTCGTCGAGGTGTCGATCCGCGAGGTGGTGAAGACGCTGGCCGAGGCGATGCTGCTCGTGTTCCTCGTCGTCTACCTGTTCCTGCAGAACTGGCGCGCCACGCTGATTCCGATCATCGCCGTGCCGGTCTCGCTGATCGGCACGTTCGCGGGCCTGCTGATGCTCGGCTACTCGATCAACACGCTGACGCTGTTCGGCATGGTGCTGGCGATCGGCATCGTGGTCGACGACGCCATCGTCGTGCTCGAAAACGTCGAGCGGATCATGCACGAGGAGAAGCTCGACGCACGCGAAGCGGCCATCATCGCCATGCGCGAGGTGACGAGTCCGATCATCGCGATCGTGCTGGTGCTGGTGTCGGTGTTCGTCCCGATCGCGTTCCTCGGCGGACTCACCGGCGAGCTGTACCGGCAGTTCGCCATCACGATCTCGATCGCGGTGGCGATCTCGGGCGTCGTCGCGCTGACGCTGACGCCAAGCCTGTGCGTGATGATGCTGAAGGCCGAGCGCCGGCCGCCCGGCCGCTTCTTCACGGCGTTCAACGACTGGTTCAGGCGCGTCACGCACCGCTACTCGAGCGGCGTGATCTGGATGATGCGGCGCGGGACGATCGCGCTGCTGCTGTTCGGCGGGATGGTGCTGATCGCCGCCGGCCTGTGGCGCGCCACGCCAGGCTCGCTGGTGCCCGACGAGGACCAGGGCTTCTACATCGCCGCGGTGATCCTGCCCGACGGCGCGTCGCTGCAGCGGACCGACAAGGTGGTCAGCGAGGTGGTCGACATCCTGACCTCGAACCCGGTCAACCAGGACGTGGTCGCGTTCACCGGCTTCGACTTCCTCGGCGGCGGCATGCGCAACAACGCGGCGACGATCTTCGTGACGCAGAAGCCGTGGGACGAGCGCAGCGTGAACACGCAGCAGCTGGTCGGCGAGTTCTTCATGAAGACCGGCCACATCAAGGAGGGCCTGGTGCTCGCCTTCGCGCCGCCGGCGATCTTCGGCCTCGGCATGGCCGGCGGCTACGAGGCGTACATCCAGAACCGCGGCGAGGGCGGGCCGGCCGAGATGCAGCAGGCGCTGCAGGGCCTGCTCGGGCGCCTGAACTCCGACCCGCTGCTCGGCGGCGCGCAGACGCTGTGGCGCGCCAACGTGCCGCAGCTCTTCGTCGACGTCGACCGCGAGAAGGCGAAGGCGCTCGGCGTGCCGATCAACGAGGTGTTCGCAACGCTGTCGGCCACGCTCGGCAGCTACTACGTCAACGACTTCAACAAGTACGGCCGCACGTGGCAGGTCCTGCTGAGCGCCGAGCCGCAGTACCGCAACCGACCCGACTCGGTCGGCAACATGTGGGTCCGCTCGGCGAGCGGCGAGATGGTGTCGCTGTCGTCGCTGGTGACTGTGCGGCACACGTCGGGCGCCGACTCGCTCGACCGCTTCAACAACCTGCCGGCCGTGAAGGTGTTCGGGCAGGCCGCGCCGGGCGTCAGCTCGGGCCAGGCGATCGCGCGCGTCGAGCAGCTCGCGCGCGAGGCGCTGCCAGCCGGCTTCAGCCTCGACTGGAGCGGCGCGTCGTTCCAGGAGAAGCGCTCGGCGGGCACCTCCGGCCTCGCGCTCGGCATGGCGGTGGTGATGGTGTTCCTGATCCTCGCGGCGCAGTACGAGAAGTGGACGCTCCCGCTGTCGGTGCTGATGGCGCTGCCGTTCGGCACGTTCGGCGCCCTGGCGGCGGTGTGGCTGCGTGGATTGACCAACGACGTCTACTTTCAGATCGGCCTGGTGACGCTGCTCGGCCTCGCGGCGAAGAACGCGATCCTGATCGTCGAGTACGCGTCGCTGAAGCGCGGCGAGGGCTACTCGACCGCCGCCGCGGCGATCGAGGCGGCCCGGCTGCGGTTCCGCCCGATCGTGATGACATCGCTCGCGTTCATCCTCGGCGTGGTGCCGCTCGCGTTCTCCAGCGGCGCGGGCGCGGGCGCGCGCATCTCGGCCGGCACCGGCGTGATGGGCGGCATGCTGGCCGCGACCTTCCTCGCGATCTTCTTCGTGCCCTTCTTCTTCAAGCTCATCACCGACCGCAGGCTGCGCGAGCCGCGCAGCGAGGCGGAACTGCGCGCCGAGGTCGCCGAGGACGAGCGCAGGAGCGCCGAGCGCCACCGCCGGATCGCGGAGGAAGAGTCGAAGCACGTGCATCACCGGAAAGGCGAGCTATGACGACATCGCGAACCCTGGTCGCGCTTGCGCTCGCGGCCGCGCTGACGGCCTGCGCGACGACCGAGACGCGCGTGCCGCCGGTCGACCTGCCGCCGACGAACGCGGCCGCGATCCCCGGCATCGATCGCTGGTGGACCCAGTTCAATGATCCGCAACTGACGGCGCTGATCGACGAAGCGCTCGCCGCCAACCTCGATCTGCGGATCGCCGTGGCGCGCATCGACGAGGCGCGCGCCCGCCTGCGGCTCGCGCGCTCCTTCCAGTTGCCCTCGGTCGACGCCGACCTGGGCGCGGCGCGCTCGCAGCGCAGCGATGCCACCGAGCCGCGCTTCCCCGGCCCGCTGATCACGAACAGCTACGGCGCGGGCCTGAGCGTCGCCTACGAGGTCGACCTGTGGGGACGGCTGTCGGCGAACACGACCGCGGCGCAGGCCACGCTGCTCGGCACGCGTTACAGCGCCGAGACCGTCCGCACGGTTCTCGCGGCGCAGGTCGCGAGCGCGTACTTCCAGCTGCTCAGCCTCGACGCCCAGCTGCAGTTGTCGCGCGACACGCTGGAGACGCGCATCGAGAGCGTGACCCTGCAGAAGCAGCGCTACGACGCGGGGTTGATCGGGGACTTCGAAGTGCGCCAGGCCGAAGGGGAGCGTGCGACCGTCGCTGCGTCGATCCCGCCGCTCGAGCGCGCGGTGGCGCAGACGGAGGCCGCGCTCGCGGCGCTGGCTGGCCGCAGCGCGCGCGCCGTGTTCACCCCGGCGGTCGCGCGCAACGTCGAGCTGAAGGTCGATGACAGCGGGCCGGTCGTGCCGGAAGGGCTGCCATCGGACCTGCTCGCGCGGCGACCCGACGTTCGACTGGCGGAGGCGAACCTAGTCGCGACGAACGCGCGAATCACGGAAGCGCGCGCGCAGTATTTCCCGGCTGTCGCGTTGACCGCGCGGCTGGGCAGCGAGAGCTCGGACCTCTCGGATCTGTTCAGCGGCCCGAGCGTGGTCTGGACGATTGCAGGCACTGTGCTGCAGCCGATCTTCGGGGCCGGTCGCATCGCGTCGCAGGTCGAGGCGGCGACATCGCAGCGCGACCAGGCCGAGCTCGATTACGTGCGCACCGTGCAGCTGGCGTTTCGCGATGCCCACGACGCGCTCGTGGCGCATCGCACCGCGCGCGCGAGCTACGCGGCGCAGGAAGACCGCCGTGCGCAGTACGCCGAGGCGCTGCGGCTCGCCGACCTGCGCTACAAGGCCGGCTACACCAGCTACATCGAGGTGCTCGACAACCAGCGCAATTTGCTCGACGCCGAGCGCGCCCGGCTGGTCGCGCTGCGCGCGCGTCAGTCGGCGCTCGTCGATGTCTACAAGGCACTCGGCGGAGGGTGGTCGCCGGAGCAGTTCGCGCAGCGCTGAACTCGCCCCGCTGCGCGCTTGTGATGCTGGTCAAGGCCCGGCGGAGGCCCCGCTCTAAAGCACGCTGGCGCTGATGCCGATCCATACGGTGTGCGCGACATCGGCGCACCATTCAAATGTCGCCGGATCCTCCATTCGGCGCGGGAGCAACTGATGAGCAACGCAACGGGACCCTTCCAGCGCCTCGTCGATTGGCTGACGGAAGCGCTCGAGCGCGCGCAGGCGCACGACCGCGATCGCTACGTCGAGCAGTCGCTGAACCCCCGCGAGGCGTCGCAGCGAATCCACCGTCTCGAGCACGCGACGAGCGGACTACAGTGCTGATTCGGCGGCGCCCACCTGCGCGGGCAGGGACATCGGAAGCGCTGATCGCAACCATCCGAATTTGCGATTTTCCTTTTGCGCGCGTCGCCCTCACCATGTGACTCGTGCAGCAACGCGATTGGTGAGCAGATGAGCAACATGGAATCGATGAAGTCGTCCGCCGTGCGCGCCTGGATCGACCGGCTGTTCGAGACGCTGGAGCGCGCCAAGCTGAAGGATCTCGAGCGGTCGATCGAACGGGCCGCGAACGAGCGCGAAGTTTCGCAGCGCGTGCACAAGCTCGAGTCCGGCGAGGCACCGCTCGCCTGACCCTGCACTGGATTGCGGGCGCAGCGCCTGCTGCCCCGCTTTAGCTCGAGCGGAGTTGTCTCCCTTCGCTCTGGTCTCTTGGGCCGCCTCCCGTCCGGGATGGCGGCCGTTTTTTCGAGCGGGAGTTCCGAGGGTTCCGTGGCCTCAGGCGATCGCCAGGCGGTCGTTCGCCGCCTCGGACTGCCACGAATCGCGCACGAGGTCGAACGTCACCTTGATCAGCGGATCGTCACGCCGCGCGGCCAGCGCGATGAACCACAGCGTGCTGACGACGCGCGCCCCGCCCCAGATCTTCGCGGCGCCTGCGCGCTCGAGTTCGAGCGCCGACTCCTCGCGCAGCAGCGACGCGCCGACCCCCGAGGCGACGAGGTTCGTGATGACGGTCTCGTCGTCCGCTTCGACGAAACGCGCCGGCAACGGCAGCCCTTGCTGCGCGAACAGGGTGGTGACCAGCGCGTGATACGTGCTGATCCGCGGCGTCAGCACCCAGGGCACCGACGCGATGGCGGACCACTCGGTGCCGGTCAGGTGATGCGACCACGCGGCCGGCACGGCGATGCGATAGGCAATCTCGGCGAGTTCGAGCGCCGCGATGTCCTCCGACGGACGATCGCCGAAGTAGTAGCTGGCGTCCAGGCGCCCTTGACGCACGCTTTCGAGCGCCTCGCCGGACACCTGGTGCGAAACAGCGAGTTCGAGCCGTGGATGCACGCGCAGCGCCGCGGCCAGCACGCGCCCCAGGCGGACCGACTTCGGATCGCTGACGGTGCCGACGCGCAGGGTGCCGGAAACCTGGCCGGACAGCCGGGTGGCGGCATGCCGGAAGTCGTCGGCGGCGGCGAGGACTTCAACCGCGCGCGGGAACAACTGCCTGCCTGCGGCGGTGAGGACCATGCCGCCTGGCGCACGCTCGAACAATTTCAGCTCGAGTTGCGACTCGAGCGCCTTGATCTGCCCGCTGAGGGCCGGCTGGCTGACGTGCAAGCGCTCGGCCGCCCGGGTCAGATGGCCGAGTTCGGCCACCGCGACAAAGGCTCGGATCTGGTACAGCTCCATGGCACCTCCACGGCAGACCTACCGTAGCCCATCTTTTGCGGTGCGGCAATTGTATCCTTAGAAGATCGCCACCAATGATCACAAGTATCTGAAAAGACGATTTGTTTTCTTTCAGTAAGGGGCCAATATTCGTCTTGTGCAAAGCAGCAATTCGGCGGCAAGCCGCCGCAGCTGCAGCGAAAGGATCACCATGTCCACCTTGCTTAGCCGTTTTCCGTTTGTCTTTGCATTCCGGCCCCGACGAGCGGCTGCGCGCCCAGAGCGCCTCGAGGCGCGCGTGGCGGCACCGGCCTTGCCGCCGAACTGGGAGCCCGAACTGGAAGAGATTCGCGGCGCCGCCATGCGCCGGATGTTCCCGAAGCTCTTCACGTGGTGCGCTGACCGCTGGGACCGCGGCATGGCGGTCGAAGTGCACAACTACCTGGCCGGCGCGACGAGCGTGGCCGACCTCGAGCAGCGCATCCGCAACGTGGAGCGCGCCCGCCACTTCTCCAGCTAGCCGCTCCGGCGGCACGGAAAGCCGTCGTTAAGTATTCTCTGCCGGCGCGGTCGCGGACGCGACCGATGGAGCGAAGGGCGGACGCCGGAAATGCGCATCCTGCTGGTCGAAGACGACCCGATGATCGGCGAAAGCGTGGTCAGCGGGCTCGCGGGTGAAGGGCATGCGGTCGATTGGGTGCGTGACGGCGTCGCGGCGGAAACCGCAGTCGCGACAACGCCGTATGCCCTCGTCCTGCTCGATCTCGGGTTGCCCCGGCGCGACGGCCTCGACGTCCTCAAGGGCCTGCGTGCCCGCAAGCTCGATCTGCCGGTGCTGGTGATGACCGCGCGCGATACGGTGCGTGACCGCGTCGCGGGGCTCGACGCCGGCGCCGATGACTATCTCGTCAAGCCGTTCGACCTCGACGAGCTTTCCGCGCGCGTGCGCGCGCTGACGCGGCGCGCGGCCGGACGCGCCGAGCCGCTGGTCGAGTGCGGCCCCCTCGTGCTGAACCCCGCGACGCACGCCGTGCGGTGGCGCGGAACGCCGGTCGAGGTTTCCGGCCGCGAGTTCGCGCTGCTCGCGGCGCTCGCCGAGCGCCCGGGCGCGGTCGTGTCGCGCGCCCAGCTCGAGGAGAAGCTGTACGGCTGGAACGAGTCGATCGGCAGCAACGCGGTCGAGGTCCACATCCACAACCTGCGCCGCAAGTTCGGCGATGAAGTCATCCACACCGTGCGCGGCCTCGGCTACCGACTCGGCGGCGAGGGAACATGAGCGCGCAGCGCAGAGGGTAGTCCCGTGAACTCGATCCGTCGCCGCCTGCTCGTCGCGCTGCTCGGTGCGCTGCTGGTGGCAGGCATCGCGGGCGCGGGCGCAGCCTTCCTGTCGGCGCGCGGCGAGGTCGGCCGCCTGCTCGACGAAGAGCTCCGGCAGGTCGCGCTGTCGCTGCGCGACCACTCGCGCCTCGACTTCGCCCGGCTGGAGAGCCGGACGGACGATCCCGACCTGCGGGTGCTGGTGCAGATTTGGGACCCTGCGTTCGACCGCCCGTACTCGTCGCGCGTCGCGGCGCCGTTGCCGCGCCAGAAGGACGAGGGCTACGCGACCATCGAGCACGAGGGCCGGGCCTGGCGGATCTACACCGCTTTCTCCGCGACGCAGACCATCCAGGTGGCGCAGCCGACGGCGCTGCGCACCGAACTCGCCGCGCTGACCGCCGCACGCCTGCTGCTGCCGGTGCTCGCGATCCTTCCGCTGCTCGGCATCCTCGGATGGTGGATCGTCGGACGCGGGCTCGCGCCGCTCGCGGCGCTCGCCGACACGCTGGGGCAGCGCGCACCGACGTCGCTCGAGCCGGTGCCGGTGCTGGAGTCGCCGGAAGAAGTGCAGCCGCTCGTGCGATCCCTGAACGACCTGCTCGCGCGGCTCGGCGACGCCTTCGACACGCAGCGGCGCTTCGCCGCCGACGCCGCGCACGAGCTGCGCACGCCGCTCACCGCGCTGACGCTGCAGATCCAGATCGCGCGCCGCGCTGAGTCGCCGGAGGAGCGGGCCGTCGCGCTCGATCGGCTCGAGCAGGGCGTGAAACGCGCGACGCGCCTCGTGCAGCAGCTGCTCACGATGGCGCGCCTCGATCCCGACGCCGCGCGGCCGGCGGCCTCCTTCGACCTGGCCTCGGTGGCCGCCTCCGTCATCGAAGAGAAGAAGCCGTTCGCCCAACAGCAGCGCATCGCGCTCGCGCTCGCCGCGGTCCCGGTGACGCTGTGCGGGCAGGAGGACGCGTTGCGGATCCTGCTCGCGAATCTCGTCGACAACGCGTTGCGCTACACGCCGCCCGGCGGATCGGTCGACGTGCGCGTCGCCCCGGACGGCGACCAGGCGCGCATCGACGTCGCGGACAGCGGTCCCGGCATCCCGGAAGAAGAGCGCGAACGGGTGTTCGACCGGTTCTATCGAGGTCGGCAGGCGCCCAGCGGCGGCAGCGGCCTGGGACTGGCCATCGTGCGGCAGGTCGTCACGTTGCACGGCGGGTCGATCGCACTGGACAAAGGCCCGTCCGGCGGACTTCTTGTGAGCGCTCGCTTTCCGGCCAACGCTTCGCCAGCGCAGAGCCCTGCGCAGCGATCGGCTTAAGTCTCACTTAAGGCCGGCAGCGTACGTTTCGTTTCGAGAGTCACCGGTTCCCCGGTTGTGTTCTCACTCACTCGATTCAAGCGCCGCCCTCCAGCGGCGTTTTTTTTCGTCAGGCGAGTTCAGGCCCTCGCGACCTGCAGGGCTTCGTCCGCAAAGGGCTCCAGAAGGTCGGTCGCGGGATCGTCGGCATCGAGCCATCGATCGTAATCGCGCTCGGCGATCACGACCGGCATCCGGTCGTGGATCGGAGCCAGGAGATCGTTCGCGCGCGTCGTGACGATCGTGTAGGTCTCGACGCCTAGCTGGCTCGCCGGATCCTTCCACCACTCCCAGAGTCCGGCGAGCGCGAACAACGGCTCATCCTTCAATCCGATGCGCCACTTGATCTTGTGGCCCGGCTCGCCGGTCCACTCGAAGAACGCGTTCAGCGGGACCAGGCAACGTCGCTTGCGGTACGCGAGCCGGAACGCCGGCGTGCTCGCCAGCGTTTCCGCGCGCGCGTTGATGCAGCGCGCGCCGAACTTCATCTCTTTGGCCCAGATCGGCACCAGACCCCAACGCAGCATCGCCACCTCGCGCTCCTGCGACTTGTGCGAGCGCCGCACGACCGGAGCTGTGTTGGTGGGGCGGAGGTCGGGATTCGGGGAATAGGCGGGAACGACCGGCACATGGAACTTGGCCCTGATCGCCGCCGGGTTGTCGGAAAGGTCGTATCGGCCGCACATCGCCAGCCTTGCGCCCGGATCGTTCCGCGCCGGCCGCGCTAGCGGACGCGCTCGAACACGAGGTTGGCGAGCGCGACGTCCTCCAGGCCGATGCCCACCGACTTGTAGACGATGACGTCGTGCGAACGTCGCTCGAAGGTAGTCCCCTTGACGAGCAACTTGCCGAGTTCCGTGACGCGCGCAGGATCGATCGTGCCCGGCGCCGCGCGGACGAATTCGCCCGCTTCGCTCTGCGCCGCCGGCAGCCATTCGACCACGATCAGGTCGGCGCGCGCGAGCAGCGCGTCGTCGAGTTCGCGCGCCGCGGGCTTGCTCGACCCCACCGCCGCGACGAAGGCGCCGGGCCGGACGAGCGCGCCGTCGAACAGCGGTTCGCTGGCGCGGGTCGCAGTGCAGATCACGTCGCCACCGCCGGCGGCGGTCGCGGCATCGACGGCCGTGGCCGGCACGCCGAACTCCGTCTGCACCCAGTTGGCGAACTCGGGCGCGGCGGCGCGACCGGCCACCAGGACACGCTGGAAGGGGTGCGCGAGCAGGAAGGCTTCCGCGTGGGCTCGCGCCTGCACGCCGTTGCCGAAGATGGAGAGCGTCGCCGCGTCGCGCGCGGCGAGCCGCTGCATCGCGACCGCGCTCGCCGCCGCCGTTCGGTACTTGGTGATCTCGTTGGCCTCGATCGTCGCCAGTGCTTCGCCGGTCAGGGACGAGAACAGCACGATCACGAAATTGAACTGCCCCTTGACGGTGGCGTAGACCTTGGCGCCGACGACGCCCGCCGCCGGCAGCGCGGCGCCCATCGTCGCGATCGCGGTGGCCTGGCCTCCGTGCTCGGCAACTGCACGCACGCGCGGAGCGATGCTGCCCGCGCCATTGCCGAACTGCTCGAACGCCGCCGCCATCGCCTCGACGGCGTCGCGCATGGTGATGACTTCGGCAACGTCGGCGTCCGTGATCAGTTGCATCGCTGGCTCTCCCTGGCCGCAGGATAGCGCGTGGCTCGACCGTCTCCGGGAAAGCTCTGCCAGCGCAGACCTGGAGCGGGAAAGCACCGAGCAACCCGGCCGCGGGTGTGCCGGTCAGAGATCACGTCATCGGCGGCGGGCCCCTCTGGCGCAGCACGCTGCTGTGCGATGTCGCCGCCGAGGACACCAACTTCACTCGCCAAAGGGGGCTTTGATGAGCACGACCACCAATCCGCTCGACATCGGTTCGACCGGCCTGCAGGAACACGAATCGACGCACCTCCCGCGCTCGCGGTTCGCCGCCATCGTCCGTGCGCTCGACCGCTCCTCCGTGCGCGGCCACGCGGCGCGCAGCGCAGCGCCACTGGAGTTCGAGGACGCGCTGCCGACACGACGCATCAACCGGACTCGCAAGCTGCTCGGCGGCCTGCCGAGGCCCGGCAAGTCCCGCGAGCACGCCCGCCGCCTGCGCTGATCGGGAACACGCCATGGAACAACGTCAGGGTCTATTCACCCGTTCGATCCTGCTCGCCGTGTGGGCCGTCGCGGCGCTCGGCGTGGCAGCGTGGCTCCTGCTGGCGTGGGGCGGGCATGCGCTGCTTTCGGGCAGCGGAAGCTGGTTGTTCGCGTTCATCGATCCGTGGGTCGCCAGCGCCGTCTGGGACCAGCGGATCGAGACCCTGCTGTACTGGGGCGAGCGCTTGGGCACGGCCGCCGTGTGGGGCGTCTGGGCGCTGGGTGCGGCCGGGCTGCTGCTCGCGGCAGTCTTCTCGACCTGGCTTTACCTGCGTGCCGAGCGCGCGATGGCTTCGCCGCGCTAACCGTAGCGCGGGAGCCCGTCAGGCCGCCGCCGGTCCGGGTGTTCCTCGCCGCATGCGCAGGCCCTGCAGCCACCAGATCAGGGCCGCCAGCAGCAGCCCCGGGATGTAGAACCAGTGGGCGTTGATGCGATCGGTCGGCACCTTGACGCCGACGATCTCGAAGCCCTGCTCGATGCGCGCCTTCGCTGCGGTGCTGCCGAAGCGCACGGACGTCACCTGCAGCATCTCGCCCATGCCCGACACGTTGATGCCCGCCTCGGCCAATCGCTGGCGTGCCGCGACCATCGGGTTGGC
>Ga0209079_10000020_pt1 | contig 87884 bp, 80 predicted proteins | sample PPLLaktember2015_2_FD_187259 | JGI IMG/M metagenome (GOLD analysis project Ga0209079, IMG submission 187259) | Freshwater sediment microbial communities from Prairie Pothole Lake near Jamestown, North Dakota, USA - PPLs Lake P7 Core (6) Depth... | ecosystem: Environmental > Aquatic > Freshwater... | reverse complement strand
GACAGCGTGATCCTCGCTACGGCGAAGGCCAAAGGCGCGGTGATCTGGACGCAGGATTCCGATTTCGAAGGAATCGAAGGCGTGAAATATATTCAGAGAAAAAAATAGTTCTACAAAACCCGTTCAGTTGCCCGCTGGGCGCGGGTTTCAGGTTTTAGGGAACGCGTCCGCCGGGCGCGGGATTTAGGCAACCGTTTCGCGGAGGATGCAAAACCCCCGGCTCAGAGGAGTCGGGGGTTTTTGTTACTTATCTTTTCATGTTGAGGCAGGGTCGGGGAGCATGGATGCAATTGTCCCGACGACGAACAGCCGCAGGATTGTGGAAAGCGCGGCTCCCAGGCCCATGCCCCGGTCAGCGTAAGGGGCCTGCTTGCCGACTCTTGCAGCAGAGTGCGCCTTACCCCCCGAATAGTCAAAACGAAGACCTCTCTTTGCCGGATCTTCCTGAAATGGTTGATATCTGACTTCAGGAAAATATAGAAGATTACAATCGACAATCGTTGGAAGACAAAATAGAGCCAGCTGACCCTGCCTTATCGTTTTGGCGTAATTGTCAATGTCGTCAGTAATTTCAAATGATCACGCGGCACGATTGTTGCTACTTTCTTCTTAGGGGATATTTGAAGGAGTCACCTATGATAGAAAGTGCCAATCTCATAAAGGTTCGTTACCAAAGCGGTCAGGAGGGATTGGTCGATGATGTGACACTTAACGAGTTGCTGTTGTACAAGAAAATATCGCATTTCTACCGGTGCTCCGAGAATCAATGGGTTCAAGCCGCAAACGTAACCCTCCGGCTGGAAGAAAAGGTTTATTGGGGACCGGAGAGAAGGCGTCCGATCTATGGTGCGGAATCGGAATCTCGAAGCGGGCAACGCGATTTGCTCACTAAACTTTTCAAATGTTCCACCGCCAGTGTCTCGAAGCCCACAACCGCGCAGGAATGGTTTGAACACGGGTTTTGCCTTCTGATCGATTCCGGCAGATATCCCGAGGCAATAAGGGCCTTCGCGATCGCCATTCGATTGGACGCAAGCCATGTGAGGGCTTACCGGAATCGTGGAAAAGCCTACCAGATATTGGGCAACCTGCATCAAGCGCTGGATGACTTTTCCAGGGTCATCGAGATGCAGCCGGGGGATCCGAAGGCGTATTATCTTCGGGGAGTGCTTTATTGGAATCAGTCAAGAAAGGCAGAAGCCCTGGCAGATTTGAAGACAGCGGTAGAATTGGGTTATCAATTGGCGCGGAACTTCTTGAAGGAACACGACCTGGGCAGGCGCGATGCAGCTTAACCAATACGAATGGCAGGAAGAAGGGGGCAGGCGCTTCAAAACGGGAGTAGCACTAATGCGCAGGTTTAAATGTGGCCCGGAGTTATGCATATTCGCCTTTGCCTTCCATATGAGTTGAAATTGACCCGCTAACTCGTCCTGTGCCTGCGGTGTCATGCTGCATGCATCACCATGGTACACTTCTTGCTATCCTTAATGTTAAAGCTTTTTCGAAAACGATTCTGAGCTGAAAAAGGAGAATCGTCATGCGTTATTTAACCGTCAAATATAAGAATGACCTGGAAGACATCGTTCCCGCCACCTTGCTTGATCAACTGATTGCAACAGATTCGATAAAGCAGTTTTACCGCCCGTCAGAACAAAGGTGGATCATCCTGGGCATGGATAAAACAAGAGGAATGGGAGGCGCATATGAGGGGCTAGAGAGGAGATGGTTCAACACTAATGTGACTAAGATCAGAGTCACTAATCACGTAGCAATGTTTTAATAGAATACTCTCTCTGAACTGTGAACTTTTTGTGAACCTGACAAGACCTAACAAGGGGTAACACCGGCTAAGACGTTACCCATTGTTTAATCATATATAGCGATGAAGTGCTTCCTGTACTAGATAAACTGGATTTTTAGGCCCCATCCCCCAGTCCTACGCTTAATCCGCTGACGTTTACACTGTTGAATTCTGTACTCGGTAGTAACTTGGATGCGTCCGACTTCATTGCGAAGGACGAGGCTGCTATCTTTTACGCTTCAGGGGCAAAACCCCCGGCTCAGAGGAGTCGGGGGTTGGTTTTTGGGGGGAATGGATGTGATGTTCCGCGAGTCCGGTCAGGGTGATGCGGCCAGGGCGGGCAGCACCCCCTGCTGTTTCAAGCTCGTGAGGACCTGCATGGCGTCCTCTCTCGACTGAAACCCGCCGGCGGTCAGGCGGTACCAGAGAATATCGCTCGAGACCTGCCGGAGATCCGTCTTGAGCGTCTTTCCCTGAAGAAGCGGATGCTTTGTCAGGGCCCGAATGGATTGCTGGTCGTCGAACGTGCCGAGATAGATGTGGTGTTTCCCGTCCGGATCCAGCCCGAGAAACTGCTCGTCCGTCAGCGGCGGGACTTCTATCGGCTCGTTGGCGGGAACCCGGCTCACGTCGGTGATATGCGGGTTATACTCCAGCAGGATATCCAGAACCGTGGGGTTGACAAAGCCATAGTGCTGCTGTGCCAGCAGCGAGAGCGTCCAGCTTTTGTTCACGGTGAAGTTTTTCCCGGGTTCGACTGCCTTTTCAACGACGGTTGCAGGGGGCACACTATGGGCACGCTGCAAAACCATAAGCGTCCCGAGCCCCAGGGCGCCGGCAAGCAGGATGCCTGTAACCGCATAGAAAAAAGCCGGCCGGCTGAAGAACGTGCCGGTTTTCGGCCCCAGATAGCTCATGTCCCGGATCGTTTCTTTCACGATCCGCCGGTCGATGACCTTCCGGGCGGTTGCGTGTCCGATCACCAGGGCGCCGTCACACAGGGTGTTGATGACCCGTGGGATCCCCCTGGAAAATTTCCAGATCAGTCGTACGGCCTCCGGTTCGAAAATGCGCGTTTTATCTCTGCATCCTGCGACCTTCATGCGGTGCTCGATGTACTCATTCGTCTGGTTGCGGTCCAGGGGGTTGAGGTGATAACGGACGCTGATCCGCTGCCTGAGCTGCCGGAACCGCTCGTCGGACAGGATCTTGTCCAGCTCGGGCTGGCCCAGCAGGATGACCTGCAGGAGCTTGCTTTTCGGGGTCTCCAGGTTCGTCAGCAGCCGCACCTCCTCGAGGAGCTTGGGCGAGAGCGTCTGGGCCTCGTCGATGATGAGCACGACGCGCTCCTTGCGGGCGTAGCACTCGAGCAGGAATTTGTGCAGCAGCGTCAGCAGATCGCCCTTCGTCGTCAGGCCCTCCGTCTTCAGGCCCAGATCCTGGCAGATGTACTTCAGGAAGTCGGAGGTGGAGAACTTGGGGTTGAACAGGTGCGCCGTGCGCGTGTGGCCGTCGAGCCGGGCGAGCATCATCTGGATGAGGGTGGTCTTGCCCGTGCCGGCCTCGCCCGTGATGACCGTGAATCCCTTCGACTTGCCGAGGGCGTAGGCCAGGTGGGCGTATGCCGCACGATGCTGCTCGCTCAAGTAGAGGAACCGCAGGTCGGGGCTGAGCTGAAACGGGTCTTCGGAAAGACCGTAAAATTCGTTGTACATGATAAACCGCAGCGTTTTTTATGGGGACTAAACCGGCTGATACCGTTTAATAATAGCAAAAAGCCAATTATGTCAATAAATAACAGCAAGTACGCAAGAGGTTCGCCTTTAATGACTCAGGGTCAAATTCCCCGGGTGCGGCCGGCAGCGAGCTGCTCAAATCCCCCCGGATGAGAGGCCTCGCGAAGGACCTCGAGAGCTGCTATCCCGGACCGATACGTCTTCTTCGATGTTGCGCCGGTGAACTGGCTTGGGCTGATGCCTCGGCCTTTGCCCCCCGGACCATATCATCCTGGTAGTCCTGGAGGGCTCGATATCGATTGAGGACGTCAAGCTTGCCCTGGATCTGCCTGCCTTGCGGGAAGGGTCCATATGTTATCATGCATGAATCGCGCCGAAGAGCCGGAAATGCTTGATGAATATTACGCGCCGGTCAAGAAGGGCAAGGCGGAAACAGGCGCATTCGTTTGTGGTCTTATCCTGGTCGTCCGGGCGGGATGAAATCCCCGTGCCCGGCACCATTGGCACGCTTTGGCATGCGTTATGCTCGACTTCGGTTGGATCCCCGGGAATCTTTTCAACGACAGCCCGGACCATGAAAAGCGCCTGATTGCGCGAAAGCGCCGAAGGAATCATCCATGTCGGAGAGGACACGCTCGATCAGTCTCACGCTCATCAGCCTGGTTGTCTCCATCTGCCTGGCTCTCGCGGGGCTGGAAATCTACCTGAGGCTGACAAGCGAAGGGAAGGTGAAGCCTTACGCGGGGATCGGGATTATTCCCGAGATCACGGATGCATGCTTTGAACAGGGCTTTCTTGTCTATTATGCGGGCCTGAAAGGATCGTTCATATCCAGTTACGATCCGGAACTCGGCTGGGACTTCGAGGTCGCCTCGGATCGCACGCGGGGCGACAGGGCGACAGGGCCCAAATCGAGGGAGACGGTGCGGGTGATCGCACTGGGCGACAGCTTCACCTGGGGCACGGAAGTTGAGGATCACGAGACGTACCCCTTCCATCTGGAAAAAGCCCTCACGGAGGTGCATCGGCGGCCGGCGGAAGTCCTGAACATGGGCGTAGGGGGCTATGGGATAGACCAGGCCGTGCTCAAATACCTCCGGCATGGGAAGCCGCTGCGGCCCGATCTGGTGATCCTGGGAATCTTCCCGCACGACTACGACCGAAGCAGGCTCACCTTTTTTACCTACAGCAAGCCCTTGTTCCAATTCGACGACGCGTCCGGAACGTACACTCTCGGGAATGTTCCGGTGCCGCCGCCGGATGAAATGTACGAAACCCTTGCCCGCAAGTATGACGGTACGGTGAGCTATGCCTTCATAGCGGTGCGGAACCGGCTGCTCCAATTGTTCCATTACGTCCTGAGCCCGTCGGACCCGAACGGCTATTATTCCTCGACGGACCGGCTCGTCGAATACCTGCTCAGCCGCCTGCGGGACGAGCAGGACAAGGCGCAGGCCGGTTTTTTCATCGTCCACATCCCCCAGGGGGATTTCTTCGCGAGCGAACAGATGCTGTCCAAGGGCCGGAAGGAAGAGCAAACCGTCCGCCTGAAGAGGATCTATGAAAAACTGAAGATACCCTGCGTGGACCTCTTCGAGGAATTCCCCAGGCGTTTTCCCCTCCGCACGATTCATGAGGAGTTTTACGCACGCGGGCCCCGCGGCGCAACCGGTCACTTCTCCCCCCGGGGCAATGCCGAGGTTGCCAGAATTATCGCGGAACACCTGGAGGCGGGAAACCTGCTTCGCAATTCAAACGACAAGACTTCAGTGCAGGCTGCGAGATGATTTCGATGCTATCGGGCTTGTGCGACCAGACTGATAAACATGATCCCGGCCATGAGAACGCATGCGAGAATCAAAATTGACCAGTCGCTGCGCTTTTCATGGCTTTGCCTTTTTCCCCTGGTAACCATTTCAGCTTCCCCCTTTGCTGACAGTCTGCAAAAGTACTTCAAAAAGGCCCCGGAGCGACCGGGGGCGCGTCCCGCAGGCCCCGCCTTGCAGGCGGGGTCAGGGGCGCGCAATCACGTTTGGTTCTTTCCTTGCCGGGAAGCCCCGCCCCTTGCAGACGGGAAGCTTTGCTTCTGCCGGGAAATCCGCGCCTGCATCGGCGAGCGGAAGTACCTTCGGAACCGCTGCGACCCTTATTGCCGATAGATTGACACAAAATTCGAGGCATCATTCATTAACGGCCATGATATGGCAATAGTGGAAAAATATAGTATAAATGTCAGCATAATTTATACATTGTGCTGCCAGGATTTTTCATGATCTGTTTATCTCCTGACTTTTATGAAAAGGGCTCACGGATGGGTACGTGTCGGGATTTCAATAGGTCTTTCTCACGTGCAGACAGTGAGACGATCTTGACATTCATCAGTCCCTTCGGTGTCCGGGCGCGCGAGGGAGCGTCAGGGTCACCGGCGGGCCTGCGGGACTTTGAAAGCAAAGAGGCAGCATAACAAAAGGCTAATGATTTCAGTTATTAACTGATTTCATTGGCCTTTTCTTTGAGCAATCCAGTTGGGAAAAAACGGGCGATCCGTCCCGGTTTTTTTATGGCCGCTGCGGCATATCAAACAGTAGACCAAACCGCGCCGGTCCAAAATGGAGCATCAGATCTAACTCGTTGAATATGCTTTTGTTGTTTTGGCATCCCTGCCGATTATGCATCATGTTCCCGAACCCGCCATCATCCCCTCCGAGAGACAAGAATAGCTAACACATTGAATTTGATTAATTATTATTGTTTCTCCTCATCCGGCACGTCCGATGCCTTCTGGTGAGAGCAAACAAGAAAGAAAGGATCATCAATGAGCGCAACAAGAGCAGAACAGTGGATTAGCCCGAAGGAAATCTGCCGCGAGGAGATCGGAAATGACCGGCAAATCTCCGATCCTGTAGTGGAAGAGGGCCCCGTCAAAAACAACAACATCTTCTCGATCACTGATCGCTGCATGGTCCTGCGGAAGTCTCACGCCAGGAGGCGCGTATCAGATGTTTTTATTCGTTGCCAAGGAGGCATTACGGCAACGTATGGTGCATATGACGATGTCTATGTCGCCAGGTCGGAGCAGGAAAAGAACGATCTCATTGAAAGTCTTAGAAAAAAAATCAAGAAAATGGATACGAAAAAGACGCCATATACCTTCGATTCCATCGGTGAGGGCAGCCATGATTGATGCTGCGAAATCATATAAACCGGACTTTAACGGGAATACCCGCGAGGAAACTTTTTCTCGTATTGCGGAGTCATTTGGGATCGATGGGATACGACATCCTGTACTGCTGCTCGATGGCAACGTCCGGACGCTTGCCGCCAATGCGAAGGCGTACGGATCTCTGTCAAGGAAACAATCTGAAATCAACGGGTGCCTGCCGGGTGAGATCATTGGTTGTGCTCACGCCCGAAAGCCGGGCGTTTGCGGTGAGACGTCCAACTGTTCGAGTTGCACGATAAGGCAGGCTGTTACTTATACAATGGTCACGGATGAGGAGTGCCGGGAAGTGGCGGTGTACCCGGATGCTGATCTGGCAGGCCGAGACAAGAAAATCCCGTATCTGATCTCGACGAAAAAAGTATTCAACTATGTGTTTTTGACTGTCCGGAGCAAACGTGACCCGACGGTGGATGAGAGTGCCGGCGGTCGTTTGCCTCAATAGATTTTTCAAGAAACGAGAAGTGAATTCGTATTGACATGGAGATGTCAACTCCATGTGATGGAGCAGGATATGGGGAATCTGATCGAAGTGTGCCCGAGCGTCGCTCATGAATGGCGGGATGGTGTGACACGTCGTCGGCCCTCGCAAGCTTGAAAACGATTTGCCGGTGAGCTTTATCAGGGAGGAGACCGATGCGGACGGTTTCGTGACCGACTTCGACGGGCTCGAAAGGTTCATAGCCAACGCAACTGAGGAATCCTGCAGATTGTTCCTGATCGACTGCCGGGAGCCGCGGCTCAGCGAGACACTCAGACAAGCTTCGTACGACGGGAACCGCCCTTCCCGGGCTCGGCGTCTCATCGCGCTGTTCAACTCGAGAAAGAGTAAGGTCCATGCCGCTCGCCCCGTGATCCGGCATGGGGGAAATCATTTTTTTACTCCTGCAGCGCGCCTCCGCAGCTCATCGATTACGATCGGCAACGAAAAATCAGGCTGACGCCGGTTCGTCCGAACCGTTCAATAAAGAAAAGGCAGGGCCTGTGGCCCTGCCTTCCCTCCTTCCTCCTGTTCTTCGGCAGGAAGAGTGTTTACCTTTTACATCTCCTCGCCCCTGCCAGGCCGACCAGGCCCAGTCCCATAAGGAGCAGGGTGGCAGGTTCGGGAACGGCTGTTTGGGTGATCTGAGCATACAGGGTGGCATTGTTCGCCAGGCCCTCTATGGTGCTGAACTGCGTCGAGAACGAAAGGCCTCCGTCCTGAGAGAAACCCATCAGGCTGAAGTAGTATTCCTGGCTCTCATAGACGAATAAAGCATTCAGGAAAGGGTTCACCGTGACGAGGTCGTTGTTGAGGGGATTGCCGGAGGGAGAGGCATTGTTGGGCGTCTCGTTGTGCGTGAAATAGAACGTGGTCGCGATCGGGGGCATGGCATTGATGCCCAGGTTGAAGAGGAGCTGAACGCTGGTTATGCCGCTTCCTGAGGGGATCGGAAAGTTATTGTGCGTGAATGCGCCGAGCGCAAACGGTGTACCGTTCGAGTTGGCATTGAATGGGGTCGCAGTCGAAAGGAAAGTGTATGAGCTCCGATCGGGGCTGATGTACCATCTGGGCTCTCCCCAGCTGACCGTGCTGAGGCGTCCATTCGGTGCTTGATCAACCTGAATATGCACATTCTGACCGCCAACCGCATTGGCCCAGTCCCCGTCAATACTGTTGATCGGGATATTTGCCGCCATGATGAGACTTGCCGGGCTGACGATAAGCCCCAGAACGATCAATCCAAGAACAAAATGCTTTCTCATATTCTCTTCCCCCTATTACGGTATTATGCTCTATTTCTAATACCACTTAAGGCAACAACCGTACCAGGATTTCATATTCTCCACCGGCTGATCGATTCAAAAGATAATAACTGAATAGTAACAAATACTTGGCGTGATATATCTATTATTTTATGGCATCTATCTTCAGCCGTTACAATTCATCGAGCATCAAAATATGTAAAGAAGTCCGACATTTTAGAGAGAGAAATGCAACGTAAATGAGTTAAGACATAGATAAAATAGGAAAAAATGAAACTGCGAAAACGTGAAGAATTCCGACATTTTTTCATATTCGACCGTGAAAAAGCGGGGTCACATCTTAAATATTAAATATTCGCCTTTTCACTCTGTTTACACTTTCTGCAAACTCCTTTTCTGACGCCAACCGCCTGGAAACCCGGTTGACCGTCATCGTGATCAAAGCGCCAGTGACCCCACCGAAATGCTGTCCCAATTCCAAACAACTCTTCCCGCTCATCTCCCTTGCAAGGTAGATAGCCACCTCCCGCGGATCGTTATTTTTACGGCCTCTCATCCGCACCGATTCTTCTGAACAATTGTATTCCCTCCCGATGGACTTAACGATATCTTCGAGAGTCCATCTGGGCTTTAGTTCCTTGAGTTGAGGGACCTCTCGCTGGTCCTCTCTGACCGAAAGAAACGTTTCCTTGACCCACTGAACAAAATAGCTGTCTCCGAGAATGAATGAGCCGATCGCGTTCTGTAGAGGATCTTCCAGCGCCTTGATGTCAACGCCTTCCACGTAATTCCTATATCGCTTCACTGCCTCTCTTTCACTGTTTCCGAACTGAGAAAGTATGCGTTCTGTGGTTAAAAAGTCAGGACGCGGGACGCTTCCCACGAATGCACGGTAGCTGCTCCATGCATGCATATCCGGAGAGGACAAGAGTCCCGCTTTCACCGGGTTGAGATGGATGTAACGGGAAAGCTGCTTCAGGTATCCGTCCGCATCGATTAGGATTGCCTTGAACCGCCCCTGGAAAAGGTGGCCGTTCCTTCCATGCTTTTTGTTGAAATAACCGGCATGACTGACATTGAGCCATTGTATGGCTTGGCTGAGGTTGGCCTGAGGGGTTTCGATCAGCAGGTGATAATGGTTGCTCATGAGGCAATAGCTGTGAATGATCAATGAAAAGCGTGCATGCGCTTTCTGGAGATTTTCCAGGAACTTTTCTCGATCCCGTCCCGTTACGAATACCGCGGATCCCGCGTTTCCGCGACTGATGACGTGATAAAAAGCGCCGGGATATTCCACTCTCAGTGGCCGTGTCATGATCAGCGCCTCCATGAGAATCTTTCACGCATTATGGACGGGATGAAAGACAGTAATAGGATAGGGGGAAGGAAGTCAATATTTATTATTTAAGATGTGACCCTGCGGTTATATTAGAGCTGTCGCATTTTCGGTCCTCGTTCATAGTTGCGTGAATACATCGACCAGATTGATTTTTAAAAAAGTATGATTTGGTTGCTGCTTCTTTTCCCTGCTTATTAAAATCACAACTGACATCTAAAGACACAGGTTGCCCCGCCGGCGGAATGGATTGATCGATGGCGCCGATCGGGGCATCGAGCGTGAATGACCGGGCGACCGGCTTCTCGCGCTGGTGATCCGGATCGATCGCGGCTGCGACCGACACGGTTTGCCCTGCCGACGCAATGGATCTGTCGATGAGGCCGATCGGGGCGTCGAGCGCGAATGACCGGCAGAACGGCTTTTCGCGTTGGGCATCCGAATACAAGGATTCTTCATGGAGAATATGCGGCTCGAGTTGACGGAGTTTCCTGTGATGGAAAAGAGGATTCGAGTATGACCGGCTCAAGCGGGTGTTCTTTGCAGTCGGCATGGAATCCGTATCAAGAAATATAAACGGATGTAGGGTTGAGCCGTTCGGATCGTTTTCCGGCAAGTGTGGATCGATTCAGTTCGTGGATGTTTTCGCCTGAATATCGGGTACAGATAATTTCTGAATCTGTCTGCCGGTCTGGACATATTTATAGGATCACGTTGAATAGGTGCATTCTGAAATTCCGTCGATGATTCTAAAAATACTTCGTCGAGAGAAGACAGCTGATTAATGTCCGCAAGGGAGCTGCCAGGGAGAAGAATGCCCCCGTTATGATGCACGCGGGTTTTTTCTTGATCTCCAGCGGTGCACCGTTGCGGCCGGCGGGAGTTATCGGATAGCGCTGCAAGTCATGAGGGCGAAAGCATTCATGATGTGTTGTCCGTTGAGGCTGATCAAGGGGCGGGATCCGGTTCCTGCTTTTTTTTTGGTTGGAGCAGAGTGATGGGTTGCTTCTCGCCGCTTTTCTTTCCCGGTACGACCGGTTTCAGGTAACCCTGCTCTTCCAGCCGTGCCGTCATTATATCGGCGCGCCGATTCAAACTCCTCTTCATCATCTTGAACAGTTCGATAATGATTTTATCCCTTCCGTCCCGATGCCCCTGAAGCGACTCCAACCCCTTGCTGATATTCAGAATTCTTTCTTCCTGATTCGCAAACTTCTCTTCAAACACTTTAAAGCGCTCTTCAAATTCCCGCCTTAACACCGCAGGGAAATCCGGGGTTGCCGGTTCGTAGATCTTCTCGTCTTCGGGAAGCGAATCCTGAGAGCCTCTTCTCTTTCCCGGTCTCGCTTGAGCGACTGCATCGATCAGTGCAGGGCCAATTATTTTGATATCATCAGCATATCCGTATACCAATGCTGCATCGCAGAGCATATTGATGAGCCTCGGGATACCGCGAGAGTGCTCGTAGATGGCATCGAGGGCTTCCGTGCCGAAGATGTCGAGATTCTGCGCACCGGCAATCTTGAGCCGGTGACGGATGTAGTAATCCATCTGGATCTTGTCAAGAGCATCGAGATGGCAGTAGACGGTGATACGCTGAACAAACTGCTCCAGGCTTTTTCTCTGAAGCTTTTCCCTCAACTGGGGCTGTCCGACGAGGATCATCTGGAGGAGATGATGCTTTTCAGCCTCCAGATTGGACAGCATGCGGATCTCTTCCAGTGTTTTTTCCGGAAGATTTTGTGCTTCATCAATGATAAGGATCACACGCTCCCGTTTCGAGTACTTGTCGAGGAGGTAACTGTAGAGACGAGTGAGCAATACCGCCTTCTCGGCATTGGCTATATCCAGCTCGAACTCCAGGCAGATCATTCTCAGCAGTTCCTGGAATTGGACAAGCGTGTTGTTGATAATGCCCACCTGGATACTCTGGGGGATCTTGCGCAGGAGATAATTGATCAGGGTCGTCTTGCCGCAGCCCACTTCGCCGGTCACGACAACAAACCCCTTGCTCTCCTGGATGGCATACTCCAGATGGGTGAGTACATTCTCATGACCCGGGCTCATGTAAAAATAGTCCGGGTCCGGCGTCAGGTTGAAGGGCTTTTCTCGCAGTCCGTAAAAAGATTCGTACATGTTATTGTCCTGAATCTATAATGTTTTATTTATTGCTGCATTCCGGTAAAAAGCAAGATTTAATTTACACTCAACCCTGATTGGGAGAAAATGCAATGCATTATAAATGCAGGAGAAAATAAAAATAGGATCGGTATAGGTTTCTTCCGGCCTGCGAAGTCCAGCTTGTTCGTGTGGCGGCTTCTGCCGTTTTCAGGCGGCGGAATCAAACGTTCCGGGATATTTCGACGATAATGACGCCGGCACGAGTTTCGAGATAAACTGGGTTGCCAGGGTCACTGGTGAACCTCTTGGACTTTAAAAGCAAACAGAACTGTTGTAGGCTAATTAATGAGATGGGACGCATGGCTTGCACTAATTGGGATTACGACGATCATGACAAGGAGACGATTTTTTAGATGATCTTGACATTCATCAGTCCCTTCGATATGTTATAAATCTTGGAAGTGCGCAGGTCACTGGTGGGCCTCCTGGACTTCAAATCCAGTGTGGGGGGCTGATACCCTCCCAGGTGGGTTCGATTCCCATGCACTTCCGCCAGAAAACTGAGGGGTTTCGGCTCAATGTCGAAGCCCCTCTTTTCTTGTGACAACGCCCTGCTAACGGCTGCGGGATTCGACGTTCAGACGTGACGGCTTTGCAAGCGGGTTCCGTACCAGGCTGCTTCCTGGCTTGACAGGCCAGCCCTGAATGATCCCGGCGATGTGCTCGAAATCCCGGTCACGGACGGGAAACATGTGATCAATGCCAAGGCGATCGTGGCCAGCCGGGAGACGGTGACGATCCAGCGCAACGTCTATGACACCCTGCTGGTCATCCCCGATATGAGCCGCCTGGAAAGTGTCGTGAGCGGCCGAGGGCCGTCGCTCAAAATCTGGTTTACGACCGACGAACATCATCTCCCCGTGAAGATCGAAACCCGCACTGCGGTCGGCAGCTTTGTCTTCAAGCTTGTCTCCGCAACCTGAACAAGGTACCGATGATCCTCGGTTTCCGGAGTTATCTCGGTTGGAATGAAGACTCGCAGGTTCAAAGGGTGACATCCAAATTCACTTTTTGTGCAACGAGGGTAACAAGGGAAATGACAAGATTCATTTCGGAGAGAATATTCCAATCATATCAGACAGGAGATACACCGGAGGGAAATAAAAAAACCCGTTTTGCAACGGGGTTCTTTTAGAGGGGGTGGGGAGACGACCCTTTGGGAATCGTCTCCCCGGAGGAGATCATTTGTTTCTGGTTTGCTTCTCTTCGCTTTAATCGCTTCCTATTTTCACTCGCGCTGTCGAACGAGTTGCCTATTGGTATTGCACCTACTGTGCCTGCAGGGAGAATCTCTTATAAGACTCTGAAATATATAGAATATCCCTTTCGTGCCGGAAGACGGGAACGTGCCGGAAAAGGCAACGATTGTCGAAGTCTAAAACGCCTCTGCCGCCAAGAACATGGGGAGAGCGCGCGAAAACAGGGGAAAACAACTCTCTCGACAAAATTGACGACAAAGAACGAAAAATTTCGGAAAAGCGAGTCGTGGCATTGACGCGGACGTTGACAAGATCTCAGGCTCATCAAACTGAATTCCTGTCAATCCACGCGACACCGCCCTCGACAACGCTGTAATCACTACCTGGTGAAACGAAAGGCAGGGCTTTTGACCCCGCTTTCGTTTTTCCGATGGCACCCGTCAGGATACTTTCTGAACCTGCTGATGCCGACAGGTCGCTGATTAGTTCATCCATTGCTATAGACAGCTTCAGGCATCACCCCTCTTCATTTCATCCATCTCCCGATTGGTTTTAGCGTGGCATCCTTTAGATTATTAGCATGGGAACCTTATTTGTTTTCCGATTTCTTCTTGTCCTTGCGGCTGCGATGCTTTGCGGTGGTTGCGCCATTCCGCAAACCTATCATGCAACCCAGCACCGGACATTATCCCTCGGGCCGGATGACCTGAGCCGGCATGGGCTGGCCCTCATTACCCCTTCTACCGTAACAGGCCAGGAAGAGGAGAGGCAGGCGGTGGCAATCACGTTCACCGAGGTGCTTTACACCCATCGTCCGGATATCTCCATCAGGGCCCTGCCCCAGACTCTCAGCGCGATAAACAGGTCCGGCCTGGATGAGCAATATACGCGTATGTTCGAGGACTACAACAAAACCGGTCTCTTCAAGCTTGCAAGCCTCCGGGAGGTGGCCGACGCCACGGGGGTGCGTTACCTGGGGCAGCTCAAGCTCTCGGGCTTTACGCAAGGCTCGGATGGGCGGCTCAGCGTCTTCGGCCTGCGTGTCATGAATACGAAGCAGGCCCGCATTCGGCTGTTCCTGCAGATCTGGGATTCGACGGACGGAAGCATCGTCTGGGAAGGCGTCGATGAGCTTCAGCACTGCATGGACACCGTGGTGGAAGATGCCGTCACATTGAAAATGGTGCTCGAAATGGCCTCAAGACATCTTATCGATCAACTTCCTAAACAGCAGGAGAAGACGAAAACACTGAACACCAGCTTAAAATGATCTCACGCCATGCAAGAAGATTATGATCACGGATATCGACAGGCATGTGAAAAATACGGTCATTTCCGTGGTGGTGACCCTGGACCGCTGCGGCAAGCGCGAACTTGCGGCAACTTTACTGAGAAAGGGCTTTTTTGTTGCTCTCATTCGATCCGCCGAGATTGAAGAATACTGCCAGGACCTGAAGGATAGGGGGGATTGGAATGCTCTTCGGCATGGAAACTATGGCATTCTGATCGATACACGGCTTCCTCTCCCCCGGCATTATGATGAACTCGCTGAGCATGCCCGGAGAATCTGTGAGGGCTTTGCCGGGATCGAGGAGTGGCATAACACTTGAAACGTCTTGAACCGGTGGCAGCCAGAGATTGCTGTAAATGTAAGATTCTTCATCCAGTCTGGTGCTGAATGCCCTGCCAGGCGGGTTCGATTCCTGTACACTTCCGCCAGAAACACAAAGGGTTAGCCGATGCCGGCTGACCCATTTTTTTGCGAAGCGCGCAGCCGCAGTCCTGCGTCTGCAGCGGCATGAGTCGCGAGCCCGGGAGTCGGGCTTTCAGTCTTTGTGCCGACGCAAATGAGTTGACCCGCAGAAGCACTTCTGTTACTCTTCACCGCGGCAAGTCTCCGCTCGCGCAGAAGGGGGCCTTGCCTTTTGATTTTTTCCAACGAGGTGATTATGCTGGACACCCATGTTGCGAAGATCGCCGGTGAGCTCAGCCTCTCTGCCGGCCAGGTGCAGGCCGTTGCCGGCCTTCTCGACGAGGGGGGCACGGTGCCCTTCATCGCTCGTTACCGCAAGGAGGCCACGGGCTCGCTCGACGAGGTGGCCATCACCACGATCCGCGACCGTCTGGAGCAGCTTGCCGAGTTAGACAAGCGCCGCGAGGCGATTCTGAAATCTCTCGAAGAGAGACTACTCCTGACGGAGGAATTGAACGGGAAGATCCTTGCCGCCGAGACGATGGCGGTGCTCGAGGACATCTATCTGCCCTTCCGGCCGAAACGCCGAACGCGGGCCACCATCGCCAGGGAAAAGGGGCTCGAGCCCCTTGCCATTCTCCTCTTTGCCCAGCATGACAGCACGGATCCCGCCGCCGAGGCTGCAGCCTTTGCCGATGCGGAGAAGGGCGTCGAGTCCGCCGAGGACGCCCTGGCCGGCGCCCGGGACATCATCGCCGAGTGGGTCAACGAAAACCAGGAGGCCCGCGCGAAGATGCGCGATCTCTTCGCCGCAAAGGGCCTGTTCAAATCGAAGGTCATCGCCGACAAGGAGGCCGAGGGGGCGAAGTATCGCGACTACTTCGAGTGGGAGGAGCCCGTCGCCAAGGCGCCCTCGCACCGGGTGCTCGCCATGCGCCGCGGCGAAAACGAGAAGGTTCTCACCCTGCTCATCGCGCCGCCGGAAGAAGAGGCCCTCAGGCTCCTCGAGGGGCAGTTCATTACGGGAAAGGGCCCTGCCTCGGAGCAGGTTCGGGAAGCCGTCCAGGACAGCTACAAGCGCCTGCTGTGCTGGTCCATGGAGACGGAAACCCGGCTCGAGACGAAGAAGCGCGCCGACGAGGCCGCAATCCGCGTCTTTGCCGACAACCTGCGGCAGCTGCTGCTGGCCCCGCCCCTGGGGCAGAAAAGCGTCATGGCCATCGACCCCGGGTTCCGCACGGGCTGCAAGGTGGTCTGCCTCGACCGGCAGGGAAAGCTCCTTCACAACGACACGATTTATCCCCACTTCTCCGAGGAGGGAAAGAACAAGGCCGCCGAGACGCTTCGCCTTCTCGCGGAGCGTTTCCGCATCGAGGCCATCGCCGTGGGCAACGGCACGGCGGGCCGCGAGACGGAGGCCTTCGTCCGGACACTCGGCCTTCCGAACATCCAGCTCATCATGGTCAACGAGAGCGGCGCCTCGGTCTATTCCGCCTCGCAGGTCGCCCGCGACGAGTTCCCGGATCAGGACGTGACGGTGCGCGGCTCCGTCTCCATCGGCCGCAGGCTCGTGGACCCGCTGGCCGAGCTTGTCAAGATCGACCCCAAGGCGATCGGCGTGGGGCAGTACCAGCACGACGTCGACCAGGGGGCCCTCAAGCGAAGCCTCGACGACGTCGTGTCGAGCTGCGTCAACGCCGTGGGCGTCGAGGTCAACACGGCAAGCCCCCAGCTTCTGACCTACGTTTCGGGCCTGGGGCCGCAGCTTGCCGCAAACATCGTCGCGTACCGAAACGCGAACGGCCCATTTGCCGCGAGGGAGAACCTCCGGAAGGTTCCGCGCCTGGGCCCCAAGGCCTTTGAGCAGGCGGCGGGCTTTCTGCGCATCCGCGACGGGGCAAACCCCCTCGACGCAAGCGCCGTTCACCCCGAGAGCTACCCCGTTGTCGAGGCCATGGCCAAAGACCTCTCCTGTTCCGTCGTGGATCTCATGACGGACGATTCAAAGCGAAAGGTCATCGACATCACGAAGTACGTGACGGAGAAAGTGGGCATCCCCACATTGAAGGACATCATGGACGAACTGGCCAAGCCCGGCCGCGACCCTCGCGAGAAGTTCGAGTCCGTCACCTTCACCGAGGGCATCGAGAAGCTCGACGATCTCAGGCCCGGGATGAAGCTTCCCGGTGTCGTGACCAACGTGACGGCATTCGGCGCCTTCGTCGATATCGGCGTCCACCAGGACGGCCTCGTTCACGTGAGCCAGCTCGCCGACCGCTACGTCTCCGACCCCAACCAGGTCGTAAAGGTGGCCCAGCGTGTCGAGGTGACCGTTCTCGAGGTGGACCTGGATCGCAAGAGGATCTCATTGTCCATGAAGCAGGGCGCAACAGGGGAAAAGAAGGAAACGGCGTCCAAAGCCCCGACGGCAAAGGGTCCCCAGGGTCCTCGCAGGCCGGACAAAACAAGGCAGGACAAACAACGTCAGGACCAGAAGAAACCCGAGCCCGCCCCCTTCAACAACCCCTTCGCCCGGGCCTTTGAGAAGGGCAAAGCCGGGAAAGACAGGAAGTGAGCGGCGTTTCGGTTTTGTAACGGCTTGACAGCGCTCGAGTTCTCAGGTATTGCATCCCTGCAGAGAGATTGCCGGGTTTGCCGGTTCGGTTTCCGGTGGATTCGGCCGTACAAATAAGTGGGGGGAGAGGCGCTTCCGTAGGGAGGCGTTTTTTTATTGCCCGGCAGCATTGCGAGGTTTTTCATGAAAGTATCGAATATCGTCATTTCCGTCCCGCTCTTGTCCCCGAATGACACGATCGGCACGGCCCTCGCGGTCATGCACGCGAAGAACGTGGACATCGCCCCTGTCGCCGATCGGAATGGCGGAGCTGTCGGCGCGGTCACCCGCAGGGGGTTGCTGTCGGCGATCGGAAACGGGGCTCCCGTCAGCGGGTCGATTGACGGCCTCAGGGAGGGCCGCGTTTCCCGCCTGTCGCCCGACGACGAAGTCGCGGGGATCCCCGGTTCGGTCATCCCCGCCATCGTCCTGGACGAGGACGGCGGACTCTCCGGTGTTGTCTCCCAGGAGGCCCATGCGGAGGCGCTTCAGGCCTGCATCACGGAGTTCCGCGAGCAGGTGTCGTCGATCATGAACTCCGCCGAGAGTGGAATCATCGCCATCGACGAGGACGGGATCGTCATTGTGGCCAACCGGTTGGCGGAGGACCTGCTCGGCATCCGTGCGATCGATTCCATCGGCCGCCACATCCTGGACGTCATCCCCCACACGCGGCTGATGGAAATCATGAAGTCGGGGAAGCCCCTGACAGGTCAGAAATTCCAGGGACAACGCGCACCCCTCATGGTCAACTACGCCCCCGTCATCCGCGACGGCAGGGTCGTGGGAGCCGTGAGCGTCTTCCAGGACTTCTCCCGCGTCGAGGAGATCTCCCACGAGCTGGGCGTGGTCAAGGGCCTCAACCGCGAGCTCGAATCCATCATCCATTCCTCCTACGACGGCATCTGGATCACCGACGGCGAGGGCCGCGTGCTGGACATCAACGAGGCCTACGAGCGGATCACGGGGATCCGGGCCAAAGAGGTCATCGGCCGCACGATGCACGAACTCGTCGAGGAGGGCTACTTCGACCAGTCCGTGACGGTCCTGGTCATGAAGGAGCTCCGGAGCATTACCATCAATCAGACCGTCAAGGGCAAGAAGCAGATCCTCGTGACCGGCAACCCCATCTTCGACGAGGACGGCAAGCTCTTTCGCGTCGTCACCAATGTTCGCGACATCACGGAGCTGGTGAGCCTCCAGGAGCAGCTCAAGGAGGAGAAGGAGCAGACCCTGAAGTACAAGACCGAGCTGACGCACCTGCGGTCCCTGCAGGTCCGGGACTCGTGCCTCGTGTTTCGCAGCAAGCCGATGACGCAGATCGTCGAGCTGGCGGGGAAGATGGCCGAGGTGGACTCCACGCTGCTGATCACGGGCGAGTCCGGCACGGGAAAGGAGCTGGTCGCCAAGCTCATCCACCGGCAGGGCATGGGCGACGCGAACCCCTTCATCAGCATCAACTGCGCCGCAATCCCGGAGCAGCTCCTCGAGAGCGAACTCTTCGGCTACGAGGGGGGCGCCTTCACGGGGGCGAAGAAGGAGGGCAAGCCGGGACTCTTCGAGCTGGCCCACAACGGCACGCTCTTTCTCGACGAGGTGGCGGAACTGCCCCTCACCCTCCAGGTGAAGCTCCTGCGGGCCATCCAGGACAAGGCAATCACCCGGGTGGGCGCCACGAGGGCCATCCCCGTCAACGTCCGGATCATTGCAGCCACGAACCGCGACCTCGCGAAGATGCTTCGCGAGGGCACCTTCCGCGAGGACCTCTACTACAGGCTCATGGTGGTGCCCGTTCACGTGCATCCGCTGCGCGACCGCAAGGACGACATCCCGCTTCTCGTCCGTCACTTCCTCGACGAGTTCAACCGGCACTTCGGGTATCAGAAAACGCTCTTGCCGGAGGTCCTGGACAGGCTCGTCAACTACCCCTGGCCCGGAAACGTCCGGGAGCTGAAAAACGTCATCGAGCGGATGATCGTCATGTCGCCGGCAAGCGAGATCGGCATGGAGAGCCTGCCCGATTCGATCCACACAAAGCGACACCTGCCGGCGAAGGGGGCGCGCCTGAAGGATGCCGTCGAGGAGACGGAACGCTACCTCATCGAGGAAGCCTACCGGGAGCATCGCTCGTGGAAAAAAGTGGCGGAGGCGCTAGGCGTCGACCGCACCACGATCTTCAGAAAAGCAACGAAATACCACTTGATGGAACGGTAGTTGCGGATCTGCACTTGTTGCAGGTTTGCAATTGTTTAATCATTAAATGCAGTTGACTGTTATTCACGGACCGGCCTGTGCAGTAGTGCAACGTTGCGGAACGGGCCGATATTCTGTTGCATTGCAGCAATATTAAATTATTTTTCAATGTTAAAGGGGCCTTGTGCACTATTGCACGGCCCCTTTTTTCATCCAGGCACAGCCCGTGTAATAGGAGCCGGCCAGGACAAACCCGGTGGTGCTCATTTCGGAACGCCTCTGCAGGGGCTGACGGAACCGGACCGTTGAGAGGGAGGGCATGGGGTTTGGTTCGCAGTCCATCAGACAGAAAGGAGAGTTAACGCATGAGCTGGTTAGGTCCCGTCATCAAGCGGGAATACGGAAAGAAGCAGCCCTTTATCCCATTCGGGCCTTTTGAGATCCGTCTTCCTTTTATTCATTACCGGTTCGAGGTTGCCGATTATACCCAGGGCCTCATCATGTGCGCCGTCTGCCTTGGGATCATCCCCATTCTCACGGAATATCTCGGCATGCCCTTTGAAATCGCCATTACCATCGTCATCCTGAACGGCTTTCTTTATCTCTGGCATGCCCACCTTGGCGACCCCGTCGTCCCCGGGTGGATCACGCCGGCCATCCCGCTGTTGCTGTTATGGCTGAAAACGTTTCCCGAGGGAGTGCCCCGCATCCATGCGCTCATCGCCTTCGAGTTCGAGCTGGGCCTCTTCTCGCTGATCCTGGGCGCAACGGGGCTGGCGAACCGCTTCGTCGGCATCGTGCCCGATGCCCTGAAGGCCGGCATTCTTCTCGGCGCCGGTGTTGCGGCCGTAAGGCTCGTCTTCGAGAAGGGAGGCCGTTTCGACAGCTTCCCCTGGACGATCACCATCGCCATCGGCTTTGCCTTCTACATTTTGTTTTCGAACCACTTCAAGACCCTTCGCGCCAAGCACGTCGGCTTCAAGTACCTCTCCGACCTGGGCCTCATGCCCGCTTTGATCCTGGCCATCTTCATCGCGCCGCTGTTCGGCGAGCTTCCCTGGCCGGACATCAAGTGGGGTTTCACCGTTCCGCAGTTCACGGCCCTGTTCACCCAGTGGACGCCGTTCTCCGACCGGATCGGTTTCCCGCCGCTTTCGCTGTACCTCGATGCGGCCCCTCTCGTTGCCGCCACCTACATCGTCCTCTTCGGCGAGCTGATCCAGGCCGACGCGCTCATCGACGAGGCCCGCGAGTTCCGCCACGGCGACGAGAACATCCACTTCGACGCCAACCGCAACAACATCATCGTGGGCCTGAGAAACATCACCATGTCCCTCATCGCCCCCGATGCCTCCATGTGCGGCCCCATGTGGGCGGCCATGCAGGTCGTCGAGTGCGAGCGCTACAAGCACGGCCAGGAGGCCATGGACAGTCTCTTCGGCGGTGTGGGCTCCTTCCGCTGGGGCACCTTCACGGGCTACTTCTTCTCACCCATCGTCACGCTCGTGAAGCCCATCCTGCCCATCGCTCTTTCGCTCACCATGCTCGTCCAGGGCTACGTGGCCGTCCGCGTGGGCATCCTGAAGGCGAGGACCTTCAACGACCTGGGCGTTGCCGGCATCGTCGGCGCGGTGCTGATCTCCCGCGGCGCGGGCTACGCCTTTGCCGTCGGCATCGTGCTCTGCGCCCTGATCTACGGCAAGGATTTCTTCCGCAAGTGGCAGTCCTACGACAAGACCAAGGACCCCGTCTTCAACAGCCGGATCGGCGGAGAGTGAGCACGGCCTGCCGTTTCATCGCCACCTGTTCTCTGAATGAAAACTGACCCGGCCCGCCGCCTGACACAAGACAGGCGGCCGGCCGGGAACCGAACCGGGAGCCGATTCCGCACCTCACGCCCGGAGTGCGCCTCTCACGATCCTCCGCCGGAATGGCCGTCACGATCATGACCTCCTGACGCCGGACCGATCTGAGGCAAGGGTTTCCACGATCGGCGGGCAGCGAGTCGGCGAAGAGGATCCCGGAAAAATTTAGGAGGTTTTGGATTATGCCGTTGAAAACACCCGAACAGTACGAAGAGAGTCTGCGAAAGATGAACTTCAAGGTCTACCTGATGGGCGAAGAGGTCGCAAACGTCGTCGACCACCCCATCATCCGCCCTTCGATGAACTCCGTCAAGATGACCTACACGCTGGCGCAGGACCCGCAGTATGCGGAGCTGATGACGGCCACGTCCTCCCTGACGGGCAACAAGATCAACCGCTTCTGCCACCTGCACCAGAGCCCCGAGGACCTGGTGAAGAAGGTGAAGATGCAGCGCCTCATGGGCCAGAAGACGGCCGCCTGCTTTCAGCGCTGCGTGGGCATGGACGCCATCAACGCCGTGGACAGCACGACCTTCGAGATGGACAAGAAGCTCGGCACCGAGTACCACAAGCGCTTCCGGAACTTCCTGCTGAAGATGCAGGAGGAGGACTGGACCGTCGACGGCGCCATGACGGACGTCAAGGGCGACCGCGGTCTCAACCCCGGCAAGCAGGCCGATCCCGACCTCTTCTGCCGCATCGTCGAGAAGCGCAAGGACGGCATCGTCGTGCGCGGCTGCAAGGCCCACCAGACGGGCGCCGTGAACTCACACTGGATCCTCGTGATGCCCACCCTCACCATGTCGAAAGAGGACGCCGACTTCGCCCTGTCCTTCGTGGCGCCGGCCGACGCCAAGGGCATCTTCTACATTTACGGACGCCAGTCCTGCGACACCCGCAAGCTCGAGGGCGGCCAGTTCGACATGGGCAACAAGGAGTTCGGCGGCCACGAGGCCATGATGATCTTCGACGATCTGTTCGTGCCCTGGGAGAACGTCTTCATGTGCGGCGAGTACGAGTTCAGCGGCGCCCTGGTGGAGCGCTTCGCCGGTTATCACCGCCAGAGCTACGGCGGCTGCAAGGTCGGCGTGGGCGACGTGCTGATCGGCGCGGCGGCGCTGGCGGCCGACTACAACGGCGCCAACAAGGCCTCCCACGTGAAGGACAAGCTTATCGAGATGATGCACCTCAACGAGACCCTCTACTCCTGCGGCATCGCCTGCTCGGCCGAGGGCCACAAGACGGCCTCGGGCAATTACCTCATCGACCTGCTGCTCGCCAACGTCTGCAAGCAGAACGTGACGAGGTTCCCCTACGAGATCGCGCGGCTCGCCGAGGACATCGCGGGCGGTCTCATGGTGACCATGCCCTCCGAGAAGGACCTCAAGCACCCCGTGGCCGGCAAGTACATCGAAAAGTACCTGCGCGGCGTCTCGGCAGTCCCCACGGAGTACCGCATGCGGGTCCTGCGCCTCATCGAGAACATCACCCTCGGGACGGCGGCCGTGGGCTACCGCACGGAGTCCATGCACGGCGCCGGCTCCCCCCAGGCGCAGCGGATCATGATTGCGCGCCAGGGCAACCTCGAGCAGAAGAAGGCGCTGGCGAAGAAGATCGCCGGGATCCCCGCTTAGCGGGTTTCCGTCGGTGAGCCGTTAAACGTTGGCGGCCCGGCCCCCCAACCCCCTTCACTGACCCCGAGGGGCCGGGCCGCTGACCATACTGGAAGGGTTTCCGAAACGGGAAGATCCATGGCTCAGATGTTGGAACAGGACATTCAGTCGGTGCTCGATGCGGAGGTGAGGCCCCTTCTTCATGCCCACAACGGCGACATCGAGCTTACGGGGATCGACGAGGGACGCGTCGTCCGGCTGCGTCTCCTCGGGGCCTGCGCCACGTGCATGGGTGCCGAGCAGACCATCCGCGACGTCATCGTGGCGTCGATCCGAGCGTCGTGCCCCTCGGTGGGCGACGTCCGTGTCGAGACGGGCGTCAGCGACGAGCTGGTCGCCGAGGCCCTCCGGTTCCTGAAAAGGGACCGGCGATGAGTTGCGCGACGGTGGGTATCCAGTTCTGCGGGGGCTGCAACCCGCGGATCGACCGGGGACGCATCGCCCTGGAGCTCCAGCATGCCTTCGAGGGCATGGGGCACCGTGTGGTCTTCAACAGCCCCGATGCCGACTTCGTGATCTTTTTGAGCGGCTGCATGTCGGGCTGCGCCTTCAAGTTCAACCCCAGGAACCCGCCCTACGTCACGGTGGCAGCGGCCACGGTGGACGGCGACGAGGTGGGCGAGGCCCGGATCGTCCCGGAAGTGTTAAGAAAGGTGAGGCAATACTATGAGCGACTGGAAACAGAAATACGCAAAGAAGATCATGACTGCCGCCGAGGCAGTCATGCAGGTTAAGGACAAAGACCGTGTCGTCGTGGGCCATGCCTGCGGCGAGCCGCCCACGCTGGTGGAGGCCCTCGTGGCCCGCGCAGAGGGGCTCAAGGGCGTGGAGGTCGTCCACATGGTGGCCATGGGGCCCGCCAAGTACGCCCAGTCCGGGATGGAGGGGAGCTTCCGGCACAACTCGCTGTTCGTCGGGGCCTCGACGCGCAAGGCCGTCTCCGACGGGCGCGCGCTGCACACCCCCTGCTTCTTTTCCGAAATCCCGCGCCTGTTCAGCTGGCGGATCCTGCCCGTCGACGTGACGCTGATGCAGGTCACCCCGCCTGATGCCGAAGGCTTCTGCAGCCTCGGCGTCTCCGTGGACTACACGCTGGCCGCGTCGCGCTCCGACCGCGTGACCATCGCCCAGATGAACAGGCACATGCCCCGCACTCTCGGGGCGAAGATCCACCTCGACGAGATCGACTGCATCGTCGAGAAGGATGAGCCCCTCATTGAGCTCAAGCCGCCCGTCATCGCCGATCTCGAGAAGGCCATCGGCGAGAATGTGGCGAAACTGATCGACGACGGCTCGACGCTGCAAATGGGCATCGGCGCCATCCCGGACGCCGTCCTTCTCTTCCTGAAGGGCAAGAAGGACCTGGGCATCCACACGGAGATGTTCTCCGACGGTGTGGTGGCCCTGGCCGAGGCCGGTGTCGTCACGAACAAAAAGAAGACGATCAACACGGGCAAGTTCGTGGCTACCTTCCTCATGGGGACCCGCAAGCTCTACGACTTCGTCGACGGCAACCCCGACGTGGTGATGCATCCCGTCGACTACACCAACGACCCCAACATCATCGGCCAGCACGAGAACATGGTTTCCATCAACTCGGCCCTGCAGGTGGACTTCATGGGACAGGTCAATGCCGAGATGATCGGCCGCAACCAGTTCAGCGGCGTGGGCGGCCAGGTCGACTTCGTGCGCGGGGCGAGCCGCTCCAGGGGCGGGAAGTCCATCATCGCCCTGCCTTCCACGGCGGCCAAGGGCACCGTGTCGCGGATTGCCTGCGCACTCGATGCGGGCTCGGCCGTGACCACCTCGCGAAACGACGTGCACTTCATCGTCACCGAATACGGGGCGGCGGAGCTGCGCGGCAAGAGCATCCGCGAGCGGGCGAAGGCCCTCATCGGCATAGCCCACCCCGATTTCCGCGAAAAGCTTACGGCCAAGGCGAAAGAGCAGGGGCTGCTGTAACCAGGAACACTCTCTGTCATCTACCTCTCTCCTATTGGGTTGTGGTGAGGGTGAATAAATCACCCTCACCACAGCTCCTCTCTCCTGCCCGGGGTGACTGCGGCCCTTGGGGTCTTGCGGTTCGCCGCAGGGTGTTGTAGGGTGAAATAGAATACGCCGCCCCGGGAGAATCGACGGAGGGCGTATTCTTCTTTTCTATACGCGGGACCCTGGACCCTGGTTCCTGTCCCCTGGAGAAACCATGCCCGTACTGACATTTATTCACGATGCCCTGGCCTACGCCAAGGGGCCCCACTACCGCAACGTGGGCCGCTACACCAAGACCTTCTGTTCCCGGGCGGCTCATCAGGCGAAAACCCCGGTCCAGAGGCGGGTCTGGTTCGCCACGGCCATATCGGCCGACGAGGTCATCTGCTCGCTTGCGAGGCTGGAAAACCGGCGGCCGACGGGAAGCCTGGCAGGCTGGCAGGTTCAACCCAAGGCGGACCGCAGGCGTTACCTGAAGGCCCTTCATGTGTATCTGTCGGCTCTGCTGCTGCTCTACGGGACCTGCAAGGAGGAGCTGCTTGAAAAGATGGGGATGACAGAAGGAGATTTCATGAAGGCCTGGCAGGGTATCTTCCAGTATGATGCGGCGGACCGGGCCGTGTTCGACAAGACCCTCACGCCTGCCTTCCGCGAAAAGGGCATCGACGGTCTCGTCACCGCCACGGGCGAGTTGATCCGGGAGACGCTTTTCCAGCCGGACAGTCCCTTAGGCAAACAGGAGAATGCCGACCTGCAGGATCTCATGGTCGACGACCTGGCGGCCCTGAAGCGCAATCTGGCGAGACGCGATGAAGGGCCCGATGCGGGACAGCGAAAATAGGAAAGGGATGTTCGAAATAGACCCCGAGGCAAAAGGGTTCATCCGTAAGCGATGCGGCGGCGCCGTCACCATCGTCCTGGACTTCCAGCCCATGATGGGCGGCGGGTGAAAATGCCCATCCGCCCGGGACGTGGCGGGAAGTTATGTGCCCCGGTTGCTCACCGGCGCACCGTCGGGCAGCACCGATCGATACCTGCTGTGGCAGACCGGCGACGTGCAGGTGTTCCATCCCGCGCGGCTGCAGGCCAAACCTGATGAGAACCGGATCCGCATCCGACTGAGAAAGATCGTTTTCCTCAGCTGGCTCGAGCTCGAAGGCGCCCGCGCCATCGTTTCTGCTCCGGCCGAAGACGTCACCTGATCAAGCAACTGTGCCCGAAAATCTTTTCTCCTTTTTTGGCCTTACCCTGATCCTCTCCAAATGCAGGAAAGGAACAGTCACCCTCACCTCAATCCTCTCCCCTCAAGGGAGAGGAAGATCAAGGAATGCATTTTTCATAGGGAGAGGAAACCTGTAAGGAAAGGGCCTTCATGGCTCACCCGTCGTGATCGGATAAGCCGCGGCTCCAGTGCCAGGAGAGCCCCACGAGGATGACCCCCATCGAAACGGCGGCCAGCACGAAAAGTCCCCTGTACGTCCAGAATTCTTCGGGGCTCTTTATGAGTGTGTCGTAGACAAGCCAGGGCAGGCTTGCGCCCATCATGGCCAGAAACGGCGCGAGGGGGTGTTTCCCCCGCTTGCCTTCCGTTTCCCCGGAACGGGCATCTGCGGGGAAGTCCGATTGCCGTATCGGTTTTCCCCGTCCGGCCATCTTCCCGGAACCCCCGTCACAAAAACTTTTGATTATTATCTTCCCGTCCGTTTTTCATGGCAAGAAAAAGATGCAAAAGGCAACGGCCTGTTTGCCTTTGACACGCCCGCCGCGATCGCCTATGATTCGGCTTGTCTTCGGCCGCATGCCCTGCAGGGTGCAGGGCCGGCCAGGGGGCTTTCAGGTCGGTGATGATAAGGGTTTACAAGGCACTTGGGGCAATCGGCCGGCTCGCCGGCTTCCTCCTGCGGGTTCTGGCCCGATTCAGGCAGAATCAGGGTTTGCTCCTGGCCGGGGCCATCGCCTACTACACCCTGCTGTCCATGATCCCCCTGCTGATCCTCATCCTGATCGTGCTTTCGCACTTCATGGATCCGGAACAACTCATCGGGACCATGTCGACCTTCCTGGAGCTTGCCGTGCCCGGCTATGCGGCGGCCCTGACCGAGCAGGTCCGGGTGTTTCTCCGGTACCGCGGCCTGATCGGCACGGTGGGCATCCTGATCCTGCTGTTCTTCAGCTCCATCGCCTTCACGGTTCTCGAAAACGCCATCTCGGTCATCTTCCACCGCGTGAGGGTCCGTCGCCGCCACTTCTTGATCTCGAGCATCATCCCCTACCTGTTCATCCTGCTCATCACCCTGGGCGTGCTGTCCCTTTCATTCATCGTGGGAGCGCTGGAGCCGCTGGAAAGCACGAGGCTGGTGGTATTCGGGCACAAGTTCGGGCTGGGGTTCATCTTCGGCCTGGCGGTCTTCGTGCTGGGGCTTGTCGCAGAGGTCTTCCTGATCACGGCGTTCTACCTGGTCCTGCCCGTGGGGCCCACCACCTTCCGGCACGCGCTCATCGGGGGGCTGTCCGCCACGATCCTGTGGGAGATCACCCGCCGCGTGATCGTCTGGTATTACAAGACCTACACCTTCGTGAACCTGATCTACGGCTCCTTCGCCTCGGTGGTGGTGTTCCTGCTCGGCGTCGAGGCCGTGGCCCTGATCGTTCTGCTGGGGGCCCAGGTCATCGAGGAACTCGAGCACGTCAACGAAAAAATACGTTAGGGATCGCTCCTCCGCATTATCGCGCCGCGGCCGCCCTGTTTCGCTCCCTTTTTTCCTGGCAGTCAACGCACAGCATGGCCGTGGGTTCGGCCATCAGGCGCTTCCCTGAAATCTCGCCGTCGCAGGAGAGGCAGATGCCGTAGCTTCCCTGCTCCATCCGGTCCAGGGCCAGGGTCAGCTTCTGGATTTCCGCGTTTTCCCTCGCCCGGAAGAGGCGCAAGAGATCCCGCTCGCGCTCCTGGGCTGCCTGGTCCACCGGGTCGGCGAGCCTTTCCTCCACATCCGTTTCTTCGGGGGCGTGTCCCGCCTGTCGGTTGACGTCAGCAATCCTCTTCAGGATGATCGTCCTCAGAGTTTGACGTTTTCTGGCATCCATCTTTGCACCTCTTTTTTTCATGAAAACCCTTTCCTCTGTTCACCTCCCCTGGCGGGAGGAGGAATTGAGGCAACGTGAAGCGTTGCCTCCCGGCAAGGAAATGGGCGAAAATGTCGCGCTCCCCAGCCCGCGGCGCGGGAAATGGAGCGCCCCCGTGAATACGGGGGAATGATTTATCCCTTTTGCTGCCGCCCGGATCGGCCTGAAAAATGCGACAAATACTCCCCGTTGCGGTTGTCCCGCTTTTTTAAGCAGCGGAGAAGTGGGAGCAGTGAAACCGACGAACGGAAATCAGAAAGCAGGTCGCTGAAATGTCATCAAGTCATAAGAAAATAATCCGGAACCGCATTCTGCGCAATATCAATAGATAAACAGGTTTTTGTCAGGTTGAACCTGTGGGGAGCAAATCGGTCTTATCAGCTGCCGGCAATCTCGACGATGGAGCTGCCCACCTGCCCCCGGGCGGCGGCGATCATCGGTCTTACCCTGCAGGCCGTTTCATGGTATGAACATTTTTATTCGCAGAATGCATGCCGGAATGCATGGCTCCGGCAAGGAGGAAACCATGGGGATCTTTCGAGGATGGGCAGTTCGACTCGGCCTGGCTCTGCTGGCGGCCGCCGTGATCGCATCGGGCGCCTCGGCCGCCGAGAAGGCAAAGCCGGCTGAGACAAAGGGTCCCGTCCAGGCCGAGGTCACCTACGACGACCCGCTGGGGCGAAGCACGCCGCAGGGCACCGTCGTCGGCTTCCTGAAGGCCATGCAGCGCGAGGACTACGAGCGGACTGTCGATTACCTGGACACCCGGCAGACGGGAAAGCGCGCCGAACAGCTCGCCCGCGAATTGAACTACATCCTCAACGAGGGAATGTCGACCGTTACGACCTCGCTCAGCATCAAGCCCGAGGGGAACCTCCAGGACAACAACCTGCCCGACAACCGCGAGCTCGTGGGCACGGTCAAGACGAAGCGAGGGGAATACAAGATCCTGCTCGAGCGCGTCCAGAAGGAAAACAACCCCCCGGTCTGGCTCTTCTCCTCGGAGACCCTCAAGCTCGTGCCCAAGATCTATGAGGAAATCGACATCCCCTGGCTCGAGCGGCACCTGCCGGCGGTGATGACGGAGACCCGCCTTGCCGGCCACCCGTTGTACCGGTGGGTCATACCCGTCCTGGTGCTTCCTTTGGCGCTTTTTCTCGGCTGGCTCTTCACGAGGGTGCTCTTTGCCCTGGTTCGCGAGCCGATGCGCAACCGCTTCGGCGAGGCGGTGATGAACAAGCTCAGGGGGGTCAGAAACCCGATGATGCTTCTTTTTTCGTCAGGCGCGGTTTACATCATTTCCCTCGGCTCGGCCTCGCTTCTCGCCCGGCTGTTCTGGACATTCCTGGCATCGACGATGGCCGTCGTCGGCCTGACGTGGCTTCTCCTCTATTTCATCGATGCCGGTGCAGAGATCATCGAGGGGCGCAGACCCGAGGCCGCCAATGCGGTCATCCGCCTTTCGGCAACACTCATGAAGGCCCTGGCCGTCGTCGTGGGGCTCGTGGTCATCTTCTATTACTTTGCGGGCATCAACCTCACGGCTGTGGTGGCCGGCCTCGGCATCGGCGGCATCGCCGTGGCCTTTGCCGCCCAGAAGACGATCGAGAACTTCTTCGGCGGGCTCTTCCTCGTCTGGGACAAACCCATCCGCCTGGGCGATTACTGCAAGGCCGGCGAGCATGCCGGCACCGTCGAGCACATCGGCCTGCGCTCCACGCTCATCCGCACGCTTGCCCGCACCGTCGTCTCCATTCCCAACGGCCAGCTCTCGTCAATCAGCGTCGAGAACTTCGCCCTGCGCGACCGGTTCCTCTTCAAGCACACCCTGAACCTGCGCTACGAGACGACAGCGGACCAGCTCCGCTACCTCCTGGCGCAGATCCGCGAGCTTCTCTACCAGCACCCCCGGGTAGACTCCACATCGGCCCGCATCCGCTTCATCAGCTTCGGGCCATCCTCGCTCGATACGGAGGTCTTCGCCTACGTGCTCGAGAAGGATTACGATGCGTTCCTCGCCGCCCAGGAAGATCTCCTGCTGCGGATCATGGACCTCGTCGAGTCGAGCGGCAGCGGTTTTGCCTTCCCCTCGCAGACCCTGTACATGGCAGGAGACGAGGGGCTCGACGAGGAAAAGAGCCGCAAGGCCGCCGAGACCGTCCGCCGCTGGCGGGACGAGGGCGAGCTTCCCTTCCCGGATCACTCGCCCGCGCTGGTCTCTCACCTCGACAGCACGCTGGACTACCCGCCAAAGGGCTCGGTCCTGAGGGAGAAGGACAAAGGATAAAGGACAAAGGAGAAGAAGTGTCTGAGTGAGAAGAAGTGTTTGAGTGTCTGAGTGAAGAAAAGAGCAAGTACGAAGATGAAGTATTACCGATGCCTTCCTCCTCTTCACTCAAGCACTTAGACACTTAGACACATAGACACTTTTCGGCTGCCGCTCTGCGGCATGACCGGATATACCAGACAGACGAGATAGACCAGATGGACCCGAAACGTAACCACCTCCAGATCCTGCGCCGCATCGCCCGCCGCGCCATGATCGAGCGGGGCTTTCTTCCCGACTTCACCGCGCAGGTCCGGGATGAGCTTGCCACGCTGCAACCGTCGCCCGCCCAGGGGGGGCTGCGCGACCTCCGGGATCTTCCCTGGTGCTCCATCGATAACGACGATTCGCGCGATCTCGACCAGCTCACGGTTGCCCGCGAGGGCGGCAACGGTGCGGCAACGATCTTCGTCGCCATCGCCGACGTGGACGCCATGGTCCGGAAGGGCAGGCCCATCGACGATCACGCCTGCCACAACACGACATCCATCTACACCGCCGCACAGATCTTTCCCATGATCCCCGAGACGCTCTCCACGGGCCTCACGTCGCTCAACGACGGGGAGGACCGCGCGGCGATCGTCGTCGAGTTGACGGTGGGTGCCGACGGCATCCTCGACGGATCCGATGTATACCGGGCCCTTGTCCGCAGCCGTGCAAAGCTCGCCTACAACGGGGTTGCCGCGTGGCTCGAAGGCGCTGGACCCGCGCCCGCGCCCGTGACGGCCGTGAAGGGCCTCGATGCCAACCTTCGCATCCAGGACCGCGTGGCCGGGATTCTCAGGACGCAGCGGGAATCCCACGGCGCTCTCAATCTGGAAACTGTGGAGGCCGTTCCCGTCTTCGAAAGCGGCGAGGTCACATCGTACCGGATCGAACGGAAAAACCGGGCCAGGGAACTGATCGAGGATTTCATGATTGCGGCGAACTCGGTGGTCGCCTGCTATCTCGAATCCAGAAAGTTTCCCTCGATCCGCCGCGTGGTCCATGCCCCCAAGCGATGGGACCGCATCGTCGGCGTGGCCTCGGAGAAGGGCTTGACGCTTCCCGGCGAGCCCGATGCGAAGGCCCTGGAAAAGTTCCTGACGGCCCAGAAGGCCAGCGACCCGGAGCGTTTCCACGACCTTTCCCAGACCGTCATCAAGCTCATCGGCGCGGGGGAGTACATGGCCGATTTCCCCGGCAGGGAGGCGCCGGGGCACTTCGGGCTTGCCGTGAAAGACTACGCCCATTCCACGGCCCCTAACCGCCGCTTTCCCGACCTCGTCACGCAGCGGCTCGTGAAGGCCGCCATCGAGGGCCGGCCCATGCCATACGGCGACGAGGAGCTCGTGACCATTGCCCGCCACTGCACCCTCAAGGAGGACGACGCCAACAAGGTCGAGCGCCTCGTTCGCAAGTCGGCTTTCGCGCTGATGCTGGAGGCGCGCATCGGTGAGTCCTTCGACGCCATCGTCACCGGCGCCGCCCCCAAGGGCACATGGGTGCGCATCAACGGCCAGCCCGTCGAGGGGAGGCTCGTCGAAGGCTTCGGCGGCCTGGACGTAGGCGACCGCCTGCGCGTAAAGCTCATTCGAACCGACGTCGAGCACGGGTTCATCGACTTCCGGCGGGTGGATTGACGGTGAAAAGAAGTGCCTCAGTGTCTTAGTGTTTAAGTGTCTGAGTGAAGAGGATGAAGGGACCAGGGACCAGGGTGTAGGGACGAAAAAGAAGGGATTCCGGATTCAGAAGATCCTATTACCCAATTTCCGATTACCAGTTACCGCCGCCGAAGGCGGAGTGACGGAATTGACCAGATAAACAAAAATCCCCCTTTCATCCCCCTTTATTAAAGGGGGAAAGAGGGGGATTTAGACCAGATTGATGAGTTCGCCATGCTCCTGCATCTTTTGCCCCGCATCCTCATGATCCGCTCCTGGATCGATCGGACGCTGGCCGCCTTCGAGAAAGAGGCCCGGCCTGTCGCAGCGATCATCGAGACCTGCGGATTCCGGCGCCTGCCTGATTACTTCGATGCGGCGTTTTTGAGCCGTGTCCGTTGCGTGGCCGTCGAGCGGGTCCCCGTGCCGCCGCTGGCCTCCATGGGGCTCAGGCTCTTCGCCGGCGTCGAGTCGAAACATTATGCCGGCATCACCTACGGCGACACCTACTTTGTCGATCGGCGATACGACCGGAGCGAATCCCTGCACTTCCACGAAATGATCCACGCGGTGCAGTGGGACTGCCTCGGGTTTGATCGGTTCCTCCTGGCCTATGCCCGGGGGCTTCTGCGATACGGATACGCCCGCAGCCCTCTCGAGGTCATGGCCTACGACCACCAGCGCCGCTTCGAGACCGACCCCTACCCCTATCCCGCCGAGGCACTGGTCCGGGAGGAGTTGCACGCGCGATTCGTCCATCATGAACCATGACCTGCATGCTTGAGCGATGGAGGTTGGAGATGTCTTGCAAAAACTTTCCGGGCGGAGTCATCGTGGGTTTGGCGATCGGAAGTGTCGTCGGTCTTCTTATCTGGCGCAGGGCGCGCGGCGCTGACGGCGAAGCCAAAGACGACCTGACGGAGATCGAGGGGATCGGCCCCAAGATTGCCGGGCTGCTGGCTGCAAGCGGCATCGATTCCTTCTCCCGGCTTGCGAAGAGCCGCCTCGAGGATCTGCACCGCATCCTCGAGGCAGGGGGGCCGCACTTCCGGCTTGCAGACCCCGCAACATGGCCCGAAGAGGCAAAGCTGGCGGCGGCCTCCGACTGGGCGGGGCTCCGGGATCTGCAGGGTCAGCTGCAACGCGGGCGCAAGGTGTGATGCCGCGAAGCGGACCGGTGCTGCGGCTCTGACCGCGAGTCTCTTTATCCCTCGGGTGCTTTTTCTCCCGTCCCCTGCGGCGAGGTCCCCGTCGGGCTTTGTCCCGAAGGCAGGCGGTCGATGAGATCGCTTGCCGCCTTGTCGATCACTTTCTTCAGGGTGACCGTCCTCTCCTTCGGGGTGTCCTCGGTGTACTCGAGTTCCTCCATCCCTTCCCAGGCGATGCTGCCGTCCCTGGAGTCCCAGATCTGGAAGAACAGCCTCAGGCGGGCGGTCTTGGTGGAGAGAAGACGAAGGCCCAGTATGCTGAGGCGGCCGTCCGAGACCTGGCTGAAGCCGGAAAGCTTGAGCTGGGCGATGTAGCGCATGCCCGTGGCCCGGCTCACGTTCTGAAGGCTGTCCAGCTTGAAGAGGCCCGTGTCCCGGTAATCCACGAACATGAGCTTGTAGGTTTCCTCTATGCCGGCCCGGTTCACGGCGCTCAGCGTCTGCGGGAGGGTCATCACCGGGATGTCGGGGCGCTTTTTTTGAAGAACCTCGCCGAAGGTAAGGGCCACCGCCTGCCTCTCCTCCTCCTGTCCGGTAACGGTGGACGGGGTGATGAAGGCCAGCCCGTGCCGTTCCAGATCCTGGGGTTGGAGCGTAAGCGCCCGGTGCTGGATCGAGGAGTAGGTCTGGGGGATGGTGCAGCCGAGGCAGGTGGCCGCTACCGCGATGGCAGGCCACAGCAGGAACCCGCGAAGAATAACGCGCTGCATATGCCTTGCATCCTTTCTGTGCGGGATTCGATGCCAAAGGGAGGTATCGCGTAGAAATTCCAGAGGGCTAAAGTCAGGATGAACCCGATGACCGACTCGCGTCAAGTGTTTTCCCGAGATCGCATACTGCAGCCTCCGTCCGGGCGGGGCTCCCGGGACCTGCCAGGGTCAGCCGCAGCGTTCTGTCGGCTGCCGGCCGTCGGCTTTTTCGTGCAGGCAGTCTGCTTTTCCCTGCTCCCTCACGGGCGGACCGTCATGTCGGGCTGCCCCGGCAGCCCCGAGGGCAGGCGGTCGACGAGATCGCTTGCCGCCTTGTCGATCACCTTCTTCAGGGTGACCGTTCTTTCCAGTGCGGTGTCTTCGGCATGCTCGAGCTCATCCATCCCCTCCCAGGCAACGCTTCCGTCGGAGGAGTCCCAGATCTGGAAGAAAAGCCTCAGACGGGCGATCTTGGTGGAGAACACGCGAAGACCGAAGACGCTGAGGCGGCCGTCCGATCCCTGGCTGAATCCCGAGAGCTTGAGCTGGCCCAGGTAGCGCATCCCCGTGGCTCGGCTCACGCTCTGAAGGCTGTCCAGCTTGAAAAGGCCCGTGTCCCGGTAGTCCACGAACATGAGCTTGTAGTTTTCCTCTAGGCCGGCCTGGTTCACGGAGCTCAGTGTCTGGGAAAGAGTCATCACGGGGATGTCGGGGCGCTTTTTTTTCAGAACCTCGCTGAACGTGAGGGCCACCGCCTGCTTCTCCTCTTCCTGGCCGGTGACGGTGGACGGGGTGATGAAGGCCAGCCCGTGCTGTTCCAGATCCTGGGGCTGGAGCGTAAGCGCCCGGTGCTGGATCGAGGAATGGGTCTGAGGGATCGCACAGCCGAGGAGGGCCGCCGCAACTGCGATGGCAGAAGACCACAGCAGGAAACCGCGAAGAAGAGCACGCCGCATGTTTTGTATCCTTTCGGTGTGGGGTTCGATGCCAAAGGGATGGTGCCGCGCGGAACTTCCAAAATATATAATTAAAATGAACCAAATGATCGGTGTGCGTCAAGTGTTTTCCCATGATCGCATGCAAGGGCCGCGTAATATCGAGGTTTGCCAGCAGGGTCGGATCCCTGTATAATTATGAAATTAAATCTGTAACAGAAAGTGAACGCCACATGACCGGGAAGAGATCGACGCTGGTTAAAGCCGCCCTGGCCTGTACAGTGATTTTTTTTCTGGTCTATGCCTGGTACCGCTGGGACATGGCCGTATTCTTCGCGCCTGCGCGCATCGAGGCTCTCCTGGAGAGCATCGGGCCCCTGGCGCCGCTGATCTACATGGCCGTCATGGCGGCTACGGCCGTTTTTGTCCCCATCCCGGGGCCTCCGTTGTTCGTGATCGCCGGTGCGATCTTCGGGCCCGTTATGGGCACCGTCTATGCCGTGGCCGGCTCCGTGGCCGGGGCGCTTGTCGCTTTTCTCATCGCCCGGTTTTTGGGGAGGGATTTTATCGAGTCGCTGGTGGGCAGGCACGTCGTGATCTGCTGCGAGTGCTCCGAGGGGCTCCTGACGAAGATCGTCTTTTTTTCGCGTCTCCTGCCCCTGATCTCCTTCGACGTGGTGAGCTACGGTGCGGGGCTCACCCGGATGAGCCTGCGGAGCTTCGCCCTGGCCACACTCCTCGGGTCGATCCCCATGACCTTCATCTACCACAGCTTCGGGTCCGTGCTGAAAGTCAGCACGATAACGGGCCTCATCCTGGGGCTTGTGATCGTCGCGATCCTGTTCGCCCTGCCGTACCTGGCCGATCGCTGGGATATCAAGAGATTCCGGCCCCAGCTCGTCGCCCGCAACGGCGAGGACCCCTGCGCCCCACCCGACAAAAAAGACTGAAAAGACCAAATAGACCAGACAGACCAGATAGACCGGACAGACGGGATAGACTGGATACTGGATAGACTGGAGGGAACCATGAAGGTGTTCATTGTTTACGCCCACCCGGAACCGAAGAGCTTCAACGGCGCACTCTTCCGGACGGCGCAGGACGTGCTCAAGCAGACCGGCCACGAGGTGAAGGTTTCCGACCTCTATGCCATGGGCTTCAACCCCGTCGTGAGCCGGAAGAACTACAACACCGTCAAGGACCCCGATTATTTCAAGCCCCAGATCGAGGACATGTACGCAACCGAGGCAGGCGGATTTGCCCCGGAAGTCGAGGAAGAGATCCGCAAGATGGAGTGGTGCGATTTCATGCTGTGGCAGCACCCCCTTTGGTGGTTCGGGCTGCCCGCCATCCTGAAAGGCTGGGTGGACCGGGTCTTTGCCATGGGAAGAACGTACGGAGGGGGCCGTCTTTATGAAAACGGTGTTTTCAAGGGCAAGCGGGCCATGCTGTCGCTCACGACGGGCGGCCCGGCCGAGGCGTACGCGAAGGGCGGCTTCAACGGCGACATCCACGCCGTGCTGCGCCCCGTCCATCGGGGAATCCTGCAATTCACCGGTTTCAGCGTGCTGGCGCCCCACATCATTTTCGCACCCGTGAGGCTCAGGGACGAGCAGAGGAAGGACATCCTGGAAGGCTACGCCCGCCGTCTGCGTCAGATCGAAAAGGAGAAGCCCGTCGACATCGGCGAATACTAGCCGAGGCGTGGGGCCCTCGGCGCGAGCATTTCAATCACAAAGGCCCCGCCGATTGCCCGGCAGGGGCCTTTTCCGAAGAAGCTTTTCGCAGCTGTCAGTCTCGCTGGATTCCGGGTGATGACTACCGGGTCGTAAACACCGGATAGCACATGGGGTCCGCCCAGAATTTCTTGTCCTTCTTGATTTCTTTCGTCGTCTTTTTCATGTCACTGCCTCCTTGATGGCTGTGGTTGTCTTTATCGGTCGATCTTCGTCCCGAATTCCGGGAAGCACATGGGGTCGTACCACATGCCGCCGCGCTTAAACGCCTTGATCCCTTTTTCGAATCTTTCTGCCTTTTTCATGTCGTCACCTCGCCTGGACACGTCGTGTTTTCTCCTACCGGCCGCGCTTCGGAGTGTTGACAGGGAAACTCATCGGGTCGGTCCAGTACTTCTTGTCGGTCTTCACGTTCTTGGCCTTCTCTTTCATGGTCGTATCTCCTTTGGCGTATTGGGGTCACCGGGGTTACCGGTAGACGATATCTTTCCGGGGCTTCAGAAGGGGGTCTTCCCAGGCCACCGCCTCTTTTTCTCCGAACAGGCCGATCCGGGAGTCGGTACCCCTGCCTGAATTTGCCGTGTGGATTCTGTCTGTCATGGCCTTTGCTCCCTTTTGTTAAACCCATTATCGATATTTTCCGTTTAAAAGAAATCGGCGCCCGTCTGAATCTGGGGTAGGAATGCCCGGTCACGCCCCGGCAGACGGTGTCTGACGGGACCATAGGACACACGCCTATGGGGGGAGGCGCTGATTTTATCTTGACATCCGGCGGCAACCCCCCTACGCTACAATGAAGCAGCCGCCTGACCGGGCGGCACACATGACTTGACACGGACATTTTGAAGCGCAGGGGACGACCGTCGTGCTCTTTGGAGTTCTGACGGTCTTTTTTGTATGCGCCACCTGGAGGGTTCCCCCCATGCTGAAACGATATCGATACTGGCTCACAAACCGTATTCCGGGCCTCATCTACCGCCTCGTCCGGGCCTACAGCTGGACCTTCCGGCTGCATGTCGAGAACGAGAAGCCCTGGCTCGACTACCTGCAGGACGGCGGCCGGGTCCTGCTGTGCGGCTGGCACCAGCAATTCTTTTCCGCCATCGGCTACTTCAAGAACTACGAGTCCTATCGTCCCGCCCTCATGATCAGCCAGAGCAAGGACGGTGACATCATCGCCGGCATCGCCCAGAAGTCGGGCTGGCATACCGTGCGGGGTTCCTCCTCCCGAAACGGGGGACGGGCCCTGAAAGAGATGGTCGGGCAGCTGCAGCTCACGGGCCTTGCCGCCCACGTCGTGGACGGGCCGAAGGGGCCTGCCGGGATCATCAAGGCGGGGGCAGTCAGCCTGGCCCGCGCTGCCGGGGCCGTCGTTGTTCCCATCTACACCTCGTCCGATCGGGCCTGGTATTTCAAAAGCTGGGACCGCTTCATGCTGCCGAAGCCCTTCGCGAAGGTGTACCTGCGGTTCGGCGAGATGATGGATCTGACCACCGGGGAAGGCGACGAAGCCTTCGAAGACCACCGGATGCGCCTCCAGCAGATCATGCAGCCCGGCCTGATTACCTGATTGCCGACGGCCCGGCAGTGCCCTTTTCTTACAGAACACACGACACATAACACGCCCCTACACCATGGTCCCCGGTCCCTTTTCCCTCTTCACTCAGACACTTAAACACTAAGGCACTCAAACCCTGTCTTTCATTTACACGCATTGAAGGAATTTTCCGGATGTGCTACTGCTGCATGAACGCCATCCCGAACCAGGAGGATTCGTCACCGTGGAGCCCATCAGCCCGCAGACTGACATCGATAATCTCAAGGATGTTCTCGAGTCCCAGGAGGGCACGATCAAGTGGCTGCTCAGCATCCTGGACTCCATCAACAACGGGGTCATGATCATCGACGACGCCTTCATCGTCAGGTATCTCAACCTCGAATATACCCGCATCACCGGTGTTTCCCGGGATCAGATCATCGGCCGGCCGCTGCGCGAAATACGGCCCGGGGCCAGGCTCCCCGACGTCGTGCGCTCGGGCAAGCCCCTTTCGGGCGTGTTCCGCCGCGAGGGGGACATCGACTACGTGGTGGACCTGGCGCCCATCGTGCTCGACGGAAAGATCAAGGGCGGCATCGGCGTTTTCAAGGACATCACGGAAGTGGAGCGTCTTTCGAAGGAGCTGCAGCACATCTCGCGCCAGACCGACCGCCTGAAATCGATCCTGCACCACGCCTATCAGGCAAAGCACACCTTTGACGACATCGTCGGAGCAAGCGATGACATCCGGAGGGTCATCGAGCTGGCCAGGCGGTTCGCGCGCGGCGGCAACGACATCCTGATCACCGGCGAGAGCGGCACCGGAAAGGAAATCCTCGCACAGGCCGTCCACAACGCCTCCGAGCGTTCGACGGGACCCTTCGTCACGGTGAACTGTGCCGCCCTTTCTCCTTCCCTGCTGGAGAGCGAGTTGTTCGGCTACGCGGAGGGTGCATTTACCGGGGCGAAAAAAGGCGGCAAGGTGGGCCTCTTCGAGATCGCCGACGGCGGGACGATCTTTCTCGATGAGATCGCCGAACTGACCCCGGAGATGCAGGGGCGGTTCCTCAGGGTGCTGCAGGAACGTACGATACGGCGGGTCGGCGACACGCAGGAGACCCCGCTCGACGTCCGGGTCATCACGGCCACCAACCGGGACCTGAGCCGAATGGCCGAAGAGAACCAATTCCGGCAGGACCTCTACTACCGGCTCTGGGTCCTCAACATCCATATCCCGCCGCTCAGGGAGCGCAACATCGACATCCGCGTGCTGGCCGATCACTTTCTGGCGCTGTGCGGCAAAAAAATGCTGCGGCGCCTGGGATTCGCGCCCGAGGTCTATGAGAGTTTCTCGAAATACAGCTGGCCGGGCAATGTGCGCGAGCTGGTCCACACCATCGAGTTCGCCGCCCAGATGGCCGATGATTCCGTCATCACGGTCCTGCATCTCCCCAGGGCCCTGAGCCCCGAGTCCATGCCTGACTGGCTCCATGCGGGCACCCTCACGGAACTGGTCCGCGATCTCGAGCGGAAAATCATCGCCGGCCGGTTGAACTATTACGGGACTTCCATGGCGGCAAAAAAGAGCATAGCCCGCGAATTGGGGATATCGATGGCGACGCTCTATAATAAAATGAAAGGCTTGGCTATCTCCGAAGGTAACTCTAATAAATTAGAAAAAGACGCAAATCGTTCTAAATAATAAGAATTCATTTGTTTTCGATCTGTTACATTCATCTTTCCCCACCTGCACGATTTATTATTCTAACAATATGGAATTTTTGAAAGCGAGGAGTTTCTTCCCGGGTTTTCAGTGCTTTCGCGCCCGACTTGCGAAATATTGTCAGAGGGTGACTGTTCAGAATGAAAGAGCTTGAAATGTAAGGTATATTTATATTTTTTTCGGTCTTTGGGCATCATCGGGAATTCGCTTGCGCCGAAGATAATATTTCCCTGAAAAAAACCGGGGCAGGGCATGCAACTTGCCCATAAGTGAACACGGAAGGGGATCATCCGCAACGGATAATCATCATGAAAAGGGGAGGGTATCTATGAAAAAGATCAGTCTATCTGTGTGCTTGGCGGTATTTGTCCTGGTAATGGCTCTTGCCGCGTCTGTCTTCGCGCCGCAGGCTGTGGCACAGGATGCAAAAGTGCTCAGGCTAGCCGCGATCCAGCCTCTCGATCACGACCTGACCCAGGCCTGCCTGCACTTCGCAAAGCTCGTTGGAGACCGGTCCAAGGGCAAGGTGAAGATCGAAGTCTACCCTGCCGGGCAGCTCTTCAACGACAAAGACATGCCCAAGGCGCTGCCCTCGGGGGCCGTCGATTTCGCCCAGGTCACCACCGGGATCTGGGTGGGGCTGATCCCCGCCCTGGGAATCATCGAAATTCCTTTTTTCTACAAGGACATGGATCATGTGGCGCGCACGTTCAACGATCCAGTGTTCCGCAAGATTCTCGATGACGAAATGGCCAAGAAGGGCGTCAAGCTCATGTTCCGCCAGACCTGGGGCTACTCCTTCGGCTACGCCTCCAAGAAGCCCCTGCACAAAATCGAGGAGTTCAAAGGCAAACGCATCCGCGCCCACGGCGAGATGCCGGCCGAGATCATCAAGTCCCTCGGCGCCGCACCCGTCTTCATGGGCACGGGCGACGTCTACCTGGGCCTGCAGCGCGGGGTGATCGACGGCGTCAACACCGCCCCCTGCCTGGCCTGGGACAAGAAGTACTACGAGGTCATCCGCCATTACCAGCACCTGCCCGCATCGGATCTCATGTCGCCGCCGCTCGTGCTGATGAGCATGAAGTCGTGGGAGGCCCTTACGCCGGATATCCAGAAGATCATCACCGCCGCGGCGAAAGAGGCCGAGGGTTACAGCCTCAAGCTCTCCAATGACCGCTCGATGAAGTGTGCCGAGTCGCTCCAGGGCAAAAAAGTCGAGGTCTACAACGTGCCCGATCAGGAGCGGCAGCGCTGGGCCGCCGCGTGCAAGCCGATCCTGCAGCAGTACATCGACCGCAACGGGGAGGTCGGAAAAAAACTCGTGGCCGAGGTCGAGAAAAACCGCAAGAAGTAAAAATGAAGAACGAGGAAGGAATGGGGGCCGCTCCGGGGGCGGGGCGGCCGATCTGAAAGGGCGACAATGCGGCAGCGAAAAACGGGCGAACGATGGAGCGTGTGAACGGCGGGGGTTCCACGTCGATAATCGACCGAGTCATCGACGGCTTCGGGATGATCGGCGGCGTGCTGATTCTCTTCAACGCCGCCTTCATCTCCTTTGAAGTCCTCATGCGCTACGTCTTCAATGCGCCCACCATCTGGGTGCAGGAAGTCACGATCTACCTCACCATTCTCAGCGGCTTTCTCGCGCTGTCCTACGCCCTCAAGGAAAACGCCCACGTCAAGGTCGATTTCATCACCGTCCACCTGGGCGGCCGGACCGCCCTGGCCTTGGAAATCCTGGCCGCGGCGCTGGCCATCCTGTTCGTGGCTGTCCTGGGCTGGGAGGGTGTCAAAATGGCCCTCAACACCTTCGATGCCCGGGAACATTCGCCCACACTTCTTCGCGTTCCTGTCTGGATTCCCCAGTCCTTCATCCCCCTGGGGAGCGTCCTGCTTCTGCTGGAGTACATTCGTCTTGGGGTCCGTCTCATAAAGCGATTCCTGTCCGGGGAATCGGAGCCGCAGCAGGCGGTCAAATCCTTCTGGGCCGGCCCGGCAAGCATCGTCATGATGACCGCAGGCATTCTCACGGGCCTGTGGCTTCTCAAGGTGAACCTCTACCTGGGCCTGCTGCTGCTGTTCACGTCGCTTCTGGTCTGCGGTCTTCCCGTTGCCTTCTCGCTGGGCCTCTTCGGCATGTTCGGCCTGTATGTCCTGTTCGGCGGGGCCCCGATGCTCGTGCAGGTGCCGATCCTCGCCTATGCGACCATGGACAACTTCGTCATGGTGGCCCTTCCGCTCTTCATTCTCGGGGCGAGCGTGCTTCGCATGGGAAACGTGGCGCCCAAGATCTTCGCCTTCGCAAACGTCCTCGTGCGCCACCTGCCGGGAGGTCTCGGGATTGCCTCCGTCATCTTCTGCGCGCTCTTTGCCGCCATGACGGGATCGAGCGTGGCCGTGGCCTCGGCCCTTTCCCTCATTGCGCTGCCGGAGCTTCTCAAGCGGGGCTACAACCGGGAGATGACGATCGGGCTTCTCGCCGCGGGCGGGACCCTGGGCATTCTCTTCCCGCCGAGCATCGCCATGATGCTCTACGGGGCGATGACCAACGAGTCGATCGGCTTTCTCTTCATCGCCGGCGTGATCCCCGGGCTCATCCTGTCGCTGATGTTCTGCTTCTACGTTGCCTGGAAAGCGGGCCGTGACCCGAATGTGCAGCGCGAATCGAGGGCTGGTGCAGGCGAAATTCTGGCGACGGGCCTGAAGGCCTCCGGGGGGCTGGGCACCATCGTGATCATCATGGGCGGGATCTACACCGGGGTCTTCACCCCCACCGAGTCGGGCGGGGTCGCCTGCTTCTACAGCGTGCTGATCTGCACCCTGGCATACCGCTCGCTGAGCGTTAAGGGAATGAAAGACGCGTTGATGGAGGGCGCCCGGATCAACGCAATGATCATGATGATCATCATCGGGGCGAATCTCACCCAGCAGGTCATCCTCATGTCCCAGATCCCGCAGAACGTGCTGGCCTGGGTCCAGTCGATGGAGGTGGCCCCGTGGATCATCATCCTCGCGGTGAACATATTCCTGTTTGCCCTGGGCATGCCGCTCGAGGCCGTTTCCATCCTGGTGATCACGCTGCCGATTCTCTACCCGCTCATCACGGGGCTCGGCTTCAGCGGACTGTGGTTTGCCGTCGTCATGGTCGTCAACATGGAGATGGCCCTGATTTCGCCTCCCGAGGGCCTGAACCTTTTTATTCTGCAAAACCTCGCGAAGGCGACGGCGGCGGAGGTCACCCGCGGGGTGATCCCCTTCATCGTCATCATGGCGGCGTTTCTGCTTCTGATTTGTATTTTCCCGGAGCTGGCCACGTGGCTGCCTGCGCTGATGCAGGATTGACACGACGTGGGCGCAAGACGCGACGATTGACAGAGGGGCTGCGTGGCTTCGACCCCGAACACAAAGAGGAGAGATTGCATGGAGTCAAAATATTTCATCAGGCCGGGCGAGGTCCCGGCCTACAGTCCCAAGAATCATGTCGGCACGGAGAACCGCCGGCTCGTCGGACGCGGCAACGGAGCGAAGAACCTCGAAGTCGTCCTGGGTGTCCTTCAGAAAGGCCCCGGGGCCCTGCCTCACGTACACCCCGGGCTCGAGCAGGTCTGCTACATCCTCGAGGGGCGGGCGCGGGTCGAAGTAGCGGGCTACACGCGCGAGATCGGTCCCGGCGAGTGCTGCTTCTTTCCCGCCGGCGAGGCCCACATCTTTGCCGTTGTGAGTGACGAGCCGGTGAAGGTCCTCGTGATCTACTCGCCGCCCTACTACGAAAACCCCGCACAGGCCGTCCGAGCCTGATCGGCCCATGGGAAAAAGCAGGAGCAAAGTCATGGCGGAAAAGAAGCCGCGCAAAGCGCTCGACGGGATTCGCGTCGTGGATCTCACGACGATTGTGATGGGTCCCTATGCCACACAGATCCTGGGCGACTTCGGCGCCGACGTCATCAAGGTCGAGGCGCCCCCCGGCGGCGATCCCCTGCGCTTCGCGGGCCCTTCCCGCACGAAGGGCATGGGCCCTCTTTTTCTGCAGCTCAACCGCAACAAGCGCAGTGTCCTGCTCGACCTGAAAAAGGCCAGGGGCCGCGAGGCAATGCTCCGGCTCTGCGAGTCGGCCGACGTCGTGGCCTACAACGTCCGCCCCCAGGCCATGGAGCGCCTGGGACTGGGCTACGACGATATCCGCAAGGCCAACCCCCGCGTCATCTACGCGGGCATGTTCGGATTCGGCCGCAGCGGTCCCTATGCGGCACAACCCGCTTACGACGACCTCATCCAGGGCCTCAGCGGTTACGCCGCCACGTTCGCGAAGATGTCGGGCGATGTGCCGCGATACTTTCCCGTCAACTTCTGCGACCGCACCACGGGGATCTATGCCGTGAGCGCCATCACGACGGCCCTGTTGCACCGCGAGCGCACCGGCGAAGGCCAGGCGATCGACATTCCCATGTTCGAAACCATGGCCCAGTTCATCCTGGGCGACAACCTCTACGGCGAGACCTTCATCCCCGCCATGGGCCCCACGGGGTACAGCCGCATCCTCGCGCCCGATAGAAGACCCTACGCGACCAAGGACGGCTACGTCTGCGCTGTGATCTACACCGACAGGCACTGGGAGACCTTTTTTATCCTGGCGGGCAGGGCCGAGGAATTCCGCTCGACCCTGAAGTACCAGACCCTCGCAGGCCGCACCGGGTGCATCAACGATCTCTACGGTCTCGCGGGGGAAATCTTCAAGACCCGCTCGACCGCCGAGTGGATCAACCTCCTGACGGTTGCCGACATCCCCGTCGCCCCCATGCACACCCTCGACTCGCTGCTTCAGGATCCCCATCTGATCGCCACGGGTTTCTACCAGGTCCTGGAGCATCCCAGCGAGGGGAAAATCCGGCTCATGCGCTCGCCCACCGAGTGGTCGTCCACACCCGCGGAGATCCGGCGCCTGCCGCCCCGTCCCGGCGAGCACACCGGGGAGATCCTCGACGAGCTGGGTTACAGTCCCAGGGAGATATCGACGCTTGTCGACAGCGGGGCGGCGAAGACCGGCTGATGAAAAAATCGATCAGGTGAGCGGATAACGTTCGCCGCAGAATAAACGGACGAGGAAAGGAGACGGATGATGAGGCGAAGCACGATCGCAGGCATGATCTTCACGGCGGCTTCCCTGGGCTTTCTGCTCACAGGCCCCGTGCCGGAAGCCCCGGCGCAGGATGTCATCAAGATCAAGGTGGCCGACGGTCTTCCCGCCGGGCACGTGCAGGTGGTGGAGGGACTCGCCCCGTTCATGAAGGAGGTCGAGGCGCGCACGAAGGGGCGGGTGAAGTTCACCCACTTCACCTCGGGGCAGCTGGGCAAGCAGAACGACATGCTGGAGATATTGAAGAGCGGCGTTGCCGACATGGCCTACGTCGGGCCCAGCTACTTCGCGGGCAAGATGCCCCTGAGCGGCGTTTTCGAGCTGCCTCAGGCCTACCCCAGCTCCGCCGTGGGCTCCGAGGCCTACTGGCAGATGTCGGTCAACGGCATCCTGGCCAAAGAGGAGTGGGGCAAGCACAATGTCTACCCCGTTCTTGCGATGGCCTATGCCCCCTACGAGATCTTCAACAGCAAAAAACTGGGGCGCCTGCCCGCCGATTTCAAGGGTATGAAGCTCCGCACCGCAGGCGGCACCCAGGACCTCACCGCGCGGGCCTTCGGCGCCGTGTCCATTTTCAAGACCCCCCAGGAGCTCTATGAGGCGGCGCAGCGCGGTGTGGTCGACGGCGCCCTCTTTCCCGTCGAGGCGATCGCCTCCTACAAGCTGCAGGAGGTCTTCAAGTACGCCACGCGCGGGGCCGACGTGACGGGCTTTGTCATGGCTTACGCCGTCAACGGCAAAACGTGGCGATCCCTGCCGGAGGACATCAAAAAGATCTTCCTCGAAGTCGGTCTTGCGCAGACCCGGAATTTCGGGAAGGCGGCCGACCGCAAATCGACGGAACTCTACGCCCAGTACCAGAAGTCGGGCATGCAGGTGGCCGTTCTGACCCCGCAGGAGCAGGCCGCCTGGGCCCAGGCCACGGCCTCCGTGGAGAAGCAGTGGGTGGATGGCCTCGAGAAGCGCAACCTGCCCGGCAAGCGCGTCCTCGAGGAGTACAAGAAGTACATGGCCACCCTGAAGAAGAAGTAAGGCGGATTCAGGGAGGCCATCCCGGCGCCCCGGCATGACCCCCCGATTGCCGGGAGCGTCCGGGATGGCCGGCACATCGATTCAGCGTATCGCAATACCGGAAAGGAGAACGGGACTCTGGAAAAACGACGAGCATTCGATTTCAACGAGGCGATGAGACTCCTGGAAATGTTGCTCATCGGGGCTGCAAGCCTTGCCCTGCTTGTCCTCACCGGGCTGACGACGGCCGACGCCCTGGGGAGGCATTTCCTGAATTCCCCCATCCCGGGAACGGGAGAGATCATCGAGGATTACTTCATGATCGCCCTCATCTTCCTGCCCCTGAGCTACTCCTTCATGCAGGAAGGGCATGTGCACGTGACGATGATCGAGAGATACTTTACTGAACCTGTGCGGTATTTCATCGGGAAATTCAACCTGCTCTTGAGCTTCGGTCTCTTTGCCCTCATCGCCTTGGCCGGCTGGAAGGGCTTCGCCGAGGCATGGCGCATCGACGAGATCTCCACGAGCTCCGTCGGCTACCCCATGTGGCCCTGCTACGCCATGGTACCCGTCGGATGCGGCCTGCTGTGCCTGCGTATCGCGCAGGTGTTCTTCGGCCGTGCGAAAAAAGGGCACCGTGAGACACCCATCGAAGACAGGGTGGCTTAAAACAAATCCCCCCAACCCCCCTTTTTAAAATGGGGGACCTATAGGGAAGGGAAGGACAGGATATGCCTGAACAGCTGGTCATGGCCCTGCCGCTTATCGGGATGATCATCCTGATCGCAATCGGGATGCCCGTTGCCTTTGCCATGGGCGTAAGCGGTGCCATCGGCATCTTTTTCATGGGCGGCTTCGACAGCCTCATGGGCATCCTGGGGACCTCCCCCTACCGCACGGCGGCTTCCTACACGCTCACCACGGTCCCCCTGTTCATCCTCATGGCCGAGTTCATCGTCAAGTCCGAGATCGTCCACGACATCTTCGATGCGGGCTACAAGTGGCTGGGTCACCTCCCGGGAGGTGTCGCCATCGCCACGGTCATGGCCGATGCGGGCTTCGGAGCCATGTGCGGCTCTTCCACAGCGGCCGCCGCTGCCATGTCCTCCGTGGCCATCCCGCAGATGAAGCGCCTCAAGTACAAGGATGCCCTGTCGGGCGGTGTCGTGGCCATCGCCGGGACGCTTGCCATCATGATCCCCCCGAGCATCGTCTTCATCATCTACGGTTCCGTCACGGAGACCTCCATCGGCAAACTCCTTATCGCCGGGATCCTTCCGGGCATCCTCACCACCATCGCCTATGCGCTGGCCATCTACGTCTGGGTGAAGATCGACCCCTCCGTCTCCCCGCCCCAGAAGGCCTGGTCCTGGTCCGAGAGGATGCAGTCGCTCAAGTACGTCTGGCCCATGTTCGCGCTGTTCGGCGTCGTCGTCGGGACGATCTACACGGGTGTGGCCACCCCCACGGAGAGCGCCGCCTTCGGCGCCACCGCCGCCCTCGTCATGGGGCTTGCCATGGGAAGGCTCGACCGGGACCGTATCCTGGCCGCCTGCCTGGCCACGATCAAAAGCACCGTGATGATCTTCGTCCTCATCATCGGTGCCATGATCTTCGGCTACTACATGACCATGACCCAACTCGCCCAGGACACGGTGAAGCTGATTGCCGCCTCCTCCCTGGACCGCTGGGTGGTCATGGGGGGCCTCGTCGTCCTTTATGTCATTCTGGGATGCATCCTGGACCAGATCGCCATCCTGCTGCTGACCCTCCCCATCACGTTTCCCCTGGTCATGTCGCTGGGCTTCGACCCCATCTGGTTCGGGGTGGTCATCACGGCCCTGGCCGAGATCGGGCTCATCACGCCCCCCGTGGGGCTCAATTGCTTCATCGTGAGTCAGGTGTCGAAGATCCCCCTCGAGGATGTGTTCAAGGGGGCCAGCATCCTGTTGATCTCGGAGATGATCGTCATGGCCATGCTTCTCTACTGGCCGGAGATCTCCCTGTGGCTGCCCTCCATGATGGACTGAGCCGGCCCGGGGCCGTGCGATAAAAGACCGCTCTTTCAAACGCCATACTGCGGGGCTTGCCTTCCCAAAAACCCTGACCCCATTTCTGACCCTTCGGTTGCTTGCTCTCTCCTGTGACCGATGCCGGCGAAGGCAGGCCCCGCCCCCCTTTCCCCTGTACCCCAGTCGTTCCGGCTTCTGTCGTCTTTCCCCTCCTTTGTAAGGGAAGGCAGTGGAGCCGCCGGCCGATGCAAAAATTACTGTGCTAAAATAATTTTGTGGATATATTGCTGCTGACATGAATCCTGCCGAGCCGTCGACATCGCAGACCACTCCGCCTGCACGGGATCCCGAGAAGGGCATCGTCTTCATTGCCGTCTCCCAGTTCGGGGTTGCCTTTTCTTTCAACTGCATCATGTCCTTCATGCCCTTTTATATCTTGAAAATCAGCGAGTACGGCACGAAGGAGACCATGCTCTGGATCGGCCTGATCATGGGGGTCTCGCCCCTGGTCACCGCTGTTGCCGCCCCTTTCTGGGGGAGCCTCACCACGCGCATCCGCCCCAAGCTCCTCTACCAGGCCGGGACCTTCTTCAACGGCGTCATCTTTCTGCTCATGGGCTTTGCGGGGAGCCTTCCCCTGATTCTTTTCCTGCGGCTCTGCCAGGGCTTTCTCGGCGGGATCTCCACCATCGGCCTCGTCCTGATCGCCGCCAGCACCACGGAGAAGAAGCGCCACAAGCACATCAGCCTGTTCCAGAACGCCCTGACGGCAGGGCAGCTCGTCGGGCCGCCCCTGGGCGCCTATGCCGTAACGGCCTTCGGCTATCGCGCGCCCTTCATCATCGCCTTCGTGGTGGTTTTCCTCGCCCTGCTGTACTGCCACCTCTACGTGCAGGACATCCCCGTTCAGCCGAAGGGATCGAAAGAGGGCAGGCCCCGCACGAAAGGAGTCCTGTGGGGGTGGGCCCTGGGCATCGTCGGCACGATCCATCTGACCTTTCTGCCCAGCATCCTGCCCCACATCCTGGAGGGGTTTCAGCTCACCGAGGAGGCGGCCATCACCACGGCAGGGCATCTCATGATGGCCTACACGGCCACGGCCATCGTCGGCAACTACCTGATGGCCACCTTCTCGGGCCGTGTGACTCTCGGCAGGCTCATCACCATCTCCTGCCTCTCTGCCGCGGCCCTGCAGGCGCTGCTCTATCTCAGCACGGGCATCTACAGCTTCGCCGCGATCCGGATGCTCCAGACGGGTATGATCGCGGCGGTGTTCCCGCTCGTCATCACTGCCTTCGCGGGCGATGCGCGGGGGAGCACCCTCGGGTTTCTCAACTCCTCGCGTTTCGTGGGAAACTCCCTGGGCCCCCTGCTGGCCACCTCCATGGTGGCCCACGCCGATCTGCTGACCCTCTACCTGACGATCTCCGGCCTCACCCTGGCCGTCCTCTGGGCCTTCCTGGCCGCACGAAGGAAATAGACGGAACGCTTTTTGCCTTGCCCTGCAGCAGCCAGCCCCGCGGCTTGTGGCTTACCTCTGTCATTTCGTGGATATCCTCAGGCCGACGTGGCAACCTTTCCTTCTTCTTCGCTGTCGGCTGTCTGCTGTCAGCTTTTATCTTCCCGAATCCTTGTCCCGACGAAACAGACCAAAGAGCCGCGCAGCAGCCTGTCTCGCCGACTCATCCAATGGATGAATTTCTTCTCAGACTTATCCCGCATGGAAATCCTCCATTGCCCGGCTTGATCGCTCAGGCGAAAAGGCGGATAGTTGAAGCATTCCAGCACGTGGCCTCTCCGAACGCAAGGCCCTCCGGGCAACCGATATCCCCAGGCACGTAAAGACGAGAGGAGGTGAAACAGATGAGGACTAAAAAGACGGTCAGGCTGAACGAGTCGGCCAGACGCCGGGAGGCGAAGTTCTGGGCCATGATGAGGTCCGCGGAATCTGGCAGGCAATGCTTCAGCTGAAAGAAGTGAAAGAATCAATAATTGCCGGTTCGGCAATTCAGACCTTTGATTTTTTTATCCAGTGGCATCTGACGGAGCGGTGCAACCTGCGGTGCCTTCATTGCTACCAGGACCGCAAGAGGCCGCCCGAGATGGCCGCTGGTGACGTGATGAGCGAGATCGACGGGGCAGCCCGGATGTTCGAGGCCTGGGAGTCGGAGCAGGATGTCCGGGTCACCCCGTCGATTCACTTCACGGGGGGCGAGCCCCTGCTGTACAGGGGTTTCTGGGATGTCGTGCGCCATGCAAGGCTCTCGGGCTGTCGCGTGGCCGTCATGACGAACGGCTGTCTCGTCACCGAGGAGGACGCCGGGCGATTCAGGGACCTGGGCGTCTTCGACATCCAGGTGAGCCTGGAAGGGCCGCCCGCGCTCCATGACTCGATCCGGGGCGAAGGGAGTTTCCGCGCCGCCCTGAAGGGGACCGAGCGCCTCGCAAAGGCCGCGAACCGCGTGAGCGCCAACGTCACCCTCTCGCGGCTCAATGCTCCCTTTATCGACGAGACGGTGAAGATCGCCCGGGACGCGGGGTTCGGCTCCATCGGGTTTTCCCGCCTCGTTCCCTGCGGCAGCGGCGGGGCGATGATCGAAAGCGTCCTGTCGCCCGGCGAGGTTCGCGACGCCTACGAGAAGGCCTTGTCCCTCAGCGGGCCCGACTTTGCCGTCGTCTCCGGCGATCCCCTGGCGGGGACGCTCCGGAGCGATGTGCCCCCGGCAGACTGCGGGCTCACCCTTTCTGGCTGTAGCGCTGGGTTTTCCGGCGTCACCATCGCCAGCGACGGCGCCGTGATGCCCTGCCGGCGCATCGGGATATCCGTGGGGAACCTGAAACGGAAAAGCCTGCGCGACATCTGGGCGACCTCGAGAACACTCTGGCGTCTGAGAGACCGCGGAAGCTACAGAGGGGAGTGCGGCCGGTGCGCCTTCTGGCCCTCCTGCCGCGGCTGCCGCGCCGTGGCCTATGCCTGGAGCCGCGCCCGCGGCAGTGCCGATCTCTTCGCCGACGACCCCCAGTGCTGGCGCATCAGCGGATAAAAGCCGTCTTGACAGGCCCCCATCTGTGGGGGTCCTTCTTTGCAGTCTTCCTCTCCCCTCCGAGGGAGAGGATCGAGGTGAGGGGGACAGTTCCCTTCCTTTTGCGGGCGAGTGTGATATTGTACGCGGAGGTTTAGAATGCCCAGGTGGATAATCGATTCGGACCACACGGTGGCCCATTTCACCGCACGGCACATGATGATCACTTTCGTCCACGGCCAGTTCAACCGCATCACAGGCATCATCAGTTTCGACCCTGCGGATCTGTCGGCAACCGCGGCGGCAATCGAGATCGACGCGGCGGTGATCTACACCGGTGTCGAGGCGCGGGACAAGCACATCCGGAGCGCGGACTTTCTGGACGTGGAGAATCACCCGTCCATCTTCTTCCGGAGCACGAAGGCCGAGACTGCCGGGAGCAACCTCTTCAAGCTTCACGGGGATCTCACGATCCGGGGCGTGACCCGGCCCGTCCTTCTGCATGCCGCATGCTTCGGCCCCAACGACTACGCCGATGAGACCGGCGCCTACACGGTGATGGGCTTCGAGGCGAGAGTCTCCCTGAACCGGGAGGATTTCGGGATCACCTGGAACAATGTGTTCGGCAAGAACCAGTTCATGGTCGGAAAGCATCTCGAAATCGTCATCAACGTTGAAGCCGATCTCGAGACCCCGTGAAACGGGATCCACCGTGAAGCAGCAGCGCCGCGGATATCATGAACCAGCCCGGCGGAGGCCCCATGAACAACGAGCAGTACGTCTGCCTTGTCTGCGGATTCAACATGATCGGCTTTCACCCCGAACGCTGCCCCTTCTGCGGCGCTTCGGCCCGGCACTTCATCACCGCCGCAGAGTGCTCGGCCCGCTTCGAGGTGGTGTCCACGCCGGTGAACGGGAAAGTGACCCGGCTGAACTCCCGCCCGGCGCTCGGGATCGAACATGCCGCCTACCGCATCGAAACGGGCCGCGGGGCCTGCTGGATCGACTGCCCCTCGTGCTTCGACGCCTCGCTTAGGCAAGCCGACGCGATCTTCTTCACCCACCACCACTTCCTCGGGGCCTCGAACCTCTACCGGAAGCATTTCAAGGCGCAGGTGCGGATCCACCATGAGGACTCCGTCCATGCGATCTGCCATCCCTTTTCCTTCGATGTCGTGTTCGAGGACCATTTTGTCCACCAGGGTATCGAGGCCTTTCCCATCGACGGGCACACGCCCGGCTTCACACTCTACATCTTCGAGGACGTGCTCCTGATCTGCGATTACGTCTTTCTCGATGAAGGCGCCATGAAATACAACCCCTTCGGCCCCGCAGACCGCACCATTGCAGGGGGCGAGCGCATCCGTAAAATCCTCGACGGGAGGGCCCTCTCCCTCGTCTGCGGCTATGACTACGTCATCGACTACGACGACTGGAAAAACCGATTCGACGACGGGCCGGTCTTCGGCGGGTACTGAGGAGGAGCGGGGTGATGGCGACTCGAAGGGCAGCGAGAGGCAATGAAAAGGAACAGGTCCTGACGATCCGGGCGGCCGTCCTGCGCCGCAGGGGGGGCCCCCTGTCGATCGAGACCCTCGAGATGGAGGGCCCGCGGGACGAGGAAGTCCTGGTGCGCCTCATCGCAAGCGGTATCTGCCACACCGATATCAGCTACGTCAACGAATGGTACGACGCGTCGGAGGGGCCGCTGATCCTGGGCCATGAGGGCGCAGGCATCGTCGAGCAGGTCGGGAATAAAGTGAAAGGCTTCCGGCGCGGCGACCACGTCGTCCTGTCCTACCAGTCCTGCGGCACCTGCGGGGCATGCCGCAGCGGGCGACCGGCCGATTGCAGGGAGCTCTACGATCTCAACTTCGGGTTCCGGCGCCCCGGCGGCGGCAATGCCTACCTCCGAAGCGGCGTGAAGGGGCATTTCTTCGGCCAGTCCTCCTTTGCCACCCATACGCTCGCGACGGTGCGCAATCTCGTGAAGGTGAAAAAGGGCCTGCCGCTGGAACTGCTGGCCCCGCTGGGCTGCGGCCTGCAGACCGGCGCCGGCACCGTGATGAACTCGCTGGCCGTAGAAAAAGGCAGAAGCATCGCCGTCTTCGGGACGGGCTCCGTGGGCCTTGCGGCGATCATGGCGGCGCGCATCGTCGGGGCCGCGCCGATCATCGGCATCGACATTCTCCCGAAGCGGCTCAGGCTTGCCCGCAAGCTGGGCGCAACACACACGATCGACAGCAGCAGGGAAGACGTCCCGTCCCGCATCGAGGACATCACCGGCAGCGGCGTCGACTATTCCGTGGAGGGCACCGGAAACGACGAGATGTTCCGGCTCTCGATGGAGATGCTGAACCGGAAGGGAACCGCAGCACTTCTGACCGGGGGAAGCAACCCCGGGCGGCTGCCCGGGGGGCGCAAGGCCCTGAGCATCATCCAGGGCGATGCCGTGCCGCAGCTCTTCATCCCCCGGTTGATCTCGCTTTATCAGAAGGGGCTCTTCCCCTTCGATCGCCTCGTGAAGTTCTACGACTTCGGGCAGATCAACAGGGCCATCGCCGACTCCATGCGCGGCTCCACCATCAAGCCCGTCCTGCGGATCGGCGCAGTGCAGCCGTGAGCCTGCCACTCTCTCCCATCTTTGACCCCTTGAACCTTTTCTCTTTGTGCTATAATGCGGCCTGCGCGGCAGGCACCCCGGCCTGATTGAAAATGCGATGGCCCTTCGCCGCGGACATCACACCGTCCCGGGAAAGCAATGAAACCCCGACTGAGATCGCTTCTGTTCATTCTGTGCGCCCTTGTGCCCGCTGCCTCCTTTGCACCTATGGGCCATGCAAAGGAAACCGCCGCCGTCGCAAAGCACATCATCCTCATCGCCGGCGACGGCATGCAGCCCGAAAACGAAATCGCCGCCAGCCGCTACCTCACCGGCACAGACGACGGACTTGCCTTCCACGCCTTCCCGTACAGGGGCGTTGTCGCCACCTGGGATGTGACCATCTACAGCAGGCAGGCGCCCTACAACCCCTCGGCCATCAACCCGAAGATGGGCTGCGACGCGGCGCGGACCGGAAATGTGGCCGCCTCCCGCAGGGGCGCCACACGCTACACCTGCCGCGCGCCCAAAGGCGCAAAACCCCATGGCGCCGACTCGGCCTCGACGGCCACGGCCTGGGCCACGGGCTACAAGACCGACAGCGGCAACATCGCCTGGCTCCCCGGCGACCCGGATCGGGGCGCCCTCGAGACGATCGCCGAGCTGCTGCGGGAAAAGCGCGGATACTCGATCGGCATCGTCACCACGGCGCCCTTTTCCGATGCGACCCCGGCGGCACATGTGAGCCACAACAAGAGCCGACGCAACCTCCACGCCATCGCCGACGAGATCATCCGAAACGCCCGGCCCGATGTCGTCATCGGCGGGGGGCACCCCGCCCGAAACGGGGCAAAGCACATGTCGATGGCCCTGTACGATGAGGTGAAAACCGGCAGGGTCGGGGACTGGGTCTTTGTGGAACGAAAGGATGGCGTCGATGCCGGCACGTCCCTGAAAGAGGCCGCCGTCCGCGCCGTGGTGCAGAAAAAGAAGCTCTTCGGGCTCTTCGGGGGCCCCGAGGGCTATTTCGAGCCGCAGCAGCCCTCCGACAACGGGACGGCCGCGGTCACCCGCGCCACCATCGAGAACCCGCTTTTAAAAGATGCAACTCTGGCCGCCCTCGAGGTGCTTAGCAGCAACCGAAACGGGTTTTTCCTGATGGTCGAGCAGGGCGACATCGACTGGGCCAACCACGCAAACGACTACCGGTGGATGATCGGCGCCATGTGGGACCTCGACGAGGCCGTGAGGGCCGCCGTCGACTTCGTCAATCGACCCGGCGACGACATCACCTGGGAAAACACCCTGCTCATCGTCACCTCCGACCACGTCACGGGCGCCATGCGCCTCAACGACGGCAAGAGGCTGGGCAAGGGCCGCCTGCCCGGGCAGTCGCCGGGCCTCTGCCCCGACAAGCTGTCCTGGTGCCCCGGTTACCCGGGGGGCGAGGTGGGCTATGGTGCCACAAGCCACATCAACGAGCCCGTATCGCTTTACGCCATGGGGGACAGCAGCCTGATGAAACACCTGCGGCAGTATGAGGGCAGCTGGTACCCCTGCACGCCCCTCATCGACAACACCCAGCTCTTCCACGCCATGACCGGCGCCGCGGGCATCCCCCGGCCCTCGCCCCTGAAGGCCGTCGTCACCCGCCCCGCCGCCTGCGCGGCCTGGTAAGACCATTTCCTGTCGCACTCAGTGACTCAGGCACTCACCCACTTCTTCGTCCCTGCTGCGAAGCAGCCGGACGGGACGACCGAATAGACTGGACAGACGGAATGGACTGAAAAGACGAAACAGACCAAAGAGCTGCAACAGGCCTTGCGAAAAGGGGCCGGTAAACGGTATGGTGGGATCCATAACCGTGAGGAAATGCCGCCATGAAGTACAATCCTGCCGTGATCAGCTTTTTTTTCCAGCGGGAGAGCACCAAGCGCAACATCCGCCAGCTCGTCAAGTTCCTTCTCGTCCTGTCGGCCATGGTGGCCGTCTACAGCATCCTCTTCCATTTCATCATGGCCGCCGAGGGGAAGGACCACACCTGGCTCACCGGCGTTTACTGGACCCTCACGGTCATGTCGACCCTGGGTTTCGGCGACATCACCTTCCAGACGGACCTGGGGAGGGTTTTTTCCATCCTGGTGCTGCTCTCCGGGATGATCTTTCTGCTCACCCTGCTGCCCTTCATGTTCATCAAGTTTTTCTATGCCCCCTGGATCGAGGCCGAGTCGAGAAAACGGGCGCCCCGGGAGCTTCCGCCGGAGACGAAGGGCCACGTGATCATCACCAACTACGATCCGGTCACCATGGCCCTGATCGAGAAGCTGGACGATCACAAGATCAACTATGTTCTCATCGTCGACGATTTCAAGCGCGCCCTGGAGCTCTACGACATGGGCGTCCGGGTGGCCGTGGGGGACATCGACGACCCGGAAACCTACCGGAGGCTGCGTGTCGAGCGCGCGGTGCTGGTCGTCGCCACCAACCGTGACGAGATCAACACGAATATCACCTTCACCGTCCGGGAATTGAGCGAGCAGGTCCCCATCGTCACCACCGCCGATTCTCCCTATTCCGTGGACATCCTGCAGATGGCGGGCAGCACCCGGGTGCTTCGGCTCTACGACATCCTCGGGCGCTCCCTGGCCGCGTGGACCGTGGGAGGCGACTGCCGCGCCAACATCATCAGCCGCTTCGACGAGCTGATCATCGCCGAGTTCGCCGCCATGGGCACCCCGCTGGTCGGCAAGACGCTGGCCGAGAGCAAGCTGCGCGAGAACTTCGGGGTGAACGTCGTGGGAATCTGGGAGCGGGGCCGCTTCGAGATCCCCCACGCCGAAAGCCGGATCGAGCGCACCACCGTGCTCGTGCTGGCCGGCTCCGAGAAAAACCTGGCGGCCTATGACGAGATCTACTCCTTTTACCACATCTGCCATCTCTCCGTGGATCCGGTCCTGATCGTCGGCAGCGGGCGGGTCGGGGACACGATTGCCGAGCGTTTCAAGGAACGGGGGAGCCCCTACCTGGTCATCGAGAAAAACCCGAAGAGGCTGCAGGACGAAGAGCATTACGTCGTCGGGGACGCCGCCGACATCCGCACGCTGCAGAGGGCCTGGATCGAGAAGGCCCCGGCCGCCCTGATCACCACTCACGACGACGCCACGAACATCTACCTGACCAAGTACCTCCGGAGCCTGCGGCCGGACATGCAGATCCTCAGCCGCGCAAACCTGGATCGAAATGTCTCCACGCTCCACCGCGCCGGGGCTGACTTTGTCATGTCCTACGCCTCCCTGGGGGCCAATGCCATCTACAACTTCCTGAAAAACGAGGACACGTGGATGCTGGCCGAGGGGCTCAACATCTTCCGCCTGAAGGTCCCGGAATCGCTGGTGGGAAAGGACCTGGCCCGCTCCAGGATCCGGGAGCTGTCGGAGTGCTCCGTCGTTGCCATCCGGGAAGACGGCGCGATGACAGTCAACCCCGACCCGCAGGTGACGATCCCGAAGGGCGCCGAACTGATCCTGATCGGGACGGAAGAAGGGGAGCGGAAATTTCTGCAGGCCTTCGAAGCCTGAAGGCCTGCATCCGTCCGGTCTTGCGGGGTAATCACTGATTAAGACGACGAAAAACGCAGGGTCATTTCACTTTGGCATTCTTTCCCTGCTGTGAAGAAGCATTCTAATGGTAGCGTGATACGTCGGCGTCTGTTTGACGCCTCTTGTCTGTCTCGTTCATTTTTTCATGATTGTTGCCACACGATTTTCGACTGAACGATGGTCCGCGATCAAAAAATACAATCTCGCTGCAGCCGCATTCCCACTTGTGATATTCACCCGCCCAGAACTGATTCCCAATCCTCTCTTGATGGACGATCTTCTTTGTCATATCCGCAACCTTCCTTCTCACCTCTCCACTGAATATTAGCGGAGACAACGGCAGCCGTATCAAGACTCTTTCGGTCAACTGCTCTTTCCTGACGAAATAGCTGTGAAAAGCATTGATGATTCTGTGTCTTCTGTGCTGGATTTCAGCTTGGAAAATGCCGCAATAAGGATGGGGATTCCTATACTAAAACAGTATTCAGGAGTGAATCGACAGTCAATAAAGATGAAAAGGCAGGGTCAGTCGACACTGCCTTCCTTCTTTCCGGCAAAGGATCCACAACAAATAACATAAACTCGACAACCGGCAACGTCGCTTCTATCAGGCTCAGCTGCCATACGATTAAACCCTGGTGCCATAGACTTACTTCCAACATTTCATGATTCCTCCATGACCGATCAGTCCGGGAAGGAACAGCATGATGATACGTCCAGGTCTTGTATTTCGCCTGCGACAGGAAGAATAAACCTTCGTACAAAGTATTTGCATATCAGAAGCCAATTGAAAAACTTATTGATTCTATTGATCATTAATATTTTGATGTCTTGAAACAGTCGTCTGATTTGTAAAATAAATTTACACCTGACACACAGAGGGGAGGACTATAGTTTATAGCTATAAGTAATCATGTAGCTTTTCGCGAATCTGAATTTTGTAAAAAATACTGACAGAATGCATGGTATTGCAACATAGATTCTTCATTTTCAATTCAATATCGCGACCGAGGATTCTTGGGTGCAAGCGGGTAAAATCAGACTGTGAATTTTTTGTGTACCTGACAGAACATAATAAGGTGTACTTCTATCCTTAATCTGGGGAATGGAGTCCTGGGGACGGAAAAGCGGCGGGTCTTCATGAAAAGACGGCCGAGCTGCCGAAGGAAGTGACCTTTGGTGTGCTCGGTTTTCAGTCTGCCTTTGCGGGATGACACAGTGTCCGCGTTGGTCTCCTGGAGTCAAAATGAAGCATAGTGACAGGAGGGCTTGAGATGAAAAAATTCATTAAGTACGGAACGGTCGTCATCGTTGTCGCCGCTGTCCTGCTGGCGGCATTTTACTTCCTTTTCCCGGAAACGGTGTTCAAGCTGGCGATCGATGCCCAGAGAAGCTCCGCCGATCTGGTCAGGAAGGAAGTCCAGGTCGACGATCACCGGATCGTCTACCTGGAAGGAGGAACAGGAGAAACTATCTTGCTCCTCCACGGATTCGGCGGTTACAAGGACCAATGGAACGCCTTCGCCAAGTACTTGAAGGGCTACCACCTGGTGATCCCCGACGTCGCCGGTTTCGGTGAAAGCTCGCAGGTGCCGACGGAGAATTACAGTGTCGAGAGCCAGGTGGGGCGCATCGACCGATTTGTGGAGGTGCTCAAGCTCGATAAATTCCACATGGCGGGCAACTCACTGGGAGGCGCATATGCTGCAACCTACGGGGCAAAACACCCCGGGAAGGTCCTGACCCTTGCCCTGTTGGACACCTCCGGGGCGCCATCGCAGAACAAGAGCGAGTTCCTCGTGCAACTGGAGAAGGGCAACAATCTGCTGCTGGCCGGCAACACCGAAGATGTCGATAAGCTGATGGCCCTGGTTTACGTGAATATTCCCGCCATCCCTCCGGCATTCAAGAAAATCCTGGTCGCAGAATGGATCGCCCACAGGTCGTTCAACAACAAAATATGGAACGACTCGCAGCCGCTCCAATTAACGTTGGCACCCGTCCTGCCCCGGATTCAGGCGCCTGTCCTCATCCTGTGGGGGGACCAGGACAAAGTGACGGACGTTGGGGGCGTTGCTTTCCTGGAAAAGAACCTGAAGAATTACAGGACCGTTATCATGAAGGACACGGGCCATGCCCCCATGATCGAGAAGCCTGAAGAAACGGCAAAGGCCTACCGGAGTTTCCTGAATGAGTAGAGATGAAAATTTTCTTCACTCATCGAGGCTGCTAACGGCTGCATCGTCCTTATCACGTATCCCGTCAGAATCTCAGGGGGCCTTTTCCTTCACGAGCACCCGGACGGTCAGCTCGCCTTTCAGGTTCTCGATGTCTTCCGGTAAGAACTTGTCACTGCCGGCCCCTCTCGGAGTTCCCAGCTCGAGATCGCCGCCCTCCTCGGCCACATACGTATTCCACCGACCGGGGAGATGAACTTTTTTCCCATATCGGACCGCCAGGGTCCACCACCCCCAGCGTCCCCCTCCCTCCGGACCGATCTTCCCGCCGTCTTTCGTCGTGTAAGCCCCCTTGGCCTCGATTTCAATGACGTCGCCCTTCTTGACGGACAATCCTGTCGGCACCCATGTGCCGTGCGGCACGTTGACGTTGGCGTAGTTTTGGCGTTCTTTCTTCTTGATCACCACCTGTATCGTTTTACTCCCCAACGGCGTGACCTTTCCCGTCTTCGGGCTGCCCCAGACGAATTCGACCGTGAGCGTGTGGGTGCCTGCGTTTGCGGCGGTGAAGTTGACCGTGTCGCTGTAATACTGCATGTCGGCCCGGCGCTTCCCGTCGACGGACCAGTACATGGCGTAGGCGCCGTCGGGCCTGAGGATTTCCGAGGCATACCGGGGGTCCAGGATCACCGCCTTGAAGTTCATCTTGTCGCCGACGAAGGCTTCCGTGGGGCCGTCGACGCGCAGGAGCACGGGACCGGGCGGAGGCAGGGGTTTGGTCGCCGACGAGGCTGCGGCCGCAGAGGCTGCCGGTTTCTTGGCCAGGGCCGCCTTGCAGTTGTCCATCTTCACGATGAGATGGCTGTCGGCAAGCTTCTGGAGAACAGGCCAGGCAGCCTTCGACCGGGCAACGGCATCATCCTCCGCCTTCTGCCCGGCGCAGAGCGGCATCTTTCTCATCTCTTCGATGCGCTTCCGGGTATTGGGCTCTTCGTTGACAACAACTCTGATCATCCAGTCGGCCATTGCAGACATTTGATTTTCATTGCAGGGCTGCCCTGGTTGAGGGCGGATGGACTGAACGTGGCTGCGGAATGTTGAGACCCTCGGGTCCGACGGGATACCCTGGGCGGCTGCCGCCTGTTGGACGGTGCCGGCGGCATCGTCATGGGCCTTCTCGCATTCCTGCCGAAGCTTTTCCATACGTTCAACGGCCGGGTCGAGCGCCTTGGCCTTACGGTCCTTCATCCTTTCCAGAATGGTTTTCATTCCTTCGACCTGCAGCAGGGGGGTCCCCGACAAGACAGCTGCCGGGTCGGGATTCAGGGTCACGTAGACCTCGTTGGCCCCGTCGAGAATCCTCTGAAGATTGCGGTTGAGTGTGTCTGCCTTTATGGCGTTATTGTAAGCATCCCAGGACAGCGGGTGGATCTGTCCCCAGAGAGACCTCAACCGGGCCTCGTCACGGCTCGTATTGCACACAACGGCATTGGCCTGATCGATCAGCCCGTTGAGCGTCGCAGACTTCGTCTCTGCTGCTCCGGCGGACGCGCGGATCTGGGATCGCAAGCCGGCTGCCTTCCCGCAATCGGCCAGCGCCTTGTCCGCCTTCGTTTTCAAGTCCTTTGCGTTGTGGTGAAGCGCATAGGCGTCTCCGAAGAGCGTGCCGATTTGCCGGTATGGTGTTTCGATCTCGGTACAGGCCAGCTTCATCTCGTTCCGCTTCTTCTCGAGCATCGCATTGAGTTCCCGAATGAGCTCATCCAGGTCCTTTGCATCCAAGTCCGCGGGGTAGACGGTAAATTCGGCCGACGGCTTCATCTGGAAGGCCATGAGGGCCCGCTTCTCCTCCTTGAAGCCCGCCTTCCGGATGACGAAGGGAAGGTCCCGGTCGCGGTATTTGTCCGGCTCCAGCTCGACCATGATTCGGCCCTTGATGCCCGTTTTATACGTTTTCCCGTCCAGGTCGACGTAGGCATCCCGAAGGGGTGTTCCCTTCGCGTCCCGCACCTCGATGACGACGTCGAGCCGAAGTTTCTTGTAAAGGACATACGAAGCCTGCAGCGTATGGTCCTTTTCAAGGACCTGCCGGAACGTGTCGGATGGGGAAAACCCGCCGACAGCGCCCCGATACCCTTTCATGTGACCGTAACGATAGGTGCCCAGGGAACTCGGATCAAGGATTGCCATGGATGGGTCGCTGTAGTAGCTCTGCGGGATTTCGAGATAGTGGCTGATGACCGGCAGATCCCTTGGCTTGATGTCCCGGTTCGGGTCGGAGTCATACAGGTTGGGGTCGCGGTCGTAATTGAAGCCCTCAGAGAAGGTGACGTGATTGCCGTTGATATAGAGGACGTCCCCCGGCGCAAGCCTGGGCACGGGCGTCCTGGAGGTATCGGTGGCGATAGGGACGTAGTTGCCCTTTTTATTCAGAACGGCCTCGATGCAGGCAAAGCCGTTTATCTGGCCCTTGCTCCGGTCGATCCGGCATGCCGGGCCGTACTCATCCACCCTCGGGTCGAGGCTGGCGGGGTTCGGTGGCATGGCGTCGAACCCCGTGAGCCTGTAAAAAACGTAATCGTAGCAGTTGAAGATCGCCCACGCCTTTGGTTCCGTGAGGACCAGGATCAAAAGAAGCGAAACTCCGGCGAGCACAATTCTCCCGAGCATACACCCCCCTCCGATGCATGACAGACCTGTGCATGAGACCATCCACGCTGTTGTATTCAATTTGAAAGGGTTAACGCCCTCCGGAACCTCCCGAATCCTTTCGAGCGTCAAAGATGCATGGAAAGATATGTATTTTGAAACGGGAGATTACGTATGTTCAGGCATGCTGTCAAGTTGCAATATTTTGCCTCCACCCGGGCCCTTCGTCCCACAAACCACTAGCCACTAGACACTTCTTTGCTGGTCACCGGTAACGGATCACTGCCGCGAAGCGGCTGCCTTGTGTCTTGCGGCAGTTTTCCTGTCCCGATTCCCGAAGCCTGAATCCCGAATCCCTTCTTTTTATCACTCAAACACTTTTCCCTGGTCACGAGCCACAGGCCAGATCACCTGCGTAAGCCCCCAATATCACAGCTGGATACCGGTGAACGGATCCCCGGGGGAATTTATCGGCAACTATTTGATAATTTTATATTTATGTTGAATTGCTGACCGCCATGCGATATGGGTTTCTCATCGCCACTAAGGGTACCCTCAAACTTAAGAACATGTTCAGACAGATCGCCGACACCTCCTTCAGCTGGGAATACTTCAGGGATGCCAACGGGTTTACCTATGTGTCCCCCTCGTGTACCCGCCTGACCGGGTATGCCCCTGAGGAGTTTTTGTCCAACCCCCGTCTACTGGGGGAGATTGTCCACCCATCCCACAGGGAATCGTTTCTGGAGCATCTGCACCAGGCCCCCCGCGACGGGGACGAGGCATGGCTGAGGCTGCGCCTGGTCTGCCGGGACGGAAGCGATTGCTGGGTGGAGCATGCCTGTCGGCAGCTCCACGATGCTCAGGGGAAGTATCTGGGCCTGCGCGGCAGCATCCGCGACATCTCGAAGTACAAGGACGACGAAGAACGCAGGAAAGCCTATGAGAACCGCTATCACGTCCTGGCCGAGCACCAGGCCGAGATCGTCTGCCGCTGGCTGCCCGACTCGACGCTCACCTATGTGAACGACGGGTATTGCAGACTCACCGGCAGGAAACGCGAAGAGCTGTTGGGAAAGAAATGGCTCACCCTCGTTCCCCCCTCGACCAGGGTCTCCACGGAGGCCTATCACCGGTCGCTTCTTTCCGAGCCGAGACTGAGCCTGTACGAATACGGGGTTACCACCGATAAAGTCGAGACCCGCTGGATGCAGTGGGTCGATGCGCCCATCCTTGACGAGAAGGGCGGCATCCTGGAGTTTCAATCATTGGGCTGGGACATGACCGAATATCGAAAGGCCCTCACGGACCTTCAGAATTCCGAGGAGCGCTTCAGGGCTTTCATGTCGCAGCTGCCGGCCCTGGCCTTCATCAAGGATGATCAAAGCAGGGTCCTCTTCACGAACCGCTACATGGAAGAGCTGATGGGCTCGCAGGACTGGATCGGCCGCAACGCCCTGGAAAATCTCCCCGAGGGGGTTGCGGCGAGGGTTATCGCCGACGACCGGCGGGTGATCGAGGGGGGGCGGCCCGCCGTGATCGAGGAGGCGATCCCCGTCAAATCGGGGGAGACCCGGATCTTTGAAACCCGCAAATTCCCCGTCGGCAGGGAAGGCAAACCGCCGTTGATCGGGGCCGTCGCCCTGGACATCACGGAAAAGAAGCAGGCCGAGGAGGCCCTCCGGGCCAGCGAGGAACGGTACCGTCTGCTTGCCGAGGCATCGCACGATGTGACCTACATCGTCGGACGCGACGACAGGGTCCTTTACGTCAACAGTTTCGCCGCCGGCATGCTCGGGATGAAGCCCGAGGAGATCGTGGGGCGAAGAAGGTCAGATTTCTTTCGCGGGGAGATCAACGAAAGACAGCGGCGATCGCTGGATACCGTCTTCACCACGGGTGAACCCTTCGAGATCGAGGGACCGATTCCGCAGGGAGGCGGGGTCACGTGGCAGCTCACCCGGCTGATACCCTTGAAAGACGGCAGCGGAGAAGTCTATGCGGTGCTGGGGGTCTCCCGGAACATCACGGACCGCAAGCGGATAGAGGATGCGCTGCGGGAAAGCGAGGAACGTTACCGGCAGCTGGCCGAAGCCTCCCGCGATTTCATCTTTGTCCTCGACCGCAACGACTGCTTCGTCTACGTGAACAGCGCCGCAGAGGAAGTTGCGGGGAAAAAACCCGAAGAACTCATCGGCCGTCCCCGGGCGAGCCTCGGTGTTCCCCCCGAGATGCTGGCAAGGCAGAAAGAGGCCAATAATACCGTCTTCGCAACGGGGGAGCCTCTATCCGCCGAGGGCCAGTACCTGATGGGGAAGGGGGGGCGGCCTGCCTGGCACAACGTCACTCTCGTCCCGTTGATGGACGGCAACGGTGGGGTCCAGGCCCTTTTGGGTGTTGCCCGCGACGTGACGGAATCGAGGGAGCGCGCCCAGCGGCTCGAGGAGGCCAACATTGCCCTCAAGGTGCTGCTGCGTCACCGGGAGGAAGACCGGCAGGATCTCGAGAAGCAGTTCCTGACGAACTTCCGGAAGCTCATCATGCCGAGCCTCGAGAAATTGAAAAAGACGGTGCTGACCCCCCGTCAGAGCGCCTACGTCGATGTGGTCGAGATGAATATTGCGAAGGTGTTCTCCGCTTCCGGTGCGGCGACGGGCCTTTCGCATCTGAATTTCACGCCCATCGAGATGCGGATCGTCGAATTCATCAAGGAGGATAAAACAACCAAGGAAATCGGCAGCTTGCTGAACCTCTCGCCCCGGACCGTCGAGTACTACCGCGACCGGATCCGCAAGAAGCTCGGCCTGAAAAACAAAAATGTCAACCTTCGATCCTACCTCTACACCATTCCCTGAGCCCAGATACTCACATTTTCCCGTAGTCTTTGCGTAATATGTCCGTATTGCCCCTTCTCGTCCAAGTGGGTAAGCTGCACACGGCTGAGTGTGCCCGGAGCATGGAAGGGGAGGGAACCTTTTCCTGCCAGGGCCGAACGACCGGCCGCAATTCGGAATTCGCGATGAGGAAGCACAAGCGGTACGACCTGGATCTCCCGGTTGCCGTCAAGGAGGCAGCGGGGAAGGCGGGCAACAGGATATTTCTGCTCAGAACGGTGGACATCTCCACCGGCGGGGTGCTTCTTCGCGCGCAGCGCGGCCTGCCCGCCGGGACGGAGGTGCGCCTGATCTTTTTTCTGCACTCCGACCCGCAGGAAGCGACGAGCGATCCGCGGTACTCGTTCCGCGGGACAGTGGTCCGGTCCGAGCCGGGGCAGTTTGCCGTGGCCTTTATCAAGGAGATGCAGGCTGCCGGGCCCGCTGCGATATCGGGGCCGGAGACTGAGGCGCCGGGCATTTCCCGCGGCGTCTCGAAGCGGCCGGACAAGGAGAGGACCTGATGCTGGTTAGCCGCGACGAGGCGAAAAAGGCCCTTTACGTCATGCCCGAAAGGGATCTCGTGGCCGACGAGACAGAGGCCATGCGCAGGGAGCTTCAGGAATGCATGCGGCAGAATATGGAAACGTTCGTCATCGATCTTGCCAGGGTCCGGACAATTGACCCCTTCGGTCTCTATATTCTCATTGAGCTCTACGAGTGGATCCGCAAAAGCGAGGGAGAGCTCATCATCGAAAATGCCTCGCGCGACCTGAAAAAGCTATTCCGGCTGATGAGGATGGACGGGCGCCTCACGATCAGCCAGACGGGATGGCCCAGTTAGGATGACCCCTCGGGGGAAGCAGCGCCCGGTGAATCGACGCCGTCCATTTGACTGCGTCAGAGGCATGGAGACGGCTTCGCAGGCACATGTTGAATGCGGGGCCGGCGGTTTTCTGCGGCGTCAAACCCCCTTTGCCCGCCGCTCATGCCTCTCGGGAAATGTCCGCACGGAGCATTTCCCCGCGCTCTTCCAGGAGATTCGCCGGAGCGCTTCCCCTTTTCTTTTATTGTTTCTTGCCGTTCACGCCGAATCATAGTACGATTCATCCCGTATACAGAAATAATCCCCATGAAATCTCTTTCCAGAATTGCCATCCCCTTGATGCTGCTTGTTTTTCTTGCGGTCCCGCAACCCCTGCGCGCCGAGGGCGAGCTGCGCCTGGCGGACCTGGGTGATTTTCGTCTCGAGAGTGGCCAGGTGATCCGTGAGTGCCTCCTGGGCTATCGCACCTTTGGAACATTGAACAAAGAACGATCCAACGCGATCCTGTTCCCCTCGTGGTTTGGAGGCACATCGAAATATCTCGTCGACCTCGGGTTCATCGGGCCGTCCAAACTGGCCGACACATCCCGCTATTTTGTCATTGCCGTGGATGCCTTCGGCAACGGCGTGTCGTCCTCCCCCTCCAACAGCAAAAAACAGCCCGGCCGCACCTTCCCGGAATTCACCGTGCGGGACATGGTGAAGGCGCAGCATCAGATGTTGACGAAGGTTTTCGGGCTCGGCAGGCTGCACGCCGTGATCGGCATCTCCATGGGAGGGATGCAGGCCTTCCAGTGGACGCTCTCCTGGCCCGGCTTTGCGCTAAAGGCCGTTTCCATCATGGGCACGCCCCGTGCGGCCCCTTCGGATCTGGTTCTATTCGATACGGGCCTGCGCGCCATTGACACCCTGAACGCCATCCGTGACGGCGAGGCCCTGGGGCCCGAGGGGTCAGCCGCCCTGCTGGCCCTTGCGGCGCTGACTCCCGAGTTTTACCTGAAGAACCTGTCCCGCTCCGACGTGACGCGTGCTCTCGATGGAGCGCAGGATATCCTCTCGAAATACAACCTCACGGACTGGGCCTGGCAGCTCAAAGCGATGGCCGGGCACAACATCTACAGGCGCCCTGTCACATCGGAAAAAGAGGCCGCCGGCGCCGTCCGCACGAAGCTCCTGGTGATTGTTTCCCGCAACGACTTCCTGGTGAACCCGGAGCCCTCGCTGGCCCTTGCCGGTTCCCTGAAGGCGGAAACGCTGGTGCTGCAGGGCGACTGCGGCCACTTCAGCGTTGTGTGCGAACCGGACAAGATAACCAACGCAACCGCAGCGTTCCTGAACCGACAGGACTAACGCCCCGGCCTGTCGTTGCGCACCCGCAGGGTGCGCGGCAATCTCGCCTTGCGGATGTTATTCTTCCGGATGCCCGAATCCCTCCTTCTCTTGACTTGTCCCTTGGTCCCCGGTCCCTCTCTTTTTCACCGGCCACTAGCCACTGCTTCAACGTCCACTGGATCCCTCGTCCCGACACCCTTGTCCCTCGTCCCTGTCATATCCGACATAAATGTCGAATCGGGATGTTTTTTAATGTCCTCCCGTCAATTTTCTTTTATGGATTCTCCCGCGTTTATAAATACTTAAGACAAATATTCTCCAGCATTCTTTTCTGGTAATCTTCTTGCAACAAATGAAATAAGAAGATCATCCTGATCACACGGCCGCTCCTGGAACGGAACAGATTTCAAATCTGTTACATATTCAAACTTCATTCTGCTTTTCCGATTCAATTCCAGGAAAAATTAATTGCTGGGGGTGCAATTCCCCGAAGCTGGCTTCGAAAACGTTTGCACGCGACCTGCTGCCTGATGCCGGGTAGCGCGCATAATAACAGGGAAAATCCCTTCCCTGAGTTTCTAAATTCCCGGCACGTTGTTGTCAGGAATTTTCATTTGTCATTCCCTCGAAAGAGGGAATCCGGATCGGTTTTCTGGATGCCCGTTTTCACGGGCATGACATCTCTTTGATACCCCGTAGCTTGCTGCGGGGTAGTTCATTCAGGGAGAAATACGCCATTCAGGAGAATTCCTGGGCGAGGACATATGATTATCGTTGCGATTTCGCTGACATTATTAATGATATCCGTGATCGCCTATTCGCTTTGCCGCATACCGTCGAGGGCCTGCGGTAATGTTTGTGATAAATCTCTGAGATTTGACAACAACCGCGCCGACGCAAGGCGTTTCGAAGATCTCCTGGCAAACGGCGATGCCGGAAGTGTTCACAGGATCTTGAAGGCGCTTCAACAAAGAGGCGATATCGATATTTTCGAATCGGACAAAGAAATCTATGTAAGCGAGCATCGCAGTGTATCTGCAGATAAACGCCGGAAGATCACGCGCGGCCTGCTTGTTTCTGATTATGATCCTGTGGAAGATTTCCGCAATCTGAGCGTAATGTCCCGGTTTAATCCCGACGCCCGGGTTATGAATGCGGGTAAAGACCTGTGCGTTAGCAGGTACGAAACGGTATCCACGACACATCACGAAGAAAGCAAAGATGACCTGTTTGCATCAGATTACGATATCATCGAATTGTTGGAGAATCTGACCATACGATCCGGCTGTATCCCTGCTATTCAAACCCCATCATAATACTTCATTCTGAATAGACTTTTTCTTTTGTCCTATTGCTTGCTGCTTGTTCTTTGTGGCTTGTTTTTTCCCAATTAACCAGTTACCCAATCAACGAGTAACTGCTGCGAAGCAGCCGGCACTCAGGCACTTTCTTCACGTAACACATAACACTTCTTCACTGATCTCGGGTCACCGGTCCACTGGTCACCGATGCGTAGCAGCTGCTCAGTCGACCAGCATCAGGCAGTAGAGGTTCTGCGTTTCCGTTTTCTCTTTCAGGGTCTGGATGAAGAACCCGTTGTTCCTTGCCGTCTGAAATACATCGATCCCGCAGGACTCCATGGACGGCCTGGCCTTGCCGGGCTGGATGCAGGGTGCGTCCTTGACCTTCGAGCACTCCTTGCACAGGGGGCAGGGGCCCGCGAGGTAGACGAAGGACTTGTAATAGCCGTCCTTGAAAATCTCGCCTTCCATTTTCACGAGCATGTCGAAAATGCCCATGTTCCGCTTGCCCCGCTCGGGCGTCCGGGGGGCCTCGATGTGAAAGAGGATGGCGCGCTGGTAGCAGTCGAGGACTCTTCGGGTCTCCTCTGGGGTGGGGGTTGTCGGGGGGCAGCAGTGGCTGATCCTGTAGGGGCAGCCGAACAGGCACTTCATCCGGACCCACGCTGCCGTGACCACCGTGCTCGGGTGGATCACCTTCGCATGGCTCACACCTTCCGCGATTGCCTTTTCGCAATACTTTTCCAGATCCGCACTCCGCATGGCACCTTCTCCTTTGCCGGGTTGATCGGGACCCCACTCGTTTTTTTACCGCACAGCTTCTCATAAAGAAAAAGGGGGCACTTGTCAAAGACTACCTTCGCCCTGCCGGGCTTGCTCTTTGCCGCATACCGTCGAGGGCTTACGGTCATGTTTCTGATAAATCTCTGATATTTGACAAACGAGCCGATGCAAGGCGTTTCGAGGACCTCCTGGCAAACGGCGATGCCGAAAGTGTGCACAGGATCTTGAAGACGCTTCAACAGAGGGGCGATATTGATATCATCGAATCGGAAAAGGAAATCCATGTAAGCGGGAATCGGAGTGTGTCTGCAGACAGACGCCGGAAGATCACGTGTTATGACCCTGTTGAGGATTTCCGCAATCTGAGCGTAATGTCCCGGTTTGATCCCGACGCCCGGGTGATGAATGCAGGTAAAGACCTGCGCGTCAGCAAGTGCGAAACCGGACCCGCGGCAGAGCACGGGGAAAGCAAAGACGACCTGTTTGCTTCAGACTACGATATCGTTGAATTGTTGGAGAATCTGACCGTAAGACCCGGCTTCATCCCCGCTGTTCAAACCCCGTCATAAAAACCGCATTTGTCCCTTGCAGTTCTTCTTTTTCCCCCACTGACCACTGGCCATTGCCGCGCAGCGGCAATGCATTTCCCCCATGCCGGCGCGGTTACAACGTGCCGGAGAATATCCGGGAGAAAAATTCCATCACCCGATCCCAGGGAGGACGCTGCGACCACGCATCCCGGGTGATCTCGTTCGACGCGGCGACATCGCGGTTGAACAGGTCTTCCATGGCGTCGGCGAAATCGGTATCGAGGATGATCGCATTGATCTCGTTGTTATACTGGAAGCTCAACAGATCCAGGTTTGTGGAGCCGACGGTGGACCATGCGCCATCGATGACGGCGGTTTTTGCGTGCAGCATCCTGGAGCGTCTCTCGTAGAGTTTCACACCGGACTCCAGCAGATCTTCATAGCGTGACCGGCTCGCGTAGAAAGCGAGTTTGGAGTCGCTGACACCCGGAAGGATGAGTTTCACCTCCACCCCGCGTCGGGCGGCGTCGGTGACGGTGTCTACGAACTGCTTGTCGGGAACGAAGTACGAGGTCGTCAGATGAACGGACGACTTTGCGTTCTTGATCGCCGAGATGTACATGAAATACGTCAGGCGGTTCAGGGCGCCCGGCGTGCTTCCGATGACCTCCACATAGGCACGCCCCTCGGGTTTCATCTCGCCGATGTACTTCTTCTCGTCGAGTTCGGGGCCTTTCTGGTCGCGCCACGTCTCGAGGAAAAGCTGCTGAAACTGCGCAACGGACGGGCCGGCGATCCGCACGTGGGTGTCGCGCCAGCCAGACTGCGCCTCTGCTCCCGGCGCACTGCCCATGGACCGGCCTTTCGAATAGACCCCGCTGAGGTTCACCCCGCCCGTGAAGGCAACCTTGCCGTCGACGACGACCAGCTTGCGGTGATCCCGGTTGGTGAGCAACTGGGCTTTTTTCACCTTCAGGGGATTGACGGGATTGAACTCGAGCACATGGACCCCCGCGTCCTTCAGTCTCTTGAAGAACGCCGGCGGCGTGCTCATGCATCCCACGCTGTCATAGATCAAATTGACCTGGACCTTTTCAGACTGTTTCCGGATGAGCAGATCGGCGAAATGGCGTCCCACCTCATCATCGTCGAAGATGTATGTCTCCACATTCACATGCTCTTTCGCCTCCGAGATCGCCTCCGACATGGACGCAAAGGTTTCCGGGCCGTCCACCAGCAGAGTCACGTGGTTCCTCGCCGTCAGGGGAGGGCCGCCGAGAGTTTCCATCAGCGAAAGATTTGCCTGGATGAGTTCCGCGGAGCCTGTCTTTTGCTTCAGCCTGGACATGATGTCCCTGGATTTTGAGTCGGACAGCTCGCCGCGGGGGCCGACGATCACGGGCGGCGTCCCGTCGTCCGTGCGCCCGTCCTCCATGCGTGAGACATCGGGCAGAGCGGCGTGGCAGCCAATCAGTGAAACAGCACACAGAAGGCATGGGAACCCGCCTGTTTTTATCCAGCGGAGCATGGAATTTCCCCTGTTTCAGATGATATCCCTACCCAAATATTTAAACAGAAAAGCATCCGGTTGACCAACGAATTTTTACTTCATGCCGCGGGTTCCATGCCGGTTTCGCCACAGGGATTCTGCTTCCCTTCCCGATTCCCGAAGCCTGAAGCCCGAATCCCTTTTTTATCACTCAGACACTTTTTCACTAGTCACCAGCCACAACCACTTCTTCACCGCCCCCAGGGGTCTGTTATTGCGAGCACCCGCAGGGTGCGCGGCAATCTCGCCTTGCGGTTGTCGTTCTTCCGGACGTCTGAATCCTGAATCCCTGATCCCCAGTCTTTTCTTCCTCGGGTATTACTTCTTCTTGAAAGCGGTAATTTGATGTATGATGAAAAGCATCAAGGATTATAATTAATCAGGATGGGCCTGATGCGGTTGCTGCAGAAACCACGCTGCGGGAAGATGTTTTGGACAACAGGAAAGGAGAAACGTAATGGGAGACAAGGGCGGCAAGAAAGATAAGGAAAAGAGTAAGAAACAGCACGACGAAAAACTGAAACAAAAGTCAAAAGAGAAGTTTGATAAGCAGCCAAAAAGAAAGCCTTGATAGAAAGACGGCAACACCACCCTGTTGACAGTCTATCTCTTGTGTTTCAACCACGCCGGGAAGTTCGACCCTTGTCCTGTTCCAGGCCTGGCGGCTCTTGGCCGAATCCCGAATCCCTTTTCTTACATGACACTCGACACATAACACATCTTCACCGACCACCAGCCTAGCCACTTCTTCACCGCCTCCAGAGGTCTGTCATTGCGAGTCACGGACCCAGTCTGCGGACGGGGTTATCGATGAAAGAAACGTCCTTGAACCTCTCCCTCCCCCCTGGCGGGAGAGGGCAGGGGTGAGGGGGCCTTGAAAACATTCACCCTCCCCTTTATCCCCTCCCGTCAAGGGAGGGGAACTGATTGGAAAACCTCCCGTCGATGGAGGGGAAACGCGACGGCCGTTTCTTAGGAGCACCCGCAGGGTGCTCGGCAATCTCGCCTTGCGGTTGTTATTCTTCCGGACGCCCGAAGCCTGATTCCTTCATTTCTTCACTCAGACACTCGAGCACTCAGACACTTAGACACTTCTTTATCCCTGCCGCGCAACGGCCCGGGGTTGAATGACCCTCGGCATCGGTGTATAATTTCAAATAACCCCGCATCCGGATAGGGCAGGGCAAAGCGCGGGTCTTTGGAAGATGGAAGCTCGCTTGAGAAAAAAACTCATTTTGACTGGCGCCGCCGTCTTAATCGTGCTGGTGGCGGCCATCGTCGTTCTCGTCAGTCAGGCAAACCGGCTCATCAAGCATCAGCTGGAGCAGGCCCTCGGTGAGAATTTCGCGGTCGAGAGCCTCTCTCTGAGCTGGAACCGCGTCGAGGTCAACGAGCCGCGGTTCATGAAGGACGGCCGGATCGCCGCACAGGCCAAACGTATCGTCCTGAAGCCGGAAATCCTCGATCTCCTGAAGCCGGGCTTCTCCATTTCAAGCGCTGTTCTCGAGGAACCGACCCTGATACTGGAGATCGACAGGAGCGGGCAGTGGGTGGTGCCGATCGTCATCGGGAGGAAACCGGAAACCCCCTCCGCCCCGAAGGCCGGCCCCCTTTCTTTCGACAGGATCGAGGTCAGGGAAGGCACGCTCTTCTTCCAGGATCACCGGCGGCCGGAGCCGAACCGCGTGGAGCTCCGGAAGATTAACCTGCGCCTCGATCACGTTGCCTTCCCGCTCAAGGATGCGCCCTCGACGTTCACCTTCCAGGCTCAGCTTGCCGGCAGTCTGGTCTCCGGGGCGGCAAGCGGCAGCGGGACCTTCCATCTCGATACGCTGGCCGTCAGCGGCAGGTTCGAAGGACAGGATCTCGTCTTTCTGGACGGGGGCGCCGCCGGACCCGTATCCCGTGTGCAGGGCATGAGCTTCACGGCGGCATCGGAACGTGTGGCGGAAAAACCCCTGCTCCTGACGGATCTCGTTTTGATCAAGCCCTATCTGCGCCTTCAGAGCGATCGGAAGGGGAAGCTTTCCTCCCCGCTGCCGGGCGGCCCGCCGGAGGCCCAGGCAGGGAAAAGAGAGAGGGCCGCGCCGCCTGTGGAGGTGAAGAACCTCAAGATCGAGGGCGGCGAGCTGCTCTACCTGGATGGAAAGATCGCCCGAAACCCCTATCCCGTGCGGATCACCGACATTGACCTCACCGCCGATCAGCTGTCCTTCCCCGTGGACAACCGGAACACGGCCTGGCGGCTTTCCGCCCGCATGCCCGGAAACCAGGGCACGGGCGTGCTGACTTCCTCCGGAAACACGGCGCTGAAGACACGCGACACCAACGCCAAGGTTTCACTTCGTAATCTGGATCTCACAAGCGTCAAGCCCTACCTGCTCAAAGAGGGCGATGTCGACGTCTCCAGGGGCTTTCTTGACCTGGACGTGGATCTCGGCATCAGGAAGAGGATGCTATACGCCCCGGCTCACTCCGTGCTGCGGGATCTCCAGTTCGTCGGCGGCAGGGGCCTGAAGGATCAGTTTCTGGGCGTGCCCCGGCAACTCGTCGTAGACGCGCTGAAGACGAGCAACAACCAGATCGAAATTGACTTCGTGCTCGAGGGGAGCCTTGACAACCCGAAATTCAGCCTGCGCGAAAGCATGGTCACGCGCCTCACGGTTGGTCTCGCCAAGAGGCTCGGGCTGTCCGTCATCGAGACGGGTGGATCGGTGATCATCCAGGGCGGCCAGATCCTGAAGGGTGTCGGGGATGTCATGAAACAGATCTTTAAATAGGACCCTTCTTTTTCTTCCACTGATCCCCGGTCACTCTCTTTCTTCTTCACATAACACATAACACTTCTTCACCCGAATCCCCTTTTCCTAATCAACCAATTACCCAATCAACGAATCACTGTTGCGTAGCAGCACACTGGTCACCGGTCCCTTTCTTGTTTCTCTCAGACACTCAGGCACGCAGACACTTTTTTGCTTCAGCGAAGCTCGTCGGGCTTGCCTTCCGCTGCAAATGAATGTATTTTGTATTCACAATTGCACGGCATCTCATTCCACATGGTGGATTGCACCCGTTATGGCGACTCGGAGCCGATCGAGGAATAAAATCGTGGTCCTGGCCGATGACCTGACCGGCGCCAACGACACGGGGGTGCAGTTTGCAAAGCAGGGGCTGAAGTCCCTTGTCCTGATTTCCCTTCCCGATTCCCCCTCGGAACTCGAAGAAGATGTGCTGATCGTCGACACGCAGAGCCGGGCCTTGTCCCCGGCAGAGGCGTATGAAAAGGTAGCGCAGACGGTCAGCCTCTTCCAGGACCGGGGGCCCTTTCAGACCCTGTACAAAAAGATCGATTCCACCCTGCGCGGCAATCTCGGCCCGGAAATAGACGCCCTGATGGACGTCTGCGGCTTCGCGCTTGCCGTCGTGGCCCCTGCCTTCCCCAGGAACGGGCGGATGACCGTGGGGGGCTGTCACTTCCTGGGAAACGCCCCTCTGGAAGCGACGGAAATTGCCAGGGACCCCCTCTGTCCCGTCAGCGAATCGCACATTCCGACGTTACTGGCGGCACAGACCAAAAGAAAAGTGGGGCATGTCGGGATCAAGAGCGTGCTGGCCGGCTCCGACGGCATCCTGGATGCGATGAGGCGGCTCTCTGAGGACGGCCGCGAGGTCCTCGTCTGCGACGCGTGGCAGGATGATCATCTTACAATGATTGCCATGGCCGCCGTGCGGCTCGACAAACCCGTGCTGTGGGTGGGCTCGGCGGGATTGGCCGAGTCCCTGCCCCTGGCGCTGGGCCTGGGCGCCGCGACGGCCGACAGAATGCCCGTCGTGGTGATCGCGGGAAGCGTGAGCGGCGTGACGCGGGGCCAGGTGGCGATGCTGAGGCAGCGGGCCGACGTGGCCTATATCGAAGTCGACCCCCGCGCCTTCTTAAAGCCTGATACTGCGCAGGCGGAGATGGGCCGGTGTTTCCAGGCGGCGGTCAACGCCGTCGGGACCGGAAAGGACGTCGTGATCGTCTCCGGCCACAGCGATGAAGTCGTGGCCCGGACGATCGAGGAGGGCCGCTTGTCAGGCCTTACCCCCCGGCAGAGCTCCGAGGCGGTTGCCGGGGCCCTGGGCGGCCTGTGCCGCCGGATCGCGCTGCATGCGAAGCTGGGCGGCCTGGTCCTGACCGGGGGCGACATCGCCGTGAGCTGCTGCCGCAGCCTGTCGGCAAACGGCATCTCGGTCATCCAGGAGGTCGCTCCGGGCATCCCCGTGGGCGTCCTGAAGGGCGGGCAATGCCCCGGCCTGGGCGTTGTAACCAAGGCAGGCGCATTCGGCGCCGAGGATGCGCTGTGCAAGGCCGTCGATTTTCTGAAGCTGTTTCGGATATCGCCGGGGGCGGACACCGCCGCGTGAGCGCTTCATTTCCGCGGTCAGTTCTGCAGCACATATTCATGAGGTAATAAAACAGGTTGCACAAAGATCCATCTGAAATGAGTATCTGTGATTCCGGATACCCGATTTCTCGAGTACAAGCTTGATCCGGAATCCAGCATTGCTGGACACCTTCCCGTTCGGTGTCATCAGGAATCCATTGTCCAATACGCAACCTGTTTATCGTTCCCTGCAATAATATGATTCGTCAGGAGACACAGGCATGACAGAAAAGAAACCGATCATCGGCATCAGCATGGGCGATCCGTCAGGCATCGGCCCTGAAATTGCCGTGAAAACCCTGGCCCGGAAAGAAATCTACGAGATCTGCAAACCGTTGATCGTCGGCGACGCGAACGCCATCAAAGACGCATTGAGGATGACCTCCCTGGATCTCGAGATCAATTCGATTTCAGCGGTCAAGGATGCCCTATTTCAATTCGGCACCCTGGATGTGTACGATCTGAAGAATGTAGACATGGCAAAGCTGCAGTATGGAAAAGTATCGGCCATGTCGGGCAATGCGGCCTTCGAAGCCATCAGGAAGGTGATCGAGCTTGCACAGAAAAAGGAGATCGACGCGACCGTGACCGGGCCGATCAACAAGGAATCCATCAACCTGGCCGGGCATCATTATTCGGGGCATACGGAGATTTATGCCCATTACACCAACACGGAAGATTACACCATGATGCTCGCACATGAAAATCTGCGGGTCGTTCACGTGTCGACTCACGTGTCCCTGAAAGAGGCCTGCGAGCGGGTCAAGAAAGACAGGGTGCTGAAAGTCATCAAGCTGGCCTGGGAAGCCTGCAGAAAGATCGGGATTGCCGATCCCCGGATCGGGGTGGCAGGCCTCAATCCGCATGCGGGCGAAAGCGGCATGTTCGGCAGAGAGGAAATCGAAGAGATCATCCCTGCGATCGAGGAGGCAAAGGCGCTGAAGATCAATGCCGACGGGCCCATCCCCCCGGACAGCCTGTTCTCGAAGGCGAAGGGCGGTTTATACGACATCGTCGTTGCCATGTATCATGACCAGGGTCATATCCCCCTCAAGGTGGTCGGTTTCAACTGGAATGAGCAGAAACAGAAATGGGATTCCATCAGCGGGGTGAACATCACCCTCGGCTTGCCGATCATCCGGAGCTCCGTGGATCACGGCACGGCATTCGGCAAGGCGGGCAAGGGCACCGCTTCTGAACTGAGCCTGGTGCACGCCATCGAATACGCCGTCAAGATGACCCGCAATTAGCGGTTGAGGCCCTGGGAATAGTCGGATGCAAGACGGCTGCGGGCCGTCTTCAAAACCTTCAAACGACAAAGGAGGATGCTATGAAACGGTTTTACCTGCTGTCATTGATGTTTACATTGGCCGTTACGATGTTCGCCGTCCCATGCGCATGGGCGGCCGATCCCGTCAAGCTGGTCTTCGCCTCCGCCTACGCGCCGGTGGACCACCAGAGCCAGACCCTGGTCAAGTTCGGCGAGCTGGCCGAGAAGTACAGCAACGGCGGGCTGAAGGTGAGCGTCGCCGTCGGCGGCGTCCTGGGCGGTGAGCGGGATGTGGCCGAGGGGATCCAGGTGGGCACGGTGAACGGGGCGATCCTGGGCGGTATCCTCCAGAACTTCGACCCGGCCATGTCCATTCTCGAGTTTCCCTTCCTGTTCAAGAACGACGCGCATGTGCGGGCCGTCATGGAAGGGCCGGTGGGCGACAAGATCAGGGCCCGGCTGATCGCGAAGACCAACATTCGCATTCTCTACTATGTCATGCGCACGCCCCGGGAGCTGACCACCAAGAAACCCGTCAAGAGCCTTGCCGATGTCAAGGGCATGAAGATCCGCGTCCCGGAGATGCAGGCCCACCTGGAAACCTGGAGAGCCCTCGGGGCCACCCCCACGCCTCTGGCCTTCACCGAAGTCTACACGGCCCTGCAGCTGGGGACGGTCGACGGGCAGGAGAACCCTCTCGGGGTCATCTACGCCAACAAGTTCTACGAAGTCACCGAGTACCTGGCCCTCACGGACCACCTGGTGGGCTTCATGATGATCGTCATGAACAACGACACGTACAAGAAGCTCAATCCCAGCCAGCAGAAGGCCCTCGACCAGGCAGCCAAGGAAGCGTCGCGCTTCAACGACCAGTTGCTCAAGAGCATCAATGCGGACATCGAAAAGCAGCTCTTCGCGAAGATGAAGGTCACGAAAATCAACAACGCCCCCTGGCGCGAGGCAACCAAGGACGTCTACAAGAGCTTCCTGAAGTATGACGGCTTCGGAGATCTCTACCTGTCCATCCGCAAGGTCGGCGAGAAGTACTGATCGGAAGCCTGTCATTATTCTTACTGCGGCAACTGAACATCGCCGCCATGTCATGCCGGACTTGATCCGGCATCCAGTCATTTGTGGATTCCCGCCTTCGCGGGAATGACGCTTCGCGGTACTATGTTGCCTGTCTGATATGACAAGGGGAGGTTTGAGGGTAAACATGACACGGTATATGGACATGCTCGAGGCCATGATTCGCTGGACGGTCGTCGTGCTGCTCGCCGTCATGGTGGCCGCCATCGGCTCGCAGGTCTTCGCCCGGTACCTGTTCCACCAGTCGCTGTACTGGACGGAGGAGCTGGGCCGTCACGTGATGGTGTGGATGATCTTCCTGGCCTCCGTGATTTGCGTTCGAAGGGGGCATCACCTCAGCATCACACTGATCAAGGAGAGGCTCAGCCCCCACAAGCAGGCGCTGCTGCAGCTCGTCGGGGCGGTCGTCCTGGCGTACTTCTTTTACATGATGGTCGTCCATGGCTGGACGCTCACGCAGAAGACCATGGTCCAGCGATCCAGCGCCATTCACTACCCGATGGGCTATGTGTACGCCGCCCTGCCGGTCAGCGGGCTTCTCATGTTCATCGTCAACCTCGAGGTCATGATCAAAAGCGGCCTCGAGTTTTTCGCAAAGCGCAAAAGCGAAGCCGTCGCGCAGCCCGCCGGGACGGGAGGCGAATCGAAATGACCATTGCAATCATCTTCGTCGCCCTTCTGCTCATCGGCGTTCCCGTGGCGTTCACCCTGGGGCTCACGGCCCTGGCCTACATTGCGCTCGAGACCCCTCTTCCTCCCCTTGTCGCCTTTCAACGGATGTTTACCAGCGTGGATTCCTTTCCCTTCGTGGCCATCCCGTTTTTCATGCTGGCCGGAAACCTGATGGGTGCCGGCGGCCTGGCCCAGCGCATCATCAACCTGGCGCGTGCGCTGGTGGGCCATCTGCGGGGCGGCCTGGCCAACGTCACCGTCGTCTCCAACATGATCATGGGCGGCATCTCCGGCTCATCGGTTGCCGATTGCTCAGCCCTGGGCTCCATCCTGATCCCGGCCATGCAGAAGCAGGGGTATCAATCCCGGTTTGCCGGCGCCGTCAATGCCACCGCCTCCACGATGGGCATCATCATTCCCCCGAGCATCCCGATGATCCTGACGGGTGCGGCCACGAGCCTCTCCATCCGTGATCTCTTTTTCGGGGGACTGGTGCCGGGCATCCTGATCGGCCTGGGGATGCTGGTGATCACGACGTACATTTCCAAGCGGAGGGACTACCCGAAATTCCCCCGCGCCACCGCCCGCGAGCTGCTGAAGGCGGTGTGGCGGGGGCTGCCCGCCTTCATCATGGTCGCCATCATCCTGGTCGGGATCATGACCGGCATCTTCACGCCGACGGAGGCCTCCGTCGCAGCGGTTCTGTATGCCATACTGGTCGGCCTGATCGACCGGGAGCTGACCTGGAAGGGGTTCTATGATTCGATGCTCAATGCGGCCGTCTCCTCGGCCGTGGTGATGATCGTCATTTCGACGGCGGGCCTTCTGACCTGGCTGCTGGCCTACTCCATGATCCCTCAGAAGCTGACGGTCGAGCTTGCCGGGGTCGTCGACTCGCCGACCACGCTGCTGGTCGTCCTCGGGGTGGTCTTCCTGCTTGTGGGCTGCGTGCTGGACGTCTCCCCGGCGGTCCTGCTTTTCGGGCCGGTCCTGCTGCCCCTGGTGACCGCCGTCGGGGCGGACCCCATCTTCTTCGGGGTCATGATGGTCTTCGCCCTGGCCATCGGCCTGATCACGCCGCCCGTCGGCACGACGATGATGCTGTCGGCCTATATTGCCGGGGTGACCATCCTGGATGTCGCCCGGGAGGCCGTTCCCTATCTCCTTTACATGATCGTGCTGCTCTATGTCCTGATCTTCTTCCAGGGCCTCGTGTTATGGGTCCCCAACTATCTCTTTCACTGAGCGAGGGTCGCGTTTGAAAGGGTTGCGCTGCTTTCTGAACGGACCGCCACAACCCTTTTGAGGAGGCATTGATGAAGGACGTAAAGGTCGAGCTGCCGTATGGAAAAGGCACGATCCATGCCGATGTGCCCGCAAAAAACCTTGTCGGCGTCTATTCGCCGAAGGACGTCCGGCCTGTCGCCGATGTGAAAAAGGAAGTGATCCGGGCGCTCGCGAACCCGATCGGGTCCAAACCCCTGCGCGAGCTGGTCCGGGGCGCCGGCAAGGTGGTCATCGTCGCCGACGACAACACCCGCCTGACCCCCACGGACAGGATCATCCCCGTTCTGCTGGACGAGATGAACGCCGCCGGCGTGAAGGATGCGCAGATCACCGTTATCATCGCCCTGGGTACCCACCGGTTCATGACGCAGGAGGAAATCCTCCAAAAATTCGGCGAAGAGGTCGTCAGACGCGTGGCCGTCAGGAACCATGACTACAAGAATGAAGCTGAATTGATTGATCTGGGCACCACACCGAACGGCACGCACGTGACGGTCAACCGGGAAGCCTACGAGGCCGACTTCAAGATCGGCGTCGGGAGCATCGTGCCGCACCACATCCCCGGGTATGCGGGCGGCGCGAAAATCGTGCAGCCGGGCATCTGCGGGGAGCAGACAACGGCCGAGACGCACCTGTTGAGCGTGAAAACTCCGCGCTCTCTTTTGGGCGTCACGGAGAATCCCGTGCGGACGGAAGTGAACGCCATCGCGCGCAGGGTGGGCCTGAACACCATCCTGAACACGGTCCTGAATCGCTACGGTGAAGTCGTCGAGGCGTTCTTCGGGGACGTGGTGGACGCGTTCAACGAAGGGGTCAAGCTGTCGCAGAAAGTCTATGCGACGGTGATCCCGGAAGAGGCGGACATCGTCCTGTCCAGCTCCCATCCCTGCGACATCGAATTCTGGCAGGCGCACAAGACCCTGTATCCATCCGACCTTGCCGTCAAGGCGGGGGGGATCATCATCGTCGCCACGCCATGCCCGGAAGGCGTGGCCATGACCCACCAGGACATCCTGGAGGTCACCCGCAAGGACGCGTGCGGCCTCCGTGAGATGGTGTCCTGCAAACTGCTGCAGGATGAAGTCGCGGCGGCTCTTGCCATCGCATGGGCCCAGGTGAAGGAGCGGGAGTCGGTGTACATCGTTTCCGACGGCATCTGTGCTGAAGATGCCGAAAAGCTCGGGTTTACCCATTTTGAAACGATCCAGGATGCGCTTGTCGCGGCGTTGCGGGCCAAAGGGGACAATGCCCGCATCACCGTGCTCACTCACGCGCCGGACATGCTGCCTGTGATCGTGCCGAAAGAGAGGAAGTGAGAAGAGTCATCGCGAGCCGAACCCTTAGAGAACTTCTCCTTAGTCTCCCTCTCCCTTGACGGGAGAGGGTAGGGTGAGGGTGAAAAAAGGTACGGGGAACATTCCCCCTCACCTCGGTCCTCTCCCACGAAGGGGAGAGGAAGATTAAGGGATTGGGTATTCACAGGCGTGGCGATCTTCGTTTGAGATCTTTATGTTGATTCGGTAACGAAGATTGCGTCGCGGAGTTTACCCTGAGCCTGCCGAAGGGCTCCTAAGAAACAGCCTCCACGCTTCCCCTCCCTCGACGGGAGGGGATGGAGGGGAGGGTGGCTGGGTCTCAAGCCCCCTCACCCTTGCCCTCTCCCGCCGGGGGAGAGGGCAATTTGTGGTTGCCTTTCCCGCGGTGGGGAGAGGGCGTTCCATCGATAACCCCGAATCCAATCGGGGTCCGGCGCTCGCAATGGCGTTTTTTCCAACAACCATCACATTATTACGGGGAGCGTTAAATAGATGGCACATGGAGCAGGGGGAAAACGGCCCCCATGCAGGTTTTGTCATGCCTGCGCAGGCAGGAATCCACGAAAAGACTGGATTCCGGGTCAAGCCCGGAATGACAGAGCTCCGTGTTGAGAAGGCGTTTGTGCAACCTATTTGATGACCTCATTAAAAACAAAGGACGGAGGGAAAATGAAAAAGAGTATTGTCGTCACGATCATGGCCATGGTGGTCTTGCTCGCCGTCGGGCAAGTCGGTGCTGCAGAATTCAAAGCGACCATGAAGATGGGCTCCACCCAGCCCAGCGACCACCCCTACATGGTGGGCGCCCAGAAGTTTTCCGACCTGATCAAGCAGCGGACAAACGGAAGGATCGTCATCAACCTCTACCCGAGCTCGCAGCTGGGCAAGGGCGAGCGGGAGATGGTGGAGAGCATGAAACAGGGCATCATCGAGCTGGTGGTGAGCTCGACGGGTCCGCTGGGCGGGTTCAGCCCCTCGATCAACATCCTCGACATCCCCTACCTCTTCCGCGATTACGCCCACGTGGACGCCGTCCTGGACGGGCCAATCGGGCGGCAGCTGCTCAACGACATGGACAAGCACGGGATCGTCGGCATGGCATTCTGGGAGAACGGTTTCCGCCACCTGACGAACTCCAAGGTCGCCGTGAAGACCGCGGAACAGGGCAAGGGCCTCAAGATCCGCGTCATGGAGAACAAGGTGCACCTTCTTGCATGGAAGACGGCGGGCCTGAACCCCACGCCGATGGCCTGGGGTGAGCTGTACCCGGCCCTGCAGCAGGGCGTCATCGACGGCCAGGAAAACCCCGTTGCCGTTTTCTACAGCGCGAAATTCTGGGAAGTGCAGAAGTATTTCTCGCTCACCTACCATGTATACTCCCCGGCCCCGTTCATGATGAGCAAGAAGAAATTCCAGGCCATGCCGAAGGCGGACCAGGAACTCTTCATGAAGACCGCCCTGGAGGTGGCAGCGTTTCAGCGCAAGCTCAACCGCGACGACGAGGAGAAGAAGCTCAAGGAAATGGCGGCCAAGGGTCTCACCGTGATCCGCGACGTCGACAAGGCGTCCTTTGCGAAGGCCATGGAGCCGGGTTACGTGGAGTGGAACAAGGACTTCGGGAAGGACAAGATCGCAGCGATCGTCAACACGAAAGCGCCCGCGGCAAAAGCCCCCGCGGCAAAACCAGCCCCGAAGAAAAAATAACGGGATGCCTCCGGCACACGGCCCGCAGGGGGGACCCCGCTCCCCCCTGCGGGCTGGTGTCGGTGCCTCGCGGCTGATCACCCCACAATGAACTGCCCCGCAGCAACGTTCGACAGGCTCACGTCAGGCGTACGGGGTATCAAAGAGATGCATGCCCGTGAAGCTTGTCCTCGCGAAGGCGGGGAACGGGCATCCGGAAATCCGTCCTGGATTCCCTCTTTCGAGGGAATGACAAGGCCGTTGCGAGTTTCGGGGACCGGGGGAACATCCCGTCAGGGTGCGTTCATGTCTGGCTTCTTCCTTGCCGGGAAGCCCCGCTATGCGGAATCAGGCTTCAATTGCACCCCCGGCAATTGTCAAGAAGAGCAGTCAATGGTTTACCCATTCCCGCATTTCGGCTCCGGGGCGTCATTCCCGCGAAGGCGGAAATCCATGTAAAGACTGGATTCCGGATCAAGCCTGTACTCGACCTGATCGGGTATCCGGAGTGACAAAATCCATGGTCTCTAATGGCTGTGAAAACAATTTCGTGACCTCATTAATAGAACAGGAACCCTGACATGAGAGCTCTTCACGGCGTCAATGAGCTGCTTCTGACCGTTGCAGGCTGGGGCACGATATTTTTCATGGGGGTGATCTCCATCGTCATCCCCTACGAAGTGTTTGGAAGATACGTCATCAAAAGCATGTCCATATGGTCCGGCGAGGTCTCCACGTTTTCGCTCGCCTGGGCCACCATGCTGGGCGGCGCCGTGGGTCTCAAAAGAGGGTATCAGGTGAGCATGACGGCGGTGCTCGAAGCCGTTCCGCCTGCAATCAGCAGGGCTATCAAGGGCTTCGGACTCCTCTTCATGCTGGTTTTTCTTGCAGTGATGACCTGGTATGGGGGATTGCAGACCCTCATCAATTTTGAGCAGACATCGCCGGCCATGGGCATCAAGATGTGCTTCCCCTATGCATGCCTGCCGATCGGGTTCTTCATCATGTTCATGCTGACCATCGAGGAGCTGCTGGTATTTCTGGGCATATCGGTTCCGAAGGAGAGCGCGGCATGATATTCGTCTTCCTGTTCGCCTTTGTCGCCCTCCTGTCCTGCGGGATCCCAATCGCCATGGGCCTGGGCGGTTCTGCCATGGTCTATCTTTTATTCAACCCGGATATCGAGCTCACGATCCTGCCGCAGACGATCTTCGGCGGAATGGCATCGTTTCCGCTTCTGGCGATCCCGCTTTTCATGCTTGCCGGCAACCTGATGAACGAGGGGGGGCTGACACAGGATCTCGTCACCTTCGCCAAGCTGATGATCGGGCACATCAGGGGCGGGTTGGGGCATGCCACGATCATCGCCTGCGCGATCTTTGCGGCCATTTCCGGGGCCGCCGTCGCAACGGCCGTGGCCATAGGCATGATCATGATCCCCGCCATGAAGCAGGAAGGGTTTGACGAAGATCTGGGTGCGGCGATCACGGCCACCGCCTCCTGCATGGGCCCCATTATCCCGCCGAGCATCCCCTTTATCATCTACGGTGTCATCGCAAATGTCTCGATCGGTGCGCTCTTTCTCGGCGGCGTGATCCCCGGTCTCCTGCTGGGCATCGGCCTGATGGTCTACATGGCATACGAGGCCAGGAAGCGCCATTACCCGGTCCGTGAAAAAGCAACGTACAAGGAGATGCTCGTTGGCGGCTGGAAGGCGCTGCCCGCGCTTTTCATGCCGGTGATCATCATGGGCGGCATCCTCGGGGGGGCCTTTACCCCGACCGAGGCTGCGGGTGTGACCTGTGTATACGCGGCACTCATCGGGGGGTTCGTATACAGGCGTCTCACATTGAAAAGACTGCCCAAGGTTCTTCTGGCCGCCGGCCTGGAATCGGCCATGATCATGCTGCTTCTCGGTCTTTCCGAGCCGTTCGCATGGATCGTGGCGGCAGATCAGATTCCCCAGATGATGATCGATGCGATATCCAGTGTCAGCACCTCCCCCTACGTGATCCTCTTCCTGATCAACATTGTGCTCATCATCATCGGCATCCCCATTGAGACGGCCCCGGCCCTCGTCATCGTGGCGCCGATACTTGCTCCCATGGCAGCCCAACTGGGAATCGACCCGATCCACCTGGGAGTCGTCGTGTGCTACAACCTGGTCCTCGGGCTGATCACCCCTCCCGTCGGGGGCGTCCTTTTTGCCATCTGCGGAGTTTCCGGGCTCTCCCTCGAGAAGCTGAGCAGGGCGATCTGGAAACCCTTCTGGATCGCGATAGCAGTCCTCTTTCTGATCACCTATATCCCCCAGTTGAGCACTTTCCTGCCCAAGCTGCTGATGCCGGGTATCCGGTAGCGCCCCTTTTTTCTTTCCTCCCCCTTTGCAAAGGGGTCAAGGGGGATTTTCTTTCTGCCGTATGCTGTCTGCTATTTGTTTTAATCCCGAATCCTGTCTTCCCTAATCAACCAATCAACTAATCAACCAGTTACTGCCGCGAAGCGGTACACTGGTCACTAGCCACTTTTTCCCTACTGCCGCGCAGCGGCCATAACACCCGACACATAACTCATCTTTACTGTCCACTGACCACTGCCACTGCTGCTAAGCAGCCGGTCACTGCCGCGCAGCGGCCATAACACTCAGACACTTAGCCACTTCTTTATCCCTGCCGCGCAGCGGCCTGCTTGCGGCTGCATGGAAACGAAAGAACTCATTGACATTACACGCTATTTAACATAATAAACGTTTCAGAGAAGAACGCGAGCATGGACATGGAGATCCCAGGCGACAAAATCAGTTCTTTTTGCAGGCACTGGAAAGTCAGAGAGCTTTCCTTGTTTGGCTCCGCATTGCGGACCGATTTTCGGCCTGACAGTGATGTCGACATCCTTGTGAGCTTTTTCGAGGATGCTCGATGGAGCTTGTTCGATCTCGTCAACATGGCAGATGAGTTGGCCAGTGTATTCGGGCGCCCGGTCGATCTTGTCGAGAAAGAAGCCCTTCGCAATCCCTTCCGGCGTGAATCCATCCTATCAACCAGAAAGATCATCTATGCAGCCTGAGGAACGAGACAAGGCTTATCTCTGGGATATGCTCGACGCCGCGAAGGCGATCAGGAGTTTTACGGACGCCATATCCTATGAGCAATATCTCCGCGACCGAAAGGTCCAGATGGCTGTCGAAAGAGCCCTCGAAATTATTGGAGAAGCTGCGCGCAAAGTATCCGACAAGACGAAGGCCGGGCAGCCTGCCATTCCCTGGAAATCCATCATCGCTCAACGGAATGTCCTTGCCCATGAGTATGGTGAGATCAAGCAAGACAGGCTCTGGGCCGTGGTGAAAAACCACATCCCGGCCTTGATCGATGACCTCGAGAAAATCATCCCGCCAACTAACCCGTAATTCAATTCTCCAATATCCCAATACCCCTTTCCTGTCCCATCGCCTTGCGGCTCGTCATCCCGAATCCTGAAGCCCGACCCCCGAAGCCCTTTTCTTTCATAACACTCGACACATAAAACATCTTTTGTTCATTGTCCACTGCTGCGAAGCAGCCGGTCCCTGCCGCTCCTTTACTCAATATATTGAGTAAATTTACTCACTGCATTGAGTAATTTATTTTGAGAGTAGTCATTACCGGTCCCTGCCGCGAAGCGACCCGCCTTTCTGTCATTGCGAGCACCCAGAGGGTGCGCGGCAATCTCGCTTTGCGGTTGTTATTGTTCCGGATGCCCGAAGCCCGAATCCCTTCATTTCTTCACTCAGACACTCACGCGCTGCCGCACTTCTCACACTGCCGCATCGCGGCCCGTCCTTTTTCAATCAACCAATGGCTGCTGCGTCGCAGCCACCTCGCAATACCCGGCAGGTACCGATCCACAGATAAAAGTTATTCAATGATCATTGAACAATCACGGCCGCCATGCCCTCTTATTCAATAATACTTGAATAGCAGACGATTTGCCGGTACGTATACGACGACTATCTGAAGATCCTCGCGGACGGGACGAAAATATTAACTCGCATACGTCCGCGCAGCGTCACACTGGTCACCGTCACTGCCTCGTAGCGGCCCTGCCTTGCGCCTCATCCTTTTTTCGTAGATTTCCCTACGACTTTCGTACGGCTGAAATCATACTTTACTTTTCCGGGGGCTGTGCTACTAAGCCCTTCAAGGGAGGGGCCCCTCGATTCGTAGTCAACGGTCTAATAACTCCGCCGTTAAGGGATTCATGCAGCTCACGGACAGGGACAAACGCTATATTCCGATCGTGCTTATCGTGGCGCTGGTGATTTCGCTTTTCTTCTTCTACCCGTGGGAGCGCCAATCCGACCAGGAGCAACCGCCCCCGGAAACTGGCGAGGTTCGTGAGGTACCCTTCTCTTTGATCGATTGGGCTATCTCAACCTGGTACGAGAAAACCACACGGGAGCCGGTCGTGGCGATCATCCGGCAGGACCTCCCCGCACAGGTCGGGGCCATCTCCCCCGACGGCAAACACATCGCCACCGGCGGAAGTATTATTCCTCACGTGGCGATCTCGAGCGTCGAGAAAAAAC
>Ga0209079_10000019_pt1 | contig 88372 bp, 83 predicted proteins | sample PPLLaktember2015_2_FD_187259 | JGI IMG/M metagenome (GOLD analysis project Ga0209079, IMG submission 187259) | Freshwater sediment microbial communities from Prairie Pothole Lake near Jamestown, North Dakota, USA - PPLs Lake P7 Core (6) Depth... | ecosystem: Environmental > Aquatic > Freshwater... | reverse complement strand
CGTGCGGCTCAGGGTGTCCACGCTGTCGAGGAACTTGTGCGCCAGTTCCTCGCGCGAATCGCCAAGGCGACCCAGCTTGGCCCGCAGCGCCAGCGTAGCCAGCCGGTCGATCCTTGCGCTGGCCGAGCGGGCGCGCCGCGCACGGGCGCACGCCCGCGCCGAGGCCCGTGCGAAGAAGGCCGGCGCAGCCCCGCGTGACGCAGCGGCGCGTTCCAAGCGCGGTGCCGGAACGAAGGCCTCGCCTGCGCGACCGCCCGCATCACGGGCGCGTACCGCTGCGCCAGTCGCGGGCAAGGCCTAGCAGGCTGGAGAACCACGCAATGAGCCCGGCGAGCAAAGCATCCTTCGTGCGCTTCGCTCGGCGGGCCATTGCGATCGTTGAGCGTCCCCCCTCCAGGTGGCCAAGAGAAATCGAGCATCCTGTGTCAGCGGACGGCTTCCGAATGCCCGGCCGGTTTCGAACGCCCGCCGCGACCCGCTCAGGTCCGGACCTGCGGCTCCTCGACGGCCTCGGGATGAACGTCGGTGGCGCCTTCAAGCTCGACGGCGTCGTCCGGTTCGGCGATCACGTCCGGCACGTCGTTGGCCAGGAATCCGCCGGACTGGCGCTTCCATAGCAGCGCGTAGTGGCCGCCGGCGCGCAGCAGTTCTTCGTGCGTGCCCTGCTCGACGATGCGACCGGCGTCCATCACCACGAGGCGGTCCATGCGCGCGATCGTCGACAGGCGGTGCGCGATGGCAATCACGGTCTTGCCCTGCATCAGCGTTTCAAGCTGTTCCTGGATGGCGGCCTCGATCTCGCTGTCGAGCGCGGAGGTGGCCTCGTCCAGCACCAGGATCGGCGCGTTCTTCAGGATCACGCGGGCGAGGGCCACGCGCTGGCGCTGTCCCCCGGACAGCTTGACCCCGCGTTCGCCGGCGTGAGCCTCGTAGCCGGCACGGTCTTTCCAGTCGCGCAACCCGACGATGAACTCGTGCGCGTGCGCCTGGCGCGCCGCGGCCTCAACTTCAGCGTCCGTCGCCTGCGGCCGCCCGTACCGGATGTTGGCCGCGATCGAGCGATGCAGCATCGAGGTGTCCTGCGTGACCACGCCGATGGCCGCGCGCAGCGATTCCTGCGTCACGTCGCGCACGTCCTGGCCGTCGATCGTGATGCGACCGCGTTCGACGTCGTGAAAGCGCAGCAGCAGGCTCACCAGGGTCGACTTGCCGGCACCTGATCGACCCACGACGCCGACACGCTCGCCGGCCGCGATCTCCAGGCTCAGGTCGTCGATCACGGCGCCACCGCCGCGCGCCAGCGCGCCGTAGCTGAAGCCCACGTGGTCGAAGCGGATGGTGCCGCCGCTGACCTCGAGTTCGCGCGCATCGGGGCGATCCGTCAACGCATGAGGCACCGCGATCGTCTCCATGCCTTCCTGCACGACGCCGACGTTCTCGAAGATGCCGCTGACCTCCCACGACACCCAGCCGGCCATGTTGGCGATCTGCCACGCCAGGGGCAGCGCGGTGGCGACCGCCGCCGCGCTCGCCTGGCCGGCCAGCCACAACCAGACGCCGAGCGCGGCCGTGCCCACGACCAGGGCCGCGTTCATGCAGGTGAGCGTGGCCATGAAGCGGGTGGTCATGCGCATGTGGGCGGCGATGCGCTCGCGGTGCTCGACCATGGCCTCGCGCACGTACGAGTCCTCGTCCGCCGCGCGCGCAAACAGCTTCACCGTGGGGAAGTTGGTGTACGAATCAACCACCCGGCCCATGACCATCGAACGCGCCTCCGAGCTCAGCCGCGACAGGTCGCGCATGCGCGGCACGAAGTAGCGCAGGAAGAACACGAAGGCGACGATCCACAGGACGATCGGCGTCGCGAGTCGCCAGTCCGCCGCGCTGACCAGAAGGAGCGCGGTGATCCCGTACACGACGATGTACCAGACGGCGCGGATGCTCGAGACCACGCTTTCGCGCAGCGAGTTCGAGGTGTTCATCACGCGATTGGCGATGCGGCCGGCAAAGTCGTTCTGGAAGAAGTTCCAGCTCTGCCGGATCACGTGCCAGTGGCTCTGCCAGCGGATCAACGTGGTCACGCCGGGGATCACCGCGTTGTTGCGCACCATCGAGTCCGCGAGAATCGCGAGCGGCCGCGCAATCAGCACCAGGGATGCCATCGCCAGCAACAGCGGCGCCTGCGCGAGCACGGCGGCGCGCGGGTCGGGCGTGGTCATCAGCCCGACCAGCCTTCCGATGAAAAGTGGAATCACCGTGTCCAGCAGCGCCACCATGGCGCCGAACACGAACATCGCGACATACAACCGCGGCGACTGGCGCACGAAGTGCAGGTAGAAGGGCAGCAGCCCGGGTGGCGGCCCGTCGCGTTCGACGGCTGCGGGCGGCGCCGCCGTGGCGTTCGGCACGCGCGATTCGAAGTAGCTGAAGAGGCTCATGGTCTGGTGGGGATTCGTGTCGGCCGCACGAGGATCAGCGGCCGGCGCGCCGGGCAACGGCGAACGCGTCGTGAACGCGATCAGCGCCGCAGCCGGACCGCGAGGTCGTTGAGCCGGTCACTTGCCGAAATCAGCCTTGCCTTGCCGCGGAAGCCGACCGCGTCGGTGGCCTAGCAGTCTAAACGGCTGCCTTGGGCCGCGCCGATTCCACCCGCGTTCAGGAGGACGCAACGTTCACAGATGGCTCCGCTGCCTCATTCATGGACGTAGCGGCCAGGTCAACGAACGTCGACGCGACCGGCCTCGCCGTCGAGCCGGAACGGCCGCCAGGCGTCCTGCGCCAACCGGCACATGCCGTAGCGGAACGGCATCGAGTTGCGGCCCGGAGTCAGGAACCGCAGGTCCTTGAACCACACGCACTCGCCGTCGGCGCCCCGGTCGATGCGCTCGAACGCGGGAAACTGGGCGAACCAGCGAAAGAACCCGAACTCCGGGTGCGACCAGGCGGCACGCGCCAGCGCCTCGTCGGGACCCTCCGGGACCTTGGGCGCGGTCTGCCACTGCGCGCGGTCGAGCGGCTGGTACGGTGCCGAGAAGCGGCGGATGAAGTTGGCATCCGGTCCGGCGGCAAGCGGCTCGGTGCGGCGGGTATTGACGTGCGCGTATCGGTACTGCGCGCCGTCGAAAATCACCACCGTCCAGTTGAACGGCGATGCCGGCCGTGGCGCGGCATCGATCATCCGGGCGGCAATGCCTTCCTGTGCGGCGAACGCACGCGCGAACTGCAGCGCTTCCGCGCGGCCGACCAGGCTCACGCCGACCCAGGCCGGCAGCAGCGCCAGCGCGATCAAGGCCGGCGCGCGCGAGGACCGCACGAGGAGCGAGCCGAGCAGGCCGGCGACGATGATGCCGGTCAGGACGAGGTCGATGATGAAGATCGACCCCAGGCCGAACCGCGCGTCCGACAGCGGCGCCAGCAGCATCGTGCCGAACTGCGTGATCCAGTCGCCGAGGATATGGATCCCGAGGGCGGACGCGGCGATCCAGCTGGCGCGCTTCCACAACTCGGGCCGGCGGAACAGCCGCGCGAACAGCAGCCCGATCAGGACCGACCAAACGGGCCACATCAGCAACGAGTGCGTGACGCCGCGGTGGCCGCGCAGGTAGGCGAGGTCCGAGACCCAGCCGAGCACGAAGTCGGCGTCGGGAAAGGTGGCCGCCGCCGCGCCCACCGCGACGGCCTGTGCCACGCTGAGCGGCCGCCCGAACCAGCGCTGCGGCAGCGCCATGCGCGACGCGTCCGGAGCGACCAGGGCGCGGGCGAGCAGGGCGCCCGACAAGGCGTGCGTGAGAGTGTCCATCCGTCCTTCGTCGTGGCTATCCGGGTGCGCAGACTAGAGCGGAAGGCCGGGGGGCCGTCAATCGGCGATGCCCCGACGTCGGCGGCCTCGTGCGGACGCCGGGCGCGGCGTTCAGTAGCATCGCTTCATGAACCTGGACGCCTACCTCGATCGCATCGGCTACGCCGGTCCACGAACGCCGACCCTGGCGACGCTGCGTGCGATCACGCGGCTGCACGCGACGACGATTCCCTTCGAGAACCTGTCCGTTCTCGTCGACGGACCGCCGGACCTGGACTTGCCTGCGCTCGAAGCGAAGCTCGTGGATGCCGGGCGGGGCGGGTATTGCTACGAACAGAACGGACTGCTCGCCGCCGCGCTCGCCGCGCTCGGCTTCCGCGTGCAGGAACTGTCCGCGCGCGTGCGGTATGGCGTGCCGCCGGATGTCGTCACGCCGAGAAGCCACAGGCTGATGAGCGTCGAGACACTCGAAGGGACGGCTTTCGCCGATGCGGGCTTCGGGGGCCTGACGCTGACCGCTCCGGTCATGTTGCGCTGGAACGAGGAACAGGACACGCCGCATGAGCGCGTGCGGCTGGTGCCGGCCGGGAGTGATTTCCTCCTGCAGGCACTGGTGGGCGAGGCGTGGACCGACGTCTACCGTTTCGACCTCGCCGTCCATCTGCCGCCTGACTACGTCCAGCAGAACTGGCACACGGCCACCCGGCCGAACGGGTTGTTCGGCAACAACCTGATCGCCGCGATGCCGATGCCCGAGGGGCGCTATGCCCTGTTCAATCGCACGCTGACCTGGCGCCCCCTGGCGGGCGAGAAGGTGCGGACCGAGGTCCGCTCGAAGGCCGAACTGCGCGAGGTGCTGGGCGAACTGTTCTCGATCGAGGCATCGGCGGCCGAACTCGATCGCGCGTGGGAGGTGGCGGGTCGCTCGACCCCGCTTCACCCCGGGTTTTCCTAGCGGCGCGGGCCCGAGCTTCCCGCCGATGAAGGACCTTGATAGGGCACCATTCGGAACGCCCAGGGGATCGTTGAGCTGCTGGCAAGCAAACGCGGCGATACGGTCGTGCCGCTGCCGATCCCCCAACCCGTGCCCGGCCATGGGCCGTCAGCGGTCCGGGACTCGTCGAGCCTCGTTCACGACCACAACGCGGAGCACACCGTGCGTTTCGTTCCAGAACAGAAGGACTTCCCTGGCCCGATCGTCATCGTCGGATTCGGATCCATCGGCAGGGGCGCGCTGCCGCTGATCCTGCGTCACGTGCGCGCGCCGCGGGAGAGCATGGTCGTCATCTCGCCAGACGACTCGTGCCGGCGACTTGCCGAACTGGAGGGCGTGCGCTTCGAGAAGCTTGCGTTGACGCCGGACAACTACCGCAGCGTGTTGACCCCCCTCATCGCCGGCGGCTTCGTCGTCAACCTCTCGGTCGACGTGTCCTCGGTGGCCCTGATCAAGCTTTGCCGAGAACTCAACGCGATGTACATCGACACCTGCATCGAGCCGTGGGCGGGAGGCTATGTCGATCCCCGGGTGCCGCTCGCGCGGCGCACCAACTACGCGCTTCGCGAGGAGGTCCGGAAGATCAGGGGCGAGGGCCCGACGGCCGTGGTGGCGCACGGGGCCAACCCGGGCATGGTGAGTCACCTCTTCAAGCGGGCGCTGGTTCGCCTTGCCGCCGACATGGGCCATACGGTGGCGCCGACCACGCGGGAGGGCTGGGCGAGTCTCGCGATGCAACTCGGCGTCAAGGGCATGCACATCGCCGAGCGCGACACGCAGTGGGCCGACATCCCCAAGCAGCCCGACGAGTTCGTGAACACCTGGTCGATCGAGGGCTTCCTGAGCGAGGGCCTGCAGCCGGCTGAACTGGGCTGGGGAACCCACGAGCGGCATGTGCCGCCGGAAGCGATCTTTCACGAGACCGGTTGCATGGCCGCGATCTACCTGACCCGGCCTGGCGCCGGCACGCGGGTGCGGACCTGGACCCCGAATGCCGGTCCGATCCAGGGCTACCTCATCACCCACAACGAATCCATTTCGATCGCGGACTACCTGACGCTCGAGAAGGACGGCGAGGCGATCTACCGCCCGACGGTGCATTACGCCTATCACCCGTGCGACGACACGATCCTCAGTCTCCATGAATTGCAGGGACGCAACATGCGCCCGCAGTCGAGAGTCAGGCTGATGAACGACGAAATCGTCGATGGCATGGACGAACTCGGTGTCCTTCTCTACGGTCACGAGAAGAACGCGTTCTGGTACGGAAGCCACCTGACGATCCATCAGGCACGGGCCGTTGCCCCGTACCAGAATGCCACCGGGCTGCAGGTTTCCTCCGCCGTCGTCGCAGGCATGATCTGGGCGATCGAGAATCCGCGCCGGGGCGTCGTCGACGCGGACGAACTCGATCACGACCGCATCCTGTCGATCCAGGAGCCTTACCTGGGCAAGCTCGTCGGTGCCTACACCGACTGGACACCTCTGGACAATCGCGGCCGAGGCCTGTTCCCGGAGGACATCGACATCGACGATCCCTGGCAGTTCAAGAACATCATCGTGCGCTGATCGACGGATCAACGCGGAACGAGGCAGCCGCGTGCCAAGGCGCGGCTGGAGCCACATGCACGCGCCCAGGATGCGGTGTCCTGAAGAGTGCGCGTTCCCGAACACCCGGACGGCTATCCGTGCCGCCTCGGCCTGTTCGGGAACCGCGCGCTGATTCTGATCGCGGACCATGACCGATGCGTTACACGTTCTCCCCGGCGATCCCCGCCGGATCCTTCACCATTCGACGACGGCCTGTGCGGCGCGTGCTCCACGCCAAGGTGCCGGAGCGGGATGCGCGAGCTTGGTGTTCAGTGGAAGTCGTGGCTGGCGACCGTGAGCTCGCCCAGCAGCGTCGAGTGATCCTCCAGCCGTGAAGCGATCAGGTGCACGATCGGCGTGATGCCGGTGGTGACGCGCTCGACGTGGCCGTACACCGTAAGCAGCGTCGAGCACAGCATCGCGCGCCGGTACTTCTCGCCGGTCGTGCTCCACACCACCACGTTCACCGTGCCGGTCTCGTCCTCGATCGTGACGAAGGTGACGCCGCTCGCGGTGCTCGGGCGCTGGCGGCAGGTCACGATGCCGGTGGTGCGCACGCGCTGCCGGTCGCGCGCGCGGCCGATCTGCTCGGCCGACAGGTAGCCCCTGGCGTCGAAGCGGTCGCGCAGCAGCGCGAGCGGGTGGCGGCGCAGCGTCAGCGCGGTGTGGTGGTAGTCGGCGACGATGTCCTGGCCTTCGGTCGGCGGCAGCAGGTCGACCTGCGGCTCGGCGGCCGTGGCGGCGGCGAGCGGCGCGGCGCGCGGCGCGTCGGCGTCGACGCCGAGCGTGGCCCACAGCGCGCGGCGACGGTGGCCGGCGAGGGTGGCCAGCGCGTCGGCCTGCGCGAGGGCATTGGTCTCGCCGCGATGGAGCCGGGCACGGCGCGCGAGATCCTGCGCATCGGCGAAGGGCGCCGCGCGGCGCGCGGTGACGATCCGCTCGCCGGCGGCTTCCGGCAGGCCCGCGACGAGTTCGAGACCGAGGCGCACGGCGGGCTTCGACCGATCGATGGTCGACGGCTCCAGCGTGCAGTTCCAGTCGCTCACGGTGACGTCGATCGGCCGGATTTGCACGCCGTGGTTCATCGCGTCGCGCGCGATCTGCGCCGGCGCGTAGAAGCCGAGGGGCTGCGAGTCGAGCAGCGCCGCGCAGAACGCGGCCGGCTCGTGGCACTTCAGCCACGACGATACGTACACCAGCAGGGCGAAGCTCGCGGCGTGGCTCTCGGGGAAGCCGTATTCGCCGAAGCCCTGGATCTGCCGGTAGATCTGCTCGGCGTACTCGGCCGTGTAGCCGCGCGCCAGCATGCCGCTGATGAGCTTGTCGCGGAACGGCCCGATGCCGCCCTTGCGCTTCCACGCGGCCATCGCGCGCCGCAGCTTGTCGGCCTCGCCCGGCGTAAAGCCCGCCGCGACGACCGCCAGCTGCATCACCTGCTCCTGGAAGATCGACACGCCGAGCGTGCGCTCGAGCACGCCCTTGACCGCCTCAGACGGGTACGTGACCGGCTCGAGCTTCTGCCGCCGCCGCAGGTACGGATGCACCATGCCGCCCTGGATCGGCCCCGGCCGCACGATCGCCGTCTCGATCACGAGGTCGTAGAAGCAGCGCGGCGCGAGCCGCGGCAGCATGTTCATCTGCGCGCGCGACTCCACCTGGAACACGCCCAGCGAGTCGCCGCGGCACAGCATGTCGTACACCTGCGGGCATTCCGACGGGATGTCCTGCAGCCGCAGCCGGAAATCGGGGTCAGACCCCGATTTTCCGATCACGTCCTGCAGGGGCGACGACAAATTGGGGTCAGACCCCGATTTCCTGAACCGGGTGACGTGGTCGAGCGCGCGCCGCACGCACGAGAGCATGCCGAGTGCCAGGACGTCGATCTTCAGCAGGCCTAGCGCGTCGAGGTCGTCCTTGTCCCACTGGATCACGGTGCGCTCGTCCATCGCCGCGTTCTCGATCGGCACCAGGCGGTCGAGCCGGTCGCGCGCGATCACGAAGCCGCCGGAGTGCTGCGACAGGTGGCGCGGGAAGCCGATCACCTCCTGTGCGAGCGCGGCGAGTTCGGCGATGACCGGCTGGCCGGGATCGAAGCCCGCTTCCTCGAGACGCTGCGGAATGATCCTGCGCCCGTCCCACCACGCCATCGTCTTCGCCAGTTTGTCGACCTGGTCGAGCGACAGCCCGAGTGCCTTGCCGACGTCGCGCAGCGCGCCCTTCGGCCGGTACGTGTGCAGCGCCGCCGTCAGCGCCGCGCGGTGCCGGCCGTACTTCGCGTAGATGTACTGCATCACCTCTTCGCGCCGCTGGTGCTCGAAGTCGACGTCGATGTCCGGCGGTTCGTTGCGCTCCTTGCTGATGAAGCGTTCGAACAGCACCGACATGCGCGCCGGGTCGACCTCGGTGATGCCGAGGCAGTAGCAGACCGCCGAGTTGGCGGCGGAGCCGCGTCCCTGGCACAGGATGCCCCGCGAGCGCGCGTGGCGGACGATGTCGTGGACGGTCAGGAAGTACGGCTCGTAGCGCAGGTCGGCGATCAGCGCGAGCTCGTGCTCGACGATGGCCTTCACTTTCTCCGGCATGCCCTGCGGGTAGCGCGTCTGCGCCTCCTCGAAGGTCACGCGCCGCAGCCACGACGCCGGCGTCTCGCCGACGGGCACGATCTCCTCCGGATACTCGTAGCGCAGCTCGTCGAGCGAGAACGCGCAGCGCTCGGCGATTGCCTGCGTCTGCATCAGCAGTTCGGTGGGGTAGATCCGGGCGAGCCGGTACAGCGGCCGCAGGTAGCGTTCGGCGTTCGGGGCGAGCGCGCGGCCGCACTGCGCGAGCGGCGTCTTCATCCGCACGGCCGTCAGCACGTCGGCGAGCTTGCGGCGGCCGCGCGCGTGCATGTGGACGTCGCCGGCCGCGACGAGCGGCAGCCCAGCCGCGTCGCCGATCGCCTGCAGCGTGGCGAGCCGTGCCGCGTCGTCCGCGTCGCGCGTCAGTTCGCACGCGATCCAGGCGGCGCCGGGCGCGAGCCCCGCCAGCCAGCGAGCCTCGCGCCGCACGCGCGCTTCGTCGAGCGGCTCGCGCCATGTGCGCAGCGGCACCAGCAGCGCGAGCGCATCCTGAAGCCAGTCGGCGTGCGCCTCGAGATCCGCGCGCGACAAGCGGTAGCTGCCCTTGGCGGCCTGCCGGCGCGCCAGCGTGACGAGCTGGCTCAGGTTGCCGTAGCCCGCGCGCGTGGCTGCGAGCAGCACGAGCTTGGCGCCGGGCGCCGCGGCGCGGCCTTCGCCCTCGACCAGCTGGATCTCGGTGCCGTGGACCAGGCGGAAAGCGCGCGCGGGTGCGTCGCTCTCGCGCAGCTCCTTCAGTTCGAGGTGCGCGCGCGCCGAGCCGGCGAACGAGCACTCGTCGGTGATGGCGAGCCCGCCGTAATCGAGCGCGAGCGCGCGCGCGACCAGTTCCCCGGGATGCGACGCGCCGCGCAGGAACGAGAAGTTGCTGAGGCAGTGCAGCTCGGTGTACGGGATCTGCATGGCCCTAGGCGAACAGCCCGTGCAGGAACCAGCCGCGCGGCGCGGCGAGTTCGCGGAAGACCCACAGCAGCTGCCCGCGGCCGTTGCGTGCGACGAAGTAGTCGCGGTGCACCGCCTGCGCGGCCGGGCCACCGCAGTCCCACCAGCCGCACTCGATGCGCTCCGGTCCGGTGACCAGGGTCAGCGGATCGCGGAAGAGCGGCCGGTCGTCGCGCGTCGGCAACGGTTGCGGAGAAGGCAGCAGGAGTAGCGGGCGCGGCGACGGCGGCAGCGGGACCGAGCGGTCGCCCCGGCTGTCGATCGACAATGGCACCGCGCGCCACGCCCGTTCGGGCCGGTGATCGTCGACCGCCTGCAGCTGGAATACCCGCTCGGACCCGAGCCGCGCGTGCAGCGTCTCGGCGAGCTTCAGCCAGTCGACGCCAGGCTCGGCGGGCTGCGGCAGCAGGCTGCCGTTGAGCGCGGCGAAGGGCTGCAGGCGATCGACGTCGAGCGCGAGCGCCACCGCGGGTTCCGGCAGCGCCACGCGGGCGAGCCGTTCGCCGAGCAGCGCGGCGAGGCGTTTCGCATCGCGCTCGGGCGCAGCGAGCGTCAGCCGGATGTCGGTCGGCGCCTGCGGCCTGGCTCGGCGCGGGTCGTGGGTGACGATGAAGCGCAGTTCGGTCGCGCCGGATCCGCGCCCGCGCAGGAAGCCCTCGAGCGATGCGAGCAGCCGCTGCGCCGGGAACATCAGCTGCGCGATGTCGACCACGTCGGCCGGCAGTTCGATCGTTGCGGCGAAGTGCTCCGGCGGCGTGTGGAGCGGCTGCGGGTCGGCGCGCCGCGCGAGCAGGCGGTCGAGATCGTCGAGTCGCTCGCGGCCGAAGCGCCGTGCGAACGAGGCTCGCGGCAATGCGAGCAGGTCGCCGATCGTGGCGAGGCCGAGCGCGTGCAGCGTGTCCAGCGTTGCGTCGTCCCATCCGAGCAGCGTGAAGGGCAGCGGGGCGAAGGCGCCTTCGAGCCGCGACGCTTCGAACAGGTGCGGGCAGGGCAGCCGCCGTGCGCGTGCCAGCGCGACGACGCGCGCGGCGCGCGGCGTCACCGCATAGCCGAACGTTGCGCGATAGCCGAGTGTGTCCAATCCATCGCGCACCGCGCGGCCGAGCCGCGAACGCCCGCCGAACAGGCGCTCGCTGGCGCCGGTTTCAATCAGTACGCCGTCGGGCTGCACGACGATCTCGCCCGAGAACTGGTAAGCCCACGCGGCGAGCTCGTCGAGCGCATCGCGCTCGCGTCCGGGGTGACGTTCGACGGCGATCAGGTCGCGCACCAGCGCCTGCGCCGCCGCGAGCTTCATTCCCGGCGTCGCTCCCTGGCCGCGCGCGGTGTCGTTGCAGTGAACAACCAGCGGGCGCTGGTGCGGGCCTTCGACGATCGCTACTGGCAGCCCGGGCGCGAGCGCGCGCTCGGCCAGTTGCAGCGGCAGCGAAGGAAGGAGGATGGCCAGCCACAGCATCGGGAGCCACGAGGGGAACTGCGAAGGATCGATGCCGCTTCAGCGGGTGCGCTTCGATGGCAGGCGCAGGGGTCCGGCGGCTCGACTATCCTTCGGCCATCCACGGATCGACGCGATGCCCAAGGCCCCCATCGTTTCCGCAGTAGTCGCCGCGGCCGTGACCGCAGCGGCCTTCCTGCTCAACCCGTCGCCGGAACAGCATCGCGCGCGCATCAAGGAAGCGATCGCCGAGCGCAGCCCGATGGCAGGCGCCCTGGGCATGGGTGCGCTCACGGCGTTCGCGTCCACCTACCACTCGCTGGGCGTGGCCTCGTACACCACCGTCAACGAACGCATTGCTTCCGTGGGTGCGCTCGGCATGGTCTTCGTCCCCCCGCCGTCGACGGACAAGTGAGCCGACCCGCTGGCGGCTGATTGCCATCAGTGATCCAGCAGCGCCTGCAGCGAACGGGCGGCGAGCAGCGCTGTCTTTGAAGCCGGCTGCACGTTCGGCGCGACGGGCTCCGTCGTCACCTGCGCGGTGGCCCAGTGCACGGGATGCAGCACCAGCATGACTGGCTCCAGCAGCGGGCGTCCGCGGCGCTTCAGCACGGTGGTTTCGAGCGCGCGGCCGTCGCTCGCCAGTTGCAGGCGCAGCGCGGCGGGCGAGGGCGCCGACGCATGGCGCGTGGAGCGCAGCACGAACGCGAGCGCGGAGTGCCGCTGTGCAAGCAGGTGCAGGCGGCGCAGCGCCTTGAAGTCGCTGTCCGCCGTGCCGGCGGGGGGTAGCCAGCCGATCACGGCGCCGAGGTGCTGCGCGCGCAGCGCCTGCTCGATGGCCCACAGGCCTTCACGCGGTGTCGCGGGCTGCACGAAGATGGTCCGCGCCAGGTCGACGCCCGTGGCGGCGAGCGCCGGCGCGTACGGCAGCGCCTGGGCCTCGATGCCGCGTGTGCCGTCGGGCGGCAGCACCCATACGGTCGAACGCTTCACCTGGGCGAGTTGCGCGAGCGCGGGGGCGAGCAGCGACAGTTCGCCGATGCCGGCGTCGGCGAGCAGCAGTTCGGTCAGTTGCCCCTGCGGCCAGCCGCCGCCGGGCAGTTCGCGGTCGAGTTCGGCGAAGCCGCTCGCCAGCACCGGACCGGCGATTTCATCGGCCGGGCGCTCGTCGGCGCGCCAGATCGGAGCGCCGCCGGAGGAAAAAAGTGAAAGCAGGGCCGTGGCCGCACGCATGTGCGTCCTCCTCGAACGAAAAGTTGGGTTGTTGCTAGCTCAGGACGTCAGATCGAAGGACGGATCACTCCGACGGCAATGCCCTCGATGGCGAACGGATCGCGCTTCAGGTCGACGATGATCGGAGCGAAGTCCGGGTTCTCGGCGATAAGTTCGGCGCGCGCACCCTTCATCTTCAGGCGCTTCACGGTGACGTCGTCGCCGAGCCGCGCCACGACGATCTGCCCCGACTGCGCCTGCGCCTGCTTGTGCACGGCGAGCCAGTCGCCTTCGAGGATGCCGGCGTCGCGCATGCTGAGGCCGCGCACCTCGAGCAGGTAGTCGGCGCGCGGCCTGAACATGCCGGGATCGACTGACGGCGTGGCGAGCACGTTTTCCTGTGCGAGCAGCGGACTGCCGGCCGCCACCTTGCCGATCAGTGGCAGCGTCAGTTGCTGCGCGGCGGCCATGAGTTCGCGCACGCTGTCCTTCAGGCGGATGCCGCGCGAGGTGCCGGCGACGAGTTCGATCAGCCCCTTCTTCTGCAGCGCCTGCAGGTGCTGCTCGGCGGCGTTCAGCGAGCGGAAGCCGAAGGCGCGCGCGATCTCGTCGCGCGTGGGCGGCGCGCCGCTTTCGGTGAGCGCGTTGCGGATGAACTCCAGGATCTCCGACTGGCGCGGCGTGAGCAGGGCGTGCGGGGTGATGGACGGGGATGCCATGTCGAGCCTTTCTCCGGGAGCGTCGTTACTGTCAATGTATACAGTACTGGATGGAAATGCAATAGGGGCGCGCGATCCTTGTTCCTGGTCCCTGCGCGGCCAGCAGGCCGGGACACCGGCGCAACGGGCCGCGTTCCGCAGGAAGTGCCGCGCCGAGATGAGTTCGCCGGAGGCGGACCGACGGTTCCTGCATCGGCGATGCGCGGCTTTTCGTCTTGTACGAGGGAATCGCTGTGATAGACTGCCCGGCCATTAGAAGACGTCGGCGTGTGTTGTTGAATCGTCGCCACCGCCGTCATGCATCGCCGGAAGCCGCCGCCCTCCGCGGATCTCGGATTCCGTAGCTCAGTTTCCCGGACGAGCGTTACATCACGGCCGACCCAGCAGGTCCACTGCGCCATTGGCGCGGCATTCCGCCATGTCGGCGTTTCGAACGCCACCGGATCACTCCTCGATGGAGACGATGAATACACAAGAGGCCAAGGTCGTCCTCGAGGCGGCCCTGCTGACATCCGAGCAGCCATTGTCGGTGACCGAGCTGCGCCGGCTCTTCAACGACGAGCTCAACGCCGACACGGTGCGGGTGCTGCTCGACGAGTTGCGCACCGACTGGAATGGCCGCGGCGTCGAACTGGCGGCGATCGCCACCGGTTGGCGCTTCCAAAGTGCGCCGTTGATGCGTCCATACCTCGAGCGCCTCAACCCGGAGCGTCCGCCGAAGTACTCCCGCGCGGTGCTCGAGACGCTCGCGATCATCGCGTATCGCCAGCCGGTGACGCGCGGCGACATCGAGGAGATCCGTGGCGTCACGGTCTCGACCAACGTGATCAAGACGCTCGAGGACCGCGGCTGGGTGGAAGTGATCGGCCACCGCGAAGCGCCCGGCCGTCCTGCGCTGTTCGCGACGACGAAGGAATTCCTCGACGACCTCGGCCTGCGTTCGCTCGAAGAGTTGCCGGCGCTGGAGTCGGGCGGGCAGGTGCCTGCCGAGTTCGAGCTTCAGTTTGCGCAGGCCGCGCGCGCGGCAGGCGAAGGCGCTCCCGAAACTGCGCACGCAACGGCACCTGAAGCCGAAGCGACCGAATCCGCATCCGCTGTCGTCGAGACAGCCGGCGCGACCAACGATGCAGCGGGCACCGAGCCCTCTGCTGACCCGGCTGCATCCACGCCTCCCTCCTCCGCCCCCACCCCTGCCCAACCCTCGCCGTGACCATCGATTCCATCGTCCCCGAAGAAGAACTGCCCGAGCCTGCACGCCCGCTGCCACGGGCAGCCGAAGGCGATGCGCCAGCCCCTCAGGAGGCCGACGCGAACAGTGACGCCGGCAACGAATCCGCCGACGGCGGTGAACCCCGCGACGGCGAGGACAAGCCGCGTGGCCGTGGCCCGCATGGTCGCCGGCGCCGCGGCCGCGGCGGGCGCGGAGGCGGCGAGCGCAGTGCCAGCGAAACGGGCGAAGTGGGGCAGGGCGCCAGCGCCTCTGCCCCGGCCCTCCAGGTGTCGGCGGACGGAGAGGACATCGACCCGGCTTCGATGGCCGAAGCGGCGCTGTCCCGCGACCTGCTCGAGCGCGGCCGCAAGGCCGCCAAGCAGGCCGAAATGGCGCAGTCCGAGAAGCTGCACAAGGTGCTCGCCGACGCCGGCATCGGCTCCCGCCGCGACATGGAAGAACTGATCATTGCCGGCCGCGTCTCGGTCAATGGCGAACCGGCGCACATCGGACAACGCGTCCTCGCGACCGACCAGGTCCGCGTCAATGGCAGGCCGCTGCCGCGCAAGCCGCCCGGCCGTCCGCCGCGCGTGCTGCTGTATCACAAGCCCGCCGGCGAAATCGTCACGCAGGACGACCCGGAACGGCGCCAGACGGTGTTCGAGAAGCTGCCGAAGGTGTCCGGGGCCCGCTGGGTCGCGGTGGGTCGCCTCGACATCAACACCGAGGGTCTGCTGCTCTTCACGACCTCCGGCGAGCTCGCCAACCGCTTGATGCATCCGCGCTACGAAGTCGAGCGCGAGTACGCCGTTCGCATCCTCGGTGAGTTCACCGAGGAACAGCGCCAGCGACTGCTGGAAGGCATCCAGCTGGAAGACGGCCCGGCGAAGTTCTCGAAGATAGAGGATGCCGGTGGCGAGGGCGCGAACCATTGGGTGCGCGTCGTCATCAGCGAGGGACGCAACCGCGAAGTCCGGCGCATCTTCGAAGCCGTCGGCATCACCGTCAGCCGCCTGATCCGCATCCGCTTCGGCGCCATCCAGCTGCCCCGCAGCGTGGCGCGCGGCCGGTACTACGAGCTGGCACCCGAGTGGGTGCAGGCGTGGGTGCATGACCTGGGCATCGGCATCGACGAAGTCCGCCAGCGCGGCAATGGCCCGCCGAACCAGGGCAAGGGTGGACGCGGCAAGGGCCCGGGCAAGGGTGGGCAGGGCCGGCCGCACGGCCAGGGCCAGGGACAAGGGCAGGGACGGGGGCGCGGTCCTGGCCAAGGTCAGGGCCAAGGCCAGCCGCGGGGACCGATGGGAAGCGGCTATGCGCCGGGCACCGGGCCGATGAGCTCGGGCTCTGGCCAGGCGTTCAGTCAGGCGCAGGGCCAGGGACAGGGCATGGGCCAGCGTGGCCGGGGCAAGCCTCAGGGCAACCGGCCCTCCAAGCAGCCCGACCCGCTGACCAGCAGCGTCAACTACATCGCCGCCGGTCATGGCCTTCCGAACAACGGCCGTCCGGCACGTTTCAAGCGGGGCAAGCCCAACCGCGGCTTCTAGGCCCCTCCGACCAGCTCGCTTGTTGGAGACCGGGTCCGCCCCTATAATGGCGGATTACCGGGCGGGCCTTTTTGTCATTGTCGGCAAGCGGGCACCGGGTGCGTGGTCCGGCGCGAGTGGTAGAGCGCCGACCCGCAAGCCTGTTGAAATTCAACGGATGGGCTCTCGGGCCCATTTTTTATTTCCGGCTTGCGCGAGCAGCCCTCGCCCATTGGAGTGGCGATGGCAGGTATAGCGGCGGACTTGTATGGAACGATCGAGCGCACGGTCGAGGGGCTGGGCTATGAGCTCGTCGATGTCGAGCGCCTGGCCGCAGGACTGTTGCGCGTGACGCTGGACTCGCCGCAAGGCGTGCGGCTGGAAGACTGCGAGAAGGTCAGCCGTCAGTTGAGCCACCTCTTCGCGGTCGAGGATGTGGACTACGACCGGCTCGAGGTGTCCTCACCTGGGCTCGACCGGCCGCTGAAGCGGGCGCGGGACTTCGAGCGCTTCGTTGGTTCCGAAGTGCAGGTGCAACTGGCCGAGGCGATCCCGGCCGAGGGCGCAAGCGCTGGGCGCAAGCGCCTGCGTGGCCGACTGCTGGAGCTGTCCGGTGCACCGGGGGCAGAGCGGGCGAGGGTCGAATTGACGCCGGACGAACCGGCGCCGGCGCGGCCAGGCAAGGGCGCCGGCAAGGCGAACAAGGCAGTCAAGGCAGGCAGGAAGGTCGAGCGGGTGGCAACGGTCGTCGTCGAATTCGCCCTGGCAAACGTTGTCAAGGCGAAGCTGGTGCCGGAACTCCACTTCCGGGGCACGGGCAAGGCTGGCGCCGAAGGTGAGAAGCCGCGCGGGGCGAATACAGGGAGCAAGAAGCAATGAGCCGTGAAATTCTGCTGTTGGTCGACGCGCTCGCGCGCGAGAAGAACGTGCCGAAGGATGTCGTGTTCGGCGCCCTCGAGTCGGCGCTCGCCACGGCCACCAAGAAGCTGTTCGCCGAGGAAGACGTGGACATCCGGGTCTCGGTGGACCGGGAGACCGGCGAGTACGACGCCTATCGGCGATGGCAGGTCGTGCCCGACGAGGCGGGGCTGCAGGAGCCCGGCCACCAGGTGATCCTGACCGATGCGCGCGATCAGATCGCGGACATCGAGGTCGACGAGCACATCGAGGAACTGCTGCCGCGGCAGGACCTGACCACCGGCCGCCGTTTCGCACAGGACACCAAGCAGGTCATCCTGCAGAAGATCCGCGACGCCGAGCGCGAGCAGGTGCTCAACGACTTCCTGGCGCGCGGCGACCTGATCGTCAGCGGCGCCATCAAGCGGATGGACAAGGGCGACGCGATCATCGAGATCGGCAAGGTCGAGGCTCGCCTGCCCCGCAGCGAGATGATCCCGAAGGAGAACCTGCGCATCGGCGACCGCGTCCGCGCCTTCGTGCAGAAGATCGACCGGCTGGCCCGCGGCCCGCAGGTGATCCTGTCGCGCACGTCGCCCGAATTCGTGATGAAGCTGTTCGAGTTCGAGGTGCCGGAGATCGAGCAGGGACTGCTGGTCATCAAGTCCGCGGCACGCGACCCGGGCGTGCGCGCCAAGATCGCCGTCTGGACCAACGACCGGCGCATCGATCCGATCGGCACCTGCGTCGGCATGCGCGGTTCGCGCGTGCAGGCGGTGACGAACGAGCTTGCCGGAGAGCGCGTCGACATCGTGCTGTGGTCCGACGATCCGGCGCAGTTCGTGATCGGCGCGCTGGCGCCGGCGAACGTCAGCTCGATCGTCGTCGACGAGGACAAGCACGCGATGGACGTCGTGGTCGACGAGGACAACCTCGCGATCGCGATCGGACGCATGGGGCAGAACGTGCGCCTGGCGTCCGAACTCACCGGCTGGCAGATCAACATCATGACCGCGGAGGAATCGGCGCAGAAGCAGGAAGGCGAACAGGCCACGATCCGCTCCGGCTTCGTCGAGAAGCTAGACGTCGACGAGGAGGTCGCCAACATCCTGATCGGAGAAGGCTTCTCGACGCTGGAGGAGATCGCCTACGTGCCGGTCAACGAGCTGCTCGAGATCGAGGCGTTCGACGAAGAGACGGTCGAGGAACTGCGCACGCGTGCCCGCAATGCGCTGCTGACAGAGGCGATCAAGCGCGAGGAGAACATCGGGCAGGCCGAGAAGGACCTGCTGGACCTCGACGGCATGGACTCCGACCTCGCCGGCAAGCTCGCGGAGAACTCGATCCGCACGCGCGACGACCTCGGCGAGCTGGCGGTGGACGAGCTGACCGAGATGACCGGCATCGACGACGAACGCGCGAAGACGCTGATCATGGCCGCCCGGGCCCACTGGTTTGCGGAGTCGGCGCAGTGAACGCGCAATGAAGTGAGACGTTGAATCGGCGCCGTGACGGCGCCATGGCACAGCAGGAAACAAGGAACCCTATGGCAAGCACGACGGTGGCCCAGTTTGCGACGGAGCTCAAGCTTCCGCCGCAGTTGCTGCTCGAACAGTTGAAAGCGGCCGGGGTCGTCAAGATGGCCGAGTCGGACTCGTTGACCGAGGATGACAAGTCACGCTTGCTCGAGTCGCTGCGCAAGGCGCACGGGGCGGGCGACAGCGCGCCGGAGAAGAAGAAGATCACGCTGACGCGCAAGCAGACGACCGAGATCAAGCAGGCCGATGCGTCCGGCAAGGCGCGCACGATCCAGGTCGAGGTCCGCAAGAAGCGCGTGTTCGTGAAGCGCGATGACGGCGCGCCCGAGCAGCCTCAGGAAGCGGTGGTGCCCGTTCCCGCCGCGCCCGTGATCGACGAGGCCGAACTGGCCAAGCGGGAGGAGGAAGCGCGGCGCCAGGCCGAGCTGGTCGCGCGCCAGACGGCCGCGGCACGCGAAAAGGCCGAGCGCGCGCAGCGGGAGGTGGCCGAGGCGCAGCAGAAGGAGGAACTCGACCTCACCGAGGCGAAGGCCCGCGAAGCGGCCGCCGCCGAGGAACTGCAGAACGCCGAGCGCGCGCAGAAGGAGGCCGAGCTTGCCGCCAGGCAGGCGCAGGAGGCGCAGCTGCGCGCCCGCAGGGCGGTCGAGGACGAAGTCGCAGCGATCAAGACCATGATGGCCGCGCCGAAGAAGGTGCTGCAGGCGCCGCAGCCGGTGGCGCCGGTCGCCCCGGCCGGCACGCTGCACAAGCCTGCCGCGAAGACCGAGAGCAAGGACAAGAAGGACGAGAAGAAGCCGGGCGTCAAGGAAGTCAAGTCCGGCAAGCTCGCTTCGAGCTGGTCCGAGGAGCAGCAGAAGAAGCGCGCACTGAAGACCCGCGGCGACGCTTCGGGCGGTGCGGGCGGCTGGCGCGGTCCGAAGGGACATCGCAAGCATGACCGGCACGATGACGGCAACGGCGCCGGCGCGTCGATGCCGTCCGAGCCGGTGGTGCGCGAGGTGTCCGTGCCCGAGACCATCACCGTCGCCGACCTCGCCCACAAGATGTCGGTGAAGGCGTCCGAGGTCATCAAGGTGCTGATGAAGCTCGGCCAGATGGTGACCATCAACCAGGTGCTCGACCAGGAGACGGCGATGATCCTCGTCGGGGAACTCGGGCACACCGCCATCGCCGCCAAGCTCGACGACCCGGAAGCGCTGCTTGCCGAGAGCTCGACGGAGCCGGGCACCGACACTCGCGTCGAAGAGCCGCGTCCGCCGGTGGTCACGATCATGGGCCACGTCGATCACGGCAAGACCTCGCTGCTCGACTTCATCCGTCGCACCAAGGTCGCCGCGGGCGAGGCCGGCGGCATCACCCAGCACATCGGGGCGTACCACGTGACGACGCCGCGCGGCATCGTCACGTTCCTCGACACGCCGGGACACGAGGCCTTCACGGCCATGCGCGCCCGCGGCGCGAAGGCGACGGACATCGTCATCCTGGTGGTGGCGGCGGACGACGGCGTGATGCCGCAGACGAAGGAGGCCATCGCCCACGCTAAGGCGGCCGGCGTCCCGCTGGTGGTTGCGCTGAACAAGATCGACAAGCCGGAAGCGAACCCGGACCGCGTCAAGCAGGAACTCGTCGCCAACGGGGTCGTGCCGGAAGAGTACGGTGGCGATGCGCCCTTCATTTCCGTGTCGGCGAAGACCGGGCAGGGCGTGGACGACCTGCTCGAGAACCTGCTGCTGCAGGCCGAAGTCCTCGAGCTCAAGGCAGTGAAGGACGCGCCGGCCAAGGGGCTGGTGATCGAGTCGCAGCTCGACAAGGGCCGCGGCCCGGTCGCGACCGTGCTCGTGCAGAGCGGCACGCTGAAGCGCGGCGACGTCGTGCTCGCCGGCTCCGCGTTCGGCCGCGTGCGTGCGATGCTCGACGAGGCCGGCAAGGCAATCCACGAGGCCGGCCCGTCGATCCCGGTGGAAATCCAGGGCCTGTCCGACGTGCCGTCCGCGGGTGACGAGCTCATCGTGCTGGGCGACGAGCGCAAGGCGCGCGAGATCGCGCTGTATCGCCAGGGCAAGTTCCGCGACACGAAGCTCGCGAAGCAGCAGGCGGCCAAGCTCGAGAACATGTTCGAGGGGATCGGCGAAGGAGCCGTCCGCACCCTGCCGCTCATCATCAAGGCGGACGTCCAGGGCTCGCAGGAGGCGCTGACCAACGCGCTCACCAAGCTGTCGACGGACGAGGTCAAGGTACAGGTGGTGCACGGCCAGGTGGGCGGCATCACCGAGAGCGACATCAACCTCGCGATCGCGTCGAAGGCGGTCGTGATCGGCTTCAACGTGCGCGCGGACCAGTCGGCGCGCAAGCTCGCCGAGGGCAACGGCATCGACATCCGCTACTACAACATCATCTACGACGCGGTGGACGAGGTGAAGGCGGCCCTGTCCGGGCTGCTGGCGCCGGAGCAGCGCGAGCAGGTCCTCGGCCTCGTCGAGATCCGCCAGATCTTCCGCGTGCCGAAGATCGGCGCCGTCGCAGGCTGCATGGTGGTCGACGGCGTGGTCAAGCGCACGGCGAACGCGAGGCTGCTGCGCGACAACGTCGTGATCTGGACCGGCGAGCTCGATTCGCTGAAGCGCTTCAAGGATGACGTCAAGGAGGTCAAGGCCGGCTTCGAGTGCGGCCTGAGCCTGAAGGGATACGACGACATCAAGGAGCGCGATCAGCTGGAGATCTTCGAAGTCCAGGAAGTGGCTCGGACGCTCTAGGGCAGGGCGCTCGCGTCGTTGCGAGCCCTTGCCGTACGTCTGAGTACTGTCTGCGGGCTCGCGCCTAACGATCGCCCCGCCCTAGAGCGTCCGGTTGGGGCGCCGAAAGCTGCTAACGCAGTGTTGGAACGAGCATGAGAGCAAGGAAGAAGCCGGGTCGGAGCCTGCGAATTGCGGATCAGATCCAGCGCGACCTCGCGGAGATGATCCAGCGCGAGGTGCCGGCGGACCGGGCGGGACTCGTGACGCTGACCGGTGTCGAGCTGTCGCCGGACTACGCGCACGCGAAGGTGTACTACACGGTGATCGGCGCGCCGGTCGCGCACGCGCAGCAGGTGCTGAACGAGAAGGCGGGTTACTTCCACTCGCTGCTGTTCAAGCGGCTTTCGATCCACACGATCCCGAAGCTCGCCTTCGTGCACGACGCGTCGGTCGAGCACGGCATCGAGATCGACCGGCTGATCGCCGAAGCGAACAAGGACCGGTCGCAGTAAGGCCGGAAGCGCCATGGGCAAGCCGCGCGGCGACCGCGTCAACGGTGTGCTGCTGCTGGACAAGCCGGTCGGAGTGACCTCCAACCGGGCCTTGCAGACGGCCCGGCGGCTGCTGAACGCGCAGAAGGCGGGGCACACCGGCACGCTCGATCCGCTGGCGAGCGGGCTGCTGCCGGTGATGCTGGGCGAAGCGACGAAGTTTTCCTCCGACCTGCTGGACGCGGACAAGTCGTACCGCGCCATCGTGCAGCTGGGCGTCACGACGACGACCGGGGACGCCGAAGGCGAGGTGGTGGAGCGCAGGCCGGTGGCGCTGGAGGCGGGCGCGGTCGACGACGCCCTGGCGCGTTTCACCGGGGCGATCGAGCAGGTGCCGCCGATGCACTCTGCTCTGAAGCGCGATGGCCGGCCGCTGTACGAGCTTGCGCGTGCCGGGGTGGAAGTGGAGCGTGCTCCGCGCAGCGTGCGGATTCGCGGGCTGCGGCTGGTAGAGCAGTCGGGCAGCGTGCTGGTTGTCGACGTCGATTGCAGCAAGGGCACCTACGTGCGCGTGCTGGCCGAGGACATTGGCAAGGCGCTGGGATGCGGCGCGCACCTGGCGGCGCTCCGGCGTACTGCCGTCGGCCCGCTCACGCTGGACGGCGCGGTCGAGCTGCCGGTGCTGGAAGGAATGGAGCCGGATGCACGGCGGACGTGCCTGCGGCCCGTCGACGAACTGCTGGGCACCTTGCCGAGAGTCGATCTCGACGGGGAACTGGTGCAGCGCTTCCGGCAGGGCCAGCGGCTCGCGATCGACGCGCAGCCGAAGGGTGGACGAGTGCGGGTGTACGGGGCGGACAACACATTGCTGGGCACGGCGACGGTCAACGAGTGGGGCGTCGTCGGGCCCGAACGACTGATTTCGAACGAAAAGAGCGCTTCATGAAACGGGCAATCAGGAACGTGGCGATCATCGCCCACGTGGATCACGGCAAGACCACGCTGGTGGACAAGCTGCTGCAGCAGTCGGGAACCTTCCGCGCGAACCAGCAGGTGGCCGAGCGCGTGATGGACAGCAACGACCTCGAGCGCGAGCGCGGCATCACGATCCTCGCGAAGAACTGCGCGGTCGACTACGAGGGCACGCACATCAACATCGTCGACACGCCGGGCCACGCCGACTTCGGCGGCGAGGTCGAGCGCGTGCTGTCGATGGTCGACGGCGTGCTGCTGCTGGTCGACGCGGTGGAGGGACCGATGCCGCAGACGCGCTTCGTCACGCGCAAGGCGCTGGCGCAGGGGCTCAAGCCGATCGTCGTCGTCAACAAGATCGACCGGCCGGGCGCGCGACCCGACTGGGTCGTGAACCACACCTTCGACCTGTTCGACAAGCTCGGGGCGACCGAGGAGCAGCTCGACTTTCCGGTCGTCTACGCGTCGGCGCTGAACGGCTACGCCGGGACGAGCCCCGATGTGCGGGACGGCGACCTGCGGCCGCTGTTCGACGCCATCCTGAAGAACGTGCGGGTGCGCGACGACGACCCCGACGGGCCGCTGCAGCTGCAGATCTGCTCGCTCGACTACTCGAGCTATGTCGGAAAGATCGGCATCGGCCGGATCAGCCGCGGACGCCTGCGACCCGGGCAGGACGTTATCGTGATGCACGGGCCCGAGGGCGGCCAGAACGCGCCGACGACGAAGGGCAGGATCAATCAGGTGCTGACCTTCGAAGGCCTGGAGCGCCGACTGACCGACGAAGCCATCGCGGGCGACATCGTTCTTGTCAACGGGCTGGAGGACATCGGCATCGGCTGCACGCTGTGCCCGCCCGACGCGCCCGACGCGCTGCCGCTCCTCAAGGTGGACGAGCCCACCCTGATGATGAACTTCCAGGTCAACACGTCGCCGCTCGCGGGCAAGGAGGGCAAGTACGTCACGAGCCGTAACATCCGCGAACGCCTGGAACGCGAACTGAAGTCGAACGTGGCGATGCGCATGAAGGAAACCGACGACGAGACGGTGTTCGAGGTCGCGGGCCGCGGCGAGCTGCACCTGACCATCCTGATCGAGAACATGCGGCGGGAGGGCTACGAGCTCGCGGTGTCGCGACCGCAGGTGCTGTACAAGGAAGTGAACGGCGAGCGGCTCGAGCCCTACGAGATGCTCACGGTGGACATCGAGGACGTGAACCAGGGCGCGATCATGGAAGAACTCGGTCGCCGCAAGGGCGACCTGCAGGACATGCAGCCCGACGGCAAGGGCCGCGTGCGCCTCGAGTACCGCATCCCGGCGCGGGGACTGATCGGCTTCCAGGGGGAGTTCATGACGCTGACGCGCGGCACCGGCCTGATGAGCCACGTGTTCGACGAGTACGGTCCCGTGCGCCTGGGCGAGGTCGGCGAGCGCCGCAACGGCGTGCTGATCAGCCAGGACGACGGCGAGGCGGTCGCCTATGCGTTGTGGAAGCTGCAGGAGCGCGGCCGCATGTTCGTGAAGCCCGGCGACAAGCTCTACGAGGGCATGATCATCGGCATCCACTCGCGCGACAACGACCTGATCGTCAACCCGGTGCGCGAGAAGAAGCTGACCAACGTCCGCGCCTCCGGCAAGGACGAGCACATCGACCTGGTGACGCCGATCCAGCTGACGCTCGAGTCCGCGGTCGAGTTCATCGCGGACGACGAACTCGTCGAGATCACGCCGCTGAGCATCCGGCTGCGAAAGCGGTACCTGAAGGAACACGAGCGGAAGAGGGCGCAGCGGGAAGCCGCTTAGGGAGCATCGTGCGAGCACGCGTGTTCCTTCAGGCACCGCTGCGCGGTCATCTCGCTCCCCCTCCCAGCCCTCCCTGCAGGGAGGGCGCGGCGCTGCGCGCCGCCCGACGCGTTCTGAAGTGAACGCAGTCGATCCAGCCGCTCATCGTCGCGCCGTCATCCTGATGGTGATCGCGCCGACGCTGTGGAGCATCGCGGGCGTCGTCACGCGTCACCTGTCGCCGGAACTGCAGGCCAACGGACGGTTCGAGATCACGTTCTGGCGGAGCTTCTTCGCGGCGGTCACCGTCGCGGGCTTCCTCCTCTTCGTCCGGCGCGATCTGTTCGGCTCGATCCGCCGCGCCGGCGCGCCGGGGCTGCTGTCCGGGGCGATGTGGGCGACGATGTTCGTCTGCTTCATGCTGGCGCTGACGCTCACGTCGACGGCGAACACGCTGATCGTCCTGGCCGTCGCGCCGCTGACGACCGCGTTCCTGGCGTGGGCCGTACTGCGGTCGCCCATCGCTCCGCGCACCTGGCTGGCGATCGGCGTGGCGATGGCCGGAATCGTGTGGATGTTCGCCGGCAGCCTGAAGATCGAGTCGCCGGAGAGCGTGCTCGGCATGCTGATCGCGTTCGGCGCGCCGGTGGCGTCGGCGATCAACGTCGTGATCCTGAAGAAGCGTGGGCACGGGGTCGACATGATTCCCGCCGTGTTCCTCGGGGGGGTCATCTCAGCAGCGCTGATGCTGCCGCTCGCGCTGCCATCCATCGCGACGGCTGGGGACGTCGCGCTGCTCGCGCTGCTCGGGGTCGCCCAGCTCGGGCTTCCGTGCATGCTGCTGGTGATCGCCGCGCGCCACCTCGCAGCGACCGAAGTGGCGCTGCTGGCACTGCTGGAAGTCGTGCTGGGGCCGCTGTGGGCGTGGCTGGGCGCGGGCGAAGTGCCCGCGACGACGACGCTGGCTGGCGGCGCGCTCGTCCTTGCAGCGCTGCTGATCAACGAGCTGGCGGCGCGGACGGACGCGCCAGTTACTTCCTAGCCGGCGGGGTGGCCATCGTGTCCCGGCCTTGCTGCCGGGTCATGGCGTTGGCCGGCAGGGGACCGCCCCAGCGCTTCTTGCCGTCCGCGTAGACGCACACCGCGCTGAACGGCCGGCCCAAGGCATCCTTCAGGTCCATCGTCACGGCGGTTCCACCGCCCGTGGCGGGCTCGGACCTGGCGTTGCGGATCCACTCGAAGCCTTCTTCGCGCGCGAAGTACTGGCACTGGGCCTGTGGGTTGGCGTCCGGACCGCTCGCGCATCCTGCCATCAGCGCAATGGTTCCGGCTGCCGCGATCTTCCTGGCTTGCATATGGCTCTCCGATCTTTGCAGCTGTGGTGACTGCGGAGTGACACTAGCGGGCCGGCCATCAAGGCGCATAGCGGGGTGCGACGAAGTGTCGAAAGGGCGGAACGAACGCCACGCTTCCCTTGCCCCGGCCGGGCGCGATAATGCGCCTGTCATGAGCGCCCGATCCGTTTCGAATGATGCGCCGCTGCCGGTCAGGGCGATCGATGTCACTCGCCCGGCCGCATGGTTGCGCGCAGGCTGGAGGGACTTCGTGCGCAGTCCCCTGGCCGGCCTGGTCCATGGAGCTTTCGTCGCCGTCGGCGGCTGGGTCGTCGTCCTCGTGTCACTGCGCTACGGCTGGGTAGCCCCCGGAGCGTTCTCCGGCTTCGTGATCCTCGGCCCGATTCTCGTCACGGGACTGTACGAGATCAGTCGCCTGCAGGCGCGTGGGCAACCGGCCGGGATGCGCGATGCCGTGACTGCCTGGCGGCGCGGCACCGCACCCCTGGTGTGGCTCGGACTGCTGCTCGCCGTGCTCGGCACGCTGTGGGTCACGGTCTCTGCGCTGCTGTTCACGCTCTTCGCGCCCGCACCGCTGCGCGGGCCGCTCGAGTTCCTCCGCTATGCCTTCCTGGAGCAGAGCGAACTCCTGTTCGCCATGTGGGCCGTGGTCGGCGGCATGGGAGTGGCCGTCGTCTTCGCCGTGACCGCGGTGTCGCCGCCGCTGCTGCTCGGCCGTCGGGTCGGCCTGCGCCAGGCCCTGCTGACCAGCGTGCGTGCCGTCGGCGAGAACCCCGGGCCGATGACGCTCTGGGCGATCGTGATCCTCGTGGCCACATCGGCATCGATCGTCACGGGCATGCTCGGATTCCTGATCACGGTGCCCGTGCTCGGCCACGCCAGCTGGCACGCGTACCGCGACCTGGTCGATGCGGAGAGCGCGCCGCTGCGCCACCCGTGACCATGGAAGGCACGGTCTTCGGCCTGACCGAGCAGCGCATCGCCGAACTCGGCCTCACGTGGGGCATCGGCGGCTTCATCCTGCTGATGCTCGTGATCATCTGGAACCTGGCGCGCGATTCGAAGGCAGGCAAGTTCGGCACCTTCATCCTGTTCTTCGTGCTCGCCTTCGGCATCCTCGGCTTCGCATTGAAGTCCGTGATCCAGTGGGTGATGAAGCTGTGACCCGGATACTGGCGATTCACCCTTCCGTGGATTGATCCGTTGCCTTCCGTCCATCCCGAGGTCGCATCGCCGTGGCGCTTCTGCGTCGCGCCGATGATGGACTGGACCGATCGGCACTGCCGGTACTTTCACCGTCAGTTGTCTGCGCGCGCGCGCCTGTACACGGAGATGGTGACGACCGGCGGCCTGCTGCAGGGCGATGCCGGCCGTCATCTCGAGTTCAACGCGGAGGAACACCCGGTCGCGCTGCAGATCGGCGGCAGCGAGCCGGAGGACCTGGCGCGCGCCGCGCGGCTGGGCGAGCGCCGGGGCTACGACGAGATCAACCTGAATTGCGGCTGCCCCTCGGAGCGCGTCCAGCGCGGCGCCTTCGGCGCCTGCCTGATGGCCGAGCCGCGCCTAGTGGCCGACTGTGTGAAGGCGATGCTGGACGCCGTCGACATCCCGGTGACGGTGAAGCATCGCGTGGGTGTCGACCAGCGGGAGGACTACGCTTTCGTGCGCGACTTCGTCGGTACCGTGGCCGAGGCGGGTTGCCGTGTGTTCATCGTGCATGCGCGCAGTGCGTGGCTGAAGGGCCTCAGTCCCAAGGAGAACCGCGAGGTGCCGCCGCTGCGCTACGAGGTCGTTTACCGCCTGATGTCCGATTTTCCCGGTCTCGTGTTCGTGCTCAATGGCGGCATGCTGTCGCTCGACGCCGCGCAGGCCGAACTGGCGCACGTCGACGGCGTCATGCTCGGGCGCGCCGCGTATCACGACCCGTGGCTGCTGGCCGACGTCGACCGTCGGCTCTTCGGGGAGGCCGGTCCGGTGGCATCGCGCGAGGAGGCCGTCGTCCGGATGACGGCCTACCTGCACCACGAGGCGACGCGCGGGACAGCGCCGCGCCACATCGTTCGTCACATGCTGGGGCTGTACCAGGGAGTCCGCGGAGCGCGGCAGTGGCGGCGCGAACTCAGCGATGCCGTCGTGCTCGAGCGGGAAGGCGCCGACGTTCTGACCGGTGCCGTGCAGTGCGTGACGCCGCGGGCGGTGTTGCGCGCCGCCTGATCAAGGGCCGCACTCGCGTGCGACTTCCGACTCGCGCCGCCTGATCTCCGACTCCGCCTTCTCGATCTTCTCGGGAGCCGACGGGCGGGCATTCAGTTCGCCCCGCGAGGCCCTGGATCGATCAAGTTCGCGGCGCGCGCTCGCGCAGCGCTCCTTCGCCTTGGCGTCGGCTTTCGCCCTCTCGTCCGCCTGCTTCCGGTCGCGTGCTTCCTGCTGGGCCTGCTCCTTGTCGATCTGCTTTGCCGCGGCGCTCTCCTTCCGGGCACGCTCCTGCGCGCCCTTCCGGTCGTCGACGCTGATCGGCGGCTCGGTGTTGACCTTGCGCACCGGCACCGTTCCTTCCGGGCACGCCGTGTTGGAGTAGGTGACGCGCCCGTCCTTCGACTCGCAGCGCTGGACTGTCTGCGCGGGCAGAGCCGCCGGCAGCAGCGTCAGGCCGGCGAGCAGCAGTCGAAGGAGGGGAGCGAAAGCAATCTGCATGGCGCCAGTCTAGCCAACGCCATGCCGGAAGTGACCACGACTCCTACTGCGCTGCGACTCCGATCGCCTGGCGCACGGCGTCGGCGGCGGTCTTGTTGAAGCGGTACTGGTAGTCGTAGATCCTGGCACCGGCCTCGTACAGCTTGCCCGGGCGCACGCCGGGCGTGCCCTTGGTCGGCTGGACGAAGGCGATCCGGGCAGACTCCCGCTCCACGTTGGAAACACCGGTGTCGAGCGGGTCCACGAGCGCCGGGAACGACAGTACGACGGCCTTCGTGCCGCCGACGGTCCGCTCTTCCCACTTGCCTTCGGCCATGACTTCGGTGCTGGTGCGGTCGCAGAACAGGGTGCCGGTCTTCGCCGCGAACAACTGCACGGCGCCCGTTCCCTTGGCGCCCGGCTTGAAGAACATCGCATACGGCTTGGCGCCGTTGCGGTCCTCGTACGCGAGGCAGTACGGGATCTGCTTGGAGAAGTTCGCGACGAACTGCATCGTGTCGGTCGCGCCCGTGAACGACTCCTTCGACGGCAGCACCAGCACGTCGTCGACGAAGCGCGCGACGACGAGGTAGGCGACCGAGTTGGCCGGGAATCGCGCGCTGCCGGCCCTGGCCGCCTCCTGCTTCGGATAGTTGTCCGGCGTGCGCAGGAAGGGCTGGATCGGCATGCCGCTGACGTCGAACGGCTGCAGCGTGACGGCGATGCGCAGCGGGTTGTCCGCGGCCGAGTACACCAGGTACATGCTGCCATCGGGAGCCGGGATCGCGAAGTTCGGCCGTCCGGCCGATCGCCGCTCGCCGTTGAGAACGAAGCTGCCGACGTCGATCTGGCCATTGAGTGATCCGGTCTTCGCGTCGCTGCTCGTTTCGGTCAGCGCATGGCGGTTGCCCTCTCCGGGCGCTGCGCTCGCCTTGAGGTTCGCGATCCGGGAGCCGTTGATGTAGAAAAGGCCGTCGCCCTTCAGCGCTTCGATCGCGGGCTGGTTGACCGGCTTGGCGCCCGGAACCGGCACCGGCTCGCGCAGCGGCCCATACGTCGGCACCTGTTCCTGCTGGGCAAGCGCCGTCGAACCGGCGACCAGGGCTGCAGCAGCGATCCAAAGCTTGGTCTTCGTTGTCATGCGTTCCTCTGTGGCTCCCGTGTTTGTGGCTGCATCCTAACCAATGGGGCACAGCCGACCGATCCGAAGAATGGAGGCGGTGTCTCCCGTGAAGGCGTTACTCAAGTTCCGATCCCGCGTCCTGGCAAGCGTTGGCAGGCCCTAGACGACCTTGCCCGGATTCATGATTCCGAGCGGGTCGAGGGCCTCCTTCAGGCGGCGCATCAGCGCGAGCTCGACCGGCGACTTGTAGCGCTGGTTCTCGGCGCGCTTCAGTTGCCCGATCCCGTGCTCGGCGGAGATCGACCCGGCGTGCCGGGCCACCTGGTCGTGCACGAGGCGATAGACCCCGGGCTGGTGCGCGATGAAGTCCGCCTCGGGCGCGCCCACCGGCGGACTGACGTTGTAGTGGAGGTTTCCATCGCCCAGATGGCCGAAGATCACCATGCGGATGCCGGGCAACCGCTGCGCCAGCAGCGCGTTGGTCTCGGCCACGAAACGGGCGATCCCCGAAATCGGCACGGAGATGTCGTGCTTGATGTTCCTCCCCTCGGCGGCCTGGGCTTCCGAGATGAACTCGCGCAGGGCCCACAGGCTGCGCGCCTGCGCGACCGACTGCGCCAGTGCGGCGTCGGTCGCGAGGTCTCGTTCGATCGCCTGCTCCGCGATCGCCTGCAGCAGCGCGGTTGCGTGCGCGTCGCTCTCGTGGTCGCTCAGCTGCAGCAGCGCGTAGTAGGGAGAGCGCTCGGCCAGCGGCGATCGGTGCGGCGGGAAGTGCCGTTCAACCAGCTGCAGGCACAGGTCGGAGAACAGCTCGAAGCCGGTTAGCGCCGGACCGGCCATCGATTGCGCCACTTCCAGCAGCGCCAGCGCGGCCTCCACCGAGCGAACCGCGAACAGCGCCGTCCCTTCGGCCCGAGGCAGCGGAAACGTCTTCAGGCAGGCCGCGGTGATCACGCCGAGCGTGCCTTCCGCGCCGATGAACAGATCGCGCAGGTCGTAGCCGGTGTTGTCCTTGCGCAGTCCGCGCAGTCCGTCCCACACCTCGCCCGATGGCAGCACGACCTCGAGCCCGAGTGCCAGCTCGCGGGCGTTGCCGTAGCGCAGGACCTGCGTGCCTCCGGCGTTGGTCGCGAGGTTGCCGCCGATCGTGGCGGTGCCCTGCGCTGCCAGGGACAGCGGAAACAGGCGCCCGGCCTCGGCGGCGGCCTCCTGCACGCGCTGCAGCGGGCAGCCGGCCTCGACGGTGATCGTGTTGTTGACCGGATCGATGGCGCGCACGCGATTCATGCGGCCGAGTGACAGCAGGATCGCGCGGCCGCTGTCGTCCGGCGTGCCGCCGCCAACGAGGCCCGTGTTGCCTCCCTGCGGCACGATGGGCGCCCGTGCCTGCACGCAAAGCCTCACGACCGCGGCGACTTCGTCGGTGGTGGCGGGCCGCACGACGGCCTGCGCACGGCCGGTGTAGCGCTTGCGCCAGTCCGTGAGGTAGGGCGCCGTGGCGACGGGCTCGGTCAGCACGTTATCCCGGCCGACCGTTGCGTTCAGCTGCTCGAGCAGGTTCACGAGGCCGCCTTTCTCGCCTTGGCCGCCCGCTTCAGCGGGTGCAGGTAGACGATCGACGCGACGAAGAACAGCACCGCGAGCGCGATCTCGATGGCGGCGAGCAGGTTCACGGGCGCCGCGTCGAAGATGCGCACGGCTCCTTCCAGCACATACAGCAATGACAGCATCAGCGCCCACTGCATCGTGTAGGGATCGGCGCGCAGCAGTCCGCGCAGCGCGAGCGCCAGCGGCAGCGCTTTCAGCGCCAGCCAGGAGCCGCCGGGCCGCAGCGGCGCCAGCCATGTTTCCCATAGCAGGGCGAGCGCGATCAGCGACAGCCAGGCGGCCACCGCGACGTGCCAGGCGACGCGCTGGCGCGGGGAGACTCCGGCGTTCACGGGATTACCCACTCGCTGCGCGCTCGGGGATGAGCGCTTCGGAGCGGCCGTGCGCGCTCATGCGCGTCCCAGCGCGAGTGCCGTCCGCGCGAGGCGGGCACCCAGCGCCACGGCGAGCCGGCGCTCCTCGCCGGTCAGGGCGATGGGCGCCCCGTGCCGTCCGAGGTGGCTCGCGCCGTACGGCGTGCCACCGCTGGCCGTGGCGTCGAGGTCGGGTTCGGTGTAGGGGATGCCGAGCACCAGCATCCCGTGGTGCAGCAGCGGCAGCATCATCGACAGCAGCGTGGCCTCCTGGCCGCCGTGCATCGAGCTGGTGGAAGTGAATACCGCGGCCGGCTTGCCGGCGAGGGCGCCCGACAGCCACAGTCCGGACGTCGAGTCCAGGAAGTGCTTCAACGGCGCCGCCATGTTGCCGAAGCGCGTCGGCGATCCGAGCGCGATCCCGCCGCACTGCTCGAGGTCCGGCAACTCGACGTACGGCGCGCCTTCCATGGGGACCGGCGGCGCGGCCGTCGTCACGACCGGCACAACCGGAGGCACCGTCCGCAGGCGCGCTTGCGCGCCGTCGACGGCGTCGATGCCGCTGGCGACCGCCTCGGCGAGGAGGCGGGTGGCGCCGTGGCGCGAGTAGTAGAGAACGAGGATGTCCACGCGGGCAGGGCGAGGCGAAGGGAGAGGCTGGCATTATAGGAACCGCTGCTTCGCCCTCCCGCGCTCCGACCTTCCCCGATGCGCTTGCCTTTCGCCGACGCGTTCGACCGCCACCCGCGCCTGCACCGTGCGCGCGAGGTGCTGTCGTTCGCGGATGCCCGCGCGCGCGACGTCCGCATGGGGCAGGTCGCCGGCAGCCTTACGTTCACGACGATGCTGTCGGTGGTGCCGCTCTTCGCGGTCGCGCTCGCTCTGTTCACCACCTTCCCCCTGTTCGCGCGGTTCCGCGGCGAACTGGAGAACTTCCTCCTGAAGGTGCTCCCGGGCCAGATCTCGAGCACCGTGCTGCGCTACGTGAACGAGTTCGCGTCGCAGGCTACGCAGCTGACGGCGGTCGGCCTGGCGTTTCTCGCCATCACGGCGCTCTCGATGATCGTCACGGTGGATCGCGTCCTGAACGACATCTGGCGCGTCCGCGACCGCCGGCCGTTCGGGCAGCGCGTGCTGATCTACTGGGCCATTCTCTCGCTGGGGCCGCTGGTGATCGGCGCGAGCCTGAGCGCCAGTTCGTTCCTGTGGTCGTTGTCGTCGGAGGCCGTGCGTCAACTGCCGCGGCTGCTGCACCACCTGCTCGACTACGCACCGGTCGTGCTCAACGGCTTCGCCTATGCGGCGCTCTATGTGTTCGTCCCGAATCGCAGTGTCGCGTGGCGCGACGCCCTGATCGGCGGCTTCATCGCGGCCATCCTCGGCGAGGTCGTCAAGGGCACCTTCGGCGTGTTCGTGTCACGCGGGGTCGTACGCTCGGTCTACGGCGCGTTCGCGGCGCTGCCGTTCTTCCTCATCTGGGTATACCTCGCGTGGTACGTGTTGCTGTTCGGCGCCGCGATCGCCGCGACGCTGCCCCGGCTGCGCGCGACGCGCTTCTCGGACGAGTCGCGCGCGGGCAACCAGTTCGTCAGCGCCGTTGCGCTGCTGAAGTCGCTGTTCGATGCGAAGCGGGATGGCCGAACGGGGCTGCCCACGAGCGAACTCGCGCGCGCCGTGCGCACGCCGATGGACGAGGCCGAGCGGTTGCTCGAGTCGCTCGAACGGTTGGGCTACGTGAGGCGCGCGGCCACCACGCTGACTGGGCGGGCGCGGGAGCAGGACTGGCTGCTTGTCTGCGACACCGCGACGATGACGCTCGCGCCGGTCTTCGGACGGTTTGCGATCGATCCGACCAACACCCTCTTGTCGGTGGCGTCGGTTGGACTGGCGCCCGTGTGCCGGCGCTGGTCGGAGGCGGAGTGGCTCAAGGTGCCGTTGGACGAGTCGCTCGGTTCCGGCTAGGCGAGTCCGGTCTCGCCGAGCAGTTCGACCGGATGCGGCGGGCGTTCCGACGCGTTGCCGCAGGCGAGCGAGCCGGTCGGGCCGTACTTGTCGCAGCCCCAGCAGATGCGGTGGGGACTCTTCGGGGCGACGGGAAACCTCTTGCCCGCGCCAGGTCAGGGCAAGGGCCCGATGCGCGACAGCAGGCAGCGCCGGTTGCGGACCGCGCTGAGCAGCGCCTCGATGCCGAGGCCGCCGATGACGACGGCGGCCAGCACGGGGCCGACCGACAGGTCGTGCATGAACGAGGCCAGGATGACGATCGCGATGGCCACGAACAGCGCGCCGACCAGCACGGCGGCGACACGCTCCCGCATGCCCTGGTCCTTCGCCGGGTTCGGATTGTCGATCATGCAGGATAGGTCGTGCGGTGCAAGGCAACAGAGGTGCGCATCGTGGACCTCGGGATCGGGCGGTGGGCGTCAATCTTACGGCGTGCCGACGCGGGTCAGGTCACGCTGACCACGAGCGCCGCCGCGCCAAGCACCAGCACGCCGGCGACGCGCTCCGTGAGGCGGGCAAACCGCGGATCGCTCGTCAGCCTCGCCGCGCGCGAGGCGAGGTAGCCGTAGGCGCCGAGAATGAAGAACTCCGGAACGATGGAGCCGGCGGCGAGCCACGCCATCTGCGGGCCGACCGGCAGCTTTGGATCGACGAACTGCGGCAGGATCGCTGCGAAGAACACCAGGGTCTTGGGGTTGGCCAGTTGCAGCGTCAGTCCAGCAAGGTAGATCGCGCGCGGCGCGCCGCCGGAGCGCTCGTCGCGGCTCACGGCGATCGGCGAGGGCCGCCCGAACAGCGCGGACAGCCCGATGTAGACGAGGTACGCCGCGCCGAGCCACTTCACGGCGAAGAAGAAAGTCTTCGAAGTCACCAGCACCGCGCCGAGCGCTGTCGCCGAGATCGCAAAGTAGATCGCGTTGGCGCTGAGGATCCCGAGCGTGGCGTGGATCGACTTGCGCGCGCCGTAGGTCAGGCCGCAGGCGATCACCAGCATCACGGCCGGCCCGGGCGACAGCGACAGCGCCGCCTCGGCCAGCACGTACAACCAGAAGGTGTCCCAGTTGACGGCGTCGAGCCAGAGCGCCACGGCTAGGGCGCTGTGAACGCGCGCCGAGCGAAGTCCGCGATCGCTGCGCGCACGCCGTCCGGGTTCTCGGCCATCAGCGCGTGGCCGGCGTGGGGCAGCGTCACGACCTGGGGCTGCCGGCAGGCGTCTATCAGCGCCTTCGCCGCGCGCGGCGGCGTCATCGAGTCCGAACTGCCGAGCACGAACAGCACCGGGCACTGGAGTTCCGCCGCGGTCTCGAGGCCGGCTGCGTAACGGTTGCAGGCGACGAAGTCGGTCGGCAGCACGTCGTCGCCGTCGCGCGTCCGGATGCGCTGCATCAGGCGCAGGTTCTGCCACATGGTGGAGAAACCCGGTCCGGGGTTCGACGGCTTGCGGTCGAATCCAGCGATCGACGAGCTGTGCGACCAGACGTTGATCATGTCCAGCGCTTCGTCCGGCGCCTCGCGCGTGGCGTTCAGCAAAGGCTCGGCGACGCGCATCGGAAAGGCCGTCGCCACTAGCGCAACGCCGCGTGCAGTCTCCGGCAGACGCTTCGCCAGTTCGAGCGCGATCAGGGACCCCATGCTGTGGCCGACCGCGATGAACCGGCCCACTCCGGCGGACCGCAACGCGTCGGCGATGCGATCGGCCATCTCCTCGACGGTTGCGAGAGGCGGGCCGTCGCTTCGCATGTGGCCCGGCAGGTCGAGCGCGAGCACGGCGTAGCCGTGGTGCGCGAGGTAGCGGCTCTGCAGGATCCAGACGCTGTGGTCGTGCTGGGCGCCGTGCAGGAACACGACGGTGGGTCTCGTGGCGTCGAATGGCCTGCCGCCGGTGTAGGCGTAGAGGCGGGGCGAGGTCGAGAGATCCATCAGCCCACCTTCTGCGCGCGCTTCAACGACTGGGCGAGGTCGTCGATCAGGTCGGCCGGGTCTTCGAGACCGACGGACAGGCGGATCGTGCCCTGGGTGATGCCGGCCGCCTCCAGCTGCTCGTCCGGTACCCGGAAGTGGGTCGTCGAGGCGGGGTGGATCACCAGCGACTTCGCGTCGCCGACGTTGGCAAGGTGCGAGAACACCTGCAGCGACTCGACGAAGGCGCGGCCGGCGGCGCGGGTGCCCTTGAGGTTGAAGCTGAACACCGCGCCGCATCCGCGCGGCAGCAGGCGCTGCGCGAGCGCGTGATCCGGATGCGAGGGCAGTTCGGGGTACGCGACCGACTCGACGGCCGCGTGGCCCGCCAGGAACTCGACCACCTTGCGAGCGTTGTCGACGTGGCGTTGCATCCGCAGCGGCAGCGTCTCGAGCCCCTGCAGGAGGAAGAAGGCGGTGTGCGGGCTCATGCAGGCGCCGAAGTCGCGCAGTCCCTCGCGCCGGGCGCGCAGCAGGAATGGCGCGACGGTGCTTTCCTCGGCGAAGTTCATCCCATGGAAGCCGACATAAGGCTCGGTGAGCGTCGGGAATTTGCCGCTGGCGAGCCAGTCGAACGTGCCGCCGTCGATCAGCACGCCGCCGATCGCCACGCCGTGGCCGCCGATGAACTTGGTCGCCGAGTGATACACGAGGTCGGCGCCGTGGTCGAAAGGCGTCATCAGGAACGGCGTCGTGAATGTCGAGTCGACCATGAGCGGCAACCCCTGGCGGTGCGCGATGTCCGCGACCGCCGGGATGTCGAGCACGTCGAGCCCCGGGTTGCCGAGTGTCTCGCCGAACAGCAGCCGCGTGTTCGGCCGGATCGACCGCTCCCAGGCGCCGAGGTCGCGCGGGTCGATGAAGGTCGTGTCGATGCCGAAGCGCCCGAGCGTGTAGCCGAGCAGGTTGTGCGATCCGCCGTACAGCGAACGGCTGGCCACGATGTGCGCGCCGGCGCCCATCAGCGTGACGATCGCAAGATGCAGCGCCGCCTGCCCGCTTGCGGTTGCGATCGCGCCGACCCCTTTCTCGAGCGCCGCCATGCGTTCCTCGAAGACGGCGACCGTCGGGTTCGAGATGCGCGAGTACACGTGGCCGGAGCGCTCCATGTTGAAGAGGGCGGCCGCGTGGTCGGAGTCTTCGAAGACATACGACGCGGTGGCGTAGATGGGCACCGCGCGGCTGCCGGTGGCCGGGTCGGGCGGCTGACCCGCGTGGAGCGCGAGTGTGTCGAAACCTGGGTAGCGAACGGGCATGGCGGCGGCCTGGTGCGTGGGAATGCCGATCATGCCAAAACGCGCTGCGCCATATTGCGGATGCACAATGAAATATCGCGCGCGTTTGCCATTGCGCACGGTGCGTTCGAGGACTAGGGTGAGAGGGCGGGTAGCGACGGACGGAGGAGACAATGACGACAGTGACCGTGGCCGACTTGGATATCGCACTGCGCCGGCAGCCCCTGATGCGGGAATTCACTCCGGTTCAGTTCGACCAGTTGATGAGCATCGCCGAACTGGTGGACTTCGAGCCGAATGAAGTCATCCACCGCGAGGGCGACGAAAGCGACAAGCTCTTCCTGGTCGTCCGCGGACACGTGGCGATCGAGCTCGCCGGGCGCCTCGAGGTGCTGCGGGTCGAGACCGTCGGGCCGGGCGGCGAGTTCGGGTGGTCGTCGATGCTGCAGGGCGCGGGCCGCTACTTCCAGTCGCGCGCGCTGGACGGCGTCCAGGCCCTCGCGTTCGATGCCGCCGAGCTGCGCCTGATGTGCGAGGAGGACCCGCGGTTCGGATATGCCCTGATGACGCGGCTGCTGGCCGTGGTCGCCGAGCGCCTGCAGGCCACGCGGCTGCAGATCGTCGACATGCACTGGACGCCGGCGAAGCGCGCCGGCGCGTAGATCCCGCCTTTCGAAGGCCGAGGCAAGTGCGGACGGCTGGTGTCCGCTGCTCGGTCCGGCGGCCGCACACCGGCCGCTTAAACTTCGCGGATGGACACGCGGAGTGCCTTGCATCCCCCGATCGAACCGTTCGACAGCGGCATGCTGTGGCTCGACGACGTGCACACGATGTACTGGGAGACGTCGGGCAATCCCGGTGGCGTTCCGGTGCTGTTCCTGCACGGTGGCCCCGGTGGCGGATCGTCCCCCGAGCACCGGCGCTTCTTCGACCCGACATTCTTTCGTGCGGTGCTGTTCGATCAGCGTGGCGCGGGAGCGTCGACGCCGGTGGGCGAGACGAGAGGCAACACCACGCAGCAGCTGATCGACGACATCGAGCGCCTGCGGGAGTACCTGGGCATCGAGCGCTGGATCGTCTTCGGCGGATCGTGGGGCAGCACGCTCGGCCTGGCGTACGGGCAGGCGCATCCGTCGCGCTGCCTGGGCTTCCTGCTGCGCGGCATCTTCCTCGGCCGGCCCAGCGAGATCGACTGGTTCCTGCATGGCCTGAGGAACGTCTTCCCGGAGGCCTGGCACAAGTTCGCCGGGATGCTGCCGCCGGACGAGCGCCATGATCTGCTGCGTGGCTACCTCAAACGGCTGTTCGACCCGGACCCGCGGGTGCACCTGCCGTATGCGCGGGCGTGGAGCGAGTACGAGGGCACCTGCTCCACGCTGCTGCCGAACCCGGACCTCGTCCGTCACTTCGCCGACGAGGCCCTCGGCCTGGCAAGGCTGGAGGCGCACTACTTCGCGCATGAGTGCTTCCTCGGTCCGAACGAACTGCTGGGCCGGATCGACCGCATCCGCCACCTGCCGGCGTCCATCGTGCAGGCGCGCTACGACATGGTGTGCCCGATCGTGAACGCCGACGAACTCGCGCGCGCCTGGCCCTCGGCCCGCTACGTGATCGTTCCCGACGCCGGCCACTCGGTGTGGGAGCCGCCGGTGCGCGCGGCGGTGGTCGCCGAACTCGAACGACTGAAGCTCCGCCTGAAGGAGGCCTGATGCCGCGCTTTGCCGCCAACATCAGCACGCTGTATCCCGAACATCGGCTGCTCGACCGCATCGCCGCCGCGGCCCGTGACGGCTTCGCCGCGATCGAAGTCCAGTCCCCCTTTGCGGCAGGAGCGACCGAGATGCGGCGCGCGCTGGCCGAAGTCCGGACTCAACTGGTGCTGATGAATGCCCCGCAGGGCGACATGGACGCCGGCGAGCGCGGTCTGGCCGCGCTGCCGGGGCGCGAAGCGGACTTCGAGGCGTCGATCGCCGAGGCCGTCGACTACGCCCGGGCCGTCGAGGCCCCGCGCGTGCACGTGATGGCGGGCAAGCCTGCCGCGGGAACGAGCTCCGCGGAAGCCGAGCGCGCGTTCGTGCGGAACCTCCAGCACGCCTGCGCCGCATTCGCGCCGCACGGCATCTGCGTGACGATCGAGCCGATCAACACGCGCGACATGCCGGGCTACTTCCTGACGACCCCCGAGCAGGCCGAGGCGATCATCGCGCGCGTCGGCGCGGCCAACCTGGCGCTGCAGTTCGACGTCTATCACGCGCAGATCATGGTCGGTGACGTGTCGAAGCGCATCGAACGCCTGTTCCCTAGGATCGGCCATGTCCAGGTCGCGGGTGTCCCGGAGCGCCACGAGCCGGACACCGGGGAGGTCAACTACCCGGCCGTGTTCCGCTTGCTGGACCGACTCGGCTACGACGGCTGGGTCGGGTGCGAGTACCGCCCGGCGCGCGGGGCCTCGCCCGGCGGGACGTCGGCCGGACTGGGCTGGCTGCGCCGCAACTGATCCGCTCGGTCGTCACGCGTATCGGGCGCTTGTTGCCACCTCGGGGCGCGGCTACGATGCCTGACCAGTTCAATCGCCGCGCCGCCGCTCCGGCTCCTCGCGAGCGGCCAGGAGACACCGATGAAGGTCGCCGACATCCTGCGAGTCAAGGGCAACGCCCTGTTCACGGTGACGCCTGATGCGCCGCTGTCGCACGCGGTGGCGATGATGGCCGAGCAGGACATCGGATCGGTGGTCGTGATGGAGTACGGCGAACTGGTCGGCATGCTGACCTTTCGCGAGGTCATCAACCGCGTTCACGCCAACAGCGGCTCGGTCGGCGACATCCGTGTCCGCAAGGTGATGGACGATGCGCCGCTGACCATCACGCCGGCAACTGACGTGATGGAGGTGCGGCGGCTGATGCTCGAGCGGCATGCACGCTACCTGCCGGTGCTCGACGGCCGCACGCTCGCCGGAGTCATCTCCTTCTATGACGTTGCCCGGGCAGTGCTCGAGGAGCAGAGCTTCGAGAACCGGATGTTGAAAGCGTACATCCGCGACTGGCCCGAGCCCGAGGAGGCGCGGTCCTAGTGAGCCCCGGTTCCGCCGGGCCGCTGCCCGACGGCTTCCGGGTCGCTGTCGTCGGCGCCGGCGTCTCCGGCCTCACCTGCGCGGGCACGCTGAAGGCGCGAGGCGCGCACGTCGTCGTCTACGAAGCCGCGCGCCGTCCCGGCGGCCGCGCTGCCACCGAGATCACGCCGGCCGGCAGCTTCGACCATGGGGCCCAGTACTTCACGGCGCACAGCGCGGATTTCGACAGGCTGGTGTCGGAGTGGTGCGACCAAGGGCTGGTCCAGCCGTGGACGGCGCAGGTGATCGCGGTCGAGGGGGAAGGCGCGGTCGACAAGACCGCATCCGCCCGGCGCTACATCGTCCGCGAGGGCATGCAGGCACTCGGCCGCAGGCTGGCGGCCGAGGTCGACATACGGTTCGACGTCACGGTTGCGTCCGTCGCCAGGCGCGGCAGCTCGTGGCATCTTCTCGATCCGCAGGGCTTGAGCCTTTCGCATGGCGGCTACGACACCGTCGTGCTGGCGATTCCGCAGCCGGCCGAACTGCTCGACGCGGCCCCCGAACTGGCCCGGCGCGCCAGGCAGATCGTGTGGGAGCCATGCTGGGCGGCGCTGCTGGCGATCGAGCCCGCGAGTGGTTTCGAGTTCGGCGGCGCCTTCGTCAATGACCATCCGGCACTCGCGTGGGTCACGCGAGAGGAGTCGAAGCTCACGCCGCGATCGACGCTCGGCGAGCGTTGGGTGTTGCATGCGACGCCCCGGTGGTCGGCGCTGCACCTGAACCACTCCGTCGACGACGTCGCCGCCACGCTCGCCGGCGCGTTCGCGAGCCGTTTCAACTTCGGTTTCCGGCCCAGGTTCCTGACCGCACGGCGCTGGCTCACCGCCATGCCCGCCAACCCGCTGAAGCAGTCCTTCCTGTGGGATCCGGTCCTGCGCATCGGCGCGGCCGGCGACTGGTGCGGCGGCCCGCGGCTCGAGGGCGCCTTCATGTCGGGCCGCTCGCTCGCGCAGGCCATCAGCGAATAGCCGCTTGCGCCGCGAACCCCGATAATCGCGCTGCGCCCTGGGAGGGCGGGGAGGGGCGTTGAGCGCGGGCAGCCAGTTCGACCTGTTGCGGAAGCGGCGGTTCGCGCCGCTGTTCTGGGTGCAGTTTCTCGGTGCCGCCAACGACAATGTCTTCAAGTTCGCATTCACGCTGCTCGCCACGTACGGCGCATCGAGCTGGGGCGGGGTTGATCCGAGGCTGGCGGGATTCCTGATCGGCGGCCTCTTCATCGCGCCCTTCGTGCTGTTTTCCGCAACGAGCGGCCAGCTGGCCGACCGCCTCGAGAAGTCGTGGCTGATCCGGCGCGTGAAGGAAGCGGAGGTCGCGATCATGCTGGTCGCCGCGACAGGTTTCCTGCTGCAGGTGCCGGCGATGCTGTACCTCACGGTCTTCCTGATGGGGCTGCAATCGACGGTGTTCGGGCCGGTCAAGTACTCCTACCTGCCGCAACACCTCGATTTGCACGAGATCACAGGCGGCAACGGGCTGGTGGAGATGGGGACGTTCGTCGCGATCCTCGTCGGCACGATCGGTGGCGGCTTGCTGATCAACCAGTTCGGGCCGCACGGTGCCGCGGCCACCGCGGCGGTGGTCCTCGTCATCGCGGCGCTCGGCCGCGCCGCGGCGCACTTCGTTCCGCTGTCGCCCGCCGCGGACCCGTCCCTGCGGATCAACTGGAATCCGTTCACCGAAACCGCGGCCAACCTCCGGATCGCGCGCACGCGTCCCGCGGTCTTCAACTCGATCCTCGGCATTTCGTGGCTGTGGTTCTTCGGCTCGGTCTTCCTGACCAGCTTCACGCCGTTCGCCCGCGAAGTCCTCGGAGGCGACGAAGGCGTTGTCACGTTCCTCCTCGCGGTCTTCTCGGTCGGCATCGGCACCGGCTCGCTGGTCACCGAACGGCTCTCCGGCCGCAAGGTCGAGATCGGCCTCGTGCCGCTGGGATCGATTGGCATGACCGTGTTCGCCATCGACCTCTATTTCGCTTCGCGCGGCTTCGTGGCGATGCAGGGCGGGACGCTCATGGAGTTCCTGCGTCACGGCGGCGCGTGGCGCATCGCGTTCGACCTCGCCGCGCTGTCGTTCTTCGGCGGCCTGTACTCGGTGCCGCTCTACGCCCTGATCCAGAGCCGCGCCGAGAAGACGCACGTCGCCCGCATCGTCGCCGCCAACAACATCCTGAACGCGCTGTTCATGATGACGGCTTCGCTGATGGCGGCGGCGCTGCTCTCTGCGGGCCTGACGATCCCGCAGCTCTTCCTGGTCACCGCCATCCTGAACGCCGCCGTGGCGGCCTACATCTATCGCCTCGTGCCGGAGTTCCTGCTGCGCTTCATTGCCTGGGTCCTGGTGCACACGCTGTATCGGGTGCGGTCGATCGAGGCGGACCGCATCCCCGACGAGGGCGCGGCCGTGCTGGTGTGCAACCACGTCAGTTTCGTCGACGCGATCGTCATCATGGGCGAGAGCCCGCGGCCGATCCGCTTCGTGATGGACCACCGGATCTTCCGGATTCCGCTGATGAACTGGTTCTTCCGGAACGCCAGGGCGATCGCGATCGCGCCGGCCCGGGAGGATCCGGCGATGCTGGAGAAGGCCAACGCGCGGATCGACGCGGCGCTCGCCGACGGCGACCTCGTCTGCATCTTCCCGGAGGGGCGCATCACCGACAACGGCGAGATGTACCCGTTCAAGCAGGGCGTGGCGCGAATCGTCGAAAGGAATCCCGTGCCCGTGATCCCGATGGCGCTGCGCGGCCTGTGGGGCTCGTTCTTCTCGCGCTTCGGCGGCGCCGCGTTCTCGCGGCCGATCGATGCGCGCCTGCGCCGCGGACTGAGGTCCAGGGTCGAGTTCATCGTCGGCGAGCCGGTGGCGGCAGACCAGGCCTCGCCCGAGGTGTTGATGCAGCGCGTCGCGGAACTCCGGGGCAGCGAACGCTGACGGCCACGCCTCGAGCGCCCGGACTGCCCCGCGCTTCCTGCAGGACACGTCGGCGACCCTCGTACAATCCGTCGCCATGTCCTCCACGTTCGGCCATCTGTTCCGCGTCACCAACTTCGGCGAGTCGCACGGTCCGGCGATCGGCTGCGTGATCGATGGCTGCCCGCCGGGACTGCCGCTCGCGGCGGCCGACCTGCAGCCCGATCTCGACCGGCGCAAGCCGGGCACGTCGCGTCACGTGACGCAGCGGCGCGAGCCCGACGAGGTCGAAATCCTGTCGGGCGTCTACGAAGGCATGACGACCGGCACGCCCATCGCGCTGCTCATCCGCAACGCCGACCAGCGCAGCAAGGACTACGAGAACCTCCTCGACACGTTCCGGCCCGGGCACGCCGACTACACCTACTGGCGCAAATACGGCCTGCGCGATCCGCGCGGCGGCGGTCGCTCGTCTGCGCGGCTGACGGCGCCGATGGTGGCGGCGGGCGCAGTCGCGAAGAAGTGGCTCCGGGATGAGCACGGCACGCGCGTACGTGGCTGCATGGAGCAGATCGGCGAGTTCGTCATTCCCTTCATGAGCTGGGACGACGTCGAGGGCAACCCCTTCTTCGCGCCGGATGCCGGCTCGGTCGCCGACCTCGAGGCTTACATGGATGCCCTGCGCAGGAGCGGTGACTCGGTCGGCGCCCGGCTGCGCGTCACCGCGAGCGCAGTCCCGGTCGGCCTCGGGGCACCGCTCTACGACAAGCTCGATGCCGACATCGCTTACGCCATGATGGGCATCAATGCCGTCAAGGGCGTCGAGATCGGCGCCGGCTTCAACGCGGTGACGCAGAAGGGCTCGGAGCACGGCGACGAGTTGCTGCCCGACGGCTTCGCCACCAATCACGCCGGCGGGGTGCTCGGCGGCATCTCGACCGGGCAGGACATCGAGGTCTCGATCGCGATCAAGCCGACGTCGAGCATTCGGCTGCAGCGCCGCTCCATCAATCGCGCGGGCGAGGCGACCGTCGTCGAGACGCACGGCCGCCACGATCCCTGCGTCGGCATCCGCGCCACGCCGATCGCCGAGGCGATGCTGGCGCTGGTGCTGATCGACCACGTGCTGCTGCATCGCGCGCAGAACGCCGACGTACGGCACGACGTCCCGCCGATCCCGGCGGCCTCGCGCTCCCGCTGATGTCGAAGCGTGTCGCGGCTCCCGACCCCGCTGGTCGGCGGCTGGGAATGTTCTTCGGCGCGTACTTCGCGCTGGTCGGGATCCTCGCGCCGTACATGCCGCTGTACTTCGAGCACCGCGGCCTGACGGCGGTGCAGATCGGCCTGCTGATGGCGATGGCGCAGGCAATGCGGATGGTCGGGCCGAACCTGTGGGGCTGGCTCGCCGACCGCTCGGGGCACCGCACGCTCATCCTGCGCGCCACCTCGCTTGCGCTCGTCGTGTCGTTCGCGCTGCTCTTCTTCCCCGGCGGCTTCGGCTTCGTGTTCGCCGCGATGGCGCTGGTGAACTTCTTCCAGACCGCGCAGATGCCGGTGGCCGAGGCGCTGGCCTCGGCGCAGCTGCGTGGGCAGGCCGACGCGGCGACCCGCTACGGCCGGCTGCGCGTGATGGGCTCGCTGGCGTTCGTCGCGGTCGTGCTTGCCTCGGGCCCGCTGTTCGACCGCGTCGGGATGCAGGCTGCGGTGTGGGTGTGCATCGGCCTTGCGCTGCTGCTGCTCGGGGCGTCGGTCCGCGTGGTCGAGCACCACGCCGTCGAGCTGCCGCACGAGCGCGTGTCGGTGAGGGCGCGCCTCAGGGAGCCGCGCGTCCGCTGGTTCTTCGCGTCCGCCGCCCTGATGGTGTTTGCGCACGGGGCGCTGTACGCCTATCTTTCCCTGTACCTCGCGCAGCTCGGCTACAGCAAGACCGCGATCGGTGCGTTCTGGGTCGTCAGCGTCGTGCTCGAGATCGCGTTCTTCCTCACGCAGGGCAGGTGGTTCGCGCGTTTCGGCGTGTTCCAGCTGATGACCTTCGCGTTCGGGGTCGCCGCGGTCCGGTTCCTGCTGATCGCGGAACTTGCGACGGTGTGGTGGGTCCTGGTCTTCGCCCAGGCGATGCATGCCGTCACCTTCGCGGTGCACCACAGCGCGTCGGTGCTGACGATCCAGCGCTGGTTTCCCGGAAAGGCGGCGGCGCGCGGCCAGGCGCTCTACATCAGCATGGCCTACGGACTCGGCGGTACGGTGGGCAGCCTGGTCGCCGCGTGGCTGTGGTCCGCCCTGGGACCGTCGTGGGCCTTCGTGGCCGGCAGCGCGGGCGCGGCCCTCGGCTTCTGGACGGCGGTGCGGATGCGGCGGGCCGACCGCGACCGGGCAAGCCCGCACAGCGTGAACCTCGAACTCGACAGGAGCGTGAAAGGATGAATCGGATCAGGGTGGCAGTGGCGGCCGGCGCGCTGTCGGTGCTCGCTGTCGGCTGCCAGTCGGAGCAGACGACGCAGGGCGGCGTCGTCGGCGTCGACCGCAAGCAGCCGATGACATCGCTGGTGAGCGCGAAGGAAGTCGAGCAGCAGGCGGCGCAGGAGTACGCGCAGATCATGGCGCAGGCGCAGAAGAAGGGCCTGTTGAACCAGAACCCGCAGCACGTCCAGCGGGTGCGGACGACGGCGCAGCGCCTCATTGCGCACGTCAGCGTGTTCCGGCCGGATGCGCTGGACTGGAAGTGGGAGACCAATGTCCTGACGTCAAAGGATGTGAACGCGTGGTGCATGCCGGGGGGCAAGATCGCCGTCTACTCCGGCCTGATCGAGCGGCTGGATCTCACCGATGCCGAACTCGCGGCCGTGATGGGCCACGAGATCGCGCACGCGCTGCGCGAGCACGCGCGCGAGCGGATGGCGCGCCAGATGGCGACCCAGACCGGGACCGTGATCGGCGCCGTCGCGCTTGAGATCTTCACCGGCATCCGCATCGACCCGAACCTCGCCGGCACGGTGTCCCAGGCCGCGTTCGTGCTGCCGAACAGCCGCGAGGCGGAACAGGAGGCCGACCGCATCGGGGTCGAACTCGCCGCGCGGGCGGGGTATGACCCGCGTGCCGCGGTGACCCTGTGGCAGAAGATGGCCAAGCTCGGCGGCAGCGCTCCGCCGCAGTGGCTGTCGACGCACCCGAGCAACGAAACGCGCCTGCAGGACCTCGAGGTCTACACGCAGAAGGTGATGCCGCTCTACCGACCCGCGGCGCGTTAGGCGATGACGAGGTCGGCGCGCGCCGTCTGCCGGGTGGCGCGGGCGAGCGGATGCGTGTCCGGCGTGGCCGGGCCGAAGCGCAGCGTCAGGGCGGCCCGTTCCTCCTCGTTCAGTCGCTTGAAGAGGAAGTCGGCCCGGTTGCCCGGATCATCCGGCAGGTAGAGCTGCGTGGCGAGAACCCGCCCATCGGCGGCCTGCACGCGGACGTGGATGTGCGGCGTGCGGCCTGGATAGGCGACGGGACGGATGGTGCGGAAGTGGAACGCTCCGCCTGCATCGGTCTTCGCGATTCCGTAGCCCTGGAAGTTCGGGTCGCGCCGGGACTCCGCGCCGCCGTCCGGATGGTGGTAGACCGCATTGGCGTCGCACTGCCAGAGTTCGACGACGGCGTCCGCGACCGCGTTGCCGCGTCGGTCGGCCACCTTGCCCGTGAAGTAGAGCGGGACGCCCCTGGTAAGCACGCGGTCGCCCTCGACGCGGAGCAGGTCGGCATCGGTTTCGTCCGGACGTTCGATCGGGTCGCGCGGGTAGAAGGGACCGAGGGTCTGTGACGGCGTCGTGGCCAGCGGCCGTGGCGCCTGCGCCCGGGCCAGCGGCAGCACGACGGAACTCGCCAGGCCGGCGACGAGGAACCGGCGCTCCAGCGTGCTTCGATTGTTCCTGCGTTCGCTCATGTGGACTCCTCGCTCATCCTGCTGCCTGAGACATGTTCGCGGGGCGTTGCGTTCCGGATCGGCCGCGTCCGGGTGGCATAATCGCCTCTGTCGCCGGGCTTTTTCCCGGCACGATTTTTTCTGGCATGGCCGCCGCGCGCACACTTTACGACAAGCTCTGGGACGATCACGTCGTTCACGTCGAGGAAGACGGGACGACGGTCCTTTACGTCGATCGGCATCTCGTCCACGAAGTGACCAGCCCGCAGGCGTTCGAAGGGCTGCGTCTCGCCGGCCGCAAGCCTTGGCGCATCAGTTCGGTCGTCGCGACGGCTGACCACAACACGCCGACGACCGACTGGGACCGCGGCTACGACGGCATCGCCGATCCGGTCTCGAAGGAGCAGATCGTCGAGCTCGACAGCAACATCAGGCAATTCGGGGCGGCGGCGTACTTCCCGTTCCTCGACAAGCGCCAGGGCATCGTCCACGTGATGGGGCCGGAGCAGGGCGCGACGCTGCCAGGCATGACGGTCGTCTGCGGCGACTCGCACACGAGCACCCACGGAGCATTCGGCGCGCTGGCCTTCGGCATCGGCACCAGCGAGGTCGAGCACGTGCTCGCCACGCAGACGCTGCTCATGAAGAAGGCGAAGAACATGCTGGTGCGCGTCGACGGCAGGCTGCCGGCGGGCTGCACCGCGAAGGACATCGTGCTCGCGATCATCGGCCGCATCGGCACGGCCGGCGGCACCGGCTATGCGATCGAATTCGCCGGCAGCGCGATCGAGGCGCTGTCGATGGAAGGCCGCATGACCGTCTGCAACATGGCGATCGAGGCCGGTGCCCGCTCGGGCCTGGTCGCGGTGGACGAGAAGACGATCGACTACGTGCGCGGACGGCCGTTCTCGCCCGATGGGGCGCTGTTCGAGCCGGCGGCGGCCGCTTGGCGCCAGTTGCGTTCGGACCCCGGCGCGCGCTTCGACCACGTCGTCGAACTTCGCGCGGAGGAGATCGAACCGCAGGTGACGTGGGGCACCTCGCCGGAGATGGTCACGACCGTCAAGGGCCAGGTGCCCGACCCCGAGGCGGAGAAGGACCCCGTGAAGCGCGAAGGCATCGAGCGCGCGCTGAAGTACATGGGCCTGGCGCCGAAGACGCCGATTACCGCGATCCGGGTCGACAAGGTCTTCATCGGCTCGTGCACGAACTCGCGCATCGAGGATCTGCGCGAAGCGGCCTGGGTCGTCAAGCGCCTGGGCAAGCGCGTCGCGTCCAGTGTGAAACTGGCGATGGTCGTGCCGGGCTCCGGCCTCGTGAAGGCACAGGCCGAGAAGGAAGGGCTGCACGAGATCTTCAAGGCGGCCGGCTTCGAGTGGCGCGAGCCGGGCTGCTCGATGTGCCTGGCGATGAACGCCGACCGCCTCGAGCCGGGCGAACGCTGCGCGTCGACCAGCAACCGCAACTTCGAGGGCCGCCAGGGTGCGGGCGGCCGCACGCATCTGGTTTCGCCCGCGATGGCCGCGGCAGCGGCGATCGAGGGGCATTTCGCGGACGTAAGGAGACTCCAATGAAACATCTGCTCGCCGTTCTGATCGCTGCTCTCGTCACTGCATTCGCGACCACGGGCTGCAACACAGTGGCAGGCATGGGCAAGGACATCGAGGCTGCCGGGGGCGCTGTCGACAAGGCCGCGACGGACACGAAGAAGAAGATGTAGGGAGCGGTCCTGGACGCCTTCACCGTTCATCTGGGGCTGGTCGCGCCGCTTGACCGCGCGAACGTCGACACCGACGCGATCATCCCGAAGCAGTTCCTGAAGTCGATCAGGCGGACCGGCTTCGGCCCGAACCTGTTCGACGAGTGGCGCTACCTGGACCACGGCGAGCCGGGCATGGATCACGCGAAGCGGCCGCTGAACCCGGACTTCGTGCTGAACCAGCCGCGGTACCAGGGAGCCACGATCCTGCTCGCGCGCAAGAACTTCGGTTGCGGCTCGTCGCGCGAGCACGCGCCCTGGGCATTGCAGCAGTACGGCTTCCGGGCGGTGGTCGCGCCGAGCTTCGCCGACATCTTCTTCAACAACTGCACGAAGAACGGCCTGCTGCCGGTGGTCCTGCCCGAACTCGTGATCGACCGCCTGTTCCACGAGGTCGCGGCGCATCCGGGCTATCGGCTCACGGTCGACCTGCCGCGCCAGAAGGTCGTCGAGGCCGACGGCCGCGAGCACGACTTCGACGTCGCGCCGTTCCGCAAGTACTGCCTGGTCAACGGGCTTGACGACATCGGCCTGACGCTGCGCCACAAGGACAAGATCGCGGCGTTCGAGAGGGAACGGCTGATGAAACAGCCGTGGCTCGCGAAGACGAGTTGACGACTCCACTTCGTTCCGGTGCGGGCAGGGGCGGGGTGAACAGCAACCGGTCCGCGCGGGAATCAGCATGAAGATTGCAGTCCTGCCGGGCGACGGTATCGGCAAGGAGATCGTGGCCGAGGCCGTCAAGGTGCTGGAGGCGCTGGGCGAGCGCTGCGAGTTCGAGTTCGCCGATGTCGGCGGCACGGCGTACGAAGCCAGCGGGCATCCGCTGCCGGAAGCCACGCTGAAGCTCGCGCAGGCGGCCGACGCGGTGCTGTTCGGCGCCGTCGGCGACTGGAAGTACGACAAGCTCGAGCGCGCCCTGCGCCCCGAGCAGGCGATCCTCGGGCTGCGCAGGAGCCTCGGCCTGTTCGCCAACTTCCGGCCGGCGCTCTGCTACGCGGAGCTCACGCACGCCTCCAGCCTGAAACCCGAGCTCGTCGCCGGGCTGGACATTCTGATCGTGCGCGAACTGACCGGGGATATCTACTTCGGCCAGCCGCGCGGGCGACGCCTCGCCCCGGACGGCCCGTTTGCCGGCCAGCCGGAGGCGTTCGACACGATGCGCTACAGCCGCCCGGAGATCGAGCGCATCGCGCACGTTGCGTTCCAGGCGGCGCGCCGGCGCAGTCACAAAGTCACCAGCGTGGACAAGGCCAACGTGCTCGAGACGTTCCAGTTCTGGAAGGACGTCGTGACCGAGGTCCATGGCCAGTATCCCGACGTCGAGCTGGAGCACATGTACGTCGACAACGCCGCCATGCAGTTGGTCCGGGCGCCGAAGAAGTTTGACGTGATCGTCACCGGGAACATGTTCGGCGACATACTCTCCGACGAAGCGGCGATGCTGACCGGATCGATCGGCATGCTGCCGTCGGCATCGCTCAACGAGCGGAACCAGGGGCTGTACGAGCCATCGCACGGCAGCGCGCCGGACATCGCCGGTCAGGGCGTAGCCAATCCACTGGCGACGATCCTGTCCGCGGCGATGATGCTGCGCTACTCGCTGAACCGGGCCGAGCAGGCCGACCGGATCGAGGCCGCCGTGCGGAAGGTCCTGGGCCAGGGACTGCGCACCGCGGACATCTGGAGCGAGGGCACGAAGAAGGTCGGGACGAGGGACATGGGCGCCGCGGTGGTCGCGGCGCTGAACGGATAGACGACAGGCAGACAGCCGGCAGGGGCGAGGGAAATGAAAGTTGGCATCGTTGGTTGGCGCGGCATGGTGGGCTCCGTATTGATGGAGCGCATGACCGCGGAGCGTGACTTCGAGCTCTTCGATTCCGTGTTCTTCAGCACTTCCAACGCTGGCGGCGCAGCGCCCAGCGTGGCCCGGGCCGCCCCGACCCTGAAGGACGCCGGCGACATCGATGCGCTGAAGGCGTGCGACACCATCGTCACCTGCCAGGGTGGCGATTACAGCAACGAGGTGTTCCCGAAACTGCGGGCCGCCGGCTGGAACGGTTACTGGGTGGATGCCGCCTCGGCTCTTCGGATGAAGGACGACGCCGTCATCATTCTCGATCCCGTGAACCTGCCGGTGATCAAGGAAGCCCTGGCAAAGGGGGTCAAGAACTACATCGGCGGCAACTGCACGGTCAGCCTGATGCTGATGGCGCTCGACGGCCTGCTCGAGGAGAACCTGGTCGAGTGGGTCACCGCGATGACCTACCAGGCGGCCTCGGGCGCCGGTGCGCCCAACATGCGCGAACTGCTGGGCCAGATGGGTGCGGCGCACGGCAGCGTGAAGGAACTGCTGGCGGATCCGAAATCGGCGATCCTCGACATCGACCGCCAGGTGTCGCAGGTGCTGATGTCCGACCAGTTGCCGAAGGAGAACTTCGGCGTCGCGCTGGCCGGCAGCCTCATTGCCTGGATCGACAAGGACCTGGGCAATGGAGTCAGCCGGGAGGAATGGAAGGGCGGGGCCGAGGCGAACAAGATCCTGGGCAAGCCGGCGATGGGACAGCCGGGATCGCTGATCGTCGAAGGGCTGTGTGTCCGCATCGGGGCGATGCGGTGCCACAGCCAGGCGCTGACGATCAAGTTGAAGCAGGACCTGCCTCTGGCCGAGATCGAGCAGCTGCTGGCGCGCGGCAACGAGTGGGTCAAGGTCATCCCGAACAACCGCGAGGCCAGCATTCGCGAGTTGTCTCCAGCCCGGATCAGCGGAACGATGGCCGTTCCGATTGGCCGGCTGCGCAAGCTGGCGATGGGTCCGGAATACCTGTCCGCCTTCACCGTCGGCGACCAGCTGTTGTGGGGCGCGGCCGAGCCGTTGCGCCGGATGGTCCGCCTGCTCCTCAACAAACTCTGATCGCTGCCGATCCCTTCTGTCGGGCGCCGTGTATCTGCGGCGCCCGCGTCCGGCATTTCTCACATAAAGGCGGGACTTACGGCTATTTCTAAGCTTGCCGCCCTAAGTCCATGAATGTTATGTTCGAACGACGTTGCATCCCACTGTCAGGGGGCGGAATGCCATCCCAAAAATTCGCTCGCGCGCCCCTTTGGTGCGCGGTTTCGCTTGCCTTCGGACTGGCCATCTCGAGTCCCTACGCGGATGCCGCGGGTCTGGGCAGGTTGACCGTCCAGTCCGGCCTGGGGCAGCCCCTGAAGGCCGAACTCGAGGTCACCGCCGTCGGCCGGGACGAGTTGCCGACGCTGCAAGTGAAGCTGGCGCCCGCGGCCGCATTCCGCGCCGCCAACCTGGACTTCAACCCCGCGCTGAGCAACCTGCGGTTTGCCCTCGAAAGGCGGGCCGACGGCAATTACTTCGTCCGCATCAATTCGCCGCAACCGGTCAATGAGCCGTACCTCGACCTGATGGTCGAACTCACCTGGGCCTCGGGCCGGGTGATCCGCGAGTACACGGTCCTGCTGGATCCGCCGTCGCTGAGGCAGCAGCAGGCTGAAGTCGTGGCGCCCGTTGCGCCGGCGGCCCCGGTCGCCGCGCCGGCCCCGACACGCCCGGCCCCCGCCGCGTCGACGCCGCCGATCGCGACCGCGCCGCCGTCGGCCGCGCCGGCGCCGGCTCCCCGCCCGGCGACTCCCGCTCCGGAAAGCAGCTACACGGTCAAGGCCGGCGACACGCTGGGCCGGATCGCCTCGCAGAACCGGCCTGCCGGCGTGTCGCTCGACCAGATGCTGGTCGCGATGTTCCGCCAGAACCCGGAGGCGTTTGCCGGCAGCAACATGAACCGGCTGAAGGCAGGCGCTCAACTGACCATTCCGTCCGCGTCCGATGCTGCGGCCATCACCGCGGGCGATGCGCGTCGGGAAGTCGTGGCCCAGAGCGCCGACTTCGCGCAGTACAAGAGCCGGCTCGCGCAGGCCGTCGCCGGCACTCCGGCCACAGCGGCGACACCGCCGACGACCGCGGCTGGCGGTGGCCAGGTCACGGCCCGGGTCGAGGACAAGAGCGCCGCGGCGCCGCCCGCCGGCGACCAGTTGAAGATTGCGAAGGCTGACGACAAGGGCGCGACGGCAGCGGCGGCCGCGAAAGCGGACGAGGCCGCTGCGAAGGCGCGCGCGCTGCGGGAAGAAGAGGAGAAGGCCGAGCAGTTGCGGCGCACCAACGAGGCGCTGAAGAAGGCGCTCGAGGTCCAGAGCAAGGCCGGCGCCCAGTTGCAGCAGCAGGCCGAGCAGAAGGCGGCGCCCGCTCCGGCGCCCGCGCCGATCGAAGCTCCGAAGGCGGAACCGGCGAAGTCCGAGGCGCCACCGCCCGTCCCGGCGCCAAAGGCCGCGCCGCCGGCGACGCCGCCGCAGGAAGCCCCGAGTGCGTTCGTCGAGATGCTGGGCAACACGACGACCCAGCTCGGGCTCGTCGGTATCGTCGCGTTGCTGGCCGGCCTCTTCGGCTGGAGCGCGTATCGCAAGCGCAAGGCCGAAGGGTCCGAGCGCTTCAAGGAGACGAACGAAGGCCTGCAGGCGAACTCGCTCTTCGGCGCGACTGGTGGGCAGAGCGTCGACACCGGAACCAGCACGTTCAACTCGAGCTTCATCCCGGCCGCATCCCAGCTCGACTCCAACGAAGTCGATCCTGTCGCGGAAGCGGACGTGTACATCGCGTACGGCCGCGAAGAGCAGGCCGAGGACATCCTGAAGGAAGCCCTCCGCCTGCAGCCCGATCGCCACGCGGTGCGGCTCAAACTGCTCGAGATCCACGCGCGCCGCGGCGACAAGGCGGCCTTCATGACCATCGCGGAAGACCTGAAGGAGCGCACTGGCGCGACCGGGGAAGACTGGGCGAAGGCGCTGCGCCTTGGCCGCACGATGGATCCGGACAACCCGATGTTCGCCGGCGCACCGATGACGGAACTGGCGCGCGGCCCGGCGACGGCGTTCCGCCTCGACCCGGATACCGCCATGGGTCGTCCATCGACGCTGACCGGCGCTCCGACCGCTGGCTTCGACCTGTCCGGCCTCACCGCGAACTCCGCTGCGTCGCCAGACACGGCATCGAGTGCGCCGCCGCTGACGCGGATGGTCGTCGACACGCGGATGACCGACACGGAGATGAGGAGCCTGGACACCAAGATGCCGGACACGATCCCCGTGCCGGCTCCGGCGCCCGTGGCGGCGTCGTCGGCGCATGCGCCGACGACTCAGTTCCGGGCAACCCTGACGGACGGGGAGAGCAAGAACACGATCTCGGCGCCGACCGCCCAGAACGCTGACTTCGGCTCGCTCGACTTCGACCTCGGGCCGACGAAGATGAACTTCGGCCCGACGACGCAAGGGCCGGACACCACGATGGACGGGCTGCAGGACGCTGCCTTCGCACCCACGGCTCCGAAGCTGCCTGCCGCCGAGGTTCCGATCGAGCCGGCGGTCGCCGAGCAGCCGGTGATGGCAACCGCAGTGGCGACCGCGATCGGCCAGATCCCCGACCTGGACCTGAACATTCCGCCGCCGAAGCCCGCAGCCCCGGCGCCCGCGCCGGCGCCGACACCCGCTGCGGCCGTCAAGGCCGACGAGCCGGAGGAAGCACTGTCGCGCCCCACCGTCATCGGACTGATGAAGGCGCCCGGCGTGAATACGATGATGCTCTCCGGCCTGCCGGAGGACGCTGCCGCGCGCCTGACCTCGAACACCGAGCAGGCCACGGTGCCGCTGATCGACTTCGACCTTTCCGCGATCAGCATCGACGCGGCCACCAAGCGCGGCGAAACGGAACCCGGCAGCGCGCTCGCGCAGCAGATGGCCACCAAGCTCGACCTGGCGCGCGGGTATATCGACCTCGGCGTGAAGGACGGCGCGCGGGAGTTGCTGGATGAAGTGATGCGCGACGGCACGCGCGACCAGCGCGCTGCCGCTGTCGACCTCATCAAGCAGATCGAGAGCTGAACTCCGCGGGTCGGCAGCGACCCGCGGACCTTCACGTGCGCATCGCACTCGGCCTCGAGTACGACGGCGCCGCCTTCACGGGCTGGCAGACCCAGCCGGATGGACGCGGAGTCCAGGACGCCCTCGAGCGCGTCCTGGCAACTGTCGCAGCGAGGCCGACGCCAACGATCTGTGCCGGGCGCACCGACAGCGGGGTCCACGCGCTCGACCAGGTCGTCCACTTCGACACGGATGCCGTCCGCCCGCTCAATGCCTGGGTGCGCGGAGTCAACAGCCTGCTGCCGCACTCCGTCGCGGTGCGCTGGGCGCGGGATGTGCCGGACGCTTTCCACGCGCGTTTCAGTGCCGTGCGCCGCACCTACGACTATTGGATCCTGAACGACCCCGTGCGATCTCCGCTTGCGCATGCGCGCACCGGCTGGGTCTTTCGTCCGCTCGATGCGACCGCGATGCACGAAGCGGCCGCGCGTCTGGTCGGCCGCCACGACTTCACGTCGTTCCGTTCGGCCGAGTGCCAGGCGGCGTCGCCTGTGCGCGAATTGCACGAACTGAGCGTGGCCAGGCGAGGACGCGTGATCCGTGTGCGCGCGAGCGCGAACGCCTTCCTGCACCACATGATCCGCAACATCGTCGGCACGCTCGTTTACGTGGGGCTCGGGCGCCATGATCCGCAATGGGCGGCTGAGGTGCTTGAAGCGCGCGACCGTTCACGCGCCGCGCCGACCTTTTCGCCGGCCGGGCTCCATCTCGCGCGGGTCGAGTACGATCCTGCGTTTCTCCTGCCGGCGCCTTCGGCGACGGCGCCCGTCTGGCTGGATGCGTACCCGGATCAAGATCTGCGGACTGACCCGTGAAGCGGACGTGGCGACCGCCTGTGCGGCGGGCGCCGATGCCGTCGGCTTCGTCTGCTATCCGAACAGCCCGCGCCACGTCGCGGCGCCACGGCTGCGCGCGCTCGCGCGCGAACTCGGCCCGTTCACCGTTCCCGTACTGCTGTTCGTGAATGCCGCGCCGGACCAGGTGAAGGCCGCGCGCGACGCGGTGCCGACGGCGGTGCTGCAATTTCACGGCGACGAGCAGGAGCCCGAGTGCGCGCGCTACGGCGCGCCGTACGTGCGTGCCGTGCGCATGGCCGAGGGGGTTGACTTGCTAGACTTCGAGCGCGTTTTCTCCTCGGCGGCAGCGCTGCTCCTCGACACTCCGTCCGAGGCCTATGGTGGCAGCGGTCGCGCGTTCGACTGGTCGCGGATTCCGGATTGCCGCTCCATGCGGGTGATACTTGCCGGCGGGCTCGACAGCGATAACGTGACGCGCGCCGTGGAGCTTGTGCGGCCCTACGGGGTGGATGTCAGCAGTGGCGTCGAGGAGGCCCCGGGCATCAAGAGCGCAGCGCGCATCAGGGAATTCATCGACGCGGTCCGCAGGGCGGACCAACGTGATCCACAGTGAGAAGAAGTGATGTCTGCAACGATTGGCCTGGAGACCGCATGAAGCCGTACGACCTGCCCGACCGGCGCGGGCACTTCGGCCCCTACGGCGGCGTGTTCGTCGCCGAGACGCTGATGCACGCGCTCGACGAGCTGCGCGAGGCGTACGAGCGCTACCGCACGGATCCGGCGTTCGTCGCCGAGCTCAAGGACGAGCTCGCGCACTTCGTCGGCCGTCCGAGCCCGATCTACCACGCACGGCGCTGGAGCGAGTTGCTCGGCGGTGCACAGGTCTACCTGAAGCGCGAGGACCTGAATCACACGGGCGCGCACAAGATCAACAACACGATCGGCCAGGCGCTGCTCGCGCGAAGGATGGGCAAGCCGCGCGTGATCGCCGAGACCGGCGCGGGCCAGCACGGCGTGGCGACGGCGACGGTGGCAGCGCGCTTCGGCATGGAGTGCATCGTCTACATGGGCAGCGAGGACGTCGGGCGGCAGGCCGCGAACGTCTATCGAATGAAGCTGCTCGGCGCGAAGGTCGTGCCGGTGGACAGTGGCAGCCGCACCCTGAAGGACGCACTGAACGAGGCGATGCGCGACTGGGTGACGAACGTCGAGAACACGTTCTACATCATCGGCACCGTCGCAGGCCCGCATCCGTACCCCATGATGGTGCGCGACTTCAATTCGGTCGTCGGCAAGGAGTGCATCGAACAGATGCCGCAGATGGCGGGCCGGCAACCGGACGCGGTGATCGCGTGCGTCGGTGGTGGCAGCAACGCGATGGGCATCTTCTATGACTACATTCCGCACGAGCAGGTTCGCCTGATCGGGGTGGAGGCGGCGGGCGAGGGCCTGACGACGATGCGCCACGCGGCGAGCCTGCAGATGGGGACGCCGGGCGTGCTGCACGGCAACCGGACCTACCTGCTGCAGGATGAGAACGGTCAGATCACCGAGACGCACTCGGTCAGCGCCGGCCTGGACTACCCGGGCGTCGGCCCCGAGCACGCATGGCTGAAGGACAGCGGGCGCGCGGAGTACGTCGGCGCCACCGACGAGGAAGCGCTGAAGGCCTTCCACGAGTGCTGCCGCATCGAGGGCATCATTCCGGCGCTCGAGTCCAGCCACGCGCTCGCTTACGCGACGAAGCTGGCGCCGACGATGCGCAAGGACCAGATCCTGCTGGTGAATCTCTCGGGCCGCGGCGACAAGGACCTGCACATCGTTTCCGAAGCGAGCGGGCTGGAGTTCTACTGCCGCGCCTCGTGCCGCGAGGCTACGCTCGAGTACAGGCGCAACCATCCGGGAGGCGATTGATGTCCCGTATCGCAGCGCGCTTCGCATCCCTGCGCGAGCAGGGCCGCAAGGGCCTGATCCCGTACATCTGCGCGGGCGATCCCGATGCCGATCTCACCGTACCGCTGATGCACGCGCTCGCGCGGGCCGGCGCCGACGTGATCGAGCTGGGCGTTCCGTTTTCCGACCCGATGGCCGATGGTCCCGTGATCCAGCGCGCTGCTGAACGAGCGATCCGCAACGGCGTCGGACTGAAGGCGACGATCGAGTTCGTCGCCCGCTTTCGGGAGACCGACTCGTCCACGCCGGTCGTGCTGATGGGCTACGCGAACCCGATCGAGCGCATGGGACGCGAATCGTTCGCGAGGGCGGCGAAGGCCGCCGGCGTCGACGGCGTCCTGGTGGTCGACTACCCGCCGGAAGAGTGCGAGGAGTTCTCGGCAGCGATGCGCGCCGCCGGGATCGATCCGATCTTCCTGCTCGCTCCGACCTCGACCGACGAACGCATCGAGGCGGTCGCGCGGCACGCCTCCGGGTACCTGTATTACGTGAGCCTGAAAGGCATCACGGGGGCGGGGAATCTCGACACGGCCAGCGTGGCGGCCAGGATGCCGCTCATCCGGCGCGTGACCGACGTGCCTGTGGGTGTCGGCTTCGGCATTCGCGACGCCGCGACCGCGCGTTCGGTTGCCGACGTGGCCGATGCCGTCGTGATCGGGTCGCGCATCATCCAGGAAATCGAATCCAATCCGCGCGACGCGGCGGCGGAGGCCGTGGAGCGCTTCGTGGCAGGCATCCGGGCAGCGCTCGATGCGGCCCCTGTCAAGGCGGCAGCGTGAGGAGAACCGAATGAGCTGGATCGACAAGATCCTCCCGCCGCGCATCAAGCGCGAGGAGGGCGCGGCGCGCAAGCAGGTGCCCGAGGGCCTGTGGACCAAGTGTCCGAGTTGCGAGGCGGTGCTGTACAGCGCCGAGCTGCAGAAGTCGCTGCAGGTCTGCCCCAAGTGCGACTTCCACATGCGCATCGGCGCGCGGGATCGCCTGGACGCCTTGCTGGACGCCGAAGGCCGCTACGAGATCGGCCAGGACGTGCTTCCCGTCGATGCCCTGAAGTTCAAGGACAGCCGGAAGTATCCGGAACGCCTGCAGCAGGCGATGAACGACACCGGCGAGACCGATGCGCTGGTGGCCATGGGCGGGTCGATCCGCGCGTTGCCGGTGGTGGTCGCGTGCTTCGAGTTCGACTTCATGGGCGGCTCGATGGGCTCGGTGGTCGGCGAGCGCTTCGTGCAGGGCGTGAAGGTGGCGATCGAGCAGAAGGTGCCGTTCATCTGCGTCACCGCGACCGGCGGCGCGCGGATGCAGGAAGGCCTGCTGTCGCTGTTCCAGATGGCGAAGACCACGGCGATGATCGCGAAGCTGGCGGAGGCGAAGCTGCCCTACATCTCCGTGCTGACCGACCCGACCATGGGCGGCGTGTCGGCGAGCTTTGCCTTCGTCGGCGACGTCGTGATCGCGGAGCCCAAGGCGCTCATCGGCTTCGCCGGGCCGCGCGTGATCGAACAGACCGTGCGTGAGAAGCTGCCCGAGGGATTCCAGCGCGCCGAATTCCTGCTCACCAAGGGGGCGATCGACATGATCGTCGATCGGCGCCAGATGCGCGACGAGATCGCGCAGCTGCTCGCGCTGCTGCTGAAGCAGCCGGCGGACGCGATTGCATAACGACTCGGGAGGGCCGGCCGCTGCGCGACCGGCGACGCACTCGTGGAGAGCTCGCTCACGGCATGGCTTGCGCGCATCGAGCGGCTGCACGCCCGATCCATCGACCTCGGGCTCGATCGCGTGCGCGCGGTCGCCGAGCGGCTCGGGCTGAAGCTCGACGTGCCGACGATCGTCGTCGGCGGCACCAACGGCAAGGGGTCCACCTGCGCGATGCTCGACAGCATCCTGCGCGCGGCGGGCTATCGCGTCGGGCTGTACACGTCGCCGCACCTGCTCCGCTTCAATGAACGCTGCCGGATCGATGGCGTCGACGCCGCGGACGCCGACCTCATCGAGCAGTTCGAGGCAGTCGAAGCCGCCCGCGGCAGCACGCCGCTGACCTACTTCGAGTTCACCACCCTGGCGATCCTGCGCCTCTTCAGTCGCGCATCCCTCGACGCGCTCGTGCTCGAGATCGGGCTCGGGGGGCGGCTCGACGCGGTGAACATCGTCGACGCGGACGTCGCCATCGTGACGTCGATCGACCTCGATCACATGGACTACCTCGGGCCGACGCGCGAGGACATCGGCTACGAGAAGGCGCACATCTACCGGGCCGGCCGCCCGGCGATCTGCAGCGATCCCGCGCCGCCCAGGTCGCTGCTCGACCATGCGGCCCGCATCGGCGCCGATCTCCGGCGCTTCGGGCGCGACTTCAACTACCAGGGCGACCGTCAGCAGTGGGCTTACGCAGGTCGGCATGCGCGCCGCTCCGGCCTGCCGTATCCCGCCCTTCGCGGCGCCAACCAGCTGCTGAACGCATCCGGTGTCCTCGCCGCGCTCGAGGCGCTCGCCGAGCGGCTGCCTGTGTCACAGCAGGCCGTTCGACAGGGCCTGCTCACGGTCGAATTGCCCGGCCGCTTCCAGGTCCTGCCGGGGCGTCCCGCCGTGATCCTCGATGTCGCGCACAATCCGCACGCGGCCGCCGTGCTGGCCGAGAACCTCGACAACATGGGCTTCTATCCGTCCACGCACGCGGTGTTCGGCATGCTGCGCGACAAGGACATCGACGGCGTCATCGCCAGGCTCGGCGATCGTGTCGATCACTGGCACGTCGCTCCGACGCCTGGGGAGCGAGGCTGCCCCGCAGCGACCGTCGCCGCGCTGGTGCGCGCTCGCGCGGGCAGCCGCGACTGCTCGATCCTGGAGTACCCGGACCTCGCAGCCGCCTTCGATGGCGCGCGAGAGAGGGCGGGGGCCGATGATAGAATTCTGGCCTTCGGTTCCTTCCTTACGGTTGCCGAGGTGATGCGCGCGATCCGCGCGCGCCCGGCGGCCGCTGCCGGGTAAGGATCTCCTGGAGTCTGGATGGGTCTTGCGTTCTGGCGTTCGAAGAAGCGCACAGCCAGCGCCGGCGGCAAGCCGGCCCCCCGTCCTCCACTGTCACAAGACGACGTCGATTCGCGGCTCGATCCTGCCGCGGGCTTGCGCGCGCGGGCGCGGCATCGGCTGATCGGCGCGGCGGCCTTGCTGCTGGCCGTCGCCATCGTCGTGCCGATGCTGCTCGATCCCAACCCCAGGCCGGTCAGCGAGAACATCCCGATCGACATCCCGAGCGAGCGCACGCCGTTCACGCCGCGCCTGTCACTGCCACCGGTGCCCGCCGTCGACGCCGGCATGCCCCCGCCCGACCTGGCGCCTGTTGCGCCTCCCGCCCAGGCGGAGCCGAAGCCAGACGTCCGGGCCGAAGCAAGGACGGAAGCGAAGGCGGCGGTGCCCGCGGAGCCGAAACCGCCGGTCGAGCCGAAGGCCGCAGCAAAGTCCCAGACGAAGACGGACGAGGCGAAGCCATCGAAGGTTGAAGCTGCGCGCAAGGCGCCGGAGCCGCCTGCGGCCGCCGCACCGGCCTCGAAAGCCGGGAAGTTCGCCGTCCAGGCCGCTGCGCCTGCCAGTGAAAAGGCGGCGCGCGAACTCGTCGAACGCCTGAAGAAAAGCGGGTTCACGACATACACGGAAAAGGTTGAGACCAAGGACGGCGTGCGTCATCGGGTGCGCATCGGTCCGTACGCGACGCTTGAAGACGCCGAGCAGGCGCGGGCACGCCTGAAGGCGCAAGGCATCACCGGCAACCTGGTCCCGCTCTGAGGTGAGCGTGCCCACGGTCGACTGGATCATCGCCTTCGTATTCCTGGTGTCGGTGCTCGTCGGGTTGCTGCGTGGCGTGACGCGGGAGGTCGTGTCGCTGGCGGGCTGGGTGACCGGGCTGGTCCTCGCGTACTTCTTTGCCGAGCAGGCCGGGGCCATGCTGCCGATCGAACCGCCCACCTTGCGTACCGTGCTCGGCGCGCTGCTGATCCTGGCCGGCGTGCTGATCCTGGCCGCGCTGCTCGGAGCGTTGCTCAGGGCGTTGATGACGGCCGTCAAGCTGTCGACGCTCGATCGCCTGCTCGGCGCCGTCTTCGGATTCGCGCGTGCCGCGCTGGTGCTCGGAGCGGGAGTCCTGCTGGCGAGCGGCACGCACGTGCCCGAGGCGGGGTGGTGGAAGCAGTCCATGTTGTTGCCCTGGCTGCAGGCGGGCGTAGCATTCGCTTCGCCGTTGTTGCCGGAATCGCTCGATCGCCTGCGCGGGCTGGCGCAGGGCTGAGGGGAGAAAACCATGTGCGGCATCGTCGGAGTGGTTGCGACGGGACCGGTGAACCAGTTGCTCTATGACTCGCTGCAGCTGCTTCAGCACCGCGGTCAGGATGCAGCGGGCATCGCGACGGGGCAGGGCAGTTCGTTCGCGATGTGGAAGGGCAACGGCATGGTGCGCGAGATCTTCCGCACACGGAACATGCGCAACCTGCTCGGCAACGTCGGCATCGCCCACGTCCGTTACCCGACGGCGGGTTCCGCGAGCAACGTCGAGGAAGCGCAACCGTTCTACGTCAACGCGCCGTTCGGCATCACCCTGGGCCACAACGGCAACCTGACGAACACGGAGCAGCTGAAGAGCGAGATGTTCCGCATCGACCGGCGGCACATCAACACCAATTCCGACTCCGAAGTCCTGCTGAACGTGCTCGCGCACGAGCTGCAGGAGGGCACGAGCTCGTACACGCTCGATCCCGCGACCATCTTCGGCGCGGTCGCCGGCCTGCACCGCCGCGTGCGCGGCGCCTATGCGTGCGTCGCGCACATCGCCGGCCACGGCATCGTCGCGTTCCGCGATCCGTTCGGCATCCGTCCGCTGTGCTACGGCATCAACGAGACGGACGCGGGCACCGAGTACCTGGTGGCGAGCGAGTCGGTGGCGCTCGAGGGGCTCGGTTTCAAGTTCGTTCGCGACGTCGCGCCGGGCGAGGCGATCTTCATCGACATCGACGGCAATTTCTACTCGCAGCAGTGTGCCGAGAAGGCGTCGCTGAATCCCTGCATCTTCGAGTACGTGTACTTCGCGCGTCCGGATTCCGTGATGGACGGAGTCAGCGTGTACGGCTCCCGCCTGAAGATGGGAGAGCACCTCGCGCAGAAGGTCGAGCGGCAGTTTCCGCTCGGGGACATCGACGTCGTGATGCCGATTCCCGACACCTCGCGTCCGGCGGCCATGCAGCTCGCCATGAAGCTGGGACTGAAGTTCCGCGAGGGTTTCTTCAAGAACCGCTACGTGGGCCGCACCTTCATCATGCCGGGCCAGGCCGTGCGCCGCAAAAGCGTGCGGCAGAAGCTCACGACGCTCCCTTTGGAGTTCAAGGGCAAGAACGTGTTGCTCGTCGACGACTCCATCGTGCGCGGGACCACCTCGCGCGAGATCGTCCACATGGCCCGCGAGTCGGGCGCCAACAAGGTCATCTTCGCCTCGGCAGCCCCACCCGTGCGCTACCCCAACGTCTACGGGATCGACATGCCGACGCGCAGCGAGCTGATCGCGCACGGCCGGTCGGATGAGGAGATCCAGCGGATGATCGAGGCCGACGGCCTCGTCTATCAGGACATCGAGTCGATGAAGCGGTCCGTGCAGGAACTGGGGCCGCACCTGAAGAGCTTCGAGGCGAGCTGCTTCGATGGCGTCTACATCACCGGCGACGTCACGCCCGAGTATCTCGATCGGCTCGAGGCGGCGCGCGAACTCGCGGCGGGCAGCGACGGCGAGCCGAAGTCCCAGCTGAACCTGAACCTGGCGGGGGCCGACTAGGCATCGGGTATCATCCCTCCATCGCGCCGATTTGATTTCAGCTTGCGGGCGCTTAACAAATACGGCTAAAGCGAGCAGACAGAACCCGCTGCGCTTTGGCCCAGCGGGTTTTTTCATGTCCGAACCATTCGACTTCGACACGCGCGCGGTGCGCGCCGGCACCGAGCGCTCGGCCTTCAACGAGCACAGCGAGGCGCTGTTCCTGACTTCGAGTTTCGTGTTCGCGAGCGCGGCGCAGGCGGCCGCGCGGTTCTCCGGCGCGGAGCCAGGCTACGTCTATTCGCGCTTCAGCAACCCGACCGTCACCATGTTCGAGCGGCGACTGGCGTCCCTCGAAGGGGCCGAGGACTGCCTCGCCACCTCCTCGGGCATGGCGGCGCTGATGGCGACGTGCGTGGCCATCCTCAAGGCGGGCGACCACGTGATCTGCGCGGCCAACGTGTTCGGGGCCACCGTCCAGCTGTTCTCGACGGTCCTGGCGCGCTTCGGCGTCGAAGTCACCTACGTCCGCGCCACGGATCCTGCCGAGTGGCGCTCGGCGGCGACGCCGCGCACGCGCCTGCTGTTCTGCGAGACGCCGTCCAATCCGCTGATGGAAATCGTCGACCTCGCCGAGTTTGCGAGGATCGGTCGCGAGATCGGCGCCGTGACGGTCGTCGACAACTGCTTCTGCACGCCGGTCTCGCAGCGGCCACTCGAATTCGGTGTCGACGCCGTGATCCACTCGGCGACCAAGTACCTCGACGGGCAGGGGCGGGTCGTTGGCGGCGCCGTGCTCGGGTCGAAGGCGCTGATCCGCGAGCAGGTGTTGCCGGTGCTGCGCACGACCGGCCCGAGCCTGTCGGCCTTCAACGCCTGGGTCCTGCTGAAAGGACTGGAGACGCTGGCGGTGCGGATGCGCGCCCAGAGCGGTTCAGCACAGCAGCTTGCCGAGTGGCTCGAACGGCAGCCTGGCGTGGCCCGCGTCCACTTCCCGGGCCTGACGTCGCACCCGCAGGCGGCGCTTGCGGCGCGACAGCAGTCACTGCCGGGCGCCGTGCTCGCCTTCGACGTCGGTGGCGCGTCGCCCGAAGAGCAGCGGGCGCGCGCGTGGCGCCTGATCGACGGAACGCGGATCATGTCGATCACCGCCAATCTCGGCGACACGCGCACCACGATCACGCACCCGGCAACCACGACGCACGGGCGGCTGAGCCCGGAAGCGCGTGAGCGCGCTGGCATCACCGAAGGTCTCGTGCGGATCGCCGTCGGTCTCGAATCGATCGCGGACCTGAAGGCCGACCTCGCCGGCGCTCTGTCCGCTTAGTCCCGCAAGCGTGGCGATCGATGCCGCGCTTTCCGTTTGGTGGCATGTGTACGCAAGTTGCCGTACGTCCGGCGGCGCCGGACGTGCCAGACTCTCGTCGTGCTCCCTCAAGTCCAACAAAGACCTGGCCGGTGGACCGTGGCCGACATCGGCGGCACGCACGCGCGGCTGGCCCGGTGGTCTGCGGAGACCGGACTCGAACCGCCATTGCGGGTGAGGAACGATGATTACCGCGGGCCGTTCGAACTGCTCGATGCCTGGTTCCGCCGATGCCAGGACAGTCCGCGACGCGTGGCTCTGGCGCTCGCCATGCCGGTGGGTGGAGACACGCGCCAACTGACGAACCGGGCCTGGCGCTTCGAGCCGGGCGGGCTGCTCGAGGCGTTGCGCCTCGACTCGCTGGTCATCGTGAACGACTTCGCGGCCGCCGCGGCTGGCATCGACGCGCTCGCGCCCGAACAGGTTTCCGGGCTGAATCCCGCGGCGACGTCTATCCGTGGCACGCGCCTTGTGCTCGGGCCTGGAACCGGTCTCGGCGCGGCGGCCATCGTCGCCGACGATCCGCCGCGCATCGTGGCGAGCGAGGCGGGGCACATCACGTTCGGCAGCGCGGACGACATCGCGCCCCGCCTGAACGCGGAAGGTCGCGCTCGCTGGGGGCGTGTGTCGTGGGAGCGGATCCTCAGCGGAGCTGGACTCGCCTGGCTGCACGAGGTCGTGTCCGGCCAGGCGGTCCGACCGGAGGACATCGCCGATGCGGCGAGAGCGGCCGACCCGCAGGCGCTCCGGACGGCGCGGCTCTTTTCACGCCTGCTTGGCGAGTTCGCCGGCGACGCCTGCCTTGCGTTCCAGGCGACGGAAGGCGTCTATCTCTGCGGTGGCGTTCTTCGCGGCCTGTGGCCGTCGTTCGACACCCAGGCATTTCTCGCGGCATTCGCAGCCAAGGGCCGGTTCTCCGCGCAACTCCGCCGTGTTCCCTTGCACTTCGCCGCGGGCCACGAACTCGGCCTGCAAGGCACGGCGCACCTCCTGGCCGGGCGGTGCCGCATGCCATCGATGGAGTGGAGCGCATGAGTTCGACGGGTCGAACTTCAAAGGGCCTTGACCTCGCTGTTGTCGGCAACTCCCGCATCGGGGCGCTGATCGACACGAATGCGAGCGTCGTGTGGATGTGCGTGCCGCGGTTCGACGGCGACCCGGTGTTCTGCTCGCTGCTGAACGGCAACAGTCCCGAAGGCCGGTTCGACATCGAGCTCGAACGGCGAACGTCGATCCGGCAGCACTACCTCAAGAACACGGCGATCCTGCGCTCCGAGGTGGAGGATGAGGGCGGCGGCCGGATCGAGATCATCGACTTCGCCCCCCGTTTTCACCAGCACGGCCGCATTTTCGCTCCGGTCGGTCTCGTCCGGATCGTCCGCCGGCTCGCGGGCCGGCCGCGCGTGCGCGTCCGCTTCCTGCCGCGCTCGGGCTATGGCGAGGAACAACCGCCGATCACGTTCGGCACGCACCACATCCGCGCGGGGATACCGGCGTATCCACTGCGGCTGACGACAGATGCTCCGATCACGCACGTCATCGAGCACAACCCGATGCTGATCGACGATTGCTACACGTTCGTGCTCGGACCGGACGAGACCCTGCAATCGAGTCCGTCGGAGGCGGGGCGGGCGATGCTCGAGGAGACGCAGCTCTACTGGCGCCGCTGGGTCCGCAACCTGGCCGTGCCCTTCGACTGGCAGGACGCGGTGATACGCGCGGCGATCACGCTGAAGCTGAACACCTTCGACGACACCGGCGCGGTCATCGCCGCGCTGACCACCTCGGTGCCGGAGGCGCCAGGAACCGAACGCAACTGGGACTACCGCTACTGCTGGCTCCGGGACGCTTACTTCGTCATCAACGCGCTCAATCGCCTGGGCGCCACGGGATCGCTGGAGCGCTACCTGCGCTACATCGAGAACATCATCGTCGACTCCGATCCGGCTTCCCTGCAGCCGGTGTATGGGCTGAGCGGCGAAAACCGGCTGACCGAGCGCCTGGCCATCCACCTCGCCGGATTCGACGGCATGGGACCGGTGCGTGTCGGGAACCAGGCCTGGGAGCAGATACAGCACGACGTGTACGGCGCGGCGATCCTGGGCGTCTCGCATGCGTTCTTCGACCACCGCCTCGACACGCTCGGCGACCGTGCCCTGCTGCAGCGGCTCGAGCCGCTTGGAGAGCAGGCGTACGCGAAGTACATGCAGCCAGACGCCGGCATCTGGGAGTTCCGTGGCCGGCGTGAAGTGCACACCTTTTCCTCGGTGATGTGCTGGGCCGCGTGCGACCGCCTGGCCAGGATCGCGGAGCGCGTGGACCCCGAGCGCGTCCCCTACTGGCGCGAGCGGGCCGACGCGATCCACGCGCAGGTGTGCGCGAACGCGTGGAGCGACGAGCTCGGTGGATTCGCCGCCACGTTCGGCGGCCACTTCGCCGATGCAAGCCTGCTCGTGCTCGGTGAGGTCGGCTTCCTGCAGCGGGACGATCCGCGACTGCGCTCGACGGTGAACGCGATCGAGCGGCACCTGCGCCGCGGCGACTTCCTGCTGCGTTACGACAAGCCCGACGACTTCGGTGTCCCGGACACCGCGTTCCTCGTCTGCACGTTCTGGTGGATCCAGTCGCTGGCGCTGCTCGGCGAGCGGGACCGCGCCGTGAGCGAGTTCGAGCGCCTGCTCGCGGCCCGCAACCAGTTCGGCCTGCTGTCCGAGGACATCGACGTGCAGACCGGTCGGCTGTGGGGCAACTTCCCCCAGACCTACAGCATGGTCGGCATCATCATGTGCGCGATGCGACTGAGCCGCCGCTGGGACGACGCGTTCTGATGCGAAGGGAATTGCGAGGGCATACCCGTACGTAGAGGGTAGTACAGACTGCATTCCGCGCGGTTGGTAAGGTCGGGCGCCTGCCTTCCGGACACCGTTGCCGGACTTCCGACTTCGGTGCCGTCGACACATCGCACCAGTGCAGTTCGCTGGCGCCCTCGTTCAATGTTCCGATCGCTCCGACTCTCGCTGCGCTTTCTCCTGCCGCTCGCACTCGCGATGCTGGTGATGGCGTATGTCACCGTGCCGATCATCGATTCCCTGACGCTGCGGTGGTTCATGCGCGACCTGGACATCCGCGCGAGCACCATCGGCCGCGCGCTCGAGGAACCGTTGCTGGATGCCGTCGAGACGCAGGCGTGGCGACGAGTCGACCCGCAACTCGAACGCGTCGCGAACGACGAGCGCCTGCTCGCGCTCGGCGTCTGCAATGTCGCCGGCGACCTGGTGCGCAAGACGCGCCTGATGCCGACCGGGCTCGACTGCCGCTCGGCCGACAGGCTGGACGAGAGCGGGTCGATGGTGCGGCTGCCGCGCGGTCCGGTCCACATCACGGCCATTCCGCTGCGGCGTGGCGACGTCCACGGCGCAACGCTGCTGCTCGTCCATGACCTCAGCTTCGTGGAGCGCCGAAGCCAGGATACGCGCCGCTACGTGATCATCCTGTTCACGGTCCTCGGCATGCTGCTCGCGCTGATCTCGCTGCTCGTCGCGCACATGAGCTGGCGTGGCTGGGTGGCGGGGGTGCGGGCCATGCTGCAGGGCGAGGGCGTGATCCGGCCGTTTTCCCAGCCGCGGCCGGAACTGCAGCCGCTCGTGGGCGACCTGCGGAGCCTGCTGCGGGACATCGAGCGCGAACGGCGTTCCACCGACCCGGGCATGGCGATCAACTGGAACCCGGAGATGCTGCGCCGGCTGCTGCACGAGCAACTGCGCGGGGACGAGATCCTGCTTGTCTCCAACCGGGAACCGTACATCCACGTGAAGTCGGAGCGCGGGATCGAGGTGCAGCGTCCGGCAAGTGGTCTCGTCACGGCGGTGGAGCCGGTGATGCGCGCCTGCTCCGGAACATGGATCGCCCACGGAAGCGGCTCGGCCGACCGCGAGGTGGTCGACTCGCGCGGCTGCCTGCGCGTGCCGCCGGGCGAACAGAGCTACACGCTGCGCCGGATCTGGCTGACCGAGCCGGAGGAGCGAGGGTACTACTACGGTTTTGCGAACGAAGGCCTGTGGCCGCTGTGCCACATCGCCCACGTCCGGCCGGTGTTCCGCGACGAGGACTGGCGGCAGTATCGCCGTGTCAACGAGCGCTTCGCCGATGCGGTGGCGCAGGAAGCGAAGACCGACGATCCGGTCGTTCTGATCCAGGACTACCACTTCGCACTGCTGCCGCGCATGGTGCGCGAGCGGTTGCCGCGCGCCACCATCATCACGTTCTGGCACATTCCCTGGCCGAATCCCGAATCGTTCGGAATCTGTCCGTGGCGCTCCGAGATCCTCGAGGGCCTGCTCGGCAGCACGATCCTCGGCTTCCACACTCGCTACCACGGCCGCAACTTCCTCGAGGCGGTCGACCGCTTTCTCGAGGCCCGCATCGAGCACGAGTCCTCGACCGTGTCGTTCGGCGGCCGCCTCACCCGCGTCGAGGCATTCCCGATCTCGATCGCCTGGCCCGACGGCCAGAAGGGCAAGTCGATCGAGGTGTGCCGGACCGAGATGCGGACCCGGCTCGGCGTGCGGCCGGGCCATCTGGTCGGCCTCGGCGTCGACCGGCTCGACTACACGAAAGGCATCGTCGAGCGGCTCCTCGCGGTCGAGCGCCTGTTCGAACTGCATCCCGAGTGGATCGGCCGCTTCACGTTCGTGCAGATCGCGGCGCCGAGCCGGTCGTCGCTCGACGAGTACCAGCGATTCGAGGCGCAGGTCCGGGCGACGGCGGCGCAGATCAACGCGCGCTTCGGCAAGGACGGCTACGAGCCGATCCGCATGCTGATCGAACACCACGGAAGCACCTCGGTGACCGAGCACTACCGCGCCGCGGACGTCTGTGTCGTCACCAGCCTGCACGACGGCATGAACCTCGTCGCCAAGGAATACGTCGCGGCGCGTGACGACGAGCGCGGCGTGCTCGTCCTCAGCCAGTTCGCCGGAGCGGCGCGCGAACTGCACGAGGCGCTGATCGTGAACCCTTACCATATCGAGGAAGTCGCGGAGGCGATGCACCGCGCGCTCTCGATGCCGGCCGAGGAGCAGCGCGAACGCATGGTCAGCCTGCGACAGCTGGTGCGCGAGTTCAACGTGTATCGGTGGGCGGGGCGCATGCTGATGGAGGCGGCGCGCCTGCGGCAGCGCGAGCGGATCAGCGCGCGCATCGGCGAAACGCGAGGAGTGACCTGACTGGTGGTGCCATTGTTTTCCCTCGAAGGCCGGACCGAACTGCGGCGGCTGGCTCGCGGTGACACGCTGTACGCATTCGACTTCGACGGCACCCTGGCTCCCATCGTGGCCGAGCCGGCGCATGCGCAGGCGCCGGACCGCGTCATGCTTCCGCTGGCGCAACTGGCGCGCCTGGTGCCGGTCGCCGTCGTGTCGGGCCGGGCGCAGCGCGACCTGATCGAGAGGCTGCCCTGCGAGATCGCTTACCTCGTCGGCAATCACGGCAACGAAGGCCTTCCCGAAGATCCGGATGCCGCCCAGCTCGAGGACACGTGCAGGCGCTGGCGCGCGAGCCTCGAAGCGCAGCTCGTCGCACCGGAAGGGCACGGCGTGCGCCTCGAGGACAAGGGCCGGTCCCTGTCGCTGCACTACCGGGCGGCGCCTGATCCTGCGGCAGCGAGCGCGTTCCTGCGGGCGGTGGCGCACGCGCTGCGGCCCCAGCCCACCGTGATCGACGGCAAGATGGTCCTCAACCTGCTGCCGCCGGGCGCGCTGACGAAGTTCGAGGCGCTTCGCATCCTCGCCCAGCACGAAGGCGTCGACCAGGTGCTGTTCGTCGGCGACGACGACACCGACGAAATCGTGTTCCGGCGGGCGCCCCGGCACTGGACAACGGTCAGGATCGATCCCCACGGCGAAACGGCGGCCCGCTTCTGCCTCGAAGAGCAGGCGAGCATCGAGGTCCTGCTCGCGCACCTGCTTGCCGAGCAGGCCGACGATGCGCAGCCCGCGCCGCGGACGGGCATGTAAGCGGACGGGCTGGGCGCGGTCGAACGCATGGCGGCGACCGCCGCCGACGCCCCGGGCCAGATCAAGGCTTGTCGCCTCCTTGGTTGACCTGAATAGTCGGGATTAGTACAATCCCGACAAAATTAATCGGGAATTTTCCGGGCGGACGAAAGTCTGACCTTCCGACCCCCTCCCAATAGGCGGAACCACCGATGAGACTGACCACAAAAGGCCGTTTTGCAGTGACGGCAATGATCGACCTGGCCCTGCGGCAGCACAACGGCCCGGTGACGCTGGCGGGCATCAGCCAGCGCCAGCGGATCTCGCTGTCCTACCTGGAACAACTGTTCGGCAAGCTGCGGCGCCACCAGCTGGTCGAGAGCACCCGCGGCCCTGGCGGCGGCTACACACTCGGCCGCCCCGCGAAGGACCTGACCGTGGCGGACATCATCTTCGCTGTGGACGAGCCGCTGGATGCAACGCAGTGCGGCGGCAAGGAGAACTGCCACGACGACCAGCGCTGCATGACGCACGACCTCTGGGCGAACCTGAACGCGAAGATGGTCGAGTACCTCGACTCCGTGAACCTGGCCGACCTCGTCGAGCAGCAGAAGCAGCGCATGGCCGAGGCGGGGCGCACTGTCTCCTCCTCGGTCTTGCACGATAATCGGGGGCGGCAGCGGCCCGCCATCGACCAGAAGAACGAGCCCGTGCTGACGTAAGGAACAGGGAGAAATGCAGCTTCCGATCTACCTCGATTACTCCGCGACCACGCCGGTCGACCCGCGCGTCGTCGACGCGATGGTCCCGTGGCTGCGCAACCACTTCGGCAACCCGGCCTCGCGCAGCCATGCGTTCGGCTGGGAAGCGGAGAAGGCGGTCGAAGACGCCCGCAACCAGGTCGCCGCGCTCGTCAACTGCGATCCCCGCGAGCTGATCTGGACGTCCGGCGCGACGGAGTCGATCAACCTCGCGATCAAGGGCGTTGCCCACTTCAACAAGGACAAGGGCAAGCACCTCGTCACGGTGAAGACCGAGCACAAGGCCACGCTCGACACGATGCGCGAGTTGGAGCGCGAGGGCTTCGACGTCACGTACTTGGACGTCGAGCCCGACGGCCTGCTCGACCTGGCGAAGCTCGAGGCCGCGCTTCGCCCTGACACGATCCTGGTGTCCGTGATGTTCGTGAACAACGAGATCGGCGTCATCCAGGACATCCCGGCGATCGGCGACATGTGTCGCGCGCGCGGGATCGTGTTCCATGTCGATGCGGCGCAGGCGACCGGCAAGGTCGTCGTCGACCTGCAGCAGCTGAAGGTCGACCTGATGTCGTTCTCGGCACACAAGACCTACGGGCCGAAGGGGGTCGGCGCGCTGTTCGTTCGCCGCAAGCCGCGCGTGCGCCTCGAGGCGCAGATGCACGGCGGCGGCCACGAGCGCGGCTTGCGCTCCGGCACGCTGCCCACGCACCAGATCGTGGGCATGGGCGAGGCGTTCCGGATCGCGAAGGACGAGATGGCGACCGAAAACGAGCGGATCCGCATGCTGCGTGACCGGCTCTGGACCGGACTGTCGAAGATCGAGCAGGTGTACCTGAACGGCGACTGGGATCGTCGTGTTCCGCACAACCTGAACGTGAGTTTCAATTTCGTCGAGGGCGAAAGCCTGATCATGGCGATCAAGGACGTCGCGGTGTCGTCCGGCTCGGCCTGCACGTCGGCGAGCCTGGAGCCGTCCTACGTCCTGCGCGCGCTCGGCCGCAGCGACGAACTCGCGCACAGCTCGATCCGCTTCAGCGTAGGCCGCTTCACCACCGAAGAAGAGATCGATTACACCGTGCAGCTCCTCACGCGCCAGGTCGCGCGGCTGCGCGAGATGTCGCCGCTGTGGGAGATGTACAAGGACGGCATCGACCTGAACACGGTCCAGTGGGCGGCGCATTGACGCCCGTGCTAACACGTATTTGAGAGGCTACTCATGGCATACAGCACCAAGGTCATCGATCACTACGAGAACCCGCGCAACGTGGGTTCCTTCGACAAGGGCGACGACGGCGTCGGGACGGGCATGGTGGGAGCGCCTGCCTGCGGCGACGTGATGAAGCTGCAGATCAAGGTCAACGAGCAGGGCGTCATCGAGGACGCGCGCTTCAAGACCTACGGCTGCGGCTCGGCCATCGCTTCGTCGTCGCTCGTGACCGAATGGGTCAAGGGCAAGTCCCTGGACGAGGCGGGCACGATCAAGAACACCCAGATTGCCGAGGAACTGGCCTTGCCGCCCGTCAAGATCCACTGCTCGATCCTCGCCGAGGATGCGATCAAGGCGGCGATCGACGACTACCGCAGGAAGCACGGCGCTTCGCAGGCGGCCGAGCCCAAGGCGGCATAGGAAAAAGAGGGGAGAGCAGAAATGGCTGTCACGATGACGGAGCGCGCGGCGAAGCACGTCGCCGGCTTCATCGAGAAGCGTGGCAAGGGCGTCGGCCTGCGACTGGGCGTGCGCACGACCGGTTGTTCCGGCATGGCGTACAAGCTGGAGTACGCGGATGCGCCGCACCCGGAGGACCAGCAGTTCGAAAGCCACGGGGTGCGCATTTTCATCGATCCGAAGAGCATGGCGTACCTCGACGGCACCGAACTCGACTTCGTGCGCGAAGGCCTGAACGAAGGCTTCAAGTTCAACAACCCGCAGGAGAAGAACCGCTGCGGCTGCGGCGAGTCCTTCAACGTCTGACCCAACGGCGGCGCCTGGCGCGCCGTCCCATGGCATTGCCCGACGGCATGTCCCATCCGGACCACTTCGAACTCTTCGGCCTGGCGCCTCGCTTCGCGATCGACCTCGACGCGCTCGAGCGCGCGTACAAGGACGTCCAGTCGCGCGTGCATCCGGACCGCTTCGCGTCCGGGACTGCGGCGGAGCGCCGCGTCGCCATGCAGTGGGCGACCCGCGCCAACGAGGCTTACTCGACGCTGCGATCGCCGCAGAAGCGTGCCGCCTACCTGGTCGAGCGCGCGGGCGTGCCGATCAATGCCGAGACGAACACCGCGATGCCGCCGGCCTTCCTGATGCAGCAGATGGAGTGGCGCGAGGCGCTCGACGACGCGAGGAGCGACCCCGCGGCGCTGGACGACGTGCGCAGGACCATGAACGGCGAGCGGGAAGAACTGATCGCCGCCATCGAGCGCGCGATCGACGAGACGCGGGACCACGCGCAGGCCGCCGCGCTCGTGCGCCAGCTGATGTTCGTCGACCGCTTCGCTTCCGAGATCGGCCATGCCGACGAAGCGATCCACGCTCCCCGGGCCTCCGCCTGATGGCGCTGCTGCAGATCGCCGAGCCGGGCCAGTCGGTCGAGCCGCACCGCCATCGCCTGGCGGTCGGTATCGACCTGGGCACCACCAATTCGCTGGTCGCCACGGTCCGCAACAGCATTCCCGTCGTGCTCGATGACACCGAAGGCAGGTCGCTGCTGCCCTCGGTCGTTCGCTTCCATCCGGATGGCACGGCGGAAGTCGGCTACCCAGCGCACAGGCACCAGTCGGTCGACCCGCGCAACACGGTGGTTTCGGTCAAGCGCTTCATGGGCCGCGGCATGCGCGATGTGGAGCACATCGAGAACATGCCGTACGACTTCGTCGACGCGCCCGGCATGTTGCAGTTGCGCACCGCCGCTGGGGTCAAGAGCCCGGTCGAGGTTTCGGCCGAGATTCTGAAGCTGCTGCGCAAACGCGCCGAACAGGCCCTCGGTGGCGACCTCGTCGGCGCCGTGATCACGGTCCCGGCCTATTTCGACGACGCGCAGCGCCAGGCGACGAAGGACGCGGCCCGGCTGGCGGGCCTCAACGTGCTGCGGCTGCTGAACGAGCCCACAGCCGCAGCGGTGGCCTATGGCCTGGACCACGGCGCCGAGGGCATCTATGCGGTCTACGATCTCGGCGGCGGCACCTTCGACGTGTCGATCCTGAAGCTCTCGCGAGGGGTCTTCGAGGTGCTGTCGACAGGCGGCGACTCCGCGCTCGGGGGCGACGACTTCGACCATCGCCTGTTCTGCTGGGTGATCGAGCACTCGCGCGTGCTTCCGCTGTCGCCGCAGGACTCCCGGCTGCTGATGGTCAAGGCGCGCGAGGCGAAGGAACGCCTTTCGGCCGAGCCGGAGGTGCGGATCAATGCCGTGCTCTCGACCGGGGAAGTGGTCGATGTCTCGCTGACCAGCGAGGAGTTCGCGCGGATGACGACCAGCCTCGTCGATAAAACGCTGGCATCGTCCCGCAAGGCCGTGGCGGATGCGGGCCTGCGCGTAACCGACATCAACGGCGTGGTGATGGTGGGAGGCGCGACGCGGATGCCCCACCTGCGGCGGGCGGTGGCGAAGTTCTTCGGCCAGACGCCGCTGACGAACATCGACCCCGACAAGGTCGTCGCGCTCGGCGCGGCGGTCCAGGCCAACCTGCTCGCCGGCAACCGTGCACCGGGCGATGACTGGCTGCTGCTCGACGTGATCCCGCTGTCGCTCGGTCTGGAGACGATGGGCGGCCTCACCGAGAAGATCATCCCGCGCAACTCGACGATCCCGGTGGCGCGAGCGCAGGAGTTCACGACCTTCCGCGACGGCCAGACCGCGATCGCGATCCACGTCGTGCAGGGCGAGCGGGAACTCGTCTCCGACTGCCGCTCGCTGGCGCGCTTCGAACTGCGCGGCATTCCGCCGATGGCGGCCGGGGCGGCACGGGTGCGGGTGACGTTCCAGGTAGATGCCGACGGGTTGCTGTCCGTGGGCGCGCAGGAGATGTCGAGCGGAGCGCACGCTTCGATTGCCGTGAAGCCCTCCTACGGGCTGTCCGACGACGAGGTGGCGCGCATGCTGCAGGAGTCGTTCGGCGCCGCCGACTCCGACATGCACGCGCGCGAACTGCGAGAGCAGTTGGTCGAGGCGCAGCGCCTGGAAGAGGCCACCAGGGCGGCGCTCGCCGCCGACGGCGACTTGCTGGGCGAGGACGAACGCGTCGAGGTCGAACTCCTGCTGGCCGCGCTGGGCCAGGCGGCGCTCGGCAACGATCCCGCCTCCATCAAGCGGGCGATCGAGGCCCTGGCGCACGGCACCGACGAGTTCGCCGCGCGCCGGATGGACCGTTCGATCCGCGCCGCCCTGTCCGGCCGCCGTGTCGACGAGGTCGCGGGCGCGACGGTTCCGGCCAAGTAGCCATGCCGAAGATCACTGTCCTTCCCCATCCGGAAATCTGCCCCGAGGGCGCCGAGTTCGAGTCGCCCCCGGGCGTGTCGCTGACCGACGCGCTGCTCGACCACCACGTCGACATCGAGCATGCCTGCGGCAAGGTGGCGGCGTGCACGACGTGCCATTGCATCGTCCGCAAGGGCTACGCCTCGCTGCCGCCGCCGTCCGACACCGAAGAGGACCTGCTCGACCGCGCGTGGGGCCTGACGTCGCTATCGCGGCTGTCGTGCCAGGCGATCGTGCAGAACGAAGACCTGACAGTCGAAATTCCCAAGTACAGCATCAACTACGCGAAGGAAGGCAAATGACCATGCCGGCCCTCAAGTGGACGGACGTGCAGCAGATCGCGATCGAGCTCGAGGAACAGCATCCCGATGTCGATCCGGTGACGGTGCGCTTCACCGACCTGCACAACTGGGTGCTCGAGCTCGACGGATTCGCCGACGACCCGAAGCGCTCCGGCGAGAGGATCCTCGAGGCCATCCAGCAGGCGTGGATTGCCGAGCGCGAGTAGCGCTCAGGCTTTCCTCCCGAGCGCGATCAGAGGCTCGAAGATCCACTCGATCAGGCGCCGGCGGTCCAGCATCACGTCGGCTTCCAGTTGCATGCCCGCCGACAGCGGCTGCGCTTGGCCGTACGCCATCACGTGCGGCGCGGCCAGGCGCACCGTGACCCGGTAGAGCGACTCCGGGGGCACGGGCAACGCGAGCTGCGGCGGCAACTCCGCCGGCGCCAGTGCGACGCGGGACACCTGCGCGACCTCGCCGCCGAACTGGCCGAACTTCTGGAACGGATAGGCCGCGAAGCGCACGCGCACTTCCTGGCCACGCTCCACGAATCCGATCGCGCGGCTCGGGGCGAACAGGTGCGCTTCCATCGGGCTCCCGGAGGGCAGCAAAGTGGCGAGCGGTTGCAGCCCGACATGCTGGCCGCGCTCGGCGGCGATGGCGGTCACCACGCCGTCCTGCGGGGCCGTCACCACCGCCTTGCGCGCCGCCTCGGCGGTCACGATGTCCTGCTGCAGGGCGGAGATCTCCCGCTGCACCTCGGCCTGCTGCTGGGCCGCGCGCAGCGGGAGCTGCTTCAGCTCGCCGGCGACGATGCCGATCTCGCGCCGCACCCCGAGCAGGCTGCGGTAGAGCGCCTGGTGGCGGGCGGTCTGTTCGAGCAGTTCGTCGCGCCGCTGGCGTGCCGTCTGCGGACTGACGAAGCCTTGCTGCGCGAGTTGCTCGAAGCGCGCCGCCTGCTCGCCGGCCGACGCCTCCCGCGCCGCTTGCGTCGCCAGCTCATGGCGCAGCTGGCCTGCCTCGAGTTCGAGCGCGGACAGCCGCCGCGACAGCGCCGCCTCCTGCTGTTCGAACAAGCGAACGCGTCGCTCGACTTCTTCCGAGAGGCTGGCGCGACGCCGTCCCAGCTGCTCGAGCACGGCAGTCTGCGTGCCGGCGCGCTGCCCGGCGGTCTCGGTCATGCGCTCGGACCAGACGACGAACAGCACTTCGCCCGCTCGCACCGACTGGCCCTCCTCGACGTGGCGCTCGATGACGATGCCAGGCTGTGATGCCGCCAGCTTCAGGACGCCCGCCGAGGGCACCGTGATGCCGTGGATGCGGGTGCGCTTGGTGTACTGGCCGAACACGAGCAGGGCCACCAGCGCGGTGACGATCGCGGCGGCCGCGGCGCACCAGATCGTGAATGACAGCGGCGGGCGCAGCACCACCTGGCCGAATACCGCGGCCTGCCGCGCTTCCAGCACTTCCTTGCGGAACAGCCCGGGCATGAGGTGTGGGAGACCGACCTGCGAGGCGTCCGGTTCCGCGTGTACGCTATCCGGCAGAGCATCAATTGCCAGCCCGACAACTGCCGGGGAAGGTGCGAGGGGAACGAAGGAAAGCTGACCGCCGTCATGGGCGCCGGCGATCGATCTGCGAGCCTCCCGGGCCGACCGTACAACTTCACGAGAACAACGCATGGCAGCGCCGACGATCGCATCCGGATTGAAACAGCTTCTCGCGCGGTACGTGCCGTTTTCGAGCATGACGCCGGAGCACCTGAATTTCGTCATCGAGCACGTCGAAGTCGCGTACTTCGAGCCGGGAGAGACCATCCTCGGCCCGTCGGCCGAGCCGCCATCCCACTGCTACATCGTGAAGCAGGGACGCGTGCAGGGCGAAACGACCAGCGAGAAGCAGGGCGAGGTGGCGTTCGAGGCCGGCATCGGCGACTGCTTTCCGGTCGGCGCGCTGCTCGCCGGGCGTCCGGTGTCGCTGGTCTACCGCTCGGTAACCGACACCTTCTGCCTGCTGCTGCCGCGCGCGCGCTTCGAACAGCTCGCCCAGATGAGCGGGCCGTTCCTCGACTTCTGCAAGCGCCGCCTCGGCGCGATGCTGGACCTGTCGCGCCAGCAGTTGCAGGCCACGTACGCGTCGGAGGCGAGCGCCGAGCGCACGATGAACACGGCGCTGCGTGACCTCGTGCGGGCACGCACGCCGCTGACATGCGCGCCGGACACCCCGTTGCGCGAAGCGTTCGGGCGCATGCACCAGTCGCATGTCGGCTCGATCATCGTCATGGAAGGTGACGGCGCGGGCGGCGACCGGCTCGCGGGCATCCTGACGCGCACCGACCTGATCGGACGCGTGATCCTCCCCGAGATCCCCCTGACGGCGCCGGTCAGCGCGGTGATGACGCGCGGGGTGATGTCGCTCGACGCCGACGACACGGCCGCGGACGCGACGCTGCTCATGGCGGAGCACTCGATCCGTCACATTCCGGTGATGCAGCGCGAGGGCGGCCGTCGTACGGTGCTCGGCGTGGTGTCCGAGCGCGACCTGTTCGCGCTGCATCGACTGACGGTGCGCCAGCTCGCCGTCGCCATCCGGCGCGCCGACAGCGCCGAAGGCCTGTCGATGGTCGCCGCCGACATCCGGCGACTGTCCCACCACCTCGTGGCGCAGGGCGTCGGTGCGGCCCAGCTGACCCGGCTGATCAGTCACCTGAACGATCAGCTCACCGTGCGGCTGCTCACGCTGGCATGCGAGAAGTTCGAGGTCGACCCGCAGTCGTTCTGCTGGCTGTCGTTCGGCAGCGAGGGACGCGGGGAGCAGACCATCGCGACCGACCAGGACAACGGCATCCTGTACGTCGAGTCGACCGGCGCGCGCGAGCGGCTGCTGCAACTCGCGGACTTCACCAACGAGGCGCTCGCGTCGTGCGGCTTCCCGCTGTGCCGGGGCAACATCATGGCGCGCAACCCGGAGCTGACCCTGACCTACACGGGCTGGTCGGAGATGTTCATGCGGTGGATCGATCGCGGCGACCCGGAAGCGCTGCTCGCCGCCAGCATCTACTTCGATTTTCGCCCGCTGTTCGGCGACATCCTGCTTGCCAACCAGCTACGCGTCGAAGTGGTGAAGCGGGCACAGGCGAACTCTCGTTTCCTGAAGCAGATGTCGGACAACGCGATGCGCAACCGGCCGCCCGCCCCGGGCCGGCTCACCGAGTCGCTGTTCGGCGAGTCGGGCGGCCCGGACCGCGTCGACCTGAAGATGCACGGCACGGTGCCCTTTGTCGATGCGGCCCGCATCTGGGCGCTGCGCGCGGGGCTCCACGAAACCAACACCTCGGAGCGCTACAAGCGACTCGCCGAAGCGGGGCAGCTGCCGGCCGATGACGCGGACGGCTGGGTTTCCGCGTTCGAGTTCTTCCAGCTGATGCGCCTGCGCGCGCAGCACCGGCGCGAGCACGCGTACGGCGCGACCCACGACGACAACCCCAACGAAGTCGAACTGCGTTCGCTGTCGCCGCTTGACCGCCGCATCCTGAACGAGTCGTTCCGGCAAGCGCGCAAGGTCCAGCAGCGGCTCGAACTGGACTTTCCCGGCTAGGGGCGCGCCATGGGCTTCTTCGATCGCCTGCTCGGCCGCGAGCACCCGGTCCACCAGCGCTGGGTGGTGGTCGACGTCGAGACGAGCGGCATGGACATTTCCAGCGACGAACTGATCTCGATCGGCGCCGTGGCCATGCACGAGGACGGGCACGTGCTGCCCGGCGACAGCATCGAGATCGTCGTGCGCCAGGGAACGGCGAGCTCGCGCGAGAACATCCTCGTGCACGGGGTGGGCGTCGAGGCGCAAATGAACGGCGTCGACCCGCGCAAGGCGATCGGGATGTTCCTGGAGTACGTGAGCACCGCGCCGATGCTCGCATTCCATGCGCCGTTCGACCGCGGTTTCCTCGCGCGCGTCATCAAGTTCTACATCAACCAGCCGTTCGACAACCCCTGGCTCGACCTGGCGGAGCTCGCGCCCGCCCTCTATCCGGCGCTCAACCTCCGTTCGCTGGACGAGTGGCTGAACCGGTTCGCGATCCCCGTCTCCGTCCGCCACAGCGCCGCCTCCGATGCATTCGCCACCGCGCTGCTCGCTTCGCGCCTGCTGCCCGAAGCGCGGCGCCAGGGCGCGCCGTCGTTCGGCAAGATGATGAAGCTGGCGCGCAACGCGCGCTGGCTGCGCTGACGCGCCGGCGCGGGCGGTCCATGCCGGCGAAGCGACACCCGAAGCAGACGGCGCTGATCACTGGCGCATCTTCCGGAATCGGCGAGGCGCTGGCACGGCGCTTCGCGCAGATGGGACACCCGCTGGTGCTGGCCGCAAGGAACAAGGCCAGGCTCGAATCGATCGCGGCCGGCCTCCAGGCCGACTTCGGCATCGACGTCGGCGTCGAGGTGTGCGACCTGACGCAGCGAAACGCGCCGGGCGCGCTTGCGGCCGCCCTGCGGCGCCGGCACATCGCGGTCGACATCCTGGTCAACAACGCCGGCGTGCTGCAGCAGGGCGAGTTCGCGCGGATGCTGCCGGAGCGGCACCAGGAACTGATCGACCTGAACGTGTCCGCGCTGACGGGCATGCTGGCGCACTTCCTTCCGCCGATGCAGGAGCGCGAGCACGGCCGCGTGCTGAACGTCGCATCGATTGCCGCGTTCCAGCCGATCCCGCTGCTGGCGACCTACGCCGCGACCAAGGCCTACGTGCTGTCGCTGACGGAGTCGCTGGCCGACGAACTGAGGGAAAGCGGTGTGACGGTGACGGCACTCTGTCCCGGCATCACCGACACCCGCATGCTGAGCGGTGCCGTGGAGGCGAACGCGCGCCTCGCGAGCCTGCCGGACTTCCTGATCGGCGACGCCGACGAGGTCGCGGCCGAAGGCTATCGCGCCTGCATGGCGGGCGCGGTGATCGCAGTGCCCGGCGCGGTGAACCGGGCCGTGACGCTCGCGTCGCGCGCGACGCCGAAGTGGCTGCTGCGGCGAATCGCGGGAACGCTGGCGAGGCGAACCGGCTAGGGCGGCGGTGCGAAGGGCGCCGTGGGCCGGCCGCGCTGCGTCCGGCCGTCAGCGCGCGCGTCCGCGATAGCGCGTCACCATGGCCATCCCCTGATGGCCGGGGCCTTCGTCCAGCAGCACTTCGAGTTCTTCGCCTGACACCTCCTCGATGGCTTCCTTGAAGTCCGCGCGGATGTCATCGAGGGCGTAGAGCAGGTCGAGCTCCTTCGGCCCTCCACTGGCGCGACCCAGCTGAGTGGGATGGAACGCCTCGAGCAGCAGCAGGCCGCCGGGGCGCAGCGCGGCCGCCACGTTGCGATGCACCGCCGTGCGCATGGCGGCCGGCATGTGCAGGTACATCAGCACGACGGCATCGAATGCGCCGGGCGGTGGCGCCCACGTCTTGAGGTCCGCCACAAGGGTGTCGACGTGGACCCCGGACTCCGCGGCCAGCGCCCGTGACCTGGCGACGCCGACTTCGGAGATGTCGACGGTCAGGACTTCATGACCCTGGCTCGCCAGCCAGACGCCGTTGCGGCCCTCGCCGTCGCCGGGAACCAGGACGCGAGCGTGCGGGGGAAGGCGGTGGGCCTCGGCCATCAAAAACGCATTGGGCCGGGTGCCGTACTTGTAGCCCTCGACGGCGGAGTACTGCCTGTCCCAGAAGTTCATCGGGTGCCTCGTTGCGGTCAGCGGCTGCGCTGCTTCAGCAGCCGGTTCTGTTCGCGCTTCCAGTCCTTGTCCGCCTCGCTCGCTCGCTTCTCGAACTGCCGCTTGCCCTTGGCCAGGCCGAACTCGAGCTTGATGCGTCCCTTGCTGTAGTGCAGGTCCAGCGGCACCAGCGAATAGCCGGCGCGCTCGACCTTGCCGATCAGCTTGCGGATCTCGGCGGCGCTGAGAAGCAGCTTGCGCGTGCGGTCGGGATCCGGGGTGATGTGGGTGGAGGCGGTCTTCAACGGCGTGATGTGGCCGTTCAGCAGGAACAGTTCGCCGTTGCGCACGATGACGTACGACTCGCCGATCTGCACCTGTCCCGCGCGGATCGACTTGACCTCCCAGCCCTCGAGCACGAGGCCCGCTTCGAAGCGCTCCTCGATCGAGTAGTCGTGAAACGCCTTCTTGTTCTGGACGATCGCCACGCGGGGACTGCCTGCCACACTGAATAGAATTCGAGTGTAGGGCAGTTCGCACGGCAGGCCGTGCGGCCCGACCGTCGTCCGCCATGCCCCACGTTCAACGCTCCGTCTACCTCCACTACAGCGCCGAGCAGATGTTCGATCTCGTCGAGGACGTCGAGTCGTATCCGCAGTTCCTTCCGTGGTGCTCGGGTTCGCGCATCGTGGCCGATCGCGAGGGCGGCGTGGATGCCAGCATCGACATCGCCTACAAGGGCATCCGCTCGCGCTTCACCACGCGCAACCAGCATCGCTATCCGGAGCAGATCCGGCTCGAGCTGATCGACGGGCCGTTCCGTTCGCTGACCGGGCACTGGGATTTCCTGCCGCTGCGCGCCGGCGCCTGCAAGGTGCAGTTGACGCTTCAGTACGAGTTCGTCAGCGGCCTGCTCGGACGCGCCGTGGCGCCGGTCTTCGATGCCATCGCCAACTCGATGGTGGACTCGTTCGCGCTGCGTGCCGAGCAGTTGTATGGCCCCGCCTGAGGTTCGCGTCACGGTCGTCTGCTGCGCGCCGGGTTGGGAGGACCTCACCGAGGTGACATTGCCCGCCGGGGCGACGGTGGCCGACGCGATCCGCGCGTCCGGCGTGCTCGACCGGCGGCCGGAAATAGCGGCGGCCGCGCCCGACGTCGGCATCTGGGGCCGGGCCTGCGCCCTGGCGCAGCGCCTGGAGGACGGCGACCGGGTTGAGCTCTATCGACCGCTGACGGTGGATCCGAAGGAAGCGCGGCGGGTGCGCGCCGAAGTCAGGCGCCGCCGCTCGGGACGGCGCTGACTAGCTGCAGAGGTCACGGATCGCCTTGCGCATGCGATCCATCTCGGCGGCGCGCTGGGCGTCGTCGAGGTAGGCCCGGTTGCCGGCGGGATCCGTGCGCGTGATGCGCACTCCGTCTTCGAGGGCTCGGAGGTACCCGCGTGACCGTTCGCACTCGGCGGCCTTCTGCGCGGACTTCTGCTGCTCTTCCTGCGCCTTGCGCTCGCTGTCGGCGCGCTCCTGCTGCCGCTTGCGGAATTCGGCATCGCGTTCGGCGTAGGTCTTGGGGGCGTTCGCGGCGGCGGGCGCGGTCTCCGGCTTCTCGGCTTCGCCTTCGGCCGGGGCGGTGGCGCGGGCGGACTGGGAGGACGGGCCCGGCTGGCGGACGATCTGCGAGGCCTTGATGCTCGGCGGCGGCGGGATGTTCGAGTACACGAGGCGGCCGTTGTCGTCCTTCCAGGCCCATTGCGCCGAGGCGCCGGCGGCGAACGTGCCGGCGACGAGAGCCACGGCAAGCGCGGCGAGGGAAAGGGATCGACGAGTCATGGCGAGGTCTCCGTGAGCGGCCATTGTCCGACGGCGGCCCGCGGCGCGGCAAGGCGTCATTCGTCGGAAGAGCGCGGCACTTGGCGGCCAATTTCGAGTCGGGTCGATCCCGTATACTCCGCTTTTGCGTCATGAGGACAACTATGCGGTTGGTTCAGAAGGCGCTGACCTTCGATGACGTGCTGCTCGTCCCCGCCTATTCGGCGGTTCTGCCTCGCGACGCGCAGCTCACGACCAAAGTCTCCCGGAACATCGCACTGAACATCCCGCTCGTGTCGGCGGCGATGGATACCGTCACCGAGGCGAGCCTGGCGATCGCCCTCGCTCAGGAAGGCGGCATCGGCATCGTGCACAAGAACATGCCGCCCGCGAAGCAGGCCGCCGAGGTGCTGAAGGTCAAGCGCCACGAGGCCGGCGTGCTGCGCGATCCGATCACGATCACGCAGGACATGACCGTCCGCGACGCGATCGACCTGCAGCGGGCGAACAAGATCTCCGGCCTGCCGGTCGTCGAAGGCAAGCGCGTCGTCGGCATCGTCACGAACCGCGACCTGCGCTTCGAGACGCGCTACGAGGCGCCGATCCGCGAAATCATGACGCCGCGCGAGCGGCTCGTCACCGTGCGCGAGGGCGCCAGCCTCGAAGAGGCCAAAGAGCTGATGCACAAGCACCGGCTGGAGCGGGTGCTGGTGATCGACGGCAACGACGAGCTGCGCGGCCTGATCACCGTCAAGGACATCACCAAGGCCACCGAGCACCCGCTCGCGGCGAAGGACGAGCTTGGCAAGCTGCGCGTCGGCGGTGCGATCAGCACCGGTCCCGACTCCGACGAACGCGCCGAGCGCATGGTCAAGGCGGGCGTCGACCTCCTGGTCGTCGACACCGCCCATGGCCACCACCAGGGCGTGCTCGATCGCGTCAAGTGGGTCAAGAAGAACTTCCCGGACGTCGACGTGGTCGGCGGCAACGTGGCGACCGAGGAAGCGGCGAGGGCGCTGCTCGAGGCGGGCGCCGACGGCGTCAAGGTCGGCATCGGGCCCGGCTCGATCTGCACGACGCGGATCGTCGCGGGGGTCGGCGTGCCGCAGATCACCGCGGTGGCCAACGTCGCGCGGGCGCTCGCCGGCACCGGCGTTCCGCTGATCGCCGATGGCGGCATCCGCTACTCGGGCGACGTCTCGAAGGCGCTTGCCGCCGGAGCGTACGCCGTGATGATGGGCGGCATGTTCGCCGGCACCGAAGAGGCCCCGGGCGAGGTGATCCTGTACCAGGGCCGCTCGTACAAGAGCTACCGCGGCATGGGCAGCCTCGGCGCGATGACCGAAGGCTCGGCCGAGCGCTACTTCCAGGACAACGATTCCAACGTCGACAAGTTCGTGCCGGAAGGCATCGAGGGCATGGTGCCTTACAAGGGCAGCGTGCTGGCGATCATCTACCAGCTGGTGGGCGGCCTGCGCTCGAGCATGGGCTACTGCGGGTGCGGCTCGATCGACGAGATGCGCACGAAGGCGCAGTTCGTCGAGATCACGGCGGCCGGCATGCGCGAGTCGCATGTGCACGACGTGCGTATCACCAAAGAGGCGCCGAACTACCGGCTCGAGACCTGAGGGTCGCCGTGAAGACTTCTTCCTGGCCCGCCAGCCATCGTGCGGCGGGCCTTGTTTTTTCGGGACGCCGGCGCCGCCGGCGCGCGACGCGATGAACCACGACAAGATCCTGATCCTCGACTTCGGCTCGCAGGTCACCCAGCTGATAGCGCGCCGCGTGCGCGAAGCCAGCGTGTATTGCGAGATCCACCCGGCGGATGTGGGCGACGCCTTCGTCCGCGAGTTCGCGCCGCGGGGCGTGATCCTGTCCGGCAGTCACATGTCGGCGTACGAGGAAGCAACCGACCGGGCGCCGCAAGCGGTGTTCGAGCTCGGCGTTCCGGTGCTCGGCATCTGCTACGGCATGCAGACGATGGCGCAGCAGCTCGGCGGCCGCGTCGAGGGCGGGCACACGCGCGAGTTCGGTTACGCGGAAGTGCGGGCGCGTGGCCACACGCGGCTGCTCGCCGGCATCGAGGACGAGCGCAGCCCCGAGGGCTACGGGCTGCTGAAGGTCTGGATGAGCCACGGCGACAAGGTGGTCGAGATGCCGCCCGGCTTCAAGCTGATGGCGTCGACCGGGAGTTGCCCGGTCGCCGGCATGGCCGACGAGGCCCGCCGGTTCTACGCGGTGCAGTTCCACCCGGAAGTGACGCACACGCTGCAGGGCCAGGCGATCCTCAACCGGTTCGTGCTGGAGATCTGCGGCTGCAAGGCCGACTGGGTGATGGGAGACTACGCCGCCGAGGCAGTCGAGAAGATCCGGGCTCAGGTCGGCAACGAGGAAGTGATCCTGGGCCTGTCGGGCGGGGTCGATTCCTCGGTCGCCGCTGCATTGATTCATCGCGCGATCGGCACGCAGCTCACCTGCGTGTTCGTCGACACCGGCCTGCTGCGGCTCGACGAAGGCCGGCAGGTGATCGAGACGTTCGACAAGCACATGGGCATGAAGCTGATCGCGATCGACGCGACCGGTCGCTTCATGGATGCGCTCGCGGGCGTGGCCGACCCGGAGGAGAAGCGCAAGATCATCGGCCGCGAGTTCGTCCACGTGTTCCAGGAGGAAGCGGCGAAGCTGCCGAACGCGAAGTGGCTCGCGCAGGGCACGATCTACCCCGACGTGATCGAGTCGGCCGGCGCGAAAACGAAGAAGGCGACGACGATCAAGAGCCACCACAACGTCGGCGGCCTGCCGGAGTCGCTGCACCTGAAGCTGCTGGAGCCGCTGCGCGATCTCTTCAAGGACGAAGTGCGCAACCTCGGACTCGCGCTGGGACTGCCGCGCGACATGGTCTTCCGTCACCCGTTCCCCGGACCCGGCCTCGGCGTGCGCATCCTCGGCGAGGTCAAGAAGGAGTTTGCGGACCTGCTGCGCCGCGCCGACGCGATCTTCATCGAGGAGCTGCGGGCCTCGGGCTGGTACGACCGCACCAGCCAGGCCTTCGCCGTGTTCCTGCCGGTGAAGAGCGTCGGCGTGATGGGCGATGGCCGCACCTACGAGTGGGTGGTCTCGCTGCGCGCCGTGCAGACGTCGGACTTCATGACGGCGCACTGGGCGCACCTGCCGCACGAACTGCTCGGCCGCGTCTCCAACCGCATCATCAACGAAGTGCGCGGCATCAACCGCGTGGTGTACGACATCAGCGGCAAGCCGCCGGCGACGATCGAGTGGGAGTAGGTTTCGAGACCTGTCGGGGTCTATCGAGATCTATCGAAGAGTGGATCTGGCGCGTTGATGGACCCGCCTCGGCTTCTTGGCGCCATTCATGCCGGAAGACGGCTCGGTTTCTAGCGTTCTGGCCCAGGTGACATACAGGTTTCAAGCGCCGAATCGTTCGTCGATCTTGCGCGACCGGTAATCGAAGATGCGCTCGACGTCGCTGGCCACCTTGCTGCCAACGGCCAGTGCGCCGAGCCTGCCCGCAGGCAGTCGGTAGTGAACCGTGTCGCGCATCAGCGTGCCGGTTCCCATCGGGATGAAGTCGTGCGTGTGGTGCCACAGCGAGTACGGCCCTTTCGCCTGCAGGTCGATGAAGCGGCGCGGCGGATCCCAGGTGTCGATGCGGGTCTGCCAGCGGATCGGGATGCGGTTGAGCTTGAGCCGGTAGTCGATCAGCGTGCCGGTGCCGATCACCGGCGTCGACTGGCCGAGCACGCGGAAGGAGAGCAGCGGCGGCGTGATCTCCTCGAGGTTGTTCACATCGCAGAAGAACGGCCAGACGTCCTGCGCGGCGTGCGGCAGCCATTGCTCCCACACCCCCACGCGGACCCCGCCCCGCAGGGGCGCGAGCAGCTCGTCGAGCGCCGGCTCCACTGCCTCGAAGCGGAACCGAAAGCCCGACGCCTGCGTGGCCAGCGGCTCCAGGCGCGTGCTGCCGAGCACGATGGCGGCCCGTTCGCCGAACAAGGCGTGGATCGCCAGTGAAGGCGCCGGCAGGTTCTCGATCACTCCCAGCGACCGGCACAGCGCCGTCGTGAATTGCTGGTTGGTGGCCGGCTGCGGCGCCACGCCCTCGAGGATGCCGGATGGCGCGCCGTCCAGCGCGTGCAGGAACAGACCGACGATGTCGTCGAGGTGGATCCAGCTGATCCACTGCCGGCCTGTGCCCAGCCGACCGGCAACCGCGAGCCGGAACATCGGCAGCATCTCGGCCAGCGCTCCGCCCTGGCGCGCCAGCACGATGCCCGTGCGCACGACTGGCACGCGCACTTGCGGCCGCTGCTCGGCCAGCGGTCGAAGCTCGGCCTCCCAGACCTGCACCACATCGGCCAGGAAGCCGGTGCCCTTCGTGCTGGCGGCCGTGAGTCGTTCGTCGCCGCGGTCGCCGTAGTAGCCGCTGGCCGAGCCTTGCACGAACGTGGCAACGCCCGCGCCGTGTTCCCGCACGGCCCGCACCAGCTGTCGCGTGCCGAGGACCCGCGAGTCGCGGATCAGCGCCTTCTTGGCCGCCGTCCAGCGCGTGTCGGCGACCGGTTCGCCCGCCAGGTTCACGACTGCATCGACTTCGCGCAGGGCTGCGGCAGGGACCGGGCGAGTGTGGTCCCAGGCATGGCACTCGGCGGGGAATGGCAGCCGCCGCCGCGCCGCGCTCACATCGCGCACGAGGCAGACGAGCGTGTCGCCGCGGGCCGCAAGGGCCTTGCCCAGCTCACGACCGATCAAGCCGGTGGCGCCCGTCAGCAGGACGCGCATGCGGGTGTCTCGATGAAGGCCGGCATCACTGCACGGCCAGCCAGATCTCGTTGCGTCGCATGAACCACGGCGTGAACGGCGGGTTGTAGCGCGCCAGCACGGGCTCGCCTTGCGTGGCCACGCCCGCCTTGTCGAGCGCAGCCTTCAACAGCGCGAGGTGCTCCTCGTAGTTGGACTGCGACCAGGTCCCCGAGTACCGGATGGCAGCCCACTGGCTGGCCGGGACGAG
>Ga0209079_10000017_pt1 | contig 90065 bp, 85 predicted proteins | sample PPLLaktember2015_2_FD_187259 | JGI IMG/M metagenome (GOLD analysis project Ga0209079, IMG submission 187259) | Freshwater sediment microbial communities from Prairie Pothole Lake near Jamestown, North Dakota, USA - PPLs Lake P7 Core (6) Depth... | ecosystem: Environmental > Aquatic > Freshwater... | reverse complement strand
CTCGGGGCACGAGATCCGAACTGTTCAGCCTCGCCCTCTTTCATGCCGTCGAGCACTACGCCCCCGGATCTTTTTACATCGACTCCGTCTCTTCTCATGGATGGAACGTAGTGCCCTTCGATGAAGGTCGACCATTATTGCCAGTGTCAGATCGGCCCCTTCGGAAAACAGATGCATCCGCTGACCGATCACTCTATGCGATCGATGAAAGTGCAAGCTGGGTTGCTCAGTTGATTCACAACTGGAGAAGCTTCGGTAGCGCTGGCAAGGTTTTGGTCGTTACGGTGAGCGCTCACCAGATTGGACCGCTCAAGACCTGCCTGGAGAATGTCGATACGGTCCTTCTCTATGAAGACTGCTTTCAGGATGAAGAAGCCGTGGAGATATCAGCGAGCAGCTTCGGGCTGGCAAGGGTCAGCCGTGTTCGGATCGGCTCTCGCCGCGAGGCGAGTCCGAAGCAACGTCTGGGTCCGTGGTTCTTCTTGATACCGCCTGATGAGCTCGACCGTGTCATCCATCCCGATTCCGCTCACCGCTGGGACCGCGCCATCGCTCCCAACCTGGATTGGGTCGCCCGATGGATCACGGGACGCGAGATAGGGATCTGCATGAGCTCGGGAGCCGCCGGCGGCTTCGCGCACCTCGGCGTGCTCCAGGTATTAGAGGAAGCCGGGGTACCCATCGATTACCTCTGCGGTACCAGCATGGGCGGGGCGGTGGCACTCATATGTGCCAAGACGGGAAACGCGACCCGATCCATCGAGATCAGCCGGGACCTGGTGAGCAGGAGCCAGAAGATTGTCGATGTCGCCTTGCTGCCCAGGTCCGCCTTGTTGGCAGGAAAGAAGGCGGGACGGATTGTCGACAGCCTGTTGGGGGATGCGACGTTTGCGGAGCTTGAAAAGCCGACCGCTGTGGTAGCCTCCGATCTCGTAAACGGAGAGCGTTTCGTCTTCGAACGGGGACCAGCCGCCATTGCCGTTCTGGCGACCACGGCCATCCCGGGCATCTTTCCGCCCGTTTCCTGCGACGGACGGATGCTGGTGGACGGCGCGGTGGTCAGCCGCATCCCGCTGGACTTGCTGGATTGGCGCCGCTGCGGTCTCAAGATCGCGGTCAATGTGATGACGGAGCCCGGCAAGAGCGCCGACCGGCAAGATCTCCGTCACCGGCAGATGAAGGAGCGATTCGAGAGCTTCCTGGGACTGAGGCACGTCATTGCCAGTTCCTGGGAACTCCAGGGGTGGTGTCACGGAACCGCCGAAACCCAGTATGCGGACATCGTTTTGGCCCCTCGACTCTATAACGACCAGGTGTCAGGGTACAACTTCAGCGCCTTCAACGAGATGATCGAAGCGGGTCGAAAGGCAGCCGAAGAAAAACTGGACTTCATTCTAAAATCTGTGGCTAGCCTCCTGAATACAGGGGTGCCATGAGACCTCCCCAACCATGACGCTAAATGCGCGCTCCTTCACCAGCCCGCCATAGGCTGTTCAAAAAGACCCAGATGTAATGCCTCCGCTTAAAATTACGAAGTTAGGAAGCCATTAATGGCGTCAGGAGATAGTTTACACAGTCCTTGAGGCCATAGATTTTGTCATTCCGAACTTGATCCGGAATCCAGTCTTTATATGGATTCCCGCCTTCGCAGGATGACACCTCGGAGCCGAAATGCAGGAATGGGTAAACCATTACCTGCTCTTCTTAGAGCGGAGGTTAGGAGTGGACGGAAGATTTTTTCTTGTCCGCTCTTCCTCACTTCTGCTCTTCCGATCTTCGCGAACTTGATGCCGCAGGCGAACGCAAGGCATCCCGCGGGGATGAGTCTCCGGTCCCTTCTTTTTCTTCCACTGGTCACTAGTCACTGGATTACGAGCCACCGGTATTCCCTCACATGATCAAGAAACTCGAGCACGAGCGCCTGCTCGTCCGTGGAGCACGCCCGGGCATTGAAGATGAAGCGGGCCTTCTCCACGTTGGAATACCCGATCAGCTCCAGGAGGCACCCCGTCTCCACCTTCCGGCCCAGGGCGCGGGCGACCTGCTCGAGATGGGAAAACCGGATGGTGTATTCCGAGTGAGCCGTAAGCGGGATCTCCCGCGGCCAGCCGCCGGTTGCAAGACCCCTGACGAGAAAAGGCATATCCCGGGGGATGATGGGATCGCTTGCATGCTCCGAGATAAATGCCGGGATGTCTTTGCGGCAGATCGCCTCGACGAGCCGTATCGCCCCGATGTTGAAGTGGAAAGGACCCTCTTCCGGGATGGCCAGCCGGTAGCGTTCGACAAGGGCCGCCGCTTCGGGAGGGAGGCCTTTCGGGTGGAGGTCCGTCCAGACCGGCAAATCCCCGATCATCTCGTTGATCAGGAAAAGATCCACGCCGGAGATGGCCGGCAGGACCTCGAGGGCATCGCCCAGGGCGAAGCTCACCCGGTCGCTCCAGGGAGTGAGCGCACGCCGCTGCCTCCCGAGAAGGGCCCGGGAAAGATCCACCATGGCCATTCGCTCCACGAGTCCCCCGTGGGCATCCATAAGACCCCGCATGAGGCTTCCGTATCCGCCGCCGATCTCGCAGATTCGGCACCCCTGCCGAAGAAGTCCTTTCTCCCGCAGGCGATCGCCCAGGACGGCCCCGTAAGTCCTGGTCATCCCCAGGGCACGGAGGTAAAGCGAGCCGGGATTCCCCAGAGACTCGCAGACGGTGAATTCCGTCATGAGATCGATGGGGTGGTGAAGGTGGTAATTGCGGGTGTCGTGAAGGGAGGGCATTGCGGCGGCGACCTTTTTCCTTTCGTCACGGCAGGCGCGGGTGTATAGGAAGTGTAAGGCAAATACCTTTTTCACGCCATATCAAGATCAGCATCCCCCCGTCAAGTCCGGAGGATTCATTGACTGACACCCCACACATCCCCTGCCTGCGCTGCGGGACGTGCTGCATGGCGGACATGATCGCCGATGCCGACGCCGAGGACCTCGAGCGCTGGAGGCGCGAAGGCCGCGACGACATTCTGCGGAGATACCGCGACGCGTGCTGGGTGGGCGATCACTTCATGTCCGTCACCACGGGCATGGCCATCCACGACTGCCCCTTCCTGGATTTTCAGGATGGCCTGTTCACCTGCACGATCTACGAGACGCGGCCCCGGGTCTGCCGGGAATTCACGCCCGGTTCGTCGGAGATCTGCCCGCAGTTCAAAAAAGGGGCTGCCGATTGACAGGCCCTTGATTCTCTGCTATTTTCCGCCAGTCTCGTAGGTTGCAAGCCTGGCATCAATCCCTTATCAAACAAGCTTTCTCAAGGAGGGGAATTCATGAAAAAAATCCTGTTCATCCTGATGGCGTTCTGTCTGCTCACCGCAACGGCCCATGCCCAGGACACGATCAAAATCGGTCTCATGGCGCCGCTGACGGGCTCGTTCGCCAGCGAGGGAGCGGAAATGAAGCAGGTCCTCGAGCTGTTAGCCGCCGACCTAAATGCCAAGGGTGGCCTTCTCGGCAAGAAGGTCGAGCTGATCACCGATGATGACGGCAGCGATGCCCGCACGGCGGCTCTTGCGGCTCAGAGGCTCACGACAAAAGGCGTCGTGGCCGTCATCGGGACCTACGGCTCCTCCGTGACCGAGGCAAGCCAGAACATCTTCAACGAGGCCAGGATCATCCAGGTCGCCAACGGCTCCACGGCCATCCGGCTCACCGAGAAGAACCTCAAGTACTTCTTCCGGACCTGCCCCCGCGACGACGAGCAGGGCAAGGTGGCCGTCGACGCCATCGTGAAGACCAAGGCGAAAAAAGTGGCGATCCTGCACGACAACAGCACCTACGCCAAGGGGCTTGCCGACGAGGTGAAGCCGCAGCTCGAGAAGAAGGGAATCAATATCGTATTCTTCGACGCCCTCACCCCGAAGCAGAGCGACTACACGACGGTGCTCACCAAGATGAAGGGTGCCGGCCCCGATCTCGTCTTCTTCACGGGATACTACAGCGAGGCCGGCCTTCTGCTGAAGCAGGCCAAGCAGATGAACTGGAAGGTCCCCTTCCTGGGCGGCGATGCCACCTACAACACCGACCTGGTGAAACTGGCCGGCAAAGAGGCGGTTACGGGTTTCTCCTTCGTAATGCCCCCCCTGCCCAAGTACCTGCCCTCGAAGTCGGCGAAGGACTTCCTGGCCTCCTTCAAGAAGAAGTACGGCAACGAGCCCTCTTCGCCTTACTCCGTGCTGGCCGGTGACGGGTTCCGCGTGGTTGCGGCGGCCATCGCCCAGACGAAGACGACGGATCCCGACAAGCTCGCCAACTACATGAAGACCCAGTTCAAGGACAAGGACGCCCTGACGGGCACGATTTCCTTCAACGCCAAGGGAGACCGGGTGGGCGACGTCTACCGGTACTTCAAGTTCGACAACAAGGGAAACATCGCACTGCAGAAGTAAGGAGCGCGACGATCGGTCCGTGGGGCTCCGGCCCCACGGACCGTCTTTTTCATTGGATCTGCCGGCGAGAGCCGCCGGGACATCGAATCCCCCTGAGCCCCCGGAGACGGAGGTTGAGGGGGATTTGACGTGTTGACGTTTTGAAGGATCGCCTGTGGAAGAGTTTTTCCAGCAATTGACCAATGGCCTGGCGGTGGGGAGCATCTACGCCCTTATCGCGCTGGGCTACACCATGGTCTACGGGGTGCTGAAGCTCATCAACTTCGCCCACGGGGACCTCTTCACCATCGGCGCCTACCTGGGGATGACCCTGCTTGCCTCGTTTGGGCTCCACGAGACGATCGGGCCCTTCCTGGGTCTCATCGTGCTCGCCCTCATGGTGATGGGGCTCGTGGCCATCCTGGGGGCCATCCTGGAGCGGACGGCCTACAGGCCGCTGCGCGAATCGCCGCGCCTCTCCGCCGTCGTTTCGGCCCTCGGGGCCTCCATCTTCCTGCAGAACGCCGTCATGCTCATCTACGGGGCCCGCTTCCAGGTCTACCCCGAGGACCTGATCCCAGAGACCTCCATCGATCTTTTCGGTCTCTACATCCCCATGGTGCGGATTCTCGTCCTTTGCGTATCGCTTGCCCTCATGGCCGCTCTCTTCACCTTCATCCAGAAGACACGGATCGGGACGGCCATCCGTGCCGCCGCCATCGACCAGGACGCGGCAAGGCTCATGGGGATCGACGTCAACCGGGTGATCCTGATCGTGTTCCTGATCGGGCCGGCCCTGGGCGGCGCCGCGGGGCTCCTGGTGGGGCTGCAGTACGGGCAGATCAACTTCACCATGGGCTGGACCTACGGCATGAAGGCCTTCACTGCGGCCATCCTCGGCGGGATCGGGAACATCCCCGGCGCCATGCTGGGCGGCCTCATCCTCGGGGTCATCGAGGCCCTGGGATCGGCCTACATCTCGATTGCCTGGAAGGACGCCATCGCCTTCTTCGTCCTCATCCTCATCCTCATCGTAAGGCCCACGGGGCTTCTGGGCGAGAGGGTGGCGGACAAAATATGAAAAAGGGTATCGGGTATAGGGGCTCGGGTTTAGGGAAAGATAAATGAAGAACGGGAGCATGTACATATACGGGGTGATTTTCGCGGTGCTGGCCGCGGCCCCTTATTTCCTGAACCCCTACTGGGTCGACGTGCTCAACAACGTGGGCCTCTACGCCATCCTGGGGCTCTCGCTCAACCTCATCGTGGGCCACGCGGGGCTCTTCAACCTGGGGCACGCGGCCTTCTTCGCCGTGGGGGCCTACACGGCGGCCATCCTGAACACGCTCTACGGGATCCCCGTGCTGTGGCTCCTGCCCGTCTGCGCGCTCACGGCGGGACTGTTTGCCGGCATCATCGCCCGGCCCATCATCCACCTGCGCGGCGACTACCTGTGCATCGTCACGATCGGCGTGGGCGAGATCCTTCGCATCGCGCTGACCAACGATCTTTTCGGCATCACCGGCGGGCCCAACGGCATCTTCGGCATCTCGCGGCCCACCGTGTTCGGGTACGTGATCCGAAAGCCCCACGAGTTCTACTACCTCATCGGCACATTCCTCATGATCACGATTTTCCTCTTTCACCGCCTGGAGAACTCCCGCTTCGGCCGGGCCGTCAACTACCTGCGCGAGGACGAGACCGCCGCCGAGGGCAGCGGGATCAACACGTCGCACTACAAGCTCGCCGTCTTCGTCCTGGGAGCGGCCTGGGCGGGCATGGCGGGCGACATCTTCGCCGCCAAGATGACTATCATCGCACCCGAGTCCTTCAACTTCTGGGAATCCGTCGTCATGTTCGCCATCGTCATCCTGGGCGGATCGGGGAGCATCCCGGGCGTGCTGTTCGGGGCGGTTCTCTTCGTGGGCCTGCCCGAGGTTTTCCGGGACTTCGCCGATGCGCGGATGCTGATCTTCGGCGCGGCCATGGTCGTCATGATGATCGTCCGCACCGAGGGGATCCTGCCGCAACGGCCGCGGATCTACGCGCTTCCCGAAGCGCGGAATGCAGGGGGAAACCCATGAGCCTGCTGGGCCTTCAGAATCTCACGAAGTCCTTCGGCGGCCTGATGGCCGTAAACGAAGTCTCCTTCGACGTGGAGGAGGGGGCCATCGTGGGGCTCATCGGCCCGAACGGGGCTGGAAAGACAACTGTCTTCAACCTCATCACCGGAAACCACCGCTCCGACAGAGGAACGGTCCGCTTCGAAGGCAGGGACATCACGAACTGGCTCACCCACCGCATCGTCAGGCTCGGCATCGCCCGGACGTTCCAGACGATCCGTCTCTTCCAGAATCTCTCCGTGCTCGAAAATGTGCTCGCAGGCTGCCACTGCCGGATGAGCTCGGGTTCCGTCGCGGCCATGCTCCGAACTCCGGGAGAGCGAAGGGAGGAAAAGAAGGCCCTCGACAGAGCCCTTGGGGAGCTTGCCTTCGTGGGGCTTGTGGGGCAGGAGATGCAGCTGGCGAAAAACCTTTCCTACGGAAGCCAGAGGCTCCTCGAGATCGCGCGGGCCCTGGCCACGGAGCCCCGGCTCGTCATCCTCGACGAGCCCGCCGGCGGCATGAACGAGCAGGAGACGGCGGCCCTCATCGGGACGATCCGCAAGATACAAAAGCGGGGGATCACGACCCTGCTGATCGAGCACGACATGTCGCTCGTCATGAAGGCCTGCGAGAAAATCGTTGTACTGGAATACGGCTCCAAGATCGCCGAAGGGGCCCCGGAGGCCATCAAGGGCGACCCGAAGGTCATCGAGGCCTACCTGGGGACGGAGGACTGAACCCATGCTGCTATCAGTCCGCGACCTTCGCGTGAAATACGGCAACGTGGAAGCCCTCCACGGGATAAACATCTCCGTGAAAGAGGGGGAGATCGTCGCCATCCTCGGGGCAAACGGCGCCGGGAAGTCTACAACGCTTCTTGCCGTAAGCGGCATCGTGAGATCGGCCGGGGGCGCAATCGAGTTCGGCGGGAAGCCCCTCCACACACTCAAAGCCCACGACATCGTCCGGGAGGGCGTGATCCAGGTCCCCGAGGGACGACGCATCTTCAACACACTCACCGTCGAGGAAAACCTCGCCCTGGGCGCCTTCGTGCGCACCGATGCCGCCCGCATCGCAAAAACGCGGGAGTGGATCTACGAACTGTTCCCCATCCTGAAGGAGCGCCGGGAGCAGCTCGGCGGCACCCTTTCCGGCGGCGAGCAGCAGATGCTGGCCATCGCCCGGGGCCTCATGGCCGAGCCCAGGATCCTGCTTCTCGACGAGCCCTCGCTGGGGCTTGCGCCGCTTCTGGTGAAGGCCATCTTCCGGACCCTGGAGCAGATCAACAGGACGGGCGTGACCATCGTGCTCGTCGAGCAGAATGCCCGCGCGGCACTGAAGCTCGCCCACCGGGGCTATATCCTGGAGGTGGGCAACATCGTCCTCGATGATTCGGCGTCGGCCCTTCTGGCCAATCCCGAGGTCCGGAAGGCCTACCTGGGGGGATAAATAACCACGCCCCCTTTCACAAAGGAGCGGGGGTAATGAATTGCCCCGCAGCAAGTGACGGGGTATCAAACAAGGATGTCATGCCCGTGGAAACGGGCATCCAGTAATCCATCCTGGATTCCGTCTTTCGAGGGAATGACAAGTTTTCCAAGCAAGCATTGGGGAATCACACCCGTAGCAATTGAAAGCATGGAGTTCGACATGGAAAAGAAACCGCAGAACCGGGAAAAACGCATCCAGGCCCTCGAGGACATCAAGCTCCGGGGGTTGTACCTGCATGGGTATGCCATCACGGCCGACTCGGCGCCGATCCTCTTCGACACGGCCGAGTACCAGCAACTGGTGGATCAGTTCTACGAGGAGAACAAGGACCTTATCACTCCCGTCATTCACCGGGCATGCCGGGAAAACTACGAGTTCTTCATGACCATGGTCGAAAAGACCCTGAACCAGTTCATCAAGCCGGACGAGGGGGAGTCCTGAGCGATCGTGCCGGACGGAGGCTCAGGCGGCGCCTTCCCTTTCGGCCCGACTGCATGGTTCCACCGCTCAAACACCCTTTCGAAAAAGGTATTGACACCTCAACCCCGCCGTGCCATGTAAACGGCGGAACGCTTTGATCACGTCAATCGAACCCTTTCATGCTCCTGACGGCACGAACGTCGGAGACACCATGAGAACAAAGGGTCTCCAACTCTTTATCTAATCGAATCCCCGCGGCCCTCCGTGGCCCCGGGAGCGGCCCGGTCCCGGCGATGAGGCATCGCCTCGATTGTGTTGCGCCGGAATTCTGAACCTCCTGCTATCGAGCCCTGGCTTCACAACCCGCAGCCTCGCAGGCCTGTCCCGGATGGCCTTCGGGGCCCTCCGGGATGACCTTCAGAGGGAGGACTTCGATGCTCGACACCATCCCCACCCTGAGGACTGAATGCAAGAAATTTCTCCGCACCGACGGGGACTCCGAGACCATCTTTGAGGAAGGCAGCGTGGGGGCGGAGATGTTCGTCGTTTACTCCGGCCGCGTGCGCCTCACAACGCACGCCCCGGGGCATGAGGTCGTGCTCGCGGAGGTGGAACCGGGCGATTTCTTCGGCGAGATGTCCCTGGTCGACTCGTCCCCCCGGACGGCAAAAGCGACGGCCCTTGCGGAAGGCACCCAGCTTGTGGCCATCGACCAGGCCAAGTTCCTGTACCTGGTGGGCCAGCAGCCGGCCTTTGCGCTCACGATCATGCATGAGCTCTGCAGGCGCATCCGGCAGCGATGGGCGCTTTACGACGGCCTGCTGAAAGGAACAAACCCCGAAGCCGTCGCCGCCCCCGCAGTCCCCGATCCCCGGGAGGAAAAAGATGTCCACCGATGAGAGGAAGACAAAGATTGTGGAGTTGAGGCCCGGCATCTACCAGTTTCGAGTCGAACGGCCGGGCAGCCATGTCTATCTCATCCGCGGGCAGGTGAAAAACGTTCTCATCGACGCGGGAACGGCCTACAACTTCGAAAACCTCCGGGACTGCCTCGCCGAGCTGGGCCTGGAGCCAGGCCAGATTCACCTGGTTGTCCTCACCCACGAGCATTTCGATCACATCGGGGCGAGCCCCTTCTTTTACGACACGGCGGCGCATCGCCTCGCCGCCAACAAGATCCAGCTGCAGGACGAGTTCGTCATGATGAGCAAGTACTTCGACCGCCTGGCGAAGCCTTTCCAGGTCGATATCTGCCTCGAGGGAGAGACCATCATCGAGCTGGGCAACTACCGCTTGACGGTTCTTCACACGCCGGGGCACACCTCGGGGAGCATCTGCCTGTACGAGCCCGACCACAAGCTTCTCTTCACGGGCGACACGGTGCTTTCCGAAGGGATCCTCTCGGGGGTATAGCATCAGCGACTATCTCATGTCCATGCAGCGGCTCCACTGCCTGGTCGTGGACGAAATCTACCCGGGGCACGGCCGGGTTTCCCGGAACCCGCGGGAAGACCTGGAACGTGCCATCGAGGAGACGCGGCTGCTCCTGGAGGAATCGAAGCTGCTCTTCGAGGCCCTGGACACGAAGGCCACCTTCGAGCGGCGCTTCTATTCCTGGAGGAAGTTCCCCCTGCCAAGGGGGTGAGGGCACACTGACACCACCCCTTTTCACAGGACTGAGGACCATGGCACAGGATCGGACAACGGCCCGGGATCTCCGTGACAGGCCCAAACGCGACGGGTCAGCGGAACATCGCGAATCCGTCCCGCAGGACGCCCTCGATGCGCTCCACAAGAGAGTAGAGAGATACCGGCAGATCCTCGACAATGTGAGCGACGCCGTCTACAAGATCGACACGCGGGGTTATTTCACCTACCTGAACAGCATCTCCTTGCAGCGCACCGGACTTTCGCCTGACAGTTACCAGTCCTGCCACTTCCTGGAGCTGGTCCTGCCGGAAGACCGGGAGCTTGCCCGGGCCAATTTCGAGCGGGTCATGCGGGGCGAAGAGAACCCGCCTTACGAGCTGCGCGTACGCGGCCCTGACAGCGTGCCGCACATCCGCGAAGTCAAATCAAGGCCCATCTTTGAAAACGGCCGGGTCGTCGAGCTGCTGGGAATCTCCCGGGACATCACGGCCCGCAAGCAGGCCGAGGAGCTCATCGTGAACGCGAAGGCCATCCTGGAGCGGATGGTCGAGGAGCGCACCGCCGAGCTGGCCCGGAAAAGCGCCCGGCTCGAAGAGGAAATCGAGCGGCGCAAAATCGTCGCGGAAAAACTGAGAGAGTCGGAAGACCGGTATCGGACGATCTTCGAGAACACCGGCACGGCCATACTGATCGTCGAGGAGGAAAACACGATCTCTCTGGTGAACAGCGAATTTGAAAAGATGTCGGGCTATGGCCGGCAGGAAGTCAAATCCCTGAAGAAATGGACGGATTTCATGTCCGAGGCGGATGCCCGACAGGTGCGCACCACTCAAAACGGCAGGCAGGCCGCCTCCACGAATGCCATTCACCTCGAAGCCCAGGCGATCGACCGGTTCGGGCAGATCCGCGATGTTCATGCAACCCTGTCGAGAATCCCGGGGACGAAGAAGAGGATCGTCTCCCTGCTGGACATCACCGAGCGGAAGCGCTCCGAGCAGACCCTTCTAAAGCGGGAAGCGGAGCTGGGGGCCAAGACCCGCGAGCTCGAGGAGGTCAACACGGCATTGAAGGTGCTCCTGAAGCGCAGGGAGGAGGATCGGAAAGAGACGGAAGAGACGATATCGTCGAACATCCGGGATCTCGTCCTGCCTCACCTGTCAAAGTTGAAGAAGCACATGCCCGGCGCCCGGGAGAAATCTCAGATCAACACCATCGAGTCGATTCTCAAGGGCATCATCTCCCCCTTCCTGCAGAAGCTCTCCTCTCGGATGCTCAACCTCACACCGAAGGAGATCCAGGTGGCCAACCTCATCCGCGACGGCAAGACGACCAAGGAGATCGCCGAGCACCTGGACGTCTCCAAGAGCGCCATCGACACGCACCGCCACCACATCCGGAAAAAGCTCGGGCTGAAAAACAAGAGGGTCAATCTCACGACCTACCTGCACTCGCTTTCCTGAAAACGGGAAAGGGGCTCGGCGTGACGCCTCGCCCCTTCGGATGAAACAGGGAGTCTTGTCCGGATTGCCGTATCAAACGTTGAAGCCCCTGGGCGTGGCGGCGATTTCGTCATCTCCGACCTCGATGCTGCCCGAGCGCCGGTACCCGACCGTCCGGACCTCGGGGAAGGTCTTCTCGCTGAGGTCATAACGAGCCTTTTCGCTCTGCGTGTCCATGTCAAATCCCCCGAGCTCGTCATTGACGATGAGCACGTCGCGGTCGCCCAGCTTCATGTGCTCGATCCACACGTGGGGGATTTTCGTGGGCACCCTCTCCCAGGTGGGCGCGGGAGAGTTGTACATGTACCTGCCTGCGTTTCCGTTGCGCTGAAGTTCCATAGTCCAGTCCTCCTTCCTTTGGTTTTGCCGACTCCCCTTTCATCCCCGGTTCGCACCTCCGGATTACCCGGGGGATCAGATCGTGATTTTCGATGCGGCCTCCGTGATCTCGATGGCCCCGTCCTTCCGGTTTCCGACCAGCATGGTGACGGGGAAGGCCTCCTCGATGATTCGGTAGCACTCTTCATCGTTTTGGCAGTCCCTGTAGTTGCGGCCGGTCTCGTCGGCCTTGTATCCAGGGTCTGTTCCATCGTCTCTTTCTCCTTTCAGTCAGCGCTCTGTCTTGTTCGACTAAAACGCGCGAAAAGGCCCGATGACCATACGGGCCGGCTAGGGGTAAAATGAGGGGGCATTCCAAATAAAAGGCGGCAGCCGCGCGCCCGCCCCGGCAAATACCAAACGCAAGTCGGAAAGAAATGGGGTCAGGTCTTGCTTTTTGCCTTTCCCGGTGTTATGCACGCTTATGGCTCGACCGCTTCGCTTGGAATTCGAAGGCGCCTTGTACCATGTCATCTCCCGGGGAAACGCACGCCAGGAGATCTTCCGTGATAACGTGGATTACCAGCAGTTGCTGAAACTCCTCGCAGCAGCCGTGGAGCGTTATTCATGGCTGGTACACGCCTACTGCCTGTTGAGCAACCACTATCACCTCCTCGTCGAGACCCCTCAGCCCAATCTTTCCGCCGGCATGCGGCAGCTCAACGGCACCTACGCCCAGTATTTCAGCCGCAGGCACGACCGGCCGGGCCATGTCTTCCAGGGCCGTTTCAAGGCCTATGTGGTCGACAAAGACAGCTACCTCCTGGAGCTTTCCCGCTACATCGCCCTGAATCCCGTCAAGGCGGGCCTGGTCTCATCGCCAAGTCAGTGGAAGTGGTCCTCCTACCGGAAAACGGCCGGTACAGAGAGGGGAGCCTCGTTTCTCCACACGGACAGAATTCTCTCGAATTTCTCATCGTCCAAGGATGAGGCACGAAAGCTCTACATCAAATTCATCTCGGAAGGGATTGAGAGCGGCGATCCGCTGAAGAATGCGAAGGGTGGAATCCTTTTGGGAAGCGACCGCTTCGTTTCGCAATTCCGACAATGGCTCGACCGGGGGGTTCCGGAAGAGGTTGCCCACCGGGAAAAGCATGCCGCGAGGCCCTCCCTTCCGGAGCTGTTCCGGGACAGGGACCGTGACGAGGGAATCCGGGAAGCAATAGGCCGGTGGGGCTATCGGTTGAAAGAGGTCGGGGCCCATCTTGACCTTCATTACTCACGGGTGAGCAAGATCGCCAACGCAAAAGCAAAGGCAAAAAGCAAGACCTGACCCCGTTTATTTTATTGGATTTGTTGAAGAATCGATGGCTTGACTTTCCCCTCGCCCCACGAGATCATATAGTTAATCTATTTGAGGGAGGATGGAGTGAGCGCTGGTGAGCAACCGGCAGGTTACGGGGTGTAAGCCCGGGCCGCTTGTCTTTCCCTTCCATGACCGGGATTATTCCCGCCCGTAACCTTCTTACGCAATTTCCCGCAGTCTCAACCGGAGGGCCGACGTGCGCCCGCCCGGCAAGGGGCTCCATTTCCCGATCCTCCAGGTGCCGAATCTGGCGAAAACCCGATCCCGAGCCCATTCGACAGGGGAGGTGTCTGTCATGATCACGAAACTCCTATTGATCTTCGTCGCAGGGTTTGTCATCGACCTGCTCATCACCAAGTACACAAGCGACGTGGCCGAGAAGCGCATCTGGCGGGCGACGCTCTTCAGCGGGTTGATCACGGTCGCCAATTTCCTTCTGCTCACCGTGATCCTCAAGGACAGCGCCACGGACGGGGTATTCAGCATCATGGCCTTCGCGGGGGGTAACAGCCTGGGGACCTTCTTCGCCATGAAGAAGGCCTAGGGCAAGTTTTTGCGCCGTGAATCTCCATGCCGGTGAAAAACTTTTTTGCATCGGGCAGGCTGTGATAGTATTACGCGACTCGGGGCGGCATGTCCGGAAGTGCGGGCGCCGTCCCCAGAACCTTCCGGAGGGGATTCTATGAAGAAGTTATCCGCTCTTGCAGTCCTTGTCCTGGCCATTTTCACCTCGGTTGCGGCAATCGCGCAATCGTCGGATCTTGCCGGCGCCCGTCCTCCCTCCATCACCGTGGCAGGCACGGGTGAAGCGCACGGCAAACCGGACTTCGCCCAGATCCAGGTAGGGGTTGTCACCGAGGCCCTCACGGCGGCCGAGGCGCTCAAGAAGAATAACGAGGCGATGAGCCATCTCATCGTCATGATCCGCAAGCGGGGCATCGACGAGAAGGACTTCCAGACCACCCAGTTCAACGTCTCCCCGCGCTACAAGTACGACAAGGCCCAGCAGGAGCCCCCAAAGATCGCAGGCTACCAGGTCACCAACGAGGTCCGCGTAAAGGTCCGGAACCTCACCAAGCTGGGTGCGTTTCTGGATGAGACGGTTTCCCTGGGGGCAAACCAGGTCCGGGGGATCAGCTTCGGTGTGGCCGAACCGGCGCAGCTCATGGACGAGGCGCGCAGGAAGGCCATCGCCGACGCCGAGCGCCGCGCCCGCGTCTATGCCGAAGCGGCGGGGCTGAAGATCGGAAAGCCGATACGGATCGACGAGCAGGCAGGCGGCCGACCGGGCCCATACCCGGTTGCGCGCATGGAAGCCGCAGCGGCCTCGGCGGTGCCGGTTGCTCCCGGGGAGCAGACATTCAGCGTCACCGTGACGGTGAGCTACGCCATTGTCGATGGGAAGTAGCTGCGCAGGCAAGTTCGCCCAGTTCTGAGTTGCGGAAAAAGAGGGTTTGAGGGCAAAAGGCAAAAAGCAAGACCTGACCCCTAATATAAGAGAGGCAGACCATGCCGCAGAAAATCAGGATCCTTGCCGGGTCCGTAACCGTTGCGGCCGAGCTGTCCGACACGGACTGCGCAAAGGCCATCGCGGGTAAGCTGCCCATCCAAGCGGTCCCGAACGAATGGGGGGACGAGTTCTACTTCACGATCCCCGTGAAGCTTCCTCTTGACGCAACGGCCACGGGGAAGGTAAAAATCGGGGATATCGGCTACTGGCCGCCGGGGCAGGCACTGGCCATTTTTTTTGGCCGCACGCCCATGAGCACGGGACCGGACCCCGTGCCGGCCAGCGAGGTAAATCTTGTCGGCCGGATCGTCGGTGATGCGTTAATACTGAACAAGGCAAAAGGTGCCACCGGAATTCGTATCGAAAAGGAGTGAACCGTGGGGAAGATCGCCTTGCCCGTCCTGCTTCTCTTCGCCCTGACCTTCATGGGCTGCGCAGCCTCGCAGAGGCCCGTCCTGTACCCGAACAACCACCTGAAGACCGTGGGCAACGCCCAGGCCGATCGGGACATTAACGAGTGCATGCAGACGGCCGAGACCTACGTCAAGAAGAACCAGGAATCCAAGGTGGCCGAGGGGGCCGTGAAGGGCGGCGCCATAGGGGCTGCCACCGGCGCGGCGGTCGGCGCCGTAACAGGCAATTTCGGAAGGGGACTGGCTTCCGGTGCTGCAGGCGGGGCGGCGGGCGGTGCAACCTACGGCGCATTCAAGGCCTCAGAGCCGAGCCCCGTCTACAAGAATTTCGTGAACCGGTGCCTCAAGGAGAAGGGCTACGACCCCATGGGCTGGCAGTAGCGGCTGACGCCGCGGGATTCGGGCTTCGGGATTCAGGAATCAGGCGGAAAATCAAATCCTCCGCTTCGCGGGGCGGCCCGGCAATGAATGAACCAGACATGGTTGCGCACCCTGACGGGATGCCCCCCCGGTCCCCCTTTTTCAAAGGGGGAAGACAGGGGGATTTTTTTGACCTTGTTGCTTGAGCCTTGCGGCTTGCAGGTGGTTTTTAGAGGTAGGGGAAGATTCCCTCGATAACCTTTTCAAAGTTCTTCTTCACGTTCGCTGCTCCGGTGACGAAGCCCATGTGGCCCGGGAGCAGGTATTCGACATCTAGCTTGGAAAGATCGCGGATGCTCTGTTTCAGGAGCTTGCTGTCGCCGCCCGGAAAGTCGGAGCGGCCGACGTTCATCTGGAAGATCACGTCGCCCGGAAAGAGGGCCTTCTTTGACGGCCAGTACAGGCCGATGGAGCCCGGAGAGTGGCCCGGCACGATGGAGATCTCGAAGGTCTCTCCGCCCAGCTTCAACTCCCCTTCCTTCAGGGGCAGGTTCACGTCGACGACGGGGGCCTTCAGGCCGAAGAGCTGGTAGAGGGTGGCGCCGGGGCCCTGCATGAACTCCATCTCGATCTCCGAAAGGGCGATCTTCACCTGCGAGCTGTCGAAAAGCGCCGAGGCCTCGTAGTGGTCCGGATGCGAGTGGGTGTTGACGACGACCTTGATGTCTTCCTTCTTGATCCCGTCCTTGGCCATCCGCTTCAGCAGATCGGGCAGGTGCTGGCTGAGCCCCGGGTCGACGAGCGCCCCCACGGAGCCCCCGATGAAGAAGCTGTTGCAGTTGTTCTCGAAGTAGTTTTTCCACTCATAGACGTAGAGGTTCTCGGCAAGCTTCATGACCCCATCCTTTTCAGAAGAATTCCTAGCAGACTAATCATAGAACGAGCCGGGAATCAACGGGAATATGGAGAATGCCCTTGTCTTAGCCCTCCCCATCGGCTATAGACCTTTCAATGGGTCCTGTGAATCCCGCGTGACGGAGGATGCCTGCAGGTGGACCGACAGACGAAGGCCTATCTCTATGCCGGAGCCACCGTCCTGCTCTGGTCCACCGTTGCCTCGGCCTTCAAGCTGACACTGGCGCACCTGGGCTTCATCGAGATGCTCCTGGGCGCCTCCCTCGTGTCCCTGGCGGCCCTCTTCATCATCCTTCTTGCCCAGGGCAAACTCGCTGCCATCGGCGCTTTGTCGGGGGCCGATTTCGCACGCTCGGCCGCCCTGGGGTTTCTCAACCCTTTCCTCTACTACGTCATCCTCTTCAAGGCCTACTCGCTGCTGCCCGCCCAGGAGGCCCAGCCCCTGAACTGGACCTGGCCCATCATGCTGGTGCTGCTCTCCATCGCGATCCTGAAGCAGCCCATCCGCTGGGCAAGCGTGCTGGCCATCGTCGTCAGCTTCTCCGGCGTTCTCGTCATCTCCACCCGGGGCGACGTGCTGGGCTTCAGGTTCACGAACCTGCCGGGGGCGCTCCTGGCGCTCGGAAGCTCCGTCATCTGGGCCCTCTTCTGGATCTACAACGTGAAGGACAAGCGCGACGAGATCGTCAAGCTCTTCCTCAATTTCGTCTTCGGTTCGATCTTCACCTTCGCCGCGGTCCTGCTTTTCGGGGAGATCCGGGTCCCTCCGGCGGCCGGCATCCTGGGGGTCATCTGGGTGGGGCTCTTCGAGATGGGGATCACCTTCGTCACGTGGCTCAAGGCCCTGCAGCTCTCCCGCACGACGGCGCAGGTGAGCAACCTCGTCTACGCCGCGCCATTCCTGTCTCTTTTCCTCATCCACTTCGTCGTCGGCGAGGAGATCTTCCCGTCCACCGTGGTGGGGCTTGTCCTCATCGTGGCGGGGGTTGTCATCCAGCAGTACGCCAGCCGGAAGAAAGGGACGTAAACGATGACTGGTTCCCTCGAAGAGATCCGCAAGATTCTCCTCGAAAACGGGGCAGCCTTCGTGGGCTTTGCCGACATGACGGCCATACCGCCGGAGGATCGCAGGGGCTTGGGCGGTGCGGTTTCCATTGCCGTGGCCCTCGACCCCGCGGTCGTCTCGCGGATCACGAAGGGACCGACGAAGGAGTATTTCGGGGAATACCGGCGGGCAAACGTCCTGCTTTCGGAGCTTGCGCACCAGGCGGCAGAGCTGCTGCAGGAGCGGGGATTTGCGGCAATCGCCCTCGAGCCGACAACGGAGGAATTCGACGCGGTGCGGCTTCGGGCGGGGCTATCCCACAAGATCGCAGCGACGCGCTCGGGGCTGGGCTGGGTCGGGAAGAACGCCCTCGTGATCACGAAGGCCTACGGCTCGGCGATCCGGCTCACGACGGTCCTCACCGACGCCCCGCTCGGGAAGGGCACCCCCTTTGACGAATCCAAATGCGGGACATGCACGGCCTGCGTCGAGATCTGTCCCGCAAAGGCCCCTTCGGGAACGAACTGGCACTTGGGGCTTTCCCGGGACGATTTCTTCGACGCCTGGGCCTGCTGCCGCAAGGCAACGGAGTTCTGCGAAAGGGAGGGGATCGACTCGACGATCTGCGGCATCTGCATCGAGGCCTGCCCGTGGACGAGGAAATACCTCAAGAGAGCTTCAAGCCAGAAGCCACGAGCCTCAAGGCAGAAGAAATAGATCCTTCCCCGGTCCCTACCCACTCGTCCCTTGTCCCTGTCTACGCCTCACGCGACAGACTCAACAGGTGGGCCTTGAGGCTTTCTATGACCGACAGGCACTCCTTCTGCTGGGCATCGAGCTTGCTGTTTCGCAGCCGCTCGAGATAGGGAAACACGAGGTCCTTCACGGGCTGAGGTGCTGCATGATCGTCATGACGAACTCGGGATGCTCGCGTATGATCTCCCGGAACTTTTTCTGGTTCAGCACAACGAGTTTCGTGCCGTCCTCGTCCGCAACGGCCGTGGCGGTCCGGAAGGAGGAATCGATCACGGCCATCTCCCCGAAGAACTCGCCCGGACCGATCGTGGCCAGGGATGATGAACATTTCGACCCCGGTTGTTCCCTCGTCGAAGATGAATTCCGATTTACGGTACTCCCTGATTTTTGCCGGGATCTTGAGCGAGGAGATGGTTTCGAGGACCATGGCGCCTCCGGCTGTGAAAAAGTGCGTGGGGTTTGTTGCGAAATCAAACGAAAGACGAACCGCGTGGACGACGATGGGTTTGCCTGTTGACGGGTGACGAGCGCGTCAGCTCACCAGGTCAGCGTTGCACAAAGGCCCCGGGGGACGCAGAAAGGATAGGACCCGGCTGATCCAGTATTTAATGGAGCGGTAGATGAATTGTCAAGCCCTATCCCTCGTACAATTCGAAGTTGCAGGCTGTTCAATAATACCCGGATGCACGGCCCCCGCACAACAATGCGAAGTAAAGAAGTCAGGAAGTTATGAAGAGCGGAGTGGTGGGAAGAAATTCTTGTCCGCTCTTCCTCGCTTCTGCTCTTCCGAGCTTCATGATCTTGAAGACGCAAGTAATCGCGGGATATTCAGCGGGATGCGGCGGCAGGCAAATGACTATAGTGCCTGGACGGCCCAGGCCGGAATGCTCCTCTTTGCCCGTTTCACCATGCTGCCCATGAAAACCATGGCGATGAGGAGCAGCAGGAGGGGCTGCGACCGGAGTTTCAGGATTTGCCGGTCCATGTATTTCTCGATTCGGTTCGTCATCGTTTTATCTCTTTTGCGCCTGAATGACGCAGCGCCCCGCCTCGATCGAGACGGGGCGCCTTCATTGCGATTCCATTAACCGATCAGGTTCTTGATCGCCTCGGAAACCGGGGAGGTGAACAGAGCGATCATCACGGCGTAGAGGGCGAAGGACCCGGCGGCTTCGCTCAGGTAGATCTTCTCGTACTTCTGCTTGAGCGAGAGGATCGTAAGTCCGCCGATCACGATGGCGCCAAGGTGGAAGTAGGGGAAGTTGTCGGCGCCGGCTGCGGCGTACTCGGCATAGCTGAAGGTTCCGGTGATGAGAACGATCAAAGCGGTCAGGGCCAACATCGAAAGCGACTTTTTCATTTTTTATGTCCTCCTTGCGACTGGTTTATTTCTGATCTTTGCCTTATGATATTGAAACGATCGTGCCAAATCGGGGAGGCTGAGAAGAAAAATTTTAACTGGATGATTTCATTGGACAATGATCGACGTCCCTCAAATGGCGGCCTGAGCGGTGTCACCGGAAATGGGGGGATTGTTAAATGGAACGTTCAACGGCGTTGAACAAAAATTTAAAGACGCCTTGCCGCAACCCCTTCGGGAAGCGGGTTCGCGGAGTCAGGGTGCGGAAGACGTTTTGCTTCGTCTTTTTCGTGCTCCTCCTTGCCGGTTGCGGGACCTTCCCAGCAACGAGGGTCCCCTGGGAGTCGGACCGCCCCGACGGGTGCCGGACGCTTTTCGAAAGGCTCGATGCCGAGGTCCTCGAAAAGGGGGTGCGCGATGCGGCGGATGCACCCGTCGCCGGATTCCCCTACCTTCGGTCAAACCGTTTCGTGGCGTCGCTTGCAGTCAAGCCCGGGCAAGCGGATTGGACCCTGTGGATGCGGGAGCTTGATTTGGCCGCAAGGGAAAAAGAGATCGCAAACCTGCCCGGCGAGGCCGTGAGGACTCTCGCGTCGGGCCGTGAAGAGCTTGCCCGACGGGTGGCGGCCTGTTCTCAGTCTCTTTACGATGCCGACCGCGTGCGGCCCGATTTTTACGAGGTGCTCAAACCCCGCGTCGAGGTCCCCGACGAGTACTCTAATGCCCTGCGGGTCCTTGGGCTTTACCCCCTCATCACCATCCCCGAGTACAGGATCACCGAAAGGGTGCGCGAGCGCATCCGCGCCTGGTACGAGATGCCGTACGAAAAACTCCCCGTCGAAGGGACGTTACGGACCTACAGGCCCCCACCGGGCCCCGGCAGGGATGCCGGCGAGGTGATTGCGGCCTCGGGAAGCAACCCCCTCGGCATCCCCAGGCCCTCTGCCAGTGAGGCAAGGGAGCTGGCGTTGCGCTACGCACCCGTCATCATCCAGGACGAGGCAGCCCCCTATGACCGGGTGGGGCGGATCGTCTGGAAGGGCGATGAGCTGACTGTCGACGGGGAGAGGCCCGCCGTCTACTATTACCTCTCCCATGCCCGGGTGAAGGGCGAGCCGGTCCTCCAGGTCAATTACGTCTTCTGGTACCCGGCCCGCGCGGGGGGCCGGGCGCCCGCAATCGAGCACGGCCTCCTCGACGGCCTCACCCTGCGCCTGTCCTTCGAAACGGGGGGACGGCTGTTCATGATCGACCTCATGAACAACTGCGGCTGCTACCACGTATTCATCCCGGCAAAGGACCGGGTGGTCCGGACGATCCGGCGCTACTATGAGAACGACCCCTTCGCCCCCCAGGGGCTCCCGGAGATTGCGGCGGGGCAGTCGCCTGCCGTTCGGGTCCTTTCGGGTTGGCACCAGGTGCAGAGAATCCTGGCCCTGGCTCCGCCCCGGGAAGCTATTCCCTATGAGCTGATACCCTATGAGCAGCTGGAGAGCCTGGACCGGGCAGAGGGACGAAGGGAAAGCATCTTCGACGTGGAGGGCATCGCCAAAGGCTCCGAACGGGTCGAGCGATTCATCTTTTTCCCCACGGGCATCCCCTCCATCGGAAGCATGAGGCAGCGGGGACACCACGCCATCACCCTGTCGGAGCGGACCCTTTTTGACGAACCGGGACTTTTCGAGCACTACTTCGAGTTCAGGTGAGATGAAACCTCTTATCCTGTGTATCGTTGTCGCCCTGCTGACCCTGCATCCCCTGGACTGTCGGGCCCAGGGCAGTGCGGACCGGGAGCGGATCCTCGAGGTGGCGGGGCGGATCGAAAAAGCATACGTTCAGCTCCAGTCCTACACCTGCGACATCGAGGGTATCTACTTCGTTTCCGGAAGGGAGTTCGAGCGCTATGTCTTCCGGTTCTTTTTCCGCAAGCCGGACCGCTTCCGGATCGAATTCCGAAGCCCTTACCCGGGGGTGACGATCTTCTACACCGAGGGGGAGCGTGAATTCACATCGAGGCCCCTTGCCGCATTTCCTTCGGTCCAGTTTCGTTTCTCCGTTGACAACCCCCTGTTCAAGTCACCTTCGGGCCAGGGTGTGAACCAGATGCACATTCTGTATTTTCTTGACTTCCTGCGGAAAAACGCCAGGGCCCTGCCCCAGGAAAAAGCCGACTTCAGAAACGATGGGGAGATCCTGTCCTTCTGGCTCAATGCAAAGGATTACGTAAAGGGGCAGTTGCCGGAAAGATATCGCATGCATGTCGACAGCAGGCTCTGGCTGCCCGCCCGGTTCGAGCGGTTCGACCTGGCAGGCACCCCGCTGGAATTCACGATTTTCACTGAATACAGGATCAACCCTGCCCTCGACAGGGCGTTCTTCGATCCCGGGCACCGGGGTCCGGCCTCAACACCCCCGGCGGAACCCGTCAGGCCGTGACAGGTTTGAACTAGGGCACGCGGGTGCAAGCAGCAGTTATAATTTATAGAAGGAGGACGTTGCGCATGGCGGACAAAGTGATCATCTACGGTAAGGTGGGCTGACCCTACACGGACAAGGCCAGGTCGGCCTATGGCGACAGGGCACAGTATGTGGATGTAAAAAATGATGCTTCGAGACTCCCCGAGATGCTGAAACTCTCGGGCGGCAAAAGGGAAGTGCCCGTCATTGTCGAGGCGGGGAAGGTTAGCGTCGGATACGGCGGGACGTGAGACGTCTGATTGTTCGGCCGTGTGCCGAACAATAGTGACCCGTGATCAGTGGCCAGTGACCGGTGAAGAAAAGGTTCAAGCCGTTGCCTGAACCTGTCCTGTTTCTTTATCCTGGCCTGTACCCTGGCCCCTATACCCTGAACCCTTTCTTTTATCCCTTGATGCAACCGACCGCACGGAGCCTGGCTACTTTCCTTGAAAGACCGGCGCCGTGTACGACGTTGACGACCTCGTCGATGTCCTTGTAGGCCTCGGGGATCTCCTCGGCCAGGGTTCCCTTGGCAGCGGCCATGACGAGAACCCCGCGATCCTCCATCTCCCGGCGGATCGCCCGGCCCTTGCTCGCCTTGATGGCCGCGGCCCGGCTCAGCACCCGCCCCGCTCCGTGGCAGGTGCTCCCGAAGGTTTCCTCCATGGCCTTCTCCGTCCCCACGAGCACGTAAGAGCCCGTCCCCATGTCGCCGGGGATCAGCACGGGCTGGCCCGTCTTGCGGTATTTTGCCGGAAGCGCAGGGTGGCCGGGTGGGAAGGCGCGGGTTGCCCCCTTGCGGTGGACGCAGAGGGTCATCTTTTTCCCGTCGACGACGTGCTCCTCGATCTTGGCGATGTTGTGGCAGACATCGTAAACAAGGCGCATGCCCAGGTCGCGGGGCCCCATGCCGAGAGCCTGCTCGATGGCTTCCCCCGTCCAGTGCATGAGCATCTGCCGGTTTGCCCAGGCGTAGTTGGCCGCGCAGGCCATGGCCGATAGGTACTGCCGACCCTCGGGCGACTGGATGTAGGCGCAGGCAAGCTGCCGGTCGGGGAGGCTGATCCCTATCTTGTCGACGTGCTTCACCAGCTTGGCCAGGTAGTCGTCGCAGACTTGGTGCCCGAGCCCCCGGGAGCCGCTGTGCACCATGACGGCCACCTGGCCCACCTCGATGCCCAGTGCCGAGGCCACGTCCTTGTCGAAGATCTCCTCGACGACTTCCACCTCGAGGAAATGGTTGCCGGAGCCCAGGGTTCCCACCTGGTCTTTCCCACGCTCGAGGGCCCTTTCGCTCACCGCTTCCGGGTCTGCTCCAGGCAGGCACCCCCCGTCCTCCATGGACTCCAGGTCGGCCTCGGAACCATAGCCGTTTTTCACGGCCCAGCGGGCGCCCTCGACGAGGACCCGCTTCTCGTCGCTGCGGGAAAGTTTCAGGGCCCCCCTGGATCCGACGCCCGAAGGAACATGCTGGAACAGGGCATTGACGATTTTCGCCATCTGCGGGCGCACCTCTTCCCGGCGGATGTTTGTCATCATGAGGCGGCAGCCGCAGTTGATGTCATAGCCCACGCCGCCCGGCGAGATGATGCCGCCGTCGAGGTCGAAAGCGGCAACCCCCCCTATCGGGAAACCGTAACCCCAGTGCATGTCCGGCATGGCAAGTGAGTGCTTCACGATCCCCGGCAACTGGGCCACGTTGGCCACCTGCTTCGGGCTTTCATCCTTGCCCATGGCTTTCATGAGCATGTCGCTTGCGTAGATGATCCCCGGGACGCGCATGGCGCCTTCCCGCGGCACTTCCCACCGGTATTCGTCGAGCCGTCGCAGTTTGATTTCAGACATCGAAGATCACCCTTGCCGTCCAGCCGTCAGGGGTCTTGTGGATCTGTGCCTGGTGGTAGGTCACGGCCTTGATTTCCTTGCATATTTCGTGCTTCTGCCCGTCGAATAGCTCGCCCCGGGCCTCTGCCTCGAGGACCCTTTCGCCGATCCTGGTGACACGCATTTCCTTCAGGAGCCAGCGCTCCCCATTATAAAGGTAGAGAACCTCCCGGAGAAAGTTGATGAGAAGATCCTCCGGGGTGTCCCCTTCCACCAGGATCCGGCGTGTCTCGCGCGGTTCGACGCGGCCGAGGTCGGTGATGATGTCGAAGACGGCATAGGCGGCATTGGCAAAAAGGTCTTCTTCGCTTGCGCCCCTGATTACAAGCCCCAGGTCTGCCGTGTGGTCGAAGGTATTGTAAGGCTTCATAAAATCATTTTAGAGATACCGGCACGTGTCTGTCAACGCCGGATGACGAGCTTTGCCTCTCTTTCGTAATTCCCTGATTTCGTCGTCAATTTTGTCAAACCGGCCGTATTCCTCCGTTTTTAACGGCTCCCTGAAGGTTTCTCCTTTTTAGGGCCGTTTTTGTTTCGACATTTATTGCCGTTTTCGGAATATCCCTCAAGACCCAAACAAAGGGGAATGTGACAAATAATCTATATATTACGTCTAGTTAGATTTATTCTGCCTCTTCGGCACGGAAGGTGCAATACTGGTAATCAACTCGTTCGACAGCGCGAGTGAAAATAGGAAACCGATTAAGCGAAAAGTAGTAAACCAAGGAACAAACGATCTCCTCCAGGGAGGCGACCCGGAAAGGGTCGTCTCCCTCCCCCCCTCTGAAAAGAACCCCGTTGAAAAACGGGGTCTTTTTTTTGCAAAGCAGGGTCCGGGTCATCAAATGTTCGTGACCTTCATGCGATCCAGGATGTTCCGGATTACGACCTCCTTGTGCTTGAGGGACCGGCGGAATTCCCGGTCATCGGTGTTGGCGATCTCGACGCGAAGGTCATGGTAATATCGCTCGATAAAGGTAAGAAGCTCCTTCTCCTCTTCAGACGTCAGTTCCAGATTTCCCATAGCCCGTACCTCCTTTCTCGGCGTACTTGTCGCCTCAGGCCCCCTGTTTCTTTACCAGTTCCTTGGTCGCTCCGATGGGCCAGACGGGGAAGATCTCGAACATCAGGAGATTGATCCAGGCTGCACGGCAGGCGATGAGTCCCACTGCATCGCAGTCGACCACGTAGATAGTCCGGCAGCCCTGGAGATCAAAGTATTCCGAGATCACCCGAACCTCCTTCGGCCACTCCCAGTTTGCCCGTTTGGTTCTGACCTCCCGTTCGTCCTGCGGATCCCAGGTGCAAATCATCATGAACAGCATATGACCACCTCCCGTTTGACTTCTGCCCGGCCCGGGCACAGGGGATGGCTTCTGAACTGAGCCCTGCGCCCCGATGACGGGAACCGTTTGCTGGTGAGTTGACCTTTTGCGACGCTGGCTTGAATGAAAGTGCCGGGATTAAAACAACGGATTGCGAATGTGAGTTTGGAAAGGCAACTACGGTGATTCGATGTAATTAATTTTTACCGCGGGCTGCTCGGCAAGTCAACGAAAATCCGCCCTATGGTAGCCCCCTTCCTCTGTTCTCCTCCCCTGGCGGGAGGAGGAATTGAGGCACCGTGCTACGGTGCCTCCCGGTAAGGAATGATTTGGACATGATGCGCTCCCCGGCCCGCAGTGCGTGCAGATGGAGCGCCCCCGGTGGAGGAGGGAATGCTTTTTTTCCTTATTATCGGTGAACGCTGCAGGTGGAAGGTCAATCCTTGAAAATCTCATTCAGGCGGTTCTGGTTGAATCCCACGATCACCTCGCCTCCCACGACGATCACGGGAACGCCAGTCTGGCCGGAGATGCGTACCATCTCCTCGGCTCCGCTGCGATCGCTCGTCACGTCGATCTCCCTGTACCGGATTTTCCTGTCACGCAGCCAGGCCTTTGCCTTGTGGCACCAGGGGCAGGTGGGTGTCGTGTAGATGGTGACCTCTGCGGGACGAACGCGGAATTCCTTCTTTTCCCCTGCAGGAGCTGCTGCCGGTCCCTTGTCTTCCGCTTCCCCCACGACGGCCTCGGAAACCTGCATCTTTCCTTCGGGAGGATTCTCGGAGACGTGAATGACGCCCTGATCGTCGACCCACCGGTAAAGGGTTGCGGCGTCGCTAAAGGCTGCAGTCGCCGAAACGCACAGGGCGGCCGCAAGGATGAGGGCCATTGAGAAAAGGGCTTTTCGCATTCGGGAGACTCCTTCGTCATGTCTGCTCCGACAGGGCCTAGCGCCTTGCCGGAAGCTGTTTCCTACTCCTATCGGTCCAGTTTATGGATATCCTTAATCCGACCCCTGTTCAAGCGTTTATTTTGCATCGGCTGCAAAGACCCAAAGGATTTGACAAATGGGCCGAGTCAGACTATTAGTAGTCCCCTGCACTGCCGCCTGCCCGCACGGCCATGGCGAAGGCAATCAAAAATAATTTCGGACGGAAATCATATGGAAGAAGAAAAAAGTTTCGCTGAGCTCCTGGAGGCAGCCGATCAAAAGCCTGTCCGGCTCAAACCCGGGGAAAGCGTTGAAGCCGTGATTGCCAAGATCTCGACGGATTGGGTGTTCATCGACCTTGGAGGAAAAACGGAAGGGATCGTCGAGAAAAACGAGTTCCTCGACAAGGAAGGGCAGCTGACGGTAAAGGAAGGCGACACCGTCAAGGCCTATTTTCTCTCATCGCGGCATGGCGAGCGGATCTTCACGACGAGGGTCTCGGGGGACGCGGCCCGTCAGTATCTCGAAGAGGCCTGGCAGAACGGCATCCCCGTGGAAGGCATCGTGGAGAAGGAAATCAAGGGGGGGCTCGAGGTCCGGATCGCGGGGACCTACCGTGCGTTCTGCCCCTTCTCGCAGGCAGGCCTTGGCCGGGGAGGAACGGCAGCGACCATCCTGGGGCAGCGGCTTCCCTTCATCGTCATCGAGTACGGCGAGCGGGGCCGGAAGATCATCGTCTCGCGCAGAAGGATCCTCGAAGAGGAAGAGCGAAAGAGAAAGGAAGCCATCAAGGGGACTCTCCAGGAAGGCATGCGGGTGACGGGCACCGTCAAGTCCGTCCGCGATTTCGGCGCCTTCGTCGACATCGGCGGCATCGAGGCCCTGCTCCCCATCTCGGAGGTCAGCTGGGGGCGCGTGGAAGATATCCGCGAGCGCTTCGCCCCGGGCCAGACCGTCGAGACGGTCATCCTCAACCTCGACTGGGTCAAAGACCGCATCACCTTGAGCGTGAAGGAAACGCTTCCGGACCCCTGGGAAAACGTGGAGACGAGATATCCCGAGGGCTCCCGCCACCAGGGGACCGTCGCGCGACTGGCCGACTTCGGGGCCTTTATCACCCTGGAGGCCGGCATCGACGGCCTCATCCCCATCTCCAGGCTTTCGAAGGGCAAGAAGATCCGCCACCCGCGGGAGGTCCTCACTCAGGGCGATACGATCGAGGTCGTGGTGGAATCGGCGGACCGGGAAAAGCGGCGCCTGTCTCTCTCCCCGGTGGCACCCGAGGAGGAGCGGGAGGACTCGTACAGTCCCTATCTCCAGAAGGGCGCACGAGGCTTCGGCTCCCTGGGGGACATGATAAACAAAAAATCCCCGAAGGACAAGAAGTCCTGATCGGTAAACGGACACCCGGCCAAAGGGGGATCTGGACCGTGAATCTGGATACGATCCTCGGGCATCTCGGCGCGGTGATTTTCATCACGGTCTTCGTCCTTTTCATTTTCGCCCTCGCCTTGCGCGAGAGCCGGAAAGTCAGAGCGCGCAAGGCAGTCCTGAAAGCCATCGACGAGGAGCTCTGGGCTCTCCGACAAAAGATCTCCATCGCCACGACGCCGGAAGTCCCCGGAAAAAGAGTGGCAAAAGAGCTGGGCACCGTGACTGCAGAAGGGGCAGCGGGTGCGGGCTTTCAGCACGTGGCGGAGAAGAGGGCACTCCTGAGCCTCATGCAAAGGGCACTGGCGCTCGGAGCCGATGCCGTCGTCAACGTCCGCCACGAAGGGCTCGTCCCGGGTAAAGACCAGTTGAAGATCGGCAAGGTGATCCTGGTCGGCATGGCCGTCAAGCTGGCCGAATGAGGGGAGGCTGCTTCCATCCTTGTGAAAACATACGGTTTCTGGTACACTTCGTGCAGTAATTCTCGCCATGATTGACAGGCTCGTTTCTCGAGCGCGACGCCGGCGTTCCTCATCACTTCTTTTTCGTGCGACTTCCGTTCGGTAAAACCCGCGACATCATCGAGGGAGAGCGTGTCCGATAAACGGAAAAAGCCATACTATTCTCGTAGTTTAAAATCATACTGGCGCCGTATTGCAAAACGGGAAAGGTCTGTTAAAGTTTTCGACGCTTCTATACGATGCTTAGACAGGATTTTTCGCGGCAACGGCGCAAATGTTCCTGAGGAACAGGAAGTACCCAAGGTGAGAATGCCATGAAACACCCGCGTTTCAACATCAGTCTCTATGTGCTCGTCCCCATCATCTTCGGGGGGATTGCCCTTCTTTCCGTCATCACAACGCACCAGATCCTGAAATACACGAGGCTCATCCCCGACCCGGAACTCTACCTGAAATGGTGGGGCCTGGGAATCGGGATCTTCGCCTTCGCATGCGCGCTCCTGATCACCTGGCTTCTGCTGAAGCCCATGAAGAGTTTCATTGCCAAGATGAACCTCATTCCCGCCGTGTCGAGACAGGCGAGGGGGAAGAAGCAGGGCAAGGGCGATGATATCAAGGAATTCAATGCCGTGTTCGAGCAGGTCAGCGATCTGCTCAGCAAGGTGGAGGGCAAGGCCCTGTTCCCGGAGTTCATCGGGCAGAGCAAGCGTGTCAGGATTCTCTTCAACCAGATCATGATGATCAAGCCAGAAGACCGGACGGTGCTCATCCTGGGCGAGACGGGGACGGGCAAGTCGCTCCTGGCGAAGACCTTCCACAATTTTGCCGCAAAAAACGAACCCTTCGTCATCGTCAACTGCGAGGACCTGTCCGAGCAGGTCCTGGAGACCGAACTGTTCGGCTACGAGAAAGGATCCTTTACGGGCGCAACGAGCCGCAAGGCCGGCAAGTTCGAAGAGGCGGGCAACGGCACTCTCTTCCTCCATCAGGTGCACGATCTGTCCTTGAACCTTCAGGCGCGCCTGCTGAGGGTCCTCGAGACGGGTGAATTCCAGCGGATCGGGGGCAAGGAGAAGATCGCGCTGGGCGCGCGGGTGATTGCGGCCACCGACAAGGACATCCGCGGGATGATCAAGGAAGGGACCTTCCGGGATGATCTCTACTATCGTCTCAACGTGGTCACCCTCTATATGCCGCCGCTCAGGGAGCGCAAGGAGGACATCCCGCTGCTGGTCGACTACTTCATCCAGCTCATCAACCAGGAATTCCGCAAGAACATCCTTGGTGTCACCCGAGAGGTCATGGACCGCTTCGTCGAGTACACCTGGCCGGGCAACGTGGCGGAGCTGGAGAAAATCCTCCTGAGGGCCGCGTCGGTGGCTAAGGAACAGACCTTGATCGAGGGCGATTTCCCCGACTTCATCGCCGAGATAGAGACCCGAAAAGCAGAATCGACGGATCTGGCGGTCGTTGACGGGCAATGGAAGAGGCTGGGCGAGCTTCTCCTGGAGGCGAGGCTTCTCGACGAGCTGCAGCTCGAGGAGGCCCTGGCGGCCCAGCGTTACACGGGCCTCCGGCTCGGCAAGCTTCTCGTGCAGCAGGGTTTCCTCCGGGATTCGCAGATTGTGGACATCCTCAGCAACCAGCTCCGGATCGAGCGTTATCTGCCCGACAAGTACCCTGTCGATCTGAGCCTCTCGAGACTCATCCCCATGGATTTCGCGCGGAAGCACCAGGCGGCTCCCCTGAGAAAGACCTCCCGCCGCCTCGTCGTGGCCATGCCGGATCCGACCAACCGCTACGCCCTCGACCTGTTGAGGATGCAGTCGGAGGAAGGGGTGGAACCGGTCATCTGCACGGAGCGCGAGTTCGACCGCCTCATGGGCCTCATCTACGACATGCCCTCGGGAAGCTATTCCTCCGAGACCCGTTTCCAGGCTGCGGCCCAGGAGATGGGGTCGCCTTCCACGGCGGCCGCCGCGGTCCGTCCCCAGCCGGCAGCTGCATCGCCTGTTCAGGAAAACGGGGCCCCGGCCGACCGGCTTCTCGAGACACTGCTTGTCCAGGCCGTTCGCGAGGGGGCGACAGACATCCACATCACCCCGCAGACGAAGAACGTCCGGGTCCGTTTCCGCGTCAATGGAAAGACCCATGACCTGCCCGACCTGCCGAAATCGATGTCCCTCCCGGTGATCTCCTGGGTCAAGGATATCGCCAACATCGACAGCAGCATCCGGGGCATTCCCCAGGAAGGCCGGTTCGTCGAACGGGTGGGCGAGAAGGAGCTGAGCGTGCTCGTCTCCACCATCCCCGGCGTCAACGGCGAGAACCTGATCCTTCACTTGACGGATCTGAGCACCAACTCCTTCGGCCTGGAGCAGCTGGGGCTCTCCCCGAAGGACCTGGACAGCCTGTCTTCCGTCCTGGAAAAACCGCAGGGGCTCATCCTCGTGTCGGGGCCCGAGGGAAGCGGCAAGAGCACAACCCTCTACAGCCTGCTGCGCAAGATGATCAAGCCCGACACGGAGATTTTCACCCTGGAAGACCCCGTCAAGCACCCCCTGGCGGGAGTGACCCAGATCGAGTTCAACCGCAAAGCCGGCCTGACCCTGGCGGGCAATCTCCGGCTCATCCTGAAGCAGGACCCCGACGTGGTCTATCTCAAAGAGATCCACGACGCCGAGGCGGCAGCGCTCGCCGTCCAGACGGCACTCTCCAGCCACCGCTTCCTGAGCACGATCCATTCGCCCGATGCGGCAGGCGTCATCCCGCGCCTGCTCGAGATGGGCGTGGAGCGCTTCCCCGTGGCCTCAGCCCTGTCGGCGTCGATTGGACAGCGGCTCGTGCGGACAATCTGTCCCGCCTGCCGTGAACCCTATGAACCTACGGAACAGGTCCTCGCCTCCCTGGGACTTGAATCGATGGCAGGAGGACGATTCTTCCGGGGTGTGGGATGCCCCGCCTGCAAGAACTCGGGCTTCAAAGGGCACACAGCCCTCTTCGAGGTCCTCGTCAACGACAACGGGATTCAGGAGATGATCCTGAAGGGAGCCGGAGCCGCCGAGATCAGCGCCGCCGCCGAGCGGGACGGCAGGTACCGCAGCATGAAGCAGGATGCCGTCAACAAGGTGCTCCAGGGGGTTATCAGCCTCGAGGATGCAGTGACGGCCGTGATGGTCTGAGGCGCACGAGCTGGCGATCAACGAAAAAAGGCAGGGTCCGTGGACCCTGCCTTTCGTTTATCAGCGGGAAGAAACCTCTCAGACGAAGGTCAGAACCTTTTCGATCTCGTTCATGACCTCGATGGGGGTGACGGGTTTTGCCAGGATCGGGTGCCCGTGAATGCAGCCCAGGCGATCCTCCGCCTCGTCCTTCTTGATCGCGGCCGTGATGAAGATAATCGGGATATTCCGGGTCTCTTCGTCGTCGAGGAGATACTCAGCCGCTTCAGTGCCATCCATGTCGGGCATCATGAGGTCCATCAGGATCACGTCAGGCTTCTCGATCTGGGCATAGCGAACGCCCATCCGCGCGTCGGTGAAGACCGTCACCTCGTATCGGCCTGATTTTTCCAGGTATTCCTTCATGAGCCTGCAGATTTCCTTGTTGTCGTCAATCATGAGCACTTTCGGTCGCTGGGTCATGACTCCTCCCCTTGCTATCGGAGCTCGCACGGCTGTCGATTCTCTCGGACTCATATCGCACCTGCAATCCGGGTTTGAATTTTCTCCTCACCAGGGGGCCGGGAATTCGGAAACATCACGAATCGAGATGTCTGTTCCGCTGCCCTCTCACCCTGCAGCGCTTTGCAGGGATACGCTTGCACGGTGTTTCCATCGTGCAGATTAGCAATATCCGTACCACGTCTTTCACCCTTTTCCCCGCCCCCCCCTAAAGTTTTCCGCCGATCTGACGATGTAAAGAGAGACGAGCCTGCAAAGGGCAAACCGTCCGAAAGGATGGGACGCAAAGCCACTGGCCTACGTCCCGCGCAAGCGGGATAGGGTTGCAGGGCTGCCAGGCGAGCCGAGCACCCTCCGGATCCGGAATTTCCGGAACCGGGGGCTGCCCCCGGTTCCCTGCCGCGCACCCCCCATCATTTCCCGATCGCCCTTTTTCGTCACAACCACCCGCACAGCCGCTCAGGGACGAGCAACGGGAATCCTTCGGAGGGGAGCCATGAAAACCCGTCGTCTCGTCGTCGCTGCCGTCGTTGTCCTCTTCGCCCTGTTTGCCGGATCGGCCTTCGCCGCTACGGCACCGGTTCCACCCCAGCTCGTGAAGCAGTTCGGCTCGGCCCAGATCGATTACGCCAAGGGCCTCGTCACGGATGCCCTGGGCAACGTCTACGTGGCCGGCACAACCCATGGGGCGATCGATGCGGAGGGACAGCTCGTCCCGAACACCAACAAGGGGGGAGCGGACGCCTTCGTCGCCAAGTTCGACCCCCTGGGAGAGCTCCTCTGGGTCACCCAGTTCGGATCGGCGGCCGATGACTTCATCGAGGCGATCACCCTCGACCGGTACGGCTACCTCTATGTTGCGGGCTCGACGGTGGGAAGCATGCCCGGCGGCGCCGATCAGCTTCGCGCCCCCCAGGGAAACACAAACGCCGGCCGCGCCGATGTCTTCGTGGCAAAGATTCACACGGAGGGGACGATCCGCTGGATCAAGCAGTTCGGCACGGACCAGGATGATTTCGCCTACGGGGTGACCACCGACCGCAGCGGCCTGGTTTATGTGGCCGGGTCGACGGCAGGCGCCATCGACGGCGTGACCGACCCCGGGATCTACAGCGACGCCTTCCTGATGCAGCTCAGCGCCAACGGGGACAAGATGCGCACCGCTCAGTTTGAAGTCGCAACGCGCCCCCTCGACACCTATGCCTACGGCGTGGCCGTCGACAGCAGCACGGCCTATGACTACATCTATGTCACGGGACTGGTCCGGGCCTATGAAAACGGATCCCTCTTCATCGCCAAGTTCGATGCCTGGTGCGAGCTGAAAAAGATCGCTACCGTGGGGGGTCCCAACAACGGCAGCGATAACGACATCGGCCGGGTCGTCACCGTCGACAGCAAGGGCAACGTCATCGTCGCCGGCTCGACCCTGGGGGCTTTCGACGGGAATGCCTGGTCGGGCAATGAGGACATCGTCGTCGTCAAATACACCGCAAACCTCAGCAAGCTCTGGTCCTATCAGTACGGCACGACAACGAATGATATTGCCTACGGGGTTGCCGTCGATGCCGAGGACAGCATCTACGTCACCGGAATCACCGGCTACCCCGGCGGTCCGGGTCTCGACGGGCAAACCTATCTGGGCGCCTCCGACATTTTCATGACGCGTTTTTCTCCGGATGGCCGGAAGCTCTTCACCCGGCAGATCGGCACGGCAGCCCAGGATTGGGCCTACGGGGTCACCGTCGACTCCTCGGGGGCTGTTTACGTTGCCGGCGCAACGGAGGCTGTCATGGGGGGGCAGAGTGCCGGCACCATCGACTCGGTCCTGGTCAAGTACGAAAAGGACGGGCCCGTGCCGCGCCCCGTGACGGAATTCTTCATCAACGGCAGCGTCAGGGAGCTGCCCTCCGGCTCAGGGCTGGAAAGTGTCAGCCTCACCGTGAAGGACGAGCTCGGGCAGGTCGTGGGGGATTACCTCACAGACTCAACGGGTCTGTTTGCCTCGAAGGTCACCAAGGCGGGCAGGTATTTCGTCCATAAACTCAAGATCGGCTACAAGGCCCAGGTGGACCCGGACGAGGTGACGGTGACCGAGACGGCCCCCTCGGCGGCACTGACGTCCTACATGGAAAAGATCGTAGTCAAGACGGAGATGACCTTCCGCAAGGGCTACAACACCATCCGGTTCACGAAGCTTCCCGCCGGGGAGCGCTCCGTCAATGCCGTCTTCGGAAAATACACGGGCAACCCCTTCGTGGGGCTCATCTTCAGCTTCGATCGACCGATGCAGTATCTGCTGCTTCACGGACACAAAACCGTCGGGAACCTGCAAACGCTGCAATTCGGCCGCAGCTACATGATCTACACGAGCAAGGCCTTCACGATCGACACGACGTCCTGGGTGAGTCAGGAAGTGGTCCCCGCCACGGTCCTCCCCTCGACGAAGTACCGCGGTAAGGTCCAGTACTGAGCCGAAACCAAAAACCCGCCGGGGAGACCCTCCGGCGGGTTTTGTATATTTTTTGTCGGGCCGCTGAACGTCAGGCCGACAAGAGAAGGTAAGAGGGTGAGAGGGTAAGAACGTTGGATGAGCCGGAAACCGCAGGAATGACCTCCAGCTTCTCCGACCTTCTCACCTTCACACCCTCTTACCCTCTGTGGTGTTCTACTTCCCCTCCCTGGCCTTCATTTCCCTGAATGCCGATTGCACGGCCTCGAGCATCTCCGGGTTGGTGAGCATCTCGTAGGAACGAAAGCGCGACGGCCTTACCGGCCGTCACACTGGCCTTCCAGCCCTCCTCCGAGTTCGCCGCCTCGCGCAGGGCGTCACTGTGCAGGGCTCCGTCCCCCGGGGGCGATCAGAACCACAGATCCAATGAAAGCGCAGAAGTGAAGAGGATCGGAAGATCGGAAAATAAGTTGTCGATTGGTATTATGGTTTGGTCCGCTCTTCCGCGCTTCCGATCTTCTGATCTTCGCCAGCATGCTCCTGGGGCCCGTCGGCTCCATCGGCCGGCGGCTCCGGCGGCAATACCTCCACCGTGGGCTGCGGCGGCTTTGCGTAACGGGGATACAGGAAGGTCCCCCGGGCGGCATTGACAAACATGAGCGTCAGGATCGCGGCCGAGGCGAGCCGGAAGGAAACCCCTCCGGGCAGGGCAAAAGCGAGCTCCGGGATCATCATGGCAAGCCCGACGATCGGCGCCGCCCTCCACATCCGCTTCGAGAAGTAGCCGCTGAGGGCCACGACGAGGACGTCGAAGATCTTCGCAACCTGCCCCGACAGGATCGGGGTCAGGGCCAGAAAGACATAGAGCATGGCGGCGAGAAAACCCTGGTTGGCGGCCTTTTTTGCCGACTCGGCGTCGTGAATGGTCGGCCAGAAAAATCCCAGAATGTTTTTGAAATCCATGATTGCCTGGCTCCTGTCGCCTTATTCGCCGCCCTGTTTTTCGTCGCCCTCGCCCGCATCGAAGAGCGTTTCATCCTCGGCGGCATCCTCCCCGTTTTTGACATCGCCTTCACGCTCCGCGCGGGCAATGCCGGAGAAGTTCTCCCCCTCTGCGAGGTCGATGAGCTTCACGCCCTGGGTGACACGGTGCAGCACGGGGACCTCGCCGACGCGGATGCGGATGATGTTGCCGGAGTCGCTGATGAGCATGAGGTCTTCGTCGCCCGTGACCTGCCGGATGCCGGAGACGAGCCCGATCCGCGGCGTCGTCTTGAGGTTGAGGATGCCCTTGCCGCCGCGGCTCTGGAGGCGGTACTCGGCGATCTCCGTGCGCTTGCCGAAGCCGCGCTCGGAGACGGTCATGATGGAGTTGCCCTCCGTGGGGATCTCCATTCCCACGACGTGGTCGTCGTCGTCCATGCGGATGCCGATGACCCCCGTGGCCGTCCGCCCCATGGAGCGAACGTCCTCTTCCTTGAAACGGATGGCCATGCCCTTGCGGGTCCCGAGGAAGATCTCCTGGGTGCCGTTGGTCTGCTTGACGTCCATGAGCTCATCGCCCGCCTCGACGCTGATGGCGATGATGCCGCCTGTGCGGGGGTTGGAGTAGGCCGCAAGCTCGGTCTTCTTGATGATCCCCTTCTTCGTGGCCATGACGACGAACTTCCCCTCCTCGAACTCGCGCACGGGCAAAACGGCGGCCACCTTCTCGCCCGGGTTCATGTTGACGAGGTTCACGATGGCCTTCCCCTTGGCGGCGCGTCCCGCCTGCGGGATCTGGTAGACCTTGAGCCAGTAGACACGGCCCTGGTTCGTGAAGATGAGGATGTAGTTGTGCGTCGAGGCGATGAAGATGTGCTCGACGAAGTCCTCTTCCTTCGTGGTCATCCCCATCTTGCCCTTGCCTCCGCGGCGCTGGATGCGGTAGAGGCTCGCGGCGTTTCGCTTGATGTAGCCCTGGTGGGACACGGTGACGACCATGTCCTCCTCGACGATCATGTCCTCGATGTTGATGTCTTCCGTCGACTCGACGATCTCCGTGCGGCGCTCGTCGCCGAACCGCTTCTTCGAGTCCTCGAGCTCCTCCACGATGATGTCCAGGACCTTCTGGGGATCTTCGAGGATGCCCTTGAGCGTTGCGATGAGCCTGGTGAGCTCGGCGTGCTCCGAGAGGATCTTGCCGCGCTCGAGCCCCGTGAGCCGCTGGAGGCGCATCTCCAGGATGGCCTTCGCCTGGACTTCCGAAAGGCCGAACGTTTTCATGAGGCCATCGGCCGCCGCCTGGGGGGTCTCGGAGGCCTTGATCAGGGCCACGACGGCGTCGATGTTGTCGAGTGCCGTGATGAGCCCCTCGAGGATGTGGGCCCGCTCGCTTGCCTTGTTGAGCTCGAAGATCGTCCTGCGGGTGACGACGATCTTGCGGAAGTCGACGAAGCGCTGGAGCAGCTCCTTGAGGTTCATGAGCCGCGGCTGGCCGGCATCGATGGAGAGCATGCTGATCCCGAAGGTGTTCTCCATCTGGGTGTGCTTGAAGAGCTGGTTGAGGATGACGCCGGAGACCTCGTCGCGCTTGAGGTCGATGACGATGCGGATGCCGTCGCGGTCCGACTCGTCACGCAGATCGGCGATGCCCTCGATTTTGCGCTCCTTGACGAGATCGGAGATCTTCTCGATGAGGCTCGCCTTGTTGACGAGGTAGGGGAGCTCGGTGATGACGATGCTCTCGCGGTCTGTGCGGTTGGCGCGCTCCACCATGGCCCGCGCGCGGATGCGCACGGAGCCTCGCCCTGTCCTGTATGCCGAGAGAATCCCGTCGCGGCCGTTGATGAAGCCGGCCGTGGGGAAGTCGGGCCCCTGGATGTGCTTTATGAGCCCCTCGACGGTGATGTCGGGGTTGCGGATGAGGGCCACCGTGCCGTCGACGATCTCGCCCAGGTTGTGGGGCGGGATGTTGGTGGCGACGCCGACGGCGATCCCGGAGGTGCCGTTGAGCAGAAGCATCGGGAGCCGCGAGGGCATCACCACGGGCTCCTCCATGGAGCCGTCGTAGTTGGGCACGAAGTCGACGGTGTTCTTCTCGAGGTCCTCCAGGAGCTCCTCGGCGATGCGGGACATCCGGATCTCGGTGTATCGCATGGCCGCCGGCGGGTCGCCGTCGATGGAGCCGAAGTTGCCCTGCCCGTCGACCAGCGGGTAGCGGAGCGAAAAATCCTGGGCCATACGGACGATCGTGTCATAGGCGGCGGTATCGCCGTGGGGGTGGTACTTACCGATGATATCGCCGACGATGCGGGCCGATTTCTTGTAGGGCCGGTTCCAGCGGTTGCCCATCTCGTGCATGGCGAAGAGCGCCCGACGGTGGACGGGTTTCAGTCCGTCACGGACATCCGGTATGGCACGCCCGATGATGACGCTCATGGCGTAGTCCATGTAGGACTTCTTCATCTCGTCTTCGATGTTCACCGGGATGTTCTTCTGATAAAGCTCCATGAAAAAAAGCTCTCCTTGGGAAACAAAATTCCCCCCTTCCAAGGGGGGAAAAAGAAGTGTGTGTAGTGCTTGAGTGACGAAGTGTCTGAGTGAAGAATGGATTTGATTTCACTCAATCACTTATGCACTCGGGCACTCAGACACTGTATTTTAAATGTCCAGGTTCGAGACGTAATGCGCGTTCTTGTAGATGAACTCCTTGCGCGGCTCCACCTGGTCGCCCATCAGCGTCGTGAAGATCTCGTCGGCCGCGAGCGCATCCTCCACCTTCACCTGCAGCAGCGTCCGCTTCTCGGGGTTCATGGTGGTCTCCCAGAGCTGCTCGGGGTTCATCTCGCCGAGACCCTTGTAGCGCTGGATGGTCAGCCCCTTCTTGCCGGTGTTCATCACGAACTCCGTGAGGGCCTGGAGGCTCTCGAACTGCCGGCTGCCCTTGTCCTCGTCGTCGTCCACGAAGACCGTGAAGGGCGCCTCCCCGAGGACCTTGATCTGGGACAGCAGGTTTCTCGCCTCGATGAACTTCGGCGAGGCGAAGAGGTCCTGGTCGATCGTCGTGGTCAGCTCGAGCCCGTCGCGGCGGATCGTGAAGACAAGGTTGTAGCCGCCATGCTCGAGGTTGAAGTCCGCAACGACCTGCACCACCTGATCCCCCAGCAGCCTGGCCACGCGCTTGCCCACGGTCTCGATGGCCATCTGGGAACCGAAGTCGGCGGCCGTGAAGGATGGGTCCGCGGCGAGAATGTGCATGACGTCGCGGTTCTTTTCCTCTTTTTCGAACTTAAGCAGGATTTTTTCGAGCCGCATGGCCCGCTGGATCAGGGTGGCGAGCCGGCTGCCCGTGATGGCATTTCCGTTTCCCGACCCGACCCGGATCCGGTTCACGCCGTTCTCGAGAATGAATTTCTTCATCTCGTCGTCCGTGCTGATGTAGAGCTCGCGCTTCTTGTCGCCGATCTTGTAGAGCGGCGGCTGGGCGATGTAGAGGTAGCCCCGCTCGACGAGCTTTTTCATCTTGCGGAAGAAGAAGGTCAGCAGCAGGGTGCGGATGTGCGAACCGTCGACGTCGGCATCCGTCATGATGATGACCTTGTGGTAGCGCAGGCGGCTGATGTCGAGATCGTCCTCGCTGTCATCGCCGCTGCCGATCCCCACGCTGAGGGCCGTGACGAGGTTCTTGATCTCCTCGTTCTGGAGGATCTTGTCGAAGCGGGCCTTCTCGACGTTGAGGACCTTGCCTCGCAGGGGCAGGATGGCCTGGTTGCGCCGGTCGCGGCCCTGTTTGGCGGAGCCGCCTGCGGAGTCGCCCTCGACCAGGTACAGCTCGCTCTGAGCCGGGTCCTTTTCCTGGCAGTCGGCCAGCTTTCCGGGCAGGGTCGACACCTCGAGGGCGCTCTTGCGCCGCGTGAGCTCCTTGGCGCGACGGGCCGCCTCGCGGGCCCTGGAGGCATCGAGGGACTTCCCGACGATCTGCCGTGCCACGGGAGGGTGCTCTTCGAAATAGGTGGTGAGCTTGTCGTAGACGATGCCCTCGACGAGGCCTTTCACCTCGCTGTTGCCGAGCTTGGTCTTGGTCTGCCCCTCGAACTGGGGTTCCCGGATCTTGACGCTGATGACGGCGGCAAGGCCCTCGCGCACGTCCTCGCCCTTGATCGAGTCTTTCCCGTTTTTCAGGAAGCCGTTCTGCATGGCGTAGTTGTTGATCGCGCGCGTCAGCGACGATCGGAACCCGCTCATGTGGGTGCCGCCTTCGGTGGTGTTGATGCTGTTTGCGTAGGAAAAGACGTTCTCGCCATAGGTGTCGTTGTACTGGATGGCCACCTCGGCAACACAGTCCTCCTTCTCCCCCTCGATGTAGATGGGCTTCTTGTGGAGGACGCCCTTGTTCTTGTTGATGAACTCCACGAAGGAGACGATGCCGCCCTGGTAGAAGAACTCGGCCTTCTCGTCGTTTCTCTCGTCGATGAGGGTGATGCGGATGCCTTTGTTCAAAAAGGCGAGCTCGCGCATGCGGTTCGAGAGCACGTCGAAGCTGAACTCCGTCTCTTCGAAAATCTCGGGGTCCGGCGTGAAGGTGACCGTAGTGCCCTTGCCCCGCGTTTTCCCCACTTCCTTGAGCGGCGCAGTCGGTACGCCCCGCTCGTAGGACTGCCGGTACACCTTCCCCTCGCGTCGCACCTCCAACTCGAGATGGCTTGACAGGGCGTTGACCACGGAGACGCCCACGCCGTGCAGACCGCCGGAGATCTTGTAGCTCTCGCGGTCGAATTTGCCGCCGGCATGGAGCTTCGTCATGACGACCTCGGCGGCCGAGACCCCTTCCGTCTTGTGCATGTCCACGGGGATCCCGCGCCCGTTGTCGTCGACCTGGATGCTGTTGTCGACGCGGATCTTGACGATGATGGTGTCACAGAAGCCGGCGCCGGCCTCGTCGACGCTGTTGTCGACCACCTCGTAGACAAGATGGTGGAGGCCTTCCTTGCTGGTGCTGCCGATATACATGGCCGGCCGCTTGCGGACCGCCTCGAGTCCGTTCAATACCTTGATGCTGTCAGCGCTGTAGGTTTCAGACATGTTATGGCTTTTTTGCTCCTGTTCGCTCTTATTTCCTTCAGTGCCCGGTCTTTTCTTCCTGAAGCCCGAGGCCTGAAGCCTGTAGCCAGCGGTCGAAGACCGCTAAATTTTGAGTGGCATGACGATACACATGTACCCGGAATCCTGTGCCGGCTTCACAATAGCCGGACGCAGGCCGCTGCGGATCTCCAGGGTGAATTTCTCCTCGTCGACGGCCTCGATGGCTTCGAGGAGGTAGCGGACGTTGAACCCGACCTCGATGTCGCCTTCCTGGTACTGGATCTCGACCTCGTCGTTTGCCTCACCTACGTCCGGGTTGATGGAGTTGAGGACCATCTTGCCCGGCTGGAGCCGGATCCGGACTCCGCTGTAGCGCTCGCTCGCCATAACGCTCATGCGCCTGAGTGCATGGAGCACGGGGTCGCGGTCGAGTTCCACCAGGGTACCCTTGTCTTTCGGTACGACACGCTTGTAGTCGGGGAACTCGGCGTCGATGAGGCTCACCTTCAGGATGATGCCGTCCTTTTTCAGAACGCACATCCCCTTCTTCACCCCGAGCTCGACAGGACCTTCCTTGTCCTCGACGAGACGGCGAATCTCCGTGATCCCCTTGCGGGGGATGATCATTCCCTTTTCGAACCCCATGACCTGCTCGACCTTGGGGTCTGCGCCCGCAATGGCCAGGCGGTGACCGTCGGTGGCCACCATCCGCAGGGTGACGGCATCCTGCTCCTTTTCGGCCCTCAGGAGAACCCCGTTGAGGTTGACCCTGGACTCGTCGGTGGACATGGCAAAAAAGGTTTTTTTGATCATGTCGCTGATCATGGCCCCGTCCACACGGATGAATCCGACTTCCTCGTCGTCCATGATCTTCGGGAATTCCTCTGCCGGTATACCGGGAACCCTGAAATGGACCTTCCCGCAGTTGATGCCGACCCAATTCGAATCCTCTTTCTTGAAGAGGACCTCCTCACCCTGGATCTCGCGGAGCATTTCGTAAAGCTTGCGGGCAGGCAGGGTGATCTCGCCGTTCTTGACGACCTGCGCCTCGTAGTCGGCTATCAATCCGATCTCACGGTCCGTTGCCACAATACGGATCCGGTCTGCCTCCGCCCTGATGAGAACATTGTTCAGCACTGGCATCGAGGTGCGTCTGTCCACAATACCCAGGGTTTTCTGAACACCGCCCAGGAAAACGTCACGCTTCACACTGAATTCCATAAGCCCGTTTCCTTTCCGTCACTTGTATTTCGGCGTATCCCTTTGAGGCCCTTCCCGTTCCGCCTTTTTTCTCGAATCAAACAGGTTCTACTTACTCTTAACTAAAGAATAAAAAGAAGAGAATAGTATTATTAGTAATAGGGACTGTTAACTTGTGGATAAAACCATTCCTTGCATGATTTCGATGATCTGTCTCAATCCAATCTGTTGATCATTCCTGTGGACAGCTGTCAGCTCCTGTTGAGAGTTTCCTCAATTTCCCTTACGGCAACCTCGATCTTCGGATCCTTCTCGAGAAGATCCTTGATTTTATTGTTTGCATAGATGACCGTTGAGTGGTCTTTCCCGCCTATTTTTGCACCAATATCCGGGAAAGAGTGAGACGTCAATTTTCTTGCAAGATACATGGCAATTTGCCGTGGAATAACGAGGTTTTTGTTTTTTTTCTGTGACTTCAAGTCCGCGATTCGTATATTGAATTTTGCAGCCACCGTTTTCATGATCTCATCGACGGTGACCTCCGGTTTTTCCCCCTGTTTGAAAAACTTTTTCAACACTTCCTTGACGAGATCCATGTCGATTTCCCGTCCCGTCAGGGATGCGTAGGCGCCGATCCGGATAATGAATCCTTCAAGTTCACGGATGTTGGATTCCGCTTTCGATGCAATGTAATAGGCCACATTTTTCGGCAGGGAGATGTTGTTTTCCTGGGCCTTCTTGTCAACGATGGCTACCTTGGTTTCGATCTCCGGCGGCTGGATGTCGGCAATCAATCCCCACTCGAAGCGCGAGCGCAGCCTTCCTTCCAGGTTCGGGATGTCTTTCGGGAATTTGTCGCTGGTGACGACAATCTGCTTCCCCGAATCGTGAAGGGTGTTGAATGTGTGGAAAAACTCCTCCTGGGTTCTTTCCTTCCCGGCGATGAACTGAATGTCATCAATAAGGAGAGAGTCAATATTCCGATACTTTTCACGGAATTTCTGCATCTTGTCGTATCGGATCGAGTTGATCATCTCGTTCATGAACTCTTCGGCCGAGACGTAGAGCACATGGGCCGAAGAAAAGAGTTTTAACGTGTGAAGGCCGATGGCATTGAGAAGGTGGGTCTTGCCAAGGCCGACACCGCCATAAATGAAGAGCGGGTTGTAATTCTTTGCGGGCGCCTCGGCAACGGCAACAGCCGCCGCATGGGCAAACTGGTTGCTGGGGCCCACGACAAAACGCTCGAAGTGATAATTGGGGTTCAGCGACGGGTGAAATCTCGGGGGTTGTTCGACCTTGTTGCCAAGGACGGGAGCGACAACAGGAGCCGGCACTTCAACGAACTTTTTCCCCTGGGTCGGTGTTTTATCGATGATGAATCTCACGCTCATCTGCATCCCGGCGACGGAAGAAAGGGATTCCTTGATAATGCTCAGGTAGTGATCCGTCAGCCAGTCTCTGAAGAAGCGGTTCGGTACCGACAGTTCGACATCGGCGCCATCCATCGAGGAGATGCGTACGGGGCTGATCCAGGTTTCGAAGTTCTGCTTCGTAACCTTTTCCTTCATGATATCAATGCTTTTGTTCCAAAAATGCTCCAAGGGACCCTCAGCGACAAACAGTTTATGAACATTTGTTGATAAGATGCTACGCAAGAACGACTTTTTTTCTAATTCCTCACTTCAGAAGAACTTCCAGAAGCCTGTCCAACTCCTCGGGGGAGCTGAAGCGGATATCGATGGAACCGCCGCGCTTCTTGGAAAGAATGCTGACCCTTGCCATGAGGCGTCTGGACAGGCGTTTCTCCAGCTCTGCCAGATGTTCGTCATGGACTGGCTTCTTTTTGACGGTTTTCGTTTTCTTCTTGCCCCGGGCGAACTCCTCTGCCTCCCTGACATTGAGTCCCCTTGAGAGGATGGCCTTGAACAACCGGATCTGCTCCTCGGCGGATTCCAGCGCGAGGATGGCCCTGGCATGGCCGGCCGAGAGGGTTCTTTTTGCAAGGGCTTCGCGGATTTCCTTCGGCAGCTTGAGCAGCCTCAGGGCGTTCGTCACGGTGGAGCGGTCCTTTCCCACGGTGACGGAGATGGCTTCGTGGGAGAGGCTGAATTCGTTCATCAGCCTGTGGAAGGCCTCGGCCTCCTCCAGGGGATTGAGATTTGCCCTCAAGAGGTTCTCGATGAGAGAAAAAACCGCCGCATCCTGATCTCCTGCATCCCGGATGATGACCGGCACGTTCTTGAGGCCGGCTTCCTGGGCGGCCCGCCACCGTCGTTCGCCGGCGATGATCTCGTAGCCCCCGTCAAACTTCCTTGCCACGATCGGCTGAATAATGCCGCTCTTGCGCACGGATGCGACAAGGCTCTTGTGCTCCTCGGGGTCAAAATCCTTTCTCGCCTGGTAGCGATTCGGCACGAGCTCCTCGATGCCGCACGTCACGAGCACCGGCTTGTCCCCGATCTTTTCCAGCAGATCGGGGAACATGGCGCCCAGGCCTTTTCCCAGCGAGTTTTTCTTCAACATCCTAGGCTCTCCCGTCGTAGAGGATTTCATGAGCCAGGTCCATATAGGCAACGGCACCGCGGGACTTGACATCGTAAAGTATGATCGGGAGCCCGTGGCTGGGGCTCTCCGAGATTCTTACGTTGCGCGGGATGACGGTCTTGAAGACCTTGTTCCCGAAATGGCTCCTCACCTCTTCGACAACCCGGTGTGAAAGCCGGTTGCGGACGTCGAACATGGTGAGCAGGATCCCTCCCAGGGCAAGCGACGGGTTCATCCGGGAACGCACGAGCTTGACCGTGTTGAGAAGATGCGCCAGACCCTCGAGGGCGAAGTACTCGCACTGCAGCGGGATGATCAGGTAGTCCGCGGCCACCAGTGCGTTCAGGGTCAGAAAACCCAGGGACGGCGGGCAGTCGATGATGCAGTAATCATAGGGTGCCTGAAGGGTTTTCAGCAGTGCGCGCAGTTTCTGTTCCCGCTGCTCGAGAGAGACGAACTCGATCTCCACGCCGACGAGATCCTGGTTCGAGGGGGCCACGTCGAGCGCCGGGATCTGGGTCTTCACGATGATCTCGTCGATCGCACAGCGCCCGATGAGGGCGTGGTAAAGATTCTTGTTTTCAATCGATGACTTGTCTATTCCAACCCCGCTGGTCGTATTTCCCTGGGGGTCGCCGTCGATCAGCAGAACCTTCTTCTCCGCCGTTGCCAGGGATGCCGATAGATTGATGGCCGTCGTGGTCTTTCCGACCCCTCCCTTTTGATTGGCAATAGCTATAATTTTTCGCATTCTTTATCTTGGAAACAGGATGTTTTGCCGGCTGGATGAAAGTTGGTCGATGCTAACACAAAAAAGGGGTTTTTCAAAGGAATTTTTAGAGGGGAAACACAACAATAAACCATAATAATATTGAATAGTTAAAACTGTACCGGCGGCTGGTTCAGCGGGGTTTATCCACAAGGATGATATGCCGCTTCTCACCGGTCACGGGAAGTGTGAACGAGTAAATCCCAACTAATCGAAAAGACTTGCTTTCTGATGATTTTAGCGCCGCCGTTTCCGCTTCATAGCCGGGGCCTTTCATGGCCGCCAGGATACCCCCCGGTTTCAGGAGGGGAACCCCAAGCTCCACAAGCTCGGGCAGCTTGAGCGTCGCCCGGGAAACGATCCAGTCGTAGGAAGGCCTGGGGTCTTTTTTCAGCAGCTCCTCGAGCCGGCAGTTCAGGACCGCCACGTCCCGGAGACCGAGCCTGCGAATCACCTCCTTGAGGAAGGAGCACTTCTTCCGGGAGGCCTCGAGGAGGGTGACGTGGAGGTCCTTGCGGAAGATTTTGATGGGAATCGCCGGGAAGCCCGCACCGGAACCGATATCGAGGAGGGTCCCGGGCCCTGCAGTCAGGTAGGGAAGCAGGGTGAGCGAATCGATGAAATGGCGCACGGGCAGATCGAGTTCCGACTGCAGGGAGATGAGGTTCATCCTGCCGCTCCAGAGAAGAAGCGTCTCCCGGTAGGTCTCGAAGAGGCCGATTTGCTCCTGTGTCATGTCAAGCCCTATCTCGCGGGCCGCTTTCAACAGGATGTCGCGAAAATCCGTTTTCATTTCTTTATTCCGCTCAGACGGATAAGGAACGGGATCATTCCCCCTCCTCCACCGGGGGCGCTCCATCTGCCCGCACTGCGGGCCGGGGAGCGCATCATGTCCAAATCATTCCTTACCGGGAGGCACCGGAGCGCGGTGCCTCAATTCCTCCTCCCACCAGGGGAGGAGAAACAGAGGAAACGGTCTCCATAGGCCTTTTTTGATTACCAGACGTCGCGTCGGCGGGCAACGAAAAAGAAGGAATCTCCCCCGCCATCTGTGATAGACTCGCGGCACTTCGCCCAGAGGTTTTCACAGATGGCTGCAGGCGTCCTGCTGGAGAACATCACCGTCGTGCTCAACAGGCCCAAATACCCGGGCAACATCGGATCCGTGGCCCGGTGCGCCAAGAACATGGGCATCGAGAACATCCTTGTCGTGGGCGATATCGACTTCGACGAGGAAAAAATCCGCCAGATGTCGACACACCTTGCAGCCGACGTGGTGGATCGAATCCGCTATGAGAAGGACCTGCAAAAGGCCCTGGCCGGTTTCCAGTACATCGTGGCGACGACGGCCCGCATCGGCCGGGCACGACCTGCCTTCCAGACACCCCGGGAGGCGGCGGAAAAGCTCGTGGAGATCTCCCGCAAGAACAGGGTGGCTCTGCTCTTCGGCCCCGAGGATGCCGGTCTTACCAACGACGAGCTTCGCTATGGCCACCTTCTGGTCCACATCCCCGTCTCGGAGCGTTTCCGTTCCATCAACCTCTCCCATGCCGTTATGATTCTCTGCTACGAGATCTTCACGGCCGCCTCAGGGCCGAAGAAGTTTGCCCCGCGGCTCGCCTCGTCGGGGGAACTCGAGGGGATGTACGAGCACATCAGGGAGGTCAGCCTCCGGATCGGCTTCATCAACCCCCAGAACCCCGAGTACTGGATGACGAGTATCCGGCGATTCCTTTCCCGGGTCGAACTCCGGTCACGCGAGGTGAAGATCATCCGGGGGTTCTGCCGCCAGGTAGACTGGTTTGGCCGGAAACAAAATCCTTGACTTTCGGGCGCGGTCTGCGCCATTCTTCACCGAAGCGCCCTCGGGAATTCCATAAGCAAAAAGGGGGGTTGCAGGAGGATCCATTCATGCAGAAGACCTTTTCCTTCACGGGAGCCAGAAAGATCGTATTCGGCTGCGGGTCCCTCTCCGGGCTTGCTGGCCAGATCCGGGACATGAGAGCCAAGAAACCCTTCATCGCCATGGACGGCAACCTGGCGAAGCTGGGGATGCGCGACAAGATCATGGAGATGTTCGACCGGGAGGGCATGAAAGCCGTTCTCTACGACAGGGTGCTGCCGGAGCCTCCCCTGGAGCAGGCCGACGAGGGGGCGAAAATGGCCCTGAAAGGCAAATGCGACATCGTCCTCGGCATCGGCGGCGGCAGCGCCATGGACGTTGCCAAGGCCATTTCCGTCGTGGCGGCGCACAATGCCGAGGCCAGAGACTTTCTCGGCCTCAACAAGGTCCCCGGGCCGGGGCTGCCGACGATCATGATCCCCACCACGGCAGGAACGGGAAGCGAGGTAACCTTTACGGCCGTCTTTGTCCGGCATGACCTGAGGAAAAAAGAGGGGATGAACAGCATCTTCATGTATCCGGACCTGGCGCTGCTCGACCCGGAGCTCACCCTGAGTCTGCCACCCCAGCCCACGGCCGCCTCGGGGATGGATGCGCTGTGCCATGCCATCGAATCGTACACGTCGGTGATAGCAAGCCCTGCAAGCGAGATGTTCTCCCTGGAGGCCATCCAGCTCATCTCCGAAAACCTGAGGACCTGCGTCCACAACGGAAAGGACCTCGAGGCCCGCGAGGCCCAGATGCTCGGCAGCCTCTACGCGGGCATCGGCCTTGCCAACGCAGGAGTCGGCGCGGCCCACTCGCTGTCCTACCCCCTGGGAGGCAAATACGGCATCTCCCACGGGGTTGCCAACACGCTCATGCTACCCCGGATCATGGAGTTCAACCTCCCCGGCGCCCTGGAGAAGTTCGCCATTGTCGCCGAATTGATGGGCGAGAATACGGAAGGGCTTTCCGTTCGCGATGCGGCGATGCTGGCCGTGGAGGCCGTCGATTTGCTCATCGAGGATTGCGACATCGCCACGAGCCTCGAGGAGCTGGGGATCCCCGAAGAGGATTTCCCCGAAATGGCGAAGGTGGCCATGACGGTGGCAAGGCCCCTGGAGAACAACCCCCGCAAGGTGACCCTCGAGGACGCCGTCGCAATATACAGAACAGCCCAGTGAAGAAGAAGGTAAGAAGGTGTGAGGGTGAGAAGGTAAGACAAAGAAGGACTTTCTCAACCTCTTACCCTCTCAACATCTTAACTTCGTGAAGGCCGGATCGGGTCTGTTCATAACGATATCATAAACATAAACGAGAAACTGGAGGCAGCTAGAAATGGCCGGTTCAGAACTTTTCGGGAAAGAGGAATTGAAGGAAGTCATGGATGTCATGGAGACGGGCATCCTGATGCGATACGGGTTTGACAAGGAACGGAAGGGCGTATTCAAGGTCCAGCAGTTCGAGCAGGAATTCGCCAGGTATCTCGGGGCCGCCTACACGCTCGGCGTTACATCGGGGACGGCCGCCCTCGTGGTGGCGTTGGCTGCCCTGGATGTCGGGCCCGGCGACGAAGTGATCGTGCCGCCGTTCACGTTCAATGCCACCTACGAAGCCGTCCTCGAAGCCGGGGCGATCCCGATCCCGGGGGACATCGACGAAAGCCTGAACCTGGACCCCGAGAGCATCGAGAAGAGGCTGACACCCTACACGAAGGCTGTCATCCCCGTCCACATGTGCGGGGCGCCAGCCGACATGGACAAAATCATGGAGATCGCGAGAAAACGGAATCTCAAGGTGCTCGAGGACAATGCGCAGAGCGCGGGCGGGAGCTTCCGCGGGAAAAAGCTTGGCACTATCGGCGACATGGGGATCCTCAGCTTTGATTTCTACAAGACCATGACGACGGGCGAAGGCGGGATGGTCATCACGAATGACAGGGATCTTTACCTGCGCGCCGACTGGTACCACGACCACGGCCATGACCACAACCCGAAGGTGGCCCGCGCTCTCGAAGGCCGCTTCATTCTTGGTATGAATTTCCGCATGAACGAGTTGCAAGGGGCCCTGGGCCTTGCCCAGCTCCGAAAGCTCGACACGATCGTCGCCGAGCAGCGCAAGAACAAGGCCGCAGTCAAGAATGCGCTGAGCGCGGTCCCCGGTATCGGTTTCCGCAACATCCACGAGCCGCAGGGCGACACGGCCACCTTCATTGCGTTCAATCTGCCGTCCGCGTCAAAGACCAAGGCCTTCCAGAAGGCCATGTCCGCGCAAGGCGTCGACTTCATCTACTTCTACGAAAACTTCTGGCACTACCTGCCCAACTGGGAGCATTTCCTCTCGAAGAGCACCGTGAACTCGAAGAAGTACCCGTTCATGGATCCTTCCTACAAGGGGAAGGCGGAGTACGGCCGTGAGCTTTACCCGAAGGCGGAAGACATCATGTCCCGGACCCTGTTCATGATCATCCCGATCAAGATGGCCGATGGCAGGGTGGAGGCGATTGCCGCCGCCGCGGAGAAGGCCGGAAAACAGATCTAGGAGGAGGCCCGGTTCATGTACATCGTCACCGGCGGGGCCGGCTTCATCGGAAACGCGTTCGTCTGGAAACTCAACCAGGAGGGGATCGATGACATCCTGATCGTCGATTCGCTCGGGTGCTCGGAGAAGTGGAAAAACCTCGTGAAGAGGCGCTACGCCGACTTCATTCACAAGGACGCCTTCTACGAGATGCTCTGCGAGGGCACCCTCCCCTTCAAGGCGAAGGCCGTCATTCATATGGGGGCCTGCTCCTCGACGACGGAGCGCGACGCCGACTACCTCATGGAGAACAACTTCCACTACAGCTGTGCGCTTGCTCGCTGGGCCGTTGCGAAGAAGATCCCCTTCTTCTACGCCTCGAGCGGCGCCACTTACGGCGACGGTTCCCTGGGGTTCTCCGACGACGACAGGACGACGCCGAAACTGAAACCCATCAACATGTACGGATACTCAAAGCAGCTCTTCGACCTCTGGGTCATGCGCAACAAGCTCCTCGGCAAGGTCGTAGGGATCAAGTTCTTCAATGTCTTCGGGCCCAATGAGTACCACAAGGGCGAGATGCAAAGCGTTGTCCGCAAATCCTTTTTCCAGATCCGGGACACGGGGAAGGTGAGGCTGTTCAAGTCCCACAGGACCGGCTTCGGCCACGGCGAGCAGATCCGCGACTTCATCTACGTGAAGGACTGCGTCGAGGTCATGTGGTGGTTCCTGCAGACGCCCGGGGCAAGGGGCATCTTCAACCTCGGCACGGGCAAGGCCCGCACGTGGAACGATCTCGTGAAGGCCGTGTTCAAGGCCTCGGGCGTGAAACCCCGGATCGAGTACATCGACATGCCCGTCGAGATCCGCGACCAGTATCAGTATGTGACGGAGGCCAAGATGGACAAGCTGCGGAAAGCCGGGTGCCCCGTCCGGTGCCGGTCGCTCGAAGACGCGATCACCGATTACGTGACGAAGCACCTGCAGCAGAACGATCCTTATTTATAGCAGGGAACCAGGGACGAGGGTGTAGGGACCAGAAAAATGCAGGTCGTTGTCATCATTCCTTCGAGATATCAGTCCACCCGCTTTATGGGGAAGCCGCTGGCCGATGTCCTCGGCAAGCCCATGATCCAGCACGTCTACGAGAGGGTCCTGCAGTCGAAGACCGCCTCCTTTGCCGCCGTGGCGACGGACGACCTGCGGATCTTCGAAGCCGTGGAGAAATTCGGCGGACGGGTCATCCTGACCTCGGCGGATCATCCCTCCGGGACGGACCGGATTGCCGAAGCCGCGGAAAAGCTGGGCCTTGCCGATACGGACATCGTCGTCAACATCCAGGGTGACCAGCCCACCTTCGAGCCCGCCCAGATCGACGAGGTCGTCAAGCCGCTCCTCGAGGATACGACCGTGGATTTCTCTACGCTTATTTACAGGATTCGCAGGGACGAGGAGGTGACCGACCCCAACGCCGTCAAGGTTGCCTTCGACAAAGACCACTTTGCCCTCTACTTCTCACGCTCGACGATCCCTTTTGTGCGCGACCGGGGGAAGAAGGCCGATTACTGGAAGCACCACGGCATCTATGCCTACCGCAAGTCCTTCCTCGTTGCCTTCACGAAGCTCCCCCAGGGAACCCTGGAGAAGCTCGAGGCCCTGGAACAGCTCAGGGCCCTGGAGCACGGCCACCGGATCAAGGTGGTGGAGACGCAGTTCGATTCCATCGAGGTGGACACGCCGCACGACCTCGAGCGCGTCAAAGCGCTCATCGCCGGACAGAAACCCTGAGTGGCCATGAAGATCATCGACTCCCACATGCACTGCGGCATCCAGAACTCGGATCAGCCCATCGAACTGATCCGGACCTATCTGGATCGTGCGGGTATCCAGGGGGCCTGCCTCTACCCCCCGGTTGAAGACATCTACGACCGCTACAACGATCACTTCGAGGACAACTCCCGCTGGGTCGCCTGCCGGCAGATGGCCAACGAGTACCTCCTCGAGATCCAGAGCCGCGACCCCGACATCCACGCCTACTACTTCGTCTGGAACGATTTCCGCCATGGCGAGCTCAAAAAGGGCTACCGGGGGATCAAGTGGCACCGCCACGAATACGAGCCGGTCTATCACTACGATGACCCCGGCTGCGAGGCCTTCATCGCTGAGGCCATCCGGCTGCAGCTCCCCATCGTCCTGGAAGAGTCGTTCCAGAACACCCTGTACTTCATCAAACGCATCGCCGGGCGAACCCCCATCATCATCCCGCACCTCGGGGGCCTCAACGGCGGATTTGATGCGCTTTTCGAGGCTCACATCTGGGACAGCGAGACGGTTTATGCCGACACGGCACTGGCATCGACCCGGGAAATGGAAATCTACCTGAAGCGCTACGGGAGCCGGAAGCTTCTCTTCGGAAGCGACTTCCCTTTCGGCATCCCGTCCAGCGAGCTTTCTAAGATCCGTCACCTGGGGTTGAAGGACGCAGACTTCGAAAACGTGGTGTGCGCAAACGTCCAGCGGCTGATCCGGCAGGAAGACAGAAGTTAAGAAGGTGAGAGGGTAAGAATGTTGGATATCACCGAGGCCATTTGCCCGCTCCTCACTTCTCCATCCTTCTTACCTTCACCCCCTCTTACCCTCTATTGCGCGGGGTATCTGGCATTCGGGCATTCTTGAACAGCCTGGAGTAACGAAGGAGAAGAAAGGGATGGCGGCATGAAGATCATCGACGGGCTCTACGGGTTCATCTGGCAGAGTGCGAACGAAAACAACTGCAACAGCTTTTTCATCGAAGGCTCGAAAAAGATCCTCATCGACCCGGGTCACCGCCACCTCTTTCAGCACGTCCGCCGGGGGCTGGAACGGATCGGCAGCACCCCGGAGCAGATCGACGTTGTCCTGGTGACACACGGGCACCCCGATCACCTGGAGATGGTGGGCTCCTTCGGTTCCTCCACCCAGTGGGCCATGAGCCGCATCGACTACGAGTTTGTCATGAAATACATCGGCTCTCCCGCGGAATTTCCCAAACCGGCGTTCTTTATCCAGGAGGGCGAACTGACCATCGGCGACAAGACGTTTCAGGCGATCCTGACGCCGGGCCATTCGCCGGGATCGGTCTGCCTGTACTGGCCGGAAAAAAAGACCCTCTTCACGGGCGATGTGGTCTTCAGCCAGAGCATCGGCAGGACGGATCTTCCGGGCGGGTCGGGGAAGCAATTGAAGGAAAGCATCACGAGGCTCGCAGAGCTCGACGTGGAGGTTCTCTGCCCTGGTCACGGCGATGTCGTAGCCGGGCGCGAGAACGTGAAGAAGAACTTCAAGACGATCAAGGACTTCTGGTTCAATTATTTATAACGCCGAAAAAGCGTTTCGAGCAGGCCGCAAGCGATTCCTCCCGCCAGGCTTTCCACTGAGGGTCCGCCTCCAGGTTGGGCAGGACAGCGGGTCCCGTAATCCCTTTTGATTCCAGGTCCTTCTTCCGGCGCTCCGCGAGGTCGGCCTTCCAGGAGGCAGCCTCCTGACGGCAGGCAGCGAGTGTTTCGCGGAGCCTCTCCTCGGGTGTCCCCACCAGTTCGTTGATGATCCGGAAGAGCCGCTCATTGTCTGCCTCCGGGTCGACATGCGCGGCAAGGGCTCCTTTCATAGAAGCCATCGCTTGCGCTGCACGGCCGTTCTTCTTCTCTCTTTCCAGTTCGTCCTTGACATCGTCGAGGGTGACGTTGTAGTCGAAAAGCCTTTGAATGAGACCCCGTATGTTCTTTTCAAGTTCCTGCCTCTGATAGGCCTCGCGCTCCTCCGGGCTTGCGGAGAGGTTTTTTGTCCTTTCCATGATGAGGTCGATGGTGCTCTTTATTTCCGCCATTGTCCTTCTCCTCGGGCAACTATGAGCGCCGTATCCGGCCGTTTTCCTTGCGATTGCTTGCAACATAACGTTCGCGAAGCTCGGAAGAGCAGAAGAGAGGAAGAGCGGAGCAGAAAAATCTTCCATCCACTCCGATCTTCCGCTCTTCATAACTTCCTAACTTCGTCATGCCTTGCTTCGGGTGGCCCCGAAGCATAATCCCTCCATTTAAAAATGTCCACGAAAAAGGAAAGATTGCCGGGAAGCCCTCCTGTCGGTGGGACGAAAACGGTTTTTCCGGAAGCCGGAATCCCGAAGCCTGAAGCCCGAATCCGGCCGCGGGAGCGGCTACGTGCGGATGATGTCGACAGGCTCGAACTGGGTTGCCTTTTTCGACGGGTAGATGCCGGCCAGGATCCCCACGAGGACGGAGGCGCCGAAGGCGATGAGAAGGCCGGTGAGGGACAGCGTGAAGGGATATTTCAGGACCCGGAGCAGAATGACGCTGAGCAGCGCTCCCGAGAAGACGCCGATCGTCCCGCCGGCCAGCGAGATGATGGACGACTCGATGAGAAACTGAAGGATGATGTCGCGCTTGCGGGAGCCCACGGCTCGGCGGATGCCGATCTCGAGCTTGCGCTCGTTCACGATGAGAATCATGATGGAAAGAATGCCGAGCCCGCCGATGAGGAAAGATATCGCCGCGGCGATCCGCCCCAGGACCGTGATGAGATCCATGGCCTGCGTCTTGAGAGCGAGGACATCCTTCATGTCGATGACGGCAAAGTCGTCGTTTTGGCCGGGACCGATCTTGTGGCGCTTGCGCAGCAGGCCCTCGATGTCGGCCTTCGCCGCGGGGATGAATTCGCTGCCGGTGACCTGGACATAGACGTTGTTGACGTTGGTCTTGTTGACCAGGGTCTTGAGGAACGTCTGCAGCGGGATGAAGATCTGGCTGTCCTGGTCGGCGCCGGAAACGTCGGTCCCCTTCTCTTCCATGATCCCGATCACCTGGCAGGGCACGCGCCAGATCAGGATGTATTTCCCGATCGGGTTTTCGTCGCCGAAGAGCTTCTCCACGACGGTGCGCCCCAGCACCGCCACCTTGTTGCGGTCCAGGTTGTCCTGCGCGGAGATAAAGCTCCCTTCCCGGGCATGAAAGTTCCGGATGTCCTGGAAATTCGGCTCGACCCCGTTTATCAGGATCCCTTTCAGCACCGTGTTCCCGTAGCGGACGGGGAAGGTCTTGTAGCCGGCCGAAGACAGGTCGGCGACCGAAGAGACGGAATCCCTGATGGCAAGGGCATCTTCCGGGGTGAGGTTTGTCGCCTCGCTCATCAGGCGCGTTCCGACGCCCACGCGCCGCACGATACCGCTGCGGACGATGAGAAGGTTCTTTCCCAGGCTGTCGATTTCCTGTTCGGTCTTGATGGCGAGCGAGCCCGAGAGATTCGAGACGATGATGAGCGAAAAGGTCCCGAAGAAGACGCCCAGCACCGCGAGCGAGGTGCGCCACTTGAACTGCACCAGCGAGCGGCGGGCGATTTTCAGATTGAGCAGAATGCGCCTCAGGTCCATAACGTTAACGTTTCGATTGCTGCCTGTTTAGCCGGTCCCGGTCCTGGTGACCCGTGCCGCAGAAGGTAAGAGGGTGTGAAGGTAAGAAGGTTGGAGAAGCGCGGAGCAAGCGATCGGCTGAAGCTGTATCCAACATTCTTACCCTCTCACCTTCTGAACTTCTTTCTTGCGCCGAAGCGCCCGCTACGTGCGTATGGCCTCAATCGGCACCAGGTTAGCCGCCTGCCTCGCCGGATGCAGCCCGAAGCCCACGCCGACGACCCAGGACAGCACGAGGCCGATGGCAAAGGCCTTCCAGGAGAAGTAGACGGGAAACTCGGCCACGTACGTGAGCAGCTGCGCCGAGGCCACGCCGAGGATAAAACCCACAACGCCCCCGGCCGTCGTGATCATCACGGCCTCCGTCAGAAACTGCATCAGGATATCTTTCTTGCGGGCGCCCACGGCGCGGCGGATCCCGATTTCCTTGACCCGTTCCTTCACGGAAAGCAGAAACAGGTTCGCGAGGACGAAGCCGGCGACAATGAGAGAAATGACCCCCACAATCCCGATGAAGACGACGAGCGACCCCGTGAGGGCCACGAGGAACTTGACGATGTCCTTGGGGGTGAAGATCCGGAAGTCGTCGGGCTGCCCGTCGGGGATCCGGTGAATGTAGCGGAGCAGCCTCTTGAGCTCCTCGACACGGCCGTCCACATTTTCCAGGTCGGTGAAGCGCAGGCGCATGCCCACCACGTACCGCGACTCGTTCTGGAGCTTCTTCATCACCGTCGTGTAGGGCATGATGATGCGGTTGTCGAGACTTCCGCCTCCCGGCGAGGTGCCGCGCTCGGAGAGCACGCCGACGATCTGGACGGGGAGGTTGCGGACCTGGACAAACTTGCCCACAGGACTCTGCTCACCGAAGAGCTCCCGGGCAACCTCCTGACCCATGATCCCCACGTTCGCGTAGCGCCGGATATCCTCGTCCGTGAAGTCGGAGCCTTCCACGACGGGCCACGTCCAGGCACGGCTGTAGTCGCTCGAGGAGCCCACGATCTGGGTCTGATAACGGTTTCCCCTGTATGAGACATTGACGCTGCCCGCCCATGTCGTGGGGACGACGATATAAGCCGTGGGGAAGGCCTGGCGAACGGCCTCCACGTCGTCCAGGGTGATGGTCTTTTCCCGCTGGCCGATGGCGCGGGCCTCGTCGCTTCCGCTCATGACCATGACGGAATCGGGGCCGAAGCTGGCTACGATGTCGAAGGCCTTCTTGTAGGCGCCTTCCGTGGCGGCCACGATGATCGTGATGGCCGCGATTCCCAGGGCAACGCTCACCAGGCAGAAAAAGGTCCTGAGCTTGAAGGCCTTGACGGCCTCGTAGGATTGGATGAGCAGCAGGGAGAAGCGTTCCATAGAAAGCACGTGTCTAGGTGATTTGTGGCGTGTGGTTTGTTGAACCAGTCCCGTTTTTGTCTGGTCGCGGGCCCACTGCCACCGGTCACGATTCGGTAATGATCCCGTCCCGGATGTGGATGATCCGGCGGGCGTAGGCGGCGATGTCGGCATCGTGGGTGATGACGACCACGGTCTTGCCCCGTTCGTTCGCCCGGGTCAGGACATTCATGATCTCTTCGGCGGTGCGGCTGTCGAGCTGACCCGTGGGCTCGTCGGCCAGAAGCAGTTCCGGGTCGTTGATGAGGGCCCTGCAGATGGCCACGCGCTGCTGCTCGCCGCCAGAAAGCTGGGTGGGGCGGAACTTCATCCGCTCCTCGAGCCCGACGAGCTTCAGCAGCTCGGCGGCACGGTCGCGGACGTGGTCCTTCTTCTTTTCCCGGTAGAGCGTGGGGACGAGGACGTTTTCCAGCACGGTGGCGTAAGGCAGGAGGTAGAAACTCTGGAAGACAAAGCCGATGTGCTCGTTGCGCAACTCCGAGAGCTCGTCGTCGTTTAACAGCGTCACGTCCCGGCCGGCAAGAATGAAACGGCCCGAGGAGGGGACGTCCAGGCAGCCCATGAGATTCATCAGCGTCGATTTCCCGGACCCTGAGGTCCCCATGATGGCCGTGAATTCGCCCTGCTCGATCGTGAGGTTGATCCCCTTGAGGACCTGGAGATCCTGATCGCCCACACGGAAGCTCTTGGTGATATTCTCCATGATGCAGACGGGGGAAGCCATTACTTGGAAGCCCCCTTCTGCTGCTGGCCCTGCGGGTCGGCCGTTACGGGCAGTATGATCTTGGTGGCGAGCACGTCGCCTTCGTTTGCCCCGGAAAGGATCTCCGTCTTGTCCTCGCCGCGGATCCCGATCTTGATGGCGAGCTTCTCGACCTTGTTCTTCCCCGTGACCCGGTAGGCGACCTGCTTGCCCCGCTCGAACTTGATGGCGGCGTTGGGTGCCGTGAGGATGTCCGCTTTCTCTTCCGTGATGATCCGCACGTGGGTGGTCATCTCGGGTTTGAGGAAGGCGGCGTCTTCGGGGGATACCTTCAGCGTCGAGAGGTAATAGACGATGTTCTCCTTGACAACGGGCTGCGGATAGATCTTCTCGACCTTGCCCTTGAAGGTCTTTGCGGGGAAGGTGTCGACGTAATATTCCACGTCCTGCCCCACGGCGGCCTTCCCGATGTCCGTCTCGTCGACGTAGATCCACATCTCGAGCCTCGTGGGGTCCAGAACGGTCACCAGGTTTGCCACCTGCAGCCCCGCGACGATCGTCTCGCCCTCCTGGGCCGTCACGTCGGAGACGATGCCGTCGATGGGGGAATAGATCTTCGTGTAGGTCATCCGGACTTCCTGCTGGCGAAGCCTGGCCTGGATCTCCTCTACGGTGGATTTCGAAATCGTGAGCTGCGTCTTGTACTCGTCCTGGAGGCGCTTCAGGACGGCTTCGGCGGCGGTGAACTGGCTCTCGGCCTTGTCGACGGAATCCTTCGTCGTGTACTCGTGTTTCAGCAGTTCCCGCTCCCGTTCCACCGTCGCCTTGGCATAATCGTGGTTCGCCCTGGCTTCCCGGATCCTCTCGGGGTAGGTCTGTTCGACCTGGGTGAGCGTGTTTCGCGCCGACAGGAGCGCGGCCTGCTGCTGTCCGATCTGCTGCTGGATCTCTCGGTCGTCGACCAGCGCGATGAGCTCGCCCGCTTTGACCCGGTCGCCCACCTTGACCCTCATTTTCTGGATCCGGCCCGTCGTCTGGGCGCCGATCTTGACGACGGCCCCCACCTGGGATTTGATGATCCCGGTCTCCACCAGGACCCCGCGGATGCTGCCTTTTTCGACGGTTCCGGTCTCCAGGACCTGGGTGGCCGGCTTGACAAGAAATACTCGCCAGATCACAACGGCCGTCAGCAGAAGCACGACGGCGATTACGGCGAGGAGGATGATTTTTTTCTTCGTCGGGAGCGCTTTGATCGTTGTGAGATTCATGGGCGAATGCTTCCGTCCTTCGAGGAGTTTGTCAGGGCCTAGCGGGGCCCGGTTTCAAGGGAATGTGCCGGTTCATCCTGAAGGGATTCGAGGCGCTCAATGCCGGAAACCCTCTCCAGGAGTGCTTTTGCAAGGTAGACGTTGAGCTTCGCGACGACATCCTGCTCCCGCGCCTGGGCAAGCAGGGTTTCGGCAAACACGACCGACAGGATGTCCCCTTTGCCGACCTTGTATTCGCCGAAAGCCTGGTCGTAGTTCTGGAGGGCCTGCTTGAGCTGCTCGTCGGCCACTTTCACGTTCCGGGAAGCGGTGATGAAATCCTCGTAGCTCTTGCGCAACTCGAGCCTCAGCGAGCGCTCGGTCTCCTTGAAGTTCTTTGCCGCCGTCACGGTGTCGATCGAGGCCGCCTTTCTGCGGTAGAATTTCCCCAGCTCGAAGAGGTTCCAGGTGGCCAGCAGTGAAGCCGAGCGGTCCTCGTAGGGGTTTCCATAGACGAACGCAGTAGTCGAAGCGGGGTTGCTGGTGTCCGTGCGGGTGTAGTTCAGGTTTCCCGAAAGGACCGGCAGAAAGTCCCCTGTCGATATCCCTTCGGCGCTTTCGGCTCGCTTGATGGCAAGCTCGGCCTGGAGGATCTCGGGGCGCCTGAGCAGGGCCTGTTCCAGGCGCTTCGCGTCAGGCAGGGGGAGATCAAAGGTCAGGACCCCCTGGAGATCGGCGGCGTCGGTAACGGGTGTGCCGATCAAGGAGCTCAGCTCAGAGAGGCTCTTCTGGAGGCTGCCTTCCGACTGAACCAGGTTGTAGCGGGCCTGCTCCACTCTCACAGAGACCTGGAGAACGTCGGAGAGCTTTGCCACGCCGAACTTTCGCCTCCCTTCGGCCACCTCATAGTTTTTCAGGGCATTCTCGAGCTGAATTTTCCGCTGCTCGAGGATGCCCCGGGTTGCCAGGGTCGTGTAGAAAGAGGACTTCACGCTGAACTCGAGGTCCAGGAGGCTCTTTCGGAGGCCTTCCTGTTCGGAGTTGAAGCCGTAGCGGGCGATATCCCGTGTGTGGCCCCGCTTGTAGTCGAAAAGCTTGAGCGAGGCGGTCAGATCGAAGCTGTTGCTAGAGGAGTCGTAGCCTGCGATGTCGCGTTGGAAAGCGGCCCCGGCGGCATCGACACTGGGAACGTAGGCCCCGAAGGAGGCCTTGTAAAGGGCCTCCGAGGACTGGACTCGTGTAGCCTGTGCCTGGTAAGCGGGCAGGGTCGATTTGGACAGCGCGATTGCCTCCTCGAGCGTGAGAGCCGGCGAAGGGACGGAAAGAAGAGAAACGGCTGCCAGCGAAAGCAAAAGAGAAAACGCAATTTTTTTGACCGCTCTGCGAAGCGCCATAAAGCTGACCTCGATGACAGGAGGCCAACGCGATAACGATGACCCCCCTGTTATTACAAAAACTTTTTTAATGTATGAGGTTTTTCTCCACTTTCGCAAGCATATTTTCTTGACCGGGCAAGGCCGGGCGTTCCCGGCGTAGAGCGAACGCAGGAATCATGCCAGGAGAGAAAAATGCAATTAGCAGATATTATTAAGCATTCTGTTTAGATTGACGCATTGGTTCACTCCCGGGAAGCAGGAAGTGGATAGTTTCTGTCCGGTCATGGTATCCGGCTGGATAAAAAATATTCAGCATCGTGTGATTGCAGGTAAAAAATAATGATCGCAAGGGGAATCGGAATCTTTCAATTTTCAAGGATTGAATATATATTGATCAACATTGCACAATCGAGAAAATTCCTGCCAAAGATCGAGAAAAAGCGCTCAAAGAGACGGACCGGCACGGACCATCAGGGAAAAGAGGAGTAACAGATGAAAATAATTCGGTTTATTTCTGGGAGGGACGAGACGCTTTACGGCGTTCTTGATCCTGCTGCGCCGGGTAAGGCGCGCGTCATCGAAGGGGATATCCTGACGCGGTTTTCGCTGACGGACCGGGTGGAAAAAATAAAGAAAATCCTGGCGCCGATCGACCCACCCAACATTCTTGCCCTGGGGTTCAGTTATGGCAAGCACGCCGGGGAGACTGAGAGCAAGGCGCCGGAAAGCCCCGTGCTTTTCATCAAGGGGACCAACACTCTTATCGGTCCGGGCGATGCGATCCTTCTTCCCAAGGCGGGGCCCGACGAGGTGGATTACGAGGCGGAGCTTGCCATCGTCATCGGAAGGCGGGCGAAGAACGTTTCTGTGAAAGAGGCCCTGGAGTACATCCTCGGCTACACCTGCGGAAATGATGTGAGCGCCCGGGACTGGCAAATGGTCAAACAGAAAAAACAGTGGGCACGCGGGAAGAGTTTCGACACCTTCTGCCCGCTGGGGCCCTGCATCGTCACGAAGGATGAGGTTCCGGATCCGAACAGCCTGCGGATTCAGTCCATCCTCAACGGCAAGGTGATGCAGGATTCGAACACCTCGGACATGCTCTTCAGTGTCGCAGAAATCGTGAGCGATCTGAGCCGCTCCATGACCCTCCTGCCGGGAACCGTGATCATGACCGGGACCCCGGAGGGCGTAGGGTTTGTCCGCAAGCCGCCCGTCTTCATGAGGCACGGCGATGTGATCACGATCGCCATCGAGAAGATCGGGGAGCTTACGAACCCCGTCGAAAACGAGATCTGAGACCCGGGGTGGAACACCGGATGCATGAAATGGTGGCAAAGCCGACGGGCTTGTGTTATGAAGCAAAAGGGGCATATGACACACAAACCCCCATTATTCATCATGATTTTGCACAGAGGCCCCGTTCCCTTCCGGTGCGCAGGGATGGATGTGCAATCAGGAGGCTGAAATGAGCGGCGGCAGCGAAAGAAAACAATTCTTCATGATCCTCGTCGTCTGCCTTGTTGGATTCTTCATCCTCTCCGTCGTGGGGGTGTTGAAGTTCTCCATGGCGCCGGGCCTGCGGTCATCCTATGCCGGGGCGGATGGCGCAAGCGCGCCGGCCACAACGGCTACGGCACAGAGAACGGCCTTTCCTTCGGTTCTGGGTGGATCGGGGGCCCCGGGGTCGCTTGCCGACCTGGTGGAGAAACTAAGTCCAGCCGTCGTGAATATCAGCACGACAAAGGTCGTCAAGATGGACGGCAAGCGCTCTCCCCACGGCGAGATATTCCCCTTCGACCGGTTCTTTGGCGGCGAGGAGGAATTCTACAAACGCTTCTTCGGGGACAACCCCGAGAAGGAATTCCGGCAGCGCAGTCTCGGTTCGGGGTTCATCATCAGCAAAGACGGATATATCTTCACGAACAATCACGTCATCGAGAAGGCCGACAAGATCAAGGTGCGCCTCTCGACGGGAAAGGAATACGACGCGACCGTGAAGGGCAGGGACCCCCGGACGGATCTCGCCCTCATCAAGATCACCCCGGACAACAGCTTGCCCACGGTCAACCTGGGAGACTCGGACCGGCTCCGCGTGGGCGACTGGGTCATGGCCATCGGGAACCCCTTCGGGCTCGATCACACCGTGACCGCGGGCATCGTGAGCGCCAAAGGCCGTGTCATCGGGGCCGGACCCTATGATAATTTCATCCAGACCGACGCATCCATCAACCCGGGAAACAGCGGCGGCCCGCTTTTCAACATGGCAGGCGAGGTCGTGGGAATCAATACGGCCATCGTGGCCCAGGGGCAGGGCATCGGGTTTGCCATCCCCGTGAACATGGCCAAGGAGATCCTCGAGGATCTCAAGGCAAAAGGGAAGGTGACCCGGGGCTGGCTGGGCGTATCGGTCCAGGATATCACAGAGGATCTGGCGAAGAGCCTGAAACTCCAGGACCGCAACGGTGCGCTGGTGACGGAGGTCTTCGAGGGGGATCCGGCGGATAAGGCAGGCATCAAGCAGGGTGATATCATAATCGAGGTAGACGGCAAAAAAGTAAAGGATACCCCTGAGTTGCTCCGGGCCGTGGCCGTCCTGCCCGTGGGGAAAAAAGCCGCCGTGAAAGTCCTGCGGGATGGCCAGGTGAAGGAACTTCAGCTCACCGTGGCCGAGCGGGAAGACAAGAAGGAAATGGCTGCCGCCCGGGGGGAAACGAAGGACACCTACGGGATGTCCGTCCAGGACATCACCCCTGAAATCGCAAAACAGCTTGGATTGCCCTCGACAGGCGGAGTCATTGTGACGAAGGTCCGCGAGGGCAGCGCATCCGACGAGGCGGGACTTCAGCCCTATGACGTGATCATACAGGTCAACCGGGTGAAGGTGGCCTCCGTGAAGGATTTCATGCGCGAGATCTCGAAAAAGACCGTCGAGGACCGGGTCCTGTTGCTCATCCGGCGTGGCAAGGGCACCTATTACGTGGCCCTGCGTAAAGAGTAGGCGAGGGGAAACCACTAACCCGTGGACAACAGGAAACGGCTGCTCCGCATCGGTGAGGCGCTGGAGAGATTCTTCGGGGATCTTCACTGGTGGCCGGGGGAGACCCCCTTCGAGGTGGCCGTCGGGGCGATCCTGACGCAGAACACGAACTGGGCCAACGTGGAGAGGGCCATCGGGCGGCTCAAGGCGGAAGGGGTCCTCGAAGCTCGGGCCCTTCACGGCCTGGACGATGAAACCCTGGCCGATCTGATCCGGCCATCAGGGTATTTCCGGGTCAAAGCGAAAAGACTGAAAGCCTTTCTCGATGTACTCTGTGGTGATTTCGGGGGCGACTTGGGGCAGATGCTCTCGGGGGACCTCCAGCAGGCGCGGCAGAGGCTCCTCGAGATATCGGGGATCGGGGAGGAAACCGCCGACAGCATTCTCCTCTACGCAGGGGGCAGGCCGGTGTTCGTCATTGATGCCTATACGCGGCGAATCCTCGCAAGACACGGGATCATAGACGGGAAACCGACCTATGGAGAACTGCAGCGCCTGTTCATGACCTGTCTGCCTCGTGATGCCGGCCTGTACAACCGGTACCATGCGCTGATCGTCGAGACGGGGAAGCGCTACTGCCGGAAGGAGCCCCTATGCGGTGCCTGTCCGCTCCGGCGCATAGCGGGCAGTGACGGGGGCAGGAAAGCAGTGCCGGACAGCGCTGAGCCGGCAGTGAGGCGAAGGGGTAGAGCGACGTGTTCGTCCGGGAAGAAATCCTCAAGGCGAGACTCCAGGAACACCGGCACACCTTTGTCCTGAAGCTCAACGACTATGCCGGTGTCATCCACCTCCATTCCGACTACTCCCATGACGGGCGCGCGTCGATCCTGGAGATCGTAGATGCGGCCCGGGCAAACGGCATCGACTTTGTCATGCTCACCGACCACAGTTGGCTCCAGGCCAAGTATGACGGCTACGAACGGTCCTATGACGGCGTCCGCCTCTTCATCGGCATCGAGGTGACCCCCCGCTACAATCATTACCTCGCCTTCGGGATCGACGAGCCCCTCATCACCTGTGATCTTTCCTGGGTTTTCCCGTACGAAGACGAACAGGACATCTCACCGCAGTTCTACATCGACTGGGTCCGCAGTAAGGGAGGGATCGGGTTTATCGCTCATCCCGACCATGAAGGGGCTCCCAGGTTTCACGTGAAACAATTTAACTGGAACGATTGGACCGTCTCGGGCTACACGGGGATCGGGATCTGGGACTTCATGACCGACTGGCAGAGCCGGCTGAAGGGATACGCGAGCGCCCTGCTCAGCTATTATTTCCCTGCGTACATGCTTCGCGGGCCGAAGCAGGAGACGCTCAAGCGCTGGGACGAGCTGAACCGGACCAGCAAGGTCGTCGGGATCGGCGAGCTCGACAACCACGAGACCGTCAAGGAAATGTTCGGCTTTGAGTTCTACATTTTTCCGTTCAGCAAGGCCTTTCGGTTCATCCGGACCCACATCGTGACGGAAGCGAAATTTCTCGATGAAGACGAGCTCGATCGCGAGATCATCCTTTCGGCCCTGAGGCGGGGCAGGGCTTACGTGGCATTGGAATATTTCGAAAAGGCCCAGGGCTTTTCGTTCGTTGTCATGGACGAGTCGGAAGTGGCCACGATGGGTGACGAGTTCTATATTGACGATATGGCCATCATTCAGATCGAACTTCCCCGAAAAGGGAAAATCCGTCTCATCAAGGACGGGAAACTTTTCCGGGAGAGCGTAGGGATTGAGATGGTCTGCGGAATCGACGAGCCCGGTGTCTACCGGGTCGAAGTCTATCATTTGAAGGCACTCAAGTACCGGCCCTGGATTTTCTCGAACCCCATCTACGTCAGATAATAAAGTCTATCCAGTCCATTCAGTCTTTTCGGTCTATCCCGTCAAGAAGAAGCAAAAAAAATTCAACGCATTGGAGGACGGGAAGGGCCGGACAGACGGGATGGACTGTTTTCAGGCATGTTCCGCCGCATGATAGGAACTTCTCACCAGGGGGCCCGAGACGACAGTCCGGAAGCCCCGCTGCAGGGCTTCCTGCCTGAACTCCTCGAACTCCTCCGGTCTGTAGAATGCCACTACGGGCCAGTGTCCGGCGGTTGGCTGGAGGTACTGGCCGATGGTGAGGCTTGAACAGGAGACGGCTGCAAGGTCGTCCAGAAGGGAGAGAATCTCCTCTCTTGTCTCTCCCAGGCCGATCATGAAGCCCGATTTTGTCACCGCCTTGCCTGTGCCCGAGCCGGCACGGCGGATAAGCTCCAGCGAAAGGGCGTAATTGCCCTGGGGACGAAGCTTGTCGAAAAGTCTGGGGGCCACCTCGACGTTGTGGTTCAAGACGTGGGGGCCGGCCTCGAGAATCCTCTCCAGGGCGCCCCAGTTTCCCTGAAGATCGGGGATCAGGACTTCCACCCTGCCGTCCGGGATTTCCTTTCGCAAAAGCTCTATGGATCGCGCAAAGATTTCCGCGCCTCCGTCCGGAAGGTCGTCCCTCGTCACGGAGGTGATGACGATGTAGTGCAACCCCAATGCCTTTACGGCTTTTACAAGGCGTTCGGGTTCCGCCGCGTCCACAGGGCCGGGCCGGCCGTGACCGACGTTGCAGTACCGGCAGTTGCGGGTGCAGGTGTTCCCCAGGATGAGGAAAGTGGCCGTGCCGGACCGGAAGCACTCTCCCATGTTGGGGCAGCGGGCTTCCTGGCAGACGGAGTGGAGATCCAGGACATTGAGAAGCCCCCGCACTTCGGCAAACTCCCGGGAATTCGGCAGAGGGACTTTGAGCCAGTCGGGCTTACGCTGAGGCATAGGGCTTCCGTGTTTAATGATCCGAGGCTCTGAATAGGTTACAGGCAGAGGGTAAGAAGGTGAGACGGTTGGAGGAGCGGTGAGCAGGCAAAGGACTGATGCCTTATCCAACATTCTTACCCTCTCACCTTCTCAACTTCTATGTTATCGAATGCTTCCCCGGTCAACAGCCTCTGGTTAGAAATAGTACCAGATTGAGCTGTAATCGTTCACGTTCTCCCCGTCATCAGCCAGCCGCTTGAGGTAGTCGTAGATGGACACGTCGGTGTGCAGGTAATCCAGTGCCGTGACGAGACGGACTTCCCAGGAATAAAACCGGTACATTCGCCGGCCGTCGGGAAGGATATTGACGATCTCGTGATCCTGCCAGGCACGCAAGTTGACCTTTCCGAGCCTCGGGACGTTGAACACAGGCTCGTCGGTCCTCACCAGGCCGGGCAGAAGCCGGGCCTCTTCCAGCTGTTCCTGCTCCATCCGTGCGATGGGGACACGGAAGTCGATGGTCTCTTCCTTCCCCTTTGTGCTGAAGGAATAGTAGGGGTCCACTCCGGAGAGCTTGAGGGTCCTGCGAAGGAGCGCCGTTTCGTATCTGCGGCTGTTGTAGTAGGTGAAGACTTGCTGGTTGTACACGTTCATCCCGACGCTCTTGATCTTCCGGATGCACTCCAGGGAGTCGGGCGTCATCTCCGTGGGGTGTTCGAAGTGGGTGACTACGGCGATCTCGCGCTTTCCCCACTCGTGGTACTTCCGGAAGACCTCCAGGAGCCCCTCGTCGACGCGGAAGGGAAGGGTGACAGGGGTTCTCGTGCCGATCCGGATCCGTTCGATGTGCTTGATGGCGGCCACCTCGCCGATGAGCCAGTCCAGGTAGTCGTTTCCGAGGGTGAGCGGGTCACCCCCCGTGATGAGCACCTCGGAGATGCTCTCATTCTCGTCGATCCACCGCAGGGCCTCTTTCACCTTCTTGCGGGCCATCATCACCGTGTCGTCCATCCCCTTGATCTCCCAGTTTCGCTGGCAGTAGACGCAGATTTGGGGGCAGGAGTTGTAAGGCTTCAGGATCAGGATTTCGGGGTAGCGCCGGGTTACTCCGTCGATAGGGCTCGTGGATTTCTCCCCCATGAAATCCATATCGATCCCCTTGCGGCGGCTCTCGGCCACCTGTTCGCAATAAAGGGTGCTCGGTATGACCTGCGCGCGGATGGCCCGGTCGTAATCCGACTGGCCCTCCTTGTGGAAGAGCGACAGGTAATAGGGGGTGATCTCGAAGGGGATATTATTTTTCTTGGCGCTGGCAAGGCCCTCCATTTCGCTCTTGTCGAGTTTCACCAGGGCCCGTATCGTATCCAGGTCCTTGATGACATGGCGCAGATGCCAGCGGTGATCCTGCCAGTCCGCTTCCGTGGCGTTGAAGAAGCTCAGGATGTCGCGCTTGAGATTCTTGCGTTCTCGAAGCAGGGCCTTGTCGTAACCTGTGCGGTAACGGCGGAAGAACCGGCGGATATTGCATGCATAGTCGTCGAGCTGTTTCGAGCGGGCAATTGCCGCCTCGCGGCCGTCTTTCATCTGGAAGACCTCTTTGCGCTTGAGGTGCTTGCCGCCCTTGCCCGTGATGCCCAAAAACAGGGCCAGGTACTCGCAGAGGAAAGCCTCCGAGACTTGATCCAGTGCCTCCTTCTTCCCCTGTGCGAGATCGTAGAGGATCTGCATCGGGGAAAAATGGGTCACGTACTCGTTTTCCGTACGCATCGTGTTCGAGAGCACCCGGATGCATTCCTTGGCGTTTCGCTTCTCCACGATGTTGAGATTGACGAAGTAGGTGTCGGAGCGCATGTTGAAAAGGTCGCGCTCGAGGCGGTTGAGGTAATCGAAAAAAAGATGCCTTGCCTCTTCCATGTGCCTGGAATTTCTGAATATTTGACGAATACGAGGCTCCGTCGCCCAGAGTTGCTCTGCCAGTTCTTCCTTAGACCAGTTCAGCCAGTTCTTCATGTTTATCTCGCCGGATTGTTGATATTTTGTTCATAACCAAACTTCGGCCCGGGCGGGGACTTGTTTTCGTAACGGATCTAGCAGAGAGTCCAGCAGACATCCGGTTTTCTTGCCGCCAGGACGTCATCGAGGCGTTTCACCGGTGTCGTCAGGGGCGCCGACTTCACGAGCTCGGGCTTCTCCTTCGCCTCTTTGGCTATGGATATCATGGCCTCGCAGAACTCGTCCAGCGTTTCCTTGCTTTCCGTCTCCGTGGGCTCGATCATGATTGCCTCACGGACAATCATGGGGAAATAGATCGTCGGGGGGTGGAACCCGTAGTCGAGCAGCCGCTTGGCAATGTCCGTTGTGTGAACGCCGCTTTCCTGCACCTGCCTCTCCCCGGTGAAAACGCATTCGTGCATGCAGACCCGGTCATAGGCAAGCTGGTACCAGGGCCTGAGCCGCTCCTTGATGTAGTTTGCATTGAGCACGGCGTTTTCGCTCACCCGCTTCAGCCCGACAGCGCCGATGGATCGGATGTAGGTATAGGCCTTCACCATCACGTTGAAGTTGCCGTAGAAGGAACGGATCCGCCCGATGGAGTCCGGGAACTCTTCGGACCAGCGGTACCGGTCTTTCTCTTTTAAAACCCGCGGCACGGGCAGAAAGGGCACCAAGTGGGCCTTAACGCCCACGGGGCCGCTTCCGGGTCCTCCGCAGCCGTGGGGTGTGGAAAAGGTCTTGTGGAGATTGAGCTGGATGATGTCGAAGCCCAGATCCCCGGGTCTTGTGACGCCGACGAGTGCATTGGCGTTGGCGCCGTCGCAGTAAAGAAGCCCGCCCTTGCCGTGGATGATGGCGGCCACCTCCTCGATGTTTCGCTCGAAGAGCCCAAGCGTGTTGGGGTTCGTGAGCATGAGCCCCGCCACGTCCCCGCTCATCAATTCCCGGAGGTGTCCGAGATCGACACCCCCTTCGGCATTGGATCTCACCGTGGCCACCTGGAAGCCGCAAAGGGCCACCGATGCAGGATTTGTTCCGTGGGCCGTGTCGGGGATGAGTATCGTCGAGCGCTTCTGCCCCTTCTTCTCGAAGTGCCTTTTGATGACCATGACTCCCGTGAGCTCGCCGTGCGCGCCCGCCGCCGGCTGGAGGGTGAAATCGGCCATGCCGCAGATCTCCGAGAGGCTGGCGGCAAGTTCATAGAGCAGCTGCAGATTGCCCTGTGCGAAGCGCTCCGGCGCATAGGGGTGCAGGGATGTGAAACCGTCCAGGCGCGCCACGTTTTCATTGACCTTGGGGTTGTACTTCATCGTACAGGATCCCAGCGGGTAGAAGCCCATGTCGACACCGAAATTTCGGCGCGACAGGCGCGTGTAGTGGCGGACAATGTCCACCTCGGAAAGCTCCGGCAGGTCCACCTCGCCACGCAGCAGCGCCGGGTCGATGAGTTTGTCCAGGGCCACCTCGGGGACATCGCTTTTGGCGATGCTGTCTGCAATCCGGCCGGTCCGGCTCATCTCGAAAATCAGTTCCATGACCACCTCTTAAACGCTTGTAACGTTACAAGTAACGAGCTTCAGCCCTTGTCATTTCAAGAGATCGGCAACGCTGTCCATGTCTTCCTTGCGGAGCATCTCCGTTGCGCACAGCAGGATGCCGCCGCCGAGCTCCGGGTAATCCTTCGCGAGGTCATACCCGCCTGTATAACCGGCCGCCTCGAGCCGCGCATTCGCGGCCCCGGCATCGGGGCAGGCCAGCGTGAACTCGTTGTAGACAGGTCCCGCAAAAAGGGGCTTCCAGCCCGTCAGGGCTGACAGTCTGTTTTTCAGGTAGTTGGCCTTCCAGACGTTGAGGGCCGCCAGCTTTTTCAGGTTCTTTCCCAGGCTTGCCAGGTAGACTGCCGCCGCCAGCATGCAGAGCGCCTCGTTGGAGCAGATGTTGGAGGTGGCCTTTTCCCTTCGGATGTGCTGCTCCCGCGTCTGGAGAGTCAGCACGTAGCCGCGGGTACCCTCCCGGTCCACCGTGGCCCCGACGAGCCTCCCGGGGATTTTCCGTAGAAAGGCTTCGGTGCTTGCCAGGATACCGAGATAGGGACCCCCGTAGTTCATGGGGTTGCCGAAGCCCTGGCCCTCGCCGACGACGAAGTCGGCCCCTGCATCGCCCGCCGGTTTCAAAATGCCCAGCGAGGTCGGATCGGTGAAGCCCGCCACGAGAAGCGATTGCTGCCCGTGAGCCAGATCGGCCAGGGGCTTCACATCCTCGATGACGCCGAAAAAATTGGGGCTCTGGACACAGACGGCAGCTGTCGTCTTGCCGAGAAGACCCCGAAGCGCCTCGCCGTCGATCTGTCCTGAGGCTCCGTAGGGGATCTCGATGCAGTCGTAACCGTTCGCCCAGGCGTAGGTCTTCACGACCTTCCGGTAATCGGGATGAATGGAGCGCGCCAGGAGCAGGCGGGATCTACCCACGGTTTTGGCGGCGAGCACGGCCGCCTCGGCCATGGCCGTCGCTCCGTCGTACATGGAGGCGTTGGCCACCTTTGTCCCCGTGAGACGGGTGATCATGGTCTGGTACTCGTAGATGGCCTGCAAAATCCCTTGGCTGATCTCTGCCTGGTATGGGGTGTAGGCTGTGTAGAACTCCGAGCGGCCGATCATGTGCCCGACGACGGCGGGGATGTAATGATGGTAGGCGCCTGCGCCCAGCAGCGTCGCCTTCGGCAGTTGGTTCCGGGCAGCGAGACTCGACATGTGTCCCCAAATCTCCTGCTCGGAGAGCGGCGGCGGCAGCTCGAGCAGCCTTTTGAGCCGGTATTTCTCCGGGATGTCGGCGAAGAGCGCCTCAAGCGACTCGATACCGATGGCCTTCATCATCTGAATCTGCTCATCCGGCGTGTGCGGAACGTAATCCATATGGTCTTCCTGTCCTGGATTTTTCGATTTCTTTCTTCAACTCAAGCACTTCCGCACTCAGGCACTTCTTTCACTCGTTTTCTCAGTGCGGGTTTGTTTTGATGTGTTCTTCGTATCCTTCGGCCGTCATGAGGCTATCGAGCTCGGAGGGGTCATCCATCTTGATCTTCGCGATCCATCCCTCGCCGAAGGCATCCTTGTTGATCAGCTCGGGTGTCGCTTCGAGGGCCTGATTGACCTCCAGGACCTCGCCGCTCACAGGAGCGAAAACGTCCGACACGGATTTGACCGACTCCACGACGGCAAAGGGCTGCATCTTCTTGACCTTCCGGCCCACGGCGGGAAGCTCGACGTAGACGACGTCGGTGAGCAGCTCCTGCGCGTGGTCCGTGATGCCCATGGTGACGGTATTGCCGCCATCGCTTTTGGCCCACTCATGCTCCTTCGTGTACTTTCGGTCATTGGGACTGGGTTTGGCCATCGTATGCTCCTTTCGGTATCGTGGCCCCGGCCGGATGAGTCGTGGGGGGCCCGGCTTTCGGTCTTTGTCCGCTTGCGGCCGGTCACTTCTTTCTTCTGTAAAACGGCAACGGCACCACTTTCGCCCTTGCCCGCTGGCTGCGGATTTCGATTTCCAGCTCCGTGCCCGGCTCCTTGAGTGAAACAGGAATGAAGGCCAGGCCGATCGCCTTTCCCAGCGTCGGCGAAAAGGTTCCCGAAGTGACCTCGCCGACTTTTTCCCCGGCGGCAAGCACCGGGTATCCGTGCCGTGCAATGCCTCGATCGGTGAGCTCGAAACCGACCAGCTTTTTTTGAACCCCTTCCTTTTTCTGTTTTGCCAGCGCATCCCGGCCGATGAAATCCTTGTCGAGGTCGGTGATCCACCCGTAGACTACCTCGTAGGGGGTGACGGTCTGGCACATCTCGCTTCCGAAAAGCATCATCCCCGCCTCGAGACGAAGGGTGTCCCGTGCCCCGAGCCCCGCAGGTTTCAGACCGTGGGGGTCGCCCTCGTGAAGCAAAAGATCCCAGATCTCCCCGATCCGGGCTGCTGCCGTGTACACCTCGAAACCGTCCTCACCGGTGTAGCCGCTTCGTGAAACCATGGCGGCAATCCCGGCCACTCGCGTGTCCATGGCATGGTAGAACCGAAGCGAACCGAGATCCCCTTCGACGATCTCGGAGAGGATCTTCTGGGCAAGCGGTCCCTGGATGTCGATCTTGCCCGTCGCATCGGAAAGATCCGTCACCTCGGCCTTCTCAAAGCCCTTTTCCCGCCTGGCCCTGAGAATCCATTCCAGATCGCCTTCCCGCGTTGCCGCGTTGGTTACAACCATGTAATGATCCTCGCCCTTCTTGTACACCGTCACGTCGTCGATGATCCCGCCTTTCTGGTTCGTGATGGCCGAAAGCTTCATCTCCCCGATCTGCTGGGCCGCGAGGTTGCGGCTCATCACCCATTGGAGCAGATCCAGGGCCTGCGGTCCCCTGACCTCGATCTCCCCCATGTGGCAGACATCGAAGATGCACGCGAGGGTGCGGGTGTTTCTGTGCTCATCGATTACACCCGAATACTGGACGGGCATCGTCCATCCGCCAAACTCGGTCATCGTGGCACCAAGGGCCAAGTGCCGCTCGTATAGCGGGGTCATTTTCATAGGGAGCTCCTGTCGGATTGCCGGTGCGGCATGAGGAAATCAAGAAAAGGGGGGAAAAGGTTTCGGGGCCGGCCGGTGCATGGCCGCCCCCCGGTACCAACGCCTTCGCAGAGGCCCGCAGGGGCTGCGAGAGTGGACAGGAGGATCTTCGGGCTTGCCGGAACGCGCTCCGTCGCCATATCTGCCATGTGCCAGTGTTTTCTCTGAACCGATCGACTACCCGCTGTCTCAGGGCAATCGCCTGATGTGGATGGACCGTGCTTTTCCTGCGAAACCTCGCTGAGCCTACACTAAACGCGGGGAGATTTCAACACGGATGTCAGCCACATCAGCCAAAGCTTTCCCCCCGCATCACCGTGGCGATTCACGCCAGCCTTCCCCCGGGGAGGGGGTGGAAGATGAAAATTTCAGTAGAAATTTTCTTCTAATTGTATTAAACGAGCAAAATACTTTAGATTTTGCCTGTGGAATCGGCTTGTTCGACATCGGGTTCCAGATCAGGACCCGGAGGAACAAAACCGTTACCTGCCGTTTCAGCAGAGGGCGCCCTGTGGTGCCGGGAGAGGGACATCATGAGATTTGACATCGCCAAGAGAGGAAACGGGCTCACTTACGAGATTCGCAACATCGTCGGGGTGGCGAACCGTCTCAAGGCCTGCGGCATGGAAGTAACCTGGGAGAACATCGGGGACCCCGTACAGAAGGGAGAGCAGATCCCGGAGTGGATGAAGGATGTCCTCGTCGAGATCATCCGGGACAACAAGTCGTTTGGCTACTCCCCCACGCAGGGGATGGACGAGACGCGGGAGTTCCTTGCCGCACTCGTGAACAAGCGCGGCAAGACGCAGATCACCCCTGACGACATCCTGTTTTTCAACGGTCTTGGCGATGCCATTGCGCGCTGCTACAGCGCGATCCGCGTGGACGCCCGGGTGATCCTCCCGGAGCCGACCTATTCGACGCATTTCCTTGCCGAAGTTCTCCACGCCTCGTTTCCGCCCAACACCTACCGGATGAACCCCTATCACAAGTGGCATCCGGACATGAACGAGCTTGAGATGAAGGTGAAGAACCACAAGGCCATCGTGGGGATTCTCGTCATCAACCCCGACAACCCCACGGGTTTTGTCTATCACGAGGAAACGCTCAAGCGGATCGTCCGCATCGCCAAGGAGAACGATCTCTTTCTCGTCTTCGACGAGACCTACATCAACATGGTCTACAACGGCAAGATCGCCTGCCCGCTCTCCGACATCGTCGAGGATGTCCCGGCCATGAGCATGAAGGGCATCTCCAAGGAGTTTCCCTGGCCGGGGGCCCGCTGCGGCTGGCTCGAGTTCTACAACGCCGAAAAGGACGAGACGTTCCAGCGCTACACCAACGCCATCCTCCAGCAGAAGATGTCCGAGGTGTGCTCGACCACTCTTCCCCAGATGTCGATCCCGAAGGTCATGACCCACCCGGAGTACGAAAAATACCTGAACACCCGGATCCGCCGCTATGAGAAGCTCTCGAACATGGCCTTTAATATTTTGAAAAATGTGCCCTACATTGTCGTGAACCGCACCGACGGCGCCTTCTACATGACCGTTGTCTTCAATGAGGCCGTGCTGAACAACAAGCAGACGCTCCCCATCGAGCACTCGGGGATCAGGCAGTTCATCGACAAGATCACCTCCGACAACATCGAGCTCGACAAGCGCTTCGTCTACTATCTGCTCGGCTCGACGGGCATCTGCGTCGTTCCTCTCACGTCATTTTTCACGCCGCTCCTGGGCTTCCGGCTCACGCTGCTGGAGACCGACGAGGACCGCTTCGAGTGCACGGTGAAGAAACTCGGCGAGAAGATCGTCGAGTACATCGATTCGACGAAACGGCCGGCATAAGGCTGCCGGCCAAAGAGTCAGGAACAAAAACCCCCGGGTCATCCAATCCGGGGGTGCTGCTAAGGGGTGGATATCCAAAACGCCGGCCTCATGGAGGACGGCGTTTTCCCCCTATTTTTCTTTCAACCTGTTTTTTTGTCTTCCCGGCTTTTCTCCCTGCCCTTCATCTTCAGGAAAATAGTTGCCCCAGATGGGATCATTGCCGAACTGCCGCCACCACCATCGGTCATATTCTTCCCACGGATCGAGAATGCCAAATTCTTCCTTCATCAATAAAGCATAGGCCCTGTTCAGATCCTGCATCCGGACATGGGCTTCTTCGCCTGGATTGACATCGGGATGCCATCGTTTGGCAAGTTCCCGGTATTTTTTCCTGGCATCCTCGGCAGTCGCCTGCCCGGGAATGCCAAGTAATTTCCGGGCCTGATCCACCTTGTAATTGCGATTCCTGATTCGACCTGAACCGGACATCCTTTCAACACCTCTTCTCAACGCCTTCGCGGTCCCGTCCCGGAGAGCTTCTTCTTTTTCTTCCCCGATACCCGATACCCGACACCCGAGACCCTCTTTTCAGCGGTCTTTCCAGACCGGCTTGCGCTTCTCCAGAAACGCGGCAACCCCTTCCCGCCCATCTTCTGTGAAGAAGTTGTTCACGATGACGTTCGAGGCGAGGTCATAGGCCGCCGGGTCGGGCATGTTGACCTGGGAGTAGAAAGCCTGCTTGCCAATTGCGAGGCACGAAAGGCTCGCCTTGGCGATGTGCCGTGCAAGGTCCATCGTCTCCGTCTCCAGTTTTTCGACCGGCACGACGCGGTTGATGAGATTCCACTGCTCGGCCTCGCGGGCGCTGATCAACCGCGCCGTCAAGAGCATCTCCATGGCGCGTTTGCGGCCTACGGCCCGGACGATGGAGACAGCCGGCGATGAGCAGAACACGCCCAGATTTACGCCGGGCGTGCCGAACCGGGCCCCCTCTTCGGCGACGGCGAGGTCGCAGGCCGCGACGAGCTGGCAGCCCGCCGCCGTCGCGATCCCCTGTACCTGGGCGATCACGGGCTGGGGCAGGCGCTGGAGCCGCAGCATCATCTCCGCGCAGGCCGTGAACATGGTGTTGCAGACACTGATATCTTTTCCCGCCAGATCGGTGAGGTCGTGGCCTGCACAGAAATTCTTTCCGGCGGCCCTGACGATGAGGACCTTCACCTCCCGTCTTTCCGCGATGCCGGCAAGCAGGCAGTTCATCTCCCCGAGCAGGGCAATGGACAGGGCGTTTTGCTTCCCCGGGCGGTTCAGCGTGACGATGCCGACGGAATCGACCTTCTCGTAGGTGATATTCTGAAATTCCATGACCGTCCTTCCTTGTTGATTGATCATTTCGATGCCCCGTTCTTGACGGGCAACCCCTCTCTGGGATAGGAAGAGACCAGTGACGGGTCCTGACGGGATCCCCAATTCACATATCGGGTGCCCAAGGCCTTGTCAACAGGAGATCCAACATCAGAGCAGATCGGGGGTTGGCATGAGTGAATCCGTTCTTTTTCAGTCCGCGAAAATCGGCTCCCTTGAACTTCCCAATCGCATGATCCGCTCTGCAACCTGGGAGGGTCTTGCAGCGCCCGATGGCGTCTGCACCGACGAACTCGTCAGGCTCATGGGCGAGCTCGCCGAGGGCGGTGTGGGGCTCATCATTTCCAGCCATGCCCATGTCCGGCCCGAGGGGTTTGCGGTGCGGGGCCAACTGGGCATCGACCGCGACGGCTGCATCGCCGGGCTTGCCCGGATGACAGAGGCCGTCCACGGCAAGGGCGGCAGGATCGTCCTGCAGCTGGCCCACGGCGGCCTTCTGGCCGGCACGCAGCTGACGGGGCAGCCGGCCCTGGCCCCATCGCTTGCGGGCGGTCCCGAGAAGACGCGGCGGCGCGAGATGACCGAGGCGGACATATGCGACACGATCCGGGCATACGGCGAGGCGGCCCTTCGTGCGCGGAAGGCCGGCTTCGACGGGGTCCAGATCCATGCCGCCCACGGTTACCTCCTCAGCCAGTTTTTGTCCCCCTGGTTCAACCGGAGATCCGACCGCTGGGGCGGCTCGATCGAAAACAGGACCCGGATCATCCTCGAGATTCTCGCCTCGGTGAGAAGTGCAGTAGGCGAAGAATGCCCCGTCCTGGTGAAGTTGAATTCCGAGGATTTCACGGAAGGGGGCCTTACGCGCGAGGACTCGCTGCAGGCGGCTGTCATGATCGCCTCCGCCGGCGCCGATGCCATTGAGCTCTCAGGGGGGACTCTTCATTCGGGAAAGCTGAGTCCATCGCGCTCGAAGATCGATTCCGTCGAGCAGGAAGCCTACTTCCGGGATGCCGCCCGAGCCTGCAAGGCGAAGCTGAACATCCCCCTGGCCCTCGTGGGCGGAATCCGATCCTTCGAGGTGGCCGAGGCCCTCGTGAAGGGAGGCATCGCCGACTTCGTGTCCATGAGCCGCCCCTTCATCCGGGAGCCGGGCCTCGTCAACCGCTGGAAAAGCGGCGACCGCAGCAGGGCAACCTGTGTGTCCGACAACCGCTGCTTCATGCCCCCCATGCGCGGAACGGGTTTTTACTGCGTCGTGGACAGGGAGGAAAAAGAAGGAAGCTCGGAAAATCGGAAGAGCGGAAGATCGGAAAATGTGTAACGTTTCTTCTTTTTCGGCTCTTCTTAACTTCCGCTCTTCTTAACTTCTCTCTTTTGGCGGAGACGGTGATAGCCCAGGGCCTGCCCCGTGGCGATAAGCGCGCCCGAGGCGCCTCGAACGTCGATGGCCCAGAGGCTGAGGGTCTTCTTGATGTCGACTGGTTTGGCCTCGGCCGTGATGAGCTCCCAGGGGGCGGCGGCTGCAAGATAATTGATCTTCAGCTCTACGAGCAGAACGTCGTATTCCATCGAGTTTGCGGCCACGGCGGCCGTCTGGTCTATCAGGGAGGAAAGGATCATCCCGTGGGCCCGGTCGTGGGCATTGAGGTACTCGGGCTTGATCGCGACGGACAGGCGCGCATAGGCCCGGCGGACCTCCTCGAGCCGGATTCCCAGGAAGGCGGCCATGGGGTCCCTGGCCACGATCTCCCGGGCGAAAGCGATGTTGGGTCATCCATGCGGGTGCTCCTTTTACCAGGACAGAAGTTACGAAGCTGTGAAGTTAAGAAGTTTGGACAGCGCACAGCATGCCACAATCCGGCGGCTTATCCAAGCTTCTCAGCTTCCCAACTTCTCAACTTCCGCATTTGAACGTCAGTCCAGTTCGTATTCGAACTTTGCGACGATGTGCAGGGTCGACAGGTTGAAAGTGTCCGGGAACGGGGCGTAGGGGGCTGCAGCCTGCACGACGGCAATCGCTCCCCGGTCGAGAGACTCGAACCCGGATGATGAGACGATGCCGGTTTCCGCAAGGGAGCCGTCGTTCTGGATGGAGAAACGCACAACCGCCGTCCCCGTCTCGCTGCGCGAATAGGCGTCCTGGGGATAGGCCCAGATAGACTCGATGCGCCGGCGCAGATCCCGCAGGTATGCGCGGTACTTGCCGGAGGGGTTCGCGAGATCCACCGTTTCCTCGGGGCCCGCGGCCGGCTCCTTGTGGGGCTTGTCGAGCAAGGCGTCCTTTTTGCTTTCCACCTTCCTGCTGTCGTCGACTTCTTTCTTTGGAAGGTCGGCCATCTGGACGGTTAAGGTCTCGAAGGGCAGGGGCTGGCTGCCGGAGATGAGGATGCCAACAAGGGACAGGAAGGCCATGTGGAAGGCACAGGATGCCAGGATAAAGCGGATCAGGACTTTCTTGGTTATCATCGGGCTCACCCCGGGAAAAGACAGAAGCTAAGAAGATCAGAAGTCAGGAAGCTTGGAGAATCAGCAATCAAATCGATGGGCCGGCTGACGATCGCAACGATCTGCTTCATCTTCTCAACTTTTTGTTCCATATCTGGGTAACGGCTTGTTTATAGTCAACGGTTGGAAATAAAGCAAGTTTGCTGCCAATCCGGCAGCCGGTAAAGGATGAGCGATGGATCGTGATGAACCCTTCATGAGGCATGCCCTCGCCGAGGCCGAAAAAGCCCTCCTGGCAGGCGAGGTTCCCGTGGGCGCCGTCGTCGTCCGGGGCGGCGATATCATCGCATCGGCCCACAACGGGCCCGTGGGCATGAAGGACCCCTCGGCCCATGCCGAAATCCTCGCCCTGCGCAGGGCCGCCGAAGCCGAGGGCAATTACCGCCTTGCGGGCACGACGCTCTACGTGACGATCGAGCCCTGCCTCATGTGCGCAGGGGCCCTGATCCACGCCCGGGTTTCACGGCTCGTATTCGGCGCCCCGGACCCGAAGGGGGGCGCCGTCGTTTCCCTCTACGGGGTGCTGGCGGATAGCCGCCTCAATCACCGGGTGGAGGTCACCGGAGGGGTCCTCGGTGAGGCATGTGGCGAAATTTTGAGTAGATTTTTCCGCGAAAAACGATTATGAAACGGTCAGAAAGCGGAGAGATACCGAAGTGGTCATAACGGGACCGACTCGAAATCGGTTTGAGGGCCTAACAGCTCTCACGGGGGTTCGAATCCCCCTCTCTCCGCCATTTTTTATCCTCCACCCCTGACTTCTCTCCCCCCTGCCGCGCCTCTGTCTTTCCTTTCTGAGCCTGCGCGGCACGATCCAATTTCCGCAAGGGTGTCGGCAGGATGCAGCCCGTCGGAGCTCCCGCGATCCCGTAAGATGGCTATGGACAAAAGACGACGAACCTGATAAGAGACGCCGTAATGAAAAGAGGGCTCCCGTCGGGGGCCCCTCTTCGCTGATGCGGAATATTGCGGAGAGATGCCAGAGCGGCCGAATGGGCACGACTGGAAATCGTGTGTGCGCCCCTTAAAGGTGCACCGGGGGTTCGAATCCCCCTCTCTCCGCCAGATAACAAGACGGCGGCGATCGTGTGTTGCCTGCCGTTTTTCTTTCCAGGGCCCGGAGTGCGATTTCAACCGTGAAAAGGCTCCTGTCCACCATCTCCGGCCAGGCTTTTCCCTTCGAGCGCATCGAAGAGCTGGCAGGCAACGGCGAGTCCCTGGAGGTAGCGATCGAAGGCCTGGCCCATGCACGCGTGAGGTCGGGCCGGTACCTCTGGGAGCGCTTCGCCGACTTTCTTCCCGTCGAAATCGACGGGCAGATAACTTTGGGTGAAGGGAACACGCCGCTTCTGCCTGCGGGGAGAGCCCTCTCGGAGTATACCGGGATCGGGCAGCTGCTCTTGAAAAACGAAACCATGAACCCCACGTGGAGCTTCAAGGACAGGGGGTCGCTCACCACGATCGCCATGGCCCGGCAGATGGGGGAGCCTGTTACGGCCACCATCTCGACAGGCAACATGGGCAACTCCATTGCCGCCTACGGGGCGCGCTCGGGCATCCGGGTCCTTGTCTTTGTCCCGGACTATGCGCCCCTGGAGAAGATCCGCGCCATGGCCATCCACGGGGCCACGGTCGTGAAGGTCGCCGCCCCCGATTACTCCCTGATGAAAAGGGAGGTCCTGGGGCTGGCCGCGGGGCTCAACCTCCGGATCGTTTCCGGCAATGGTCCGATCCGCACCGAGGGATACAAACTTGCGGCCTACGAGATGTACGAGCAGCTCGAGGGAAGGGTCCCCGGCTTCATCGCCGTCCCTACCTCGGCCTGTGGACACATCCGGGGGCTCTTCAAGGGGTACCGGGAGCTGAAGGAAGCGGGGAATACCGACCGGCTTCCCCGGATGATCGTCGTCCAGGCGGCAAACGTCAACCCCGTCGTCTCGGCCATTCGAGAGGGACGCGACCGGGTCATACCCGTTGTGGGAAGAGAGACCATCGCCGAGGCCATCACCTCGGGGGATCCGCCGGGCGGTGACGAGATCGTCGTCAAGGCAAAGCAGCATGGCTGGCTTGCGGAGGATGTGACGGAGGAGGAGATCCTCGAAGCCCAGCGCAGACTTGCCGGCGCCGGGTACTTCGTCGAGCCGGCTGCGGCCACCTCTCTTGCGGCCGTGAGAAAACTCAGGACTGCAGGGAAGATCGGGGAAGAGGACTCTGTCGTTCTCATGCTCACGGGCTCGGGCCTGAAGGACATGAGCGTCTTTACCCGCCAGCACGCCAGCGTCATCGAAAGCGACCTCCGGAGTATCCGGGGGGATGTGGAAAAAATCCTGGCCTCTTCCCGTCGGGGAAGATAAAGGATATACTGATAAAAGATAGCCGGGCCCCGTGCAACGCCGACTTGTGAACTCCGTCAGGTCCGGAAGGAAGCAGCGGTAGCAGGAACCGGCGTGTGCTACGGGAAGCCTGGCTATCCTTATAATATGGTACCGGGGCCATGGTGGAATATCTCGTTCTAGCCAGAAAATGGAGACCCCAGGTCTTCGAGGACGTCGTCGGGCAGGATCACGTCGTAACGACCCTGCGCAACGCGATCCGCCTGGGCCGCGTGGCCCACGCCTTCATCTTCAGCGGCCCCCGCGGCGTCGGAAAAACCTCGGTGGCCCGCATCCTGGCCAAGGCCCTCAACTGCGAGAAGGGCCCCTCCGAGATCCCCTGCAACGCCTGCGCAAACTGCCGGGAGATCACGGAAGGCAGCTCCATGGACGTCCGCGAGATCGACGGGGCGTCCAACCGGGGCATCGACGAGATCCGCGAGCTCAGGGAGAACGTGAAATTCTCCCCCTCTTCGTCGCGCTACAAGATCTACATCATCGACGAAGTGCACATGCTCACCAAGGAGGCCTTCAACGCGCTTCTGAAGACGCTCGAGGAGCCGCCGCCCCACGTCATCTTCGTCTTCGCCACCACGGAGACCCACAAGATCCCCGCCACGATCCTGTCGCGCTGCCAGCGCTACGAGTTCAAGCGCATCTCCCTGAAGGAGATCACGGCCACCCTGCGCAAGATAGCCGAAGGGGAGGGCATCCGGGTAAGCGACCAGGCCCTGACCTGGATTGCCCAGGGCGGCGAGGGCAGCCTCCGGGACTCCCAGAGCATCTTCGACCAGGCCATCTCCTTTGCCGGCACCGACATCGGCGATGCCGATGTGGAGGCCATGCTGGGGATGGGCGACCGGAAATACCTTTTCGACCTCTCCCGTGCCATCCTTGGCCGGGACGCTGGCGCCTGCCTCAGGATCATCGACGAGGCCTTCTTCGCCGGCGCCGACCTCAAGGTCTTCTACGAGAGGATGCTTGCCCACTTCCGCAACCTGCTTCTCGTCAAGATCACTTCGGGAGAAGGCAGCCTCCTGGACCTCTCGGATCACGAGGTGACGGAGCTCACCGGGCAGGCCGGGTCCTCGTCGCGGGAAACCCTGCAGCGGCTGCTCGACGTTCTCATGGCGGGCGAGGAGGAGATGCGCAAGAGTCTCAACCCGAGGCTTGTCCTGGAGTTTGTAGCCGTCAAGATGGCCTGGCAGGAGCCCCTGATCCCCGTCGACGAAATCCTCTCCCGGATGGAAGGGATCGAGAGGCGCCTCGGCCAGGGAGCCCCTGCCGCGCGCCCCAATCCGGAGAAGACCTACACGCCGCCTCCCGAGCGGACGGTGATCGAGAAAGGGGCCGACGAGCCCGTCGTCCGGGAACCGGCGCCGCAGGGCTCCGAGGAGAGCTGGGACGGCTTCAAGCAGTTCGTCAAAAGAAAAAACCAGCCCCTCTGGGCGAAGATCGAACCGGGGAAACTCCTCGCATTCGATAACGGTGCGCTGACGATCGGTTTCCCGAAGGGTTACCTCTTCCTCGATTTCTTCGACGAGCAGCCGCAGCGTGAAAAGCTCGAGGAGATGGCCCGCGAGTTCTTCAGCCAGCCCGTGACCCTGTCCGTGGAGACGATCGACAACGGGCCGGGCGAGGCGAACGGCCCGGCGAGAAACGGCCCGAACCAGAGTCGGGCCAACCAGGTCCGCCGCGAGGCCCTGAACCACCCGCTGCTTCAGAAGGTCATGGATGTCTTCGAAGGGGCCGAGGTGCAGGAAGTTATCGTCAAAGAAAAATAGGGGCCAGGGTACCGGGTCCAGGGTATCGGGAAGAGAAAAAAACGACTCCGACCCCAATGCCCTATACCCTATTCCCGAACCCCGATCTTATTTTAGTGGAGGTAGTCGTTTTGAATTTTCAAAATCTGATGAAACAGGCCCAGAAGCTTCAGGAGAAAATGGCGAAGGTCCAGGAGGAGCTCGCCTCAAAAACCGTGGAGGCCACGTCGGGGGGCGGCATGGTGACGGCCGTCGTCAACGGCAAGTTCGAGTTGATGGCCATCCGGATCGAGAAGGACGTCGTCAACCCCGACGACGTTGACATGCTGCAGGATCTCATCGTCGCTGCCGTGAACGAAGGGGTCCGCAAGGCCCAGGAGATGGCCTCGGCGGAGATGGCGAAGGTCACCGGCGGGATGAAGCTTCCCGGCATGATGTGAGAGGGCGCGTGCCATGACGGGATATGCAGCGCCCATCCAGCGACTCATCCAGGAGCTGGGCCGCCTGCCGGGCATCGGCGAGAAGACGGCCACGCGCCTGGCCATGTTCATCCTAAGATGGTCTCCCGAGGAGGCGAGGCGGCTTGCCGAGAGCATCGTCGACGTAAAGGAGAAGATCCGGTTCTGCTCGGTCTGCTTCAACCTTGCCGAAGGCGAGCTTTGCGCGATTTGCGGCGACCCGGCCCGGGACCGGGAGCGCATCTGCGTTGTCGAGGACCCCGACTCGCTCACCGCCATCGAGGAGAGCGGTAGCTTCCGCGGCACCTACCATGTCCTCCACGGGGCCCTTGCCCCCCTGGACGGGATCGGCCCGGATCAGATCCGCATCCGCGAGCTTGCCGAGCGCCTGGAGCAGGGGGGCGTCCGGGAAGTCATCGTGGCCACCAACCCCAGCGTCCAGGGGGAGGCAACTGCGCTTCTCATCATGCGGCTTTTGAAAGACAGAGGGCTCGAGGTCACCCGGATTGCTCTCGGGGTACCCGTAGGGGGCGATCTGCGATATACGGACAAGATGACGCTGGTGAAGGCTATGGAACACCGTCGCGGCATGTAGGCGGCTGTTGACCGGGGGCGCATCCGGTGCCAAACAGAAAGTAAGAAGGTGAGAGGGTAAGAACGTTGGATGGGCCGGTCGCCTTACTCCCGCTCTGTGCTGCTCCAACTTTCTCACCTTCTCTCCCTCTTACCCTCTGGCTTACAGCTGGCCTTGCATCTGGGCATTTTTGAACAGCCGTCAGGATTCTCATCAAGCCAGGGTTCCCCTGATCATTTTTTTGGTCAGGGTTTATTTTATTTCTGCGGGTCGAAATCCATGTTCATGAGCCTGCTCATCGGGTTTCTGGCAGGGGTCTTCGGGGGAATCGCCGGGGTGGGCGGAGGCGCCGTCATGATCCCCATGATGGTGGGCATCCTGAAGCTCTCCCAGCACCGCGCAAGCGGCACGAGCCTCGTGACGCTCGTATTCACGGGGATCGCCGGAACCATCGCCTACGCCGCACAGGGCTACGTCGACTTCGGTGCCGCCATTCTCCTGGCTGCAACGGCCATCTTTTCGGCCAGGGCAGGGGCCCGATTTTCCCACAGCCTCCCCGAAGCGAAGCTCCGCCGGTACTACGGGGCTTTTGTCATCTTCATCGCCCTTTCCATGGTCCTGAAACCCTGGCTTCCCCACGCATCGATCCCGCTTATGGGTTGGGCAAAGGGGGGCGTTCTTCTCGCGGCGGGCATCTTCACCGGGTTTCAGTCGGGCATCATGGGCGGCGGCGGCGGGGCTGTGTCGATCCCTGCCATGGTGCTGCTTGCCGGATTCAGCCAGCACGTGGCCCAGGGCACGTCTCTCCTGGTCATGATCCCGGCAGGGGCCATGGCAGCCTGGACCTATTGGCGAAGGGGAAACGTCGAAAAGGGGCTGCTGAAGGGAATGATCCCGGGAATCCTCCTCGGGACCGGGGCGGGTGCCCTGGCGGCCGGATACCTTCCCGATGCGAACCTTCGGCTGATCTTTGCGGCCATGCTTTTCTGGATCGGAGTCCGCTATTTGTGGACGCCGCCCCCGAACCGGGGCGGGGAAGATATGGGGGGGGCCTGATATAAAAAAGGGCAAAGGGTATCGGGTACAGGGTATAGGGGAATCAAAAGATTCTAAAAAGTGTCAAATGTGCCCAGGATTCTTGCTTTTTCGGATCAGGTCCACCCCCAGCCAGATCAGAACGACGGCAAAGAGAACCCTCAGGGTCTGCTCCGGCAGGTGATTGGCCGCCATCCCCCCCAGGAAGGCCCCGAGGATGATCCCGGTGGCGAGACCCGGCAGGATTCTCGTGACCACGTTCCCATGGCGCCAGTGAGCGTAGGAACCGACGGCAGCCGCAGGCACCATGCTCAACAGTGAGCTTCCCTGCGCCACGTGCTGGCCCATCCCGACAAAGAGGACCATCCCTGCAATCAGGAAGGCCCCGCCGCCGATTCCCAGCAGCCCGGCGATAAAACCCGTCGCAAGGCCGGTTACCGCAAGCGCGGCAATCGCGGGTGCGCCCGTAAGGGACATGACCGCCATGGCCCCCAGGTACGGTTTTGCCGGCAGAAGGGCCGCTACGGCCAGAAGGACGCAACCGAAGTAGCGTTTCAGCTTCCATGCAGGAAGGACCGCACAGTAACGGGCACCCGCCCGGGCGGTGATGGAGGCCGAGACGGCCAGGATCAGGGCCGCCGTGAAATCGACGGCTCCCTCGATGGCATAGGCCCAAGCCCCTGAAAGCCCTGCGAAAACGACGACCGCGAGACTCGTTCCGTGGGCGCTTGCCTGGGGAATGCCGAGAAGCCGCGTCATCAGGGGTATCATGACCACCCCCCCGCCGAGTCCCACGAGACCGCCGAAGATCCCCGCAATCAAACCGATCAAAAAGCTCATCATCCTCTTTCTCCCGACGGCAACGACAAAAGCTAGCACGAATCGGACTCTCGTATCCACCGCAGATTCATGCCGAGCGCAATTGCCGGGAGTCGAAGGGCCAGGCCCTCTTTGCAGCAGGTCAGGAGCGTACGTTTTGAATGGAGCAGAAATCCAAGTTATTACAATCAGTTGATTGCAGGTGCGCCTTCGCGAGAGCTGGTGCGTCATCGCGTTTTTTTTGATGTGCCGGTGACGCGGTAAAAGAGAGGCTGTGATAGGGGCTTTTGTGCCCTGCCGGCGGTTGTCGAAAACCTGAAAAACCTCAGGGAGGCAGGGGCTCGATGCCGAAGGACCCTGTCCGCGAGAAAACCTGACATAAAACGGATGTTTATCGCTATGCCGGTGAACGGGTTCGGCGTCTCGCTGCACCCTGAAATAGGCGAAAACATCTGAAAAGTTACCACTTTGGTATTGACAGGCAATCCCGATTCGGATATGGGAAATTTTCTGTAATATTTGTTTCCGCCAATCCATCACGCTTGCAGCACGCAAATCTTTCCGGGGGAGAATCGCCGATGATCGAGATCAGATGGCATGGAAGAGGTGGCCAGGGAGCCGTCACATCCGTCGAGATGCTGGCCCTGGCGGCCATCGAGGAAGGAAAATACGCACAGGGCTTTCCGGCCTTCGGTCCGGAGAGGCGCGGAGCGCCTGTCATGGCCTTCAACCGCGTATCCGACAAGCCCATCAAGATCCGCTCGGGGATCTACCGTCCCGATGTGGTCGTCGTCCTGGACCCGAGCCTCGTTGGCCTCGTCCCCGTCACCGACGGGCTCAAGCCCGAAGGGACCCTCATCGTCAACACGTCCAAGACAGCCGCCGAGATCCGTAAGGCGCTGAACTACAAGGGAAAGCTCGTCACCGTCGATGCCACGCATATCGCCAGGGAAGAGCTTGGCGTTCCGATCACGAACACGACGATGCTGGGTGCCGTGCTCAAGGCCACGAGCGTCCTGAAAATGGATGCCATGAAGTCGCCCCTCGAGCACCGCTTCGGCCGCGGGGCCGCAAGGAACATGTCCGCCATGAAGCGGGCCTACAACGAAGCCAAGCCGGCAAAAGCCGCGTAAACCATACGAGGTCCTGATATGGCAAAGAAAAAGACAGAGCAGAAAAAGTGGCCCGAAAAATGGCATGAAGTGACCCCCGGATGCATGGTCTTCGAACCGGGCAATGCCGCCAATTACAAGACGGGAAGCTGGAAGGCCCAGCGGCCTATCCTGGACAAGCAGAAGTGCATCAAGTGCGGGATCTGCTATATCTTCTGTCCCGAGGCGTGCATCCAGGAGGATGCCGAGGGCTTCTTCGTGGCGGACCTCGGTTACTGCAAGGGCTGCGGGATCTGCGCCCACGAGTGCTGGCCCGGCGCCATTTCGATGGCTGAGGAGGTGGAGTAAGATGGGAAAACGCATAGGAATGGAAGTGGGCATCGCGGCGGCCGAGGCCGTTGCGCTCTGTAATATCGACGTGGCGGCGGTCTACCCGATCACCCCGCAGTCGCACATCGCCGAGCACATGGCGGACATCATCCACGACGGCCGGATCGACGCCGAGTTCATCACGGTCGAGTCCGAGCACTCCTCCATCAGCGCCTGCGCCGGCGCCTCGGCCACGGGGGCCCGCGTCTACACGGCAACGAGTTCCCAGGGGCTCATGCTGATGCACGAGATCCTTCCCATCGTCTCGGCCATGCGCCTGCCCGTCGTCATGGGCAACGCCAACCGGGCCGTGTCGGGGCCGCTCAACATCTGGAACGACCACGGCGACATCATGCCCCAGCGCGACAGCGGCTGGATCTGCCTGTTCACGGAGAACGGCCAGGAGGTCATCGACCTTTCGATCATGGCCTTCAAGATCGCCGAGGACCCCGAGGTGATGCTGCCCTGTGTCGTCAACATCGACGGCTTTCAGCTTACCCACATGATCGAGCCCCTCGAGTTTCCCACGCAGGCGCAGGTGAACAAGTTTCTCCCGGATCGCAAGCCCTATGCCACCCTGCATCCGGACAACCCGGTGACGATGGGCTGCTTCAACATGCCCGACATCTTCACGGAGACGATGAAGGCCAAGGACACGGCCCTCTGGAACTCCAAGAAGACGATCGTCAAGGTCTTCAGCGAGTGGGGCAAGCAGTTCGGCCGCAAGTACAATGTCGTCGAGACGTACAAGGCCAAGGACGCCGAAACCCTCATCCTCACCATGGGCTCCATGGGCGAGACGGCCTCAATTGCCGTCGACGAGATGAGAAAGGCGGGCAGGAAGGTCGGACTCGTGAAGCTTCGCCTTTGGAGGCCCTTCCCGGTCGAGGAACTGAGGGCCGCCATCAAGGGCGCCAAGACGCTTATCGTCATGGACCGAGCCATCTCCTTCGGTGGGGCCGGCGGGCCCGTGGCCACGGAGATCAAGTCCTTCCTCTTCCATGACAAGGGACGTCCCCGGATCGTGGACTTCCTCATGGGCCTCGGCGGCCGCGACGTCACCGTCGAGGATTTCATCGCCATGGTGGAGCGGGCCAAGAAGAAAAAAGACGAAACCTACGAATATTACGGGGTGAGGGAATAATGAACACGGTACAGAATTTCGAGATCTTTGCGCCGAAGCTGGTGGACCGCAAGGAATATTTCAGCGCCGGCCACCGGGCCTGCCAGGGCTGCGGTGAAGTGCTCGCGCTGCGGCTGCTCCTCAAGGGCCTCGGCGATGACGTCGTCGTCGCCAACGCCACGGGCTGCATGGAGATCGTCTCCTCGGCCTACCCCCAGACCGCCTGGCTGAATCCCTACATCCACGTCGCCTTCGAGAACGCAGCCGCGGTGGGATCCGGCGTCGAGGCAGGCCTCAAGGCCCTGCGGCGCAAGAAAAAGATAGCCGACCGCGACGTGAAAACCATTGCGATAGCCGGCGACGGCGGAACCGCCGACATCGGCCTGCAGGCCCTCTCGGGCGCCATGGAACGCGGCCACGACATGATCTTCTTCTGCCTCGATAATGAGGCCTACATGAACACGGGCATCCAGCGCTCAAGCGCCACCCCCTTCATGGCGGCCACGACGACCTCGCCGGCCGGCATAGCCATCCCGGGCCAGCGCACGGGAAAGAAGAACGTTCCCGAGATCATGGTAGCCCACAAGGTTCCCTACGTGGCGACGGCCTGCCCGAGCTACCCCATCGATCTGATCAACAAGGTGAAGAAAGCCAAGGCGGTGAAAGGCCCCGCCTACATCCACATCTTCTCCATGTGCCCCACGGGCTGGCGCTGCGCTTCGGAAATCACGATCAAGCTCGGACGCCTGGTCGTCGAGACGGGGGTCTTCCCCCTCTACGAGGTGGAAAACGGCAAGTACAGGCTCACGATGGAGGTCCCGGAGAAGCTTCGTCCCGTCGGGGATTATCTGAAGCCCCAGGGGCGGTTCCGCCATTTAAAGCCCTCGGACATCGAAACGATCCAGGAGCGGGTCAACCGCGAGTGGGAAATCCTTCTGAACAAAGTCGAGTGCATGCAGCCCTGGTAAGGTTCCGCGTCACGGGACGAAAACAGAAAACGGAAAGATAGGGTGACAGGGAATGAGTGCAGTATCCTTCAGCAGCTGGAATGGAAAGATCATCGACAACCGGACCGGGAAGGCGGCAAAGGCCGCCGACGCAGGCGTCCCGAAGATGCTGGGCGACAAGCCCTTCACGGCCCTTTTGGGCTGGAACGGCATGGTCGTCGCGGATGCCATCGCGAACGTCCCTTCGCTGGCCCTCGCATATCTGAAGGAAGCGAGGAAGCTGTCCTGCGGAGAGTGCTCTGTTTGCAGCATCGGCATTGACCGGGTGGCATCGCTCCTGGAGGGGCTCATCGCCGGCAAGGGCAAGAAGCAGGACATCGCCGAGATCGAGCGCATCACCAAGGGGGTCATGGAGCTCTCCAAGTGCAATTTCGGCCGCGCCTCGGCGGTCACCCCCGTGTTCGACGCCATTCGGTACTACAAGGATGAATTCCTGGCCCTGACCGCGGGGAAGAAAGGCTCCACGAGGCCTTACAAGGTGGCTGTCACGGCCCCCTGCCTGGAGGCCTGCCCGGCAAAGCTTGACATCCCCGGGTACATCGAGCTGATCCGCAACAACAAGTTCGGTGAATCCCTCAACCTCATCCGCAAGCGCTGCATCCTGCCCGGTGTCATCGGGCGGGCCTGCACGCATCCCTGCGAGGAGGCCTGCGTGCGCAACGACATCGACAAGACCCTGGCCATTCGGCTTCTCAAGCGGGCGGCGGCGGATAACGACCTGGCCGAAGGGGCCAGCGCCCTGAAGAAGCCAGCGGCCGAGAGGCCCGAGAAGGTGGCAATCGTCGGCGCGGGGCCCGCAGGGCTTGCCGCGGCCTACCACCTCAGGAGGATGGGCTACCAGGTCACGATCTTTGAAGCATTCCCGAAGGGGGGCGGCATGGCCGCCGTGGGCATCCCCGACTACCGGCTGCCCAAAAACATTCTCGAACACGAAATCGAGCTCATCCGCGAGCTGGGCGCCGACATCCAGTACAACAAGAAGATCACGAAGCTCGACATGGACGACCTCACGGCCCAGGGATTCAAGGCCGTTTTCCTGAGCGTGGGCGCCCACGAGGGGACCAAGATCGGCTGCAAGGGCGAAGAGGCCGGCTACGAGGGATTCGTCGACGGCGCCGTGTTCCTCCGGGAGCTCGCCCTCGGCAAGCCCGTCGAGCCGAAAGGCAAGGTCGTCATCGTCGGCGGCGGCAACGTGGCCATGGATTGCGCCCGGAGCTGCCTGCGACTGGGCTTCAAGGACGTGGAGATCCTCTACCGGCGCACCCGCAAGGAAATGCCCGCCCGGACAGAGGAGATCGAGGAGGCGCTCGAGGAAGGGGTCAAGGTCCGTTACCTCGTTGCCCCCGTGAGCGTGCTGGTTGAAGGCAACAAGGTGAAGGGCGTGGAGTGCATCCGGATGAAGCTTGGCGAGCCCGATTCAAGCGGGCGGCGCCGCCCCATCCCGGTAAAGGGCTCCGAGTTCAAGGTGAAAGCGGATATGGTCATCCCCGCCACGGGCCAGAAGCCGGACCTCGCATTTGTGAAGGACCTGGTCCCGGTGACGGGCTGGGGCACCATCGAGGTGAACCCCGAAACTCTCCGGACCAACCTGGAAAACGTGTTTGCCGGCGGCGACTGCGTTTCCGGACCCGCGACCCTCATCGAGGCCCTCGATGCGGGCAACAAGGTGGCTCGCAGCATTGACGCCTTCCTCCAGGGCCGCACCTTCGAGCCTGAGGTGAGCTTCAAGGGGATCGATGTAAAGGCCCAGCGCGCATTGGGTTTCATCGACACCTGCGCCCAGGAGAAAGTGAGCCTGCTCGATCCGAAGACGCGCGTCAAGAGCTTCGACGAGGTCGAGGCCCCCTACAACGACGCCGTCGCCATGAAGGAAGCGAACCGCTGCCTGCGCTGCTACCGGCT